>Ga0102929_1001672_pt1 | contig 13173 bp, 13 predicted proteins | sample SalPonR1_B_D2_MG_FD_78510 | JGI IMG/M metagenome (GOLD analysis project Ga0102929, IMG submission 78510) | Salt pond soil microbial communities from South San Francisco under conditions of wetland restoration - Salt Pond MetaG R1_B_D2_MG | ecosystem: Environmental > Aquatic > Marine > Intertidal... | reverse complement strand
ATTGACATTCTCAGCTACGTATTGCAGACAGCTACGCCAAGCGATTAAGTATTCACTTTCTTTAACCACCAACAAGTTTTTAACTAGCTTAAAAAATAAATTGCCCTTTGTTTAAGGTGATTTGGTATGCTAAACCAAGCCTGGGTTTTCATAAGCAGACAGCAAATATTTAAAAAATTACTTAATCGTCGGGACTATTCCTTGCGCCTTTTTGTCAAACACCCGATGCAATTTGACAGGATGATTTTAAGCGGTTAATGATCAACAAGTTAGACCCGGAAAAAAATGTTCAAAATGTGTAAAAATTTTATTCGTTTACATCACAATTAACAGAAATTAAATAATTTTTATATGATTGTCAAGGATTTATATATGAATAAAAAAGACAATAATCATCCAGCTTTATGTTGGTAAACGGTTAAAAATAAGATCACCGTCAGGATACAGGCAGCGAAACATATTCATTTTTACAGTAATAACAGATTTTTTTTGTGTTGCGCTCAAAACTGAGGTCTAAGCGTCCCAAAACCAATCCGCCCCACCCGACCTGGTTTACCAACACCGGCTCTTTTTTCCTGTTTTTCAGGACCACTGGCCGCTTAAGAAAGGTATGCGTATGTCCACCAATAATCACATCGACATGTTCTGTTAATGGTGCCAAGCTCACGTCACTGATCTTATTGTGCTGATAAGCATAACCGAGATGCGACAATACCACGACTAAATGGCAGTTTCGTTCCCGCTTGAGATGCCCAGCCACTCGGTTGACATGATCTACAGCGCTTTCAACCAGGACTCCCCGGAAATAATCAGGTCCAACCAGTCCTTCCAATTCAATACCTACCCCGGTAACACCTATTCGCAAACCGTCGCGCTCAAAAATCTCATACTCTTTGGTTTTACTGCTCAATGTCGTGTCCTCCAGGCGGTAATTACAATTGACCATAGGAAAGTCAGCATGCTTCAGCTGTTTCGCCAGACCATCCACCCCGGCATCAAAGTCGTGATTTCCGATGGTAGCTGCATCATAAGCCAGTGCGGTCATACTTTTCATTTCGATTTCTCCCTTGAACAAATTAAAATAGGGTGTCCCCTGAAAAATATCCCCGGCATCAAAAAGTAAATGATGCTCCACTTCAGACCTTATTTTCTTAAGCAGCTTTAAGCGGTTCAATACTCCCCCTGAATTAGAATAAAGCGGGTGGTCGGAGGGAAAGGGGTCAATGCGACTGTGGGTATCATTGGTATGCAGAATGGTCAACTTGCCAAAATCAGCATTCGAAGCAAGGCTTTTGCTCCACGGTATTCCCGCCGCTGCGAGCAGGAGGCCTGCTTTACCTGTATTCAAAATAAAATCTCTGCGATTCATTTCGATTGGGTCTTATTCAAAGCGTACAATTCGAGAACTCAGTTCCGGATGAATGGTGTTTCCTGCTGCCTGCTCTTCCTGCAAGTGCTCTATGATCAGGTCACGCAGCAGAAAGGGGTATTCTTTCTTATCCCAATCAAGCATAAAAGTACAATCACTTCCACCCGAAGCCATGTAGTCATTCACAAGAATATGGTAACTCTCTCCTGATCTGATCGACCTCCCACCTATGAGTACAGTCACATCAGTTCCTTCCTGTATAATTTGTACATCTTTGCTCACGGGCCATCCACCAGAAGAAAGGCTGTGCTTGAAAAGCTCTTTAAGTTCTGCAGAATCTACCGTAGCCAATACCAACGTGTTATCAAAAGGCATGAGTTCATATACGTCCCGTCGCGTGATGACTCCGGAATCCAAGACAGCTATGCGCAATCCAAAATAATTCGTCACAGCCAAATCTACCTCCCTTCCAGTGGCCTCCTCGAATTCCTCCACCATTAAATCTGCAACGAAATTGCCCAGGAGACTCTCTGGCCTTCGCAATTCCATAGATACTGAAGCTACAGCAAGCACCTCGTTCATACTATTATCAAGGCTGTCACGATAAGGCTTAATTTTTTCATTCAATTGACGGGTTTCCTCATCTTGCACCTTAGGAACATCACTATTTACCTCAATATTCTCAGCCTCTACAGACTGAATTTGAAGCTTTCTGCCACAAGAAAATAAAAGAATGAAAGAGAGGAGTAAGAGAAGAAATTTTTGATTGATCATAACAACATTTTGGCTTCTTCTTTCACTGCTTGTCTTGCAGTATTCATGACACGATCCTGGCTCTGGGCCGTGTAGGCATTGATGCGCTCCATTAACTTTCTTGCATCCTGATCATCTGATAATTCGGATTTGAGTTCACCTAAAATCCGGATTTGATGGTCCCGTGCTGAATTGATGATTTGCCACAATTGATCGGAGACATACAGTTGCTGTGTTATGTTGTGCTCCAATTCTTCCTGCAAAGCAATAAGCATGGCATAATACAATTGGCCGACCCTCATGCCCGGTTCATTCAATCGATAGATCAGACTTTGAAACTCTATGCGTTCAATGTACAAGGACAGTCTCTCAAGTGCCTGCAGCCTGGATTGAAGTTGAAAACTGGCCTGATTTTCCTGTCGCTTAGAATTGAGTACCGCGACCAAACTCTGGTATTGCCTTTTCATCACCATTTTAAGGAGATAATACAACACAACGAGTGGAAGGATAATCTTAAGAAATTCAATTATGGAGATCCACCAGGAATTCATGCAGATTTTTTTTCAAAGGTAATCAAATATGCAGTCTATGCCCATTTTTTAGGTGGATGTGAACCATAATTCTTAGATTTACGTTTCCCTTAAAAACGAGTAAAATATGTCAGCCACAACTGTAGATAAAGGACCTGTTAAGATTACGGAAACTGCTTTGGAGCAATTGAGAATGATCAAAGATGCTCAGAATATACCCGATGATTATGTCTTGCGCATAGGTGTCAAAGGAGGTGGTTGTTCCGGATTCCAGTATTTGTTAGGTTTCGATGAGAAAAAAGACGGGGACGAACAATTTCAAATTGGGGACATGCCCCTGGTCATACAGCAGTCCCACTCTCTTTATCTGATAGGCATGGAAATAGATTGGTTAGAGGGCCTAGAAAATAGAGGGTTCATATTTAATAACCCCAATGCTGACGAAACCTGTGGTTGCGGTTCCAGCTTTTCTGCATAGGTCCAGGAGACCCCATTGAAAACACTTCGCCAAGTCCTGCGCTTCCTTCTGCTTCTGCTCTTAGTCATAATGGTGGCTGTCCTTGTATTTATACATGTTTACGATTTCAAAATGGACCAGGAGGTCATAGACCGAAAGCTTTCGGATACATCCAATGTCCTTCCTGAATATGACACCATACAGTTTCCAGGTATGATCTACCCACTGACCAAGTTGGATAACAATTTGAATTCGGATTCAATCGTCTTCTTCCTTCACGGTTCTCCGGGCAATGTACGTGATTATCTAAGTTTTTATGAGAAAGACTACGATCTGGATTATTTTCGCCTCATTGCAGCCGAACGCCCCGGTTACAGCAGCGCAAGTTTCGGAAATTTACCGCTCGACTTACAGGAGCAAGTAGAACCATTGGCCAAATACATCGAAACATTATCGCCAGAGCAACATATTATTCTTGTAAGTCACAGTTATGGTGGAGCACCGGCCGGTTTGCTTGCCGCACAGCACCCCGATCTAATTGATGGTTTACTACTCGGTGCGGCTTTAATAGATCCGAACAGCGAGCCTGTGTGGTGGTTCAATCACTTGTTCAATTCGCCCATGTTTAACTGGATGCTTCCCAAATTTTTGTCTATGGCCAACAAGGAAAAAATGGCTCATGCTGAAGAGTTGAAAAAGATTGAACCTATCTGGCCGGATATCAAATGTCCCGTGTACTTGCTGCATGGCACGGCAGACCGAATTGCCCCAATCGCCAATGTGCATTTTGCCCAGGAGGTTTTCTCAAGAAAGGACAATGTACACTATGAAATTGTAGAGGATATGAATCATTTGATACAAATTCAGGAACAGGAAAGAATGGCGAAGGGTATTAAATGGCTTGCTGCCCACAACTCAGAAACAAATGCTGAAAAAAAATAATAAATTCCATCCCAAAATTTTGATTTAAGTTAACAATAGGTTTACCTTTACGATTAAGAAATAGGTGTGTTTGGGTTTTTACATTTGGGGCCTTGTCCATCCTTGGACAAGGCCTTTTTCTTTTCTGGTTGCCTCGAATTACTTTGCACTAACATATTGTAGTTCTTTTTTAGCTTTACACGGAAGCATTGAACGATGAAATGGAAAATCGATGGCGACAATTGTGGATTGAGCTGCGACATCGCTGGCATCGCACCGTACATTTTGAATATTGGCCCATGCATATTTTTTATGCCCCCCTCGTTCCCGTCTGGCTCTATTACGCTTTAAAAAGTAGAAATTTATTCTATTTCACTGCAGTGAATCCGGGAATCAAGAACGGAGGATTCTTTAATAATTCCAAACTCGAGATTCTAAATCAAATTCCCTCTAAATGGACGCCCAAAACCATCCTGGTCCTGCCAGGGGATCATTTGGATATGTGCGGAATGAGTTATCCACTGATCATTAAACCCGACAATGGTTTGCGCGGAAAAGGTGTCCATCTTATTCATAGTGAAGATGATTTAAAAAAAGCATTGCAAGTGGATTACCCGGTTTTACTGCAGCGTTATGTAGACCTTCCTTTGGAATTTGGCGTATTCTATTACCACAATCATCTCACAGGACAGTCTGGGATCACAGGAGTCACAGGCAAGCGATTTCTCACCGTCCAGGGAGATGGATCCAGCACTTTGGGGGAATTGTTGAGGAAAATGCCTCGTGCCAGCCGGAATTTGCGTCATTACAAGGAAAAACTTCTAGAAGACTGGCAGAGTATACTCCGCGCAGGAGATTCCAGAATAGTTGAGCAAATAGGCAACCACAATCGTGGCACCTTGTTCTTCGATGCCTCTGTGCTCATTAATGAGGAGATGGTAAAACTATTCGAGGAAATCGCACAAAATATTAATGGCTTCTACTGGGGCAGATTTGACATTCGAGTAGCCGAAACAAGTGATCTCTACACGGGCAATCAGTTGAAAGTGCTGGAAGTTAACGGCTCGCAATCAGAACCCACTCACCTTTATGATCCCGGGTACAATTTACTGCATGCCTACACGGTCGTGCTGAAACACTTTAAATTGAATTATCAATTTGCCAAGAACCTTGTAGCAAAGGGTCTTTCTCAGTATCCAAAGCCTGTCTTGTTCCTTAAAGAGTTAAGGAGCCATCTACAACACAGGTCAAAACTTCAAAGGACTATTAAAGCTCAATCGTAAATCGGTAAATTTCGGAAAGCCAGTTTATAATCCATGATGTAATTGCCCGATACGACAGTAAATATCACAAACACGATCCAAGCCAACAATAAACTCAGGAATAGAAACCTCAACGACTTATAAAATTTGATCAAGGCTTCTTCCTGTCCTTTGAAATAATCCGTCAATTGCTGGTATATCCTTACCAGGAAGATCATAGCGGGCAAAAGTGACAGGTAAATGATGCTCACAATGACCCGGAGTTTCAGGAATGCATTTTCAGGCATCCGCAACTCCTCAAAACGGTCCGGCATGCGATCTTGAATGGCATAAATGAGGAATAAAATGGCGAGGTACATCACCACTCCTAGAATTGCCAACATGAGAGAAAATTTTCTCACAAAACCCAAATGTCTCTGACTGAGAAGTTCCGTATTCGTCTCCATAGTGATATCAAATTTGAGCCTAAAAGTAAAAAAATTAAGTGCTTTGATCCTCAGAACTTCTAAGGTCTTCGATAGTCTCCCGGGCACGCAACTTCCCGAGTCTTCTGCGCTCCTCAATCATGTTTGGCGAAGTGTCCAGCATATCTCCCAGTTCTTCCCCTACCGGAGTAATTATAGTATGGTCAAATTCTTTCAAAGCACAGCCCGACTCATCACATAATTCAGCATTCGGGTATTTTTCCCGAACCTGGCGGATCAGGTGGTTCACCAGTTTGAACTGGTTGATGTCATTAAAAGCTATCTCATCAAATGTAATCTCCAACAATGATCTTTGTGCAATCTTGGTGATGCTGTAATTTCCCTGATACGAACCGAGATTCTCTGGTTTATTGGTAATGATAACGATGTGATACTTACTGTCCTTTTCCTCCGCATTGATCAAATCAATTGCTTCAGAAAGTGGAGTATTGTTTCTCAATCCGCCGTCAATGGTATTTCTGAGAATGGTATCCTTGTAACTGAGCTCATCTATAGGCGACCAAACCACCGGAATAGTAGATGAAGCCTGAATGGCGCGGGCCAAATCATCATCCGTCGGGCAATCTTTGGGGCCTACGCTATAATACCGACCATTGTCAAATTTGACCAGACCGCAGCGAAACTTGACACGATCAAAATCTTCTTTCCGAACAAGGCTTTTTAGTTTATGATACAAAGGTGTATTATCGGCCAGGGAAGAAATATTGTTGATTTTATTCAAAACTTCTTCCAACAACTTTTTCCTGCCTTTCTTGAATGGCAGCCTGAGTATGTTTTTCAAATTTAAAGGAGGCAACAGATCATCTGTGATGTTATCAAACAATACTTGTCCTCTGTGATTGATGTATTTACTGGTAAAAATGATGTCCGAACCCTCATTCGCCAGTTCTTGAAACCATATTTTCTTGAGTTCTTCAAACTGGCCACTCGCCACAAGTGCTCCATTCAAGGCGCCTACAGAAACGCCTGTAACAATACAAAATTCAGGAATTATCCTGGATCCATCTGGCAGAGAGAGGCCGTGCTCGTATATGTATTCAAGGGCACCAACCTGGAAAGCTCCTTTAAATCCGCCGCCACTCAGGACCAGTACGTATTTGGTCTCCATCATGGGTTCAAACATAAAAAACAAACACACCGTCCAAACAACACAAGGTCAATAGACGGCGTGTTACGTTTAAGAGAAAATTTTAATATATCATCAATTTCTTAAAAGCTGTTCCCCGTTCTGTTCGAATCTTGACCAGGTGCAGCCCTTCATTTGTAATTTCGCTTAACTCAAGGCTAGCTCTTTGCCCTGTGTTAAGAAAGTTTTGCTGAGAAACTTTCAGCAACTTTCCTGTAATATCATAAAGCTCAATACTTTCTATCGCGACGTCCGTGTCCAAGTCAAAATACACCACTTGATTCGCTGGGTTGGGGTACATTTTGAAAGAGGCGCCAAGTGTCTCCTCTATTGATGTTTCCAATTCAATGCAGAGGGATTCAAAGCGCTCACTACAGCCATTTCCATCAAGGACGGTTAATCGATAGCAATCAGCAGGGAAGCCCTCCAGGTCCTCGGAGTTAGAGACAGAAAAACCGTCACTATTAAGCCACAAGAAAGTATAGGGTTCTGTGCCACCCGCTACAGATACGTAATAGGCACCATCACTCTCTCCCGGGGAAGCGACTCTACTACTATCCGTAAAAACCGTAATGGGGTCCGGAGAAGAAATAGTTTCTTCCCGCACCAGCTCGCAACCATTGGCGTCTGTAATGGTAACTTCAACGTTCCCATTGGACAGACCTGAAAGATCCTCCGGGTCAATTGAGTACGGTGGAGTCCCACCGCCAATTTCATACATTATTCTTCCGTTGGACTCTCCAAAGCAATCGTTGTTAACGATGGTTGAATTTACGGATATTGGATCAGGTTGATTCATTGGAAAGTTTGCGATGACTACGCATCCTTCCTGGTCTGTAACCGTCACGCGGTATGTACCCGGGCAAAGATTCGTGATACAACTATCTGTTGCGCCATTGTTCCATTCAAATTCATAAGGAGGAGTCCCCTGTGCAACCCGAGGGCAAATAGCCCCATCGCACTGCATGAAGCAAGAGGTGCTGAAAATATCTTCTAATATTTGAATACTGCAATCCGGCTCAGTTATCTCCGCCGTAGCTTCTTGCGTGCAGCCGTTTTCATCTGTAACCGTCACCGTGTATTGACCGGGTCCTAAATTTCTAATAAGCGGTCCATTATCACTGGTGCTCCAGCTGTACGAATAAGGTGATGTCCCTCCTGATGCAGTGGCCCTAATTTCACCATTCATGGCTCCCTGAGGGAATACATCATTGGTTTGCAGGGAAATAGTCAATTCATCCGGTTGATCGATAGTGAAATCGTATTCATAGGTACAATTATTAAAATCAGTTATGGTCACGCCATAGTCCCCCGGCAATAGATTCCTGATCGTTGTGTCCTGCGACCCAGTGGTCCAAATGAAATTATAGGATCCTCCACCGATACCTGGTCGCAAATCGATCAGCCCATTGCGGTCTCCAAAACACTGTTCATCCTGTACAATGAATTCATCTTCATCTATGAAAAAGCCCGGTTCCGTCACAAAAATTTCAAGGCTTGCCTGGCAATCATTGTCATCAGTTACCATAACATTATATATACCGGAAGGTAAATTGGTTCGCGTTTGCCCGCTGGTTCCGTCCAACCAGTCGTATTGAAATGGAGCAGAGCCACCAGTAACCTGAACCGTAATTGAACCAGTCAAATCACCATTGCATTGCACATCGATGACATCAGCTGAAAGCATCAGGCTGTCCGGTTGGCGAATCGTGCGCTGCAAGGACTGACTATTTCCATCACTATCGCTAACTGTCACACGGTAAGTTCCCGCAGCCAGGTCCTCAGCCACAGAATCCATGTCGCCATTATTCCAAACATAATTATAAGGGGGAATACCTCCTATGCCCCTGGCAATAAGCAATCCATCCTGTTCTCCAAAGCAACTCACATTGTCTGCACGGGAAATCTCAGCTTCAAATTCGGGAATTCCTGCAATTAAAGGGAGGGTGTCGGCTGCACTTACCACCAAATCGCCACTATTGGCACCATTGCCGTTCGCAATGACTCCTGTGGTGTAAAAGTATACCACGCTGTCTACCATTTCGGAAGGGGCAGTCCAATCTACTTCATACACCACCTGACTATTGATGTCAAAGAACTTGGCCGGCTGATGTTCCCAGTAAATTCTATTCAGCGACCGCGTAATAACTGAACTGAGATCTGTATTGGCAAAAGTCCCAATGCTATCTTGATCACTGCCTATGGCGGTTAGTTGGAAGCCACCCCTGGAAGCATTTCCATTGGGGTTATTGAGCATCACGGTCAGTCTGTAAGTTGAATCTTCTTCTATTCTGTCCGGAAGACCGAGTATATCTATCTCTCCATCCATCGTTGTACCTCCGACATGACAACCGGCATCACCACAGGAACCATCCCCGGGGGCACCGGATCTTCGGTCAGGTGGGTTATTGACACGTGCCACAAAAATGATCGCACTGCATACCATCAACGAGAGACCCCATTTTTTCCAATTGGTTCTTAAATTCATTGTTTCAACTTTTGTTCGCCCGGCTCAAGCCTTATTAAAGGAATTCTTTATATGAGAACGCACAAGAAACTGATATTGTCCACAGAGCGCAACTGTATTTCGGACAAAATTCAATAAACTGGCTGCAAGCTGAAGCATTACAATTGAAATGCTTAATTTCACTTATCTAAAGAAAAACCAATGAAAAACTTCCTGACTACCCTTTTTAGCGTCATTTCACTCATAGCGGTAGGCCAAAATTCATCTGAGTTCCTACATTGCGGATACGATTGGGTGATCAATCAGCATGAAAAAGAAAATCCCGGTTATAAATCTTATCTGGAAAAAAGCTTTCAGCTATTAAAAAATGAAGCCCAATTTGAAAAAACGGACTTTAATTACAATGTTCAAACCGTCGTGCACATTGTTTATCAAAATGACAGTCAAAACTTGAGTGATGAACGCGTTCAAGCTGTGATTAACCAACTCAACCGTGACTTTTCACGTTCTAACGCGGATACCACCAATATTCGGCCCATTTTTAAAAATCGTGCAGCCGACCCCGCCATTCACTTTGAACTCCAGGAAATTATTCGTGTGGCAACAGATACTGTTTTTGAGCTGGATATATTCGGTGGTGGTTTACCAGACAACGTTAAAAGCAGTGCAGATGGAGGCAGTGACGCCAGGAATGTGGACGAATTTCTCAATATATGGATCTGTAATATTGAGGACCGCATCTTACTCGGTTATGCCTACCCGCCCTCATGCGCACCTAATTGGCCAGAAGATTCTGCCGTTCCGGAGCGCAGATTTGACGGAGTGGTGGTGCACTACGAGGCCTTTGATACGACAGGAAGCATCAGTACACAAGGGACGACTGTCAATTTTCAAGGTCGCGTTCTCACACATGAAGTCGGGCATTATCTCGGCCTTAGACATACTTGGGGTGATGGAACTTTAGCGATATTCGGCTTTCCTGATTGCGATGCAGACGATGGTTTAGAAGACACGCCAAACCAGGGCCTCAGCTCTAATTTTTCCTGTGATTTCGAACTCAACACCTGCACAGAAGGTGAAACCGATTTACCCGACATGATTGAGAATTACATGGATTATTCCGCTGAACGCTGCCAAAATATGTTTACCGTACAACAGGTAGGTATTATGCGTGCTACCTTGAGTCAATGCAGAAACAATATTCTGACTTCATCTACGGAAGTTGTCAGGACAGAAGAAATCGGGTTTCAACTCTACCCCAACCCGACCTCGAAATGGTTAAATCTAGATACCCAAACAGATTTGAATAGCCATGTCCACCTGCGCATTATTGGTCTCAACGGACACATTCACATCGAGCAATCAATAGGGATGCATTCAGGTCAGGCGCGTTCAGACATTTCTTCCCTGCAGCCTGGTCTATACTTTGCAGAATTCAAATCGCAAATAAGCGTAAGGTATTGAGGTTTGTAAAACAATAGGATCCGATCTGTTAAAGATCTCTTAAGTTCTTCTTAATTAAGCTTTTCATAAGAAATTGATGGGCTAAACACCAGTATATTTGTATTAGAATTAAAACTCTATGCCTATGAAATGTGGGACTATATTCTGGCCAGCAACAGCAGTATTGTTATTGATGTTCTCTTTTATGTCAGCACAAGAAGATAAAACACTAGAAGAGGGCACTTACGGGAAAAAAGTCAAGATCATCACGGTTCAACCGGATGGAACAAAACAGATTAAGGAATTCGATTACCATGAAGATGTGAACATTGAAAGCCTTATCAAATCCGCGACTGAATCAAAAGCAGATGAGTATGAGCAGGAAGTTCGAATCCTCATTGATAAGGAAGAAGGTGATGCGTTTCCTTTTCGCAAAATGGTGGGCGAACGAAAAATGATGAGCACTACTGTAAAAAAATTGGGGATTGGATTGGTCTTCGATGACCGCTATGAAAACAACCTCATTATACAAAGCGTAATCGATAATAGTCCGGCCAAAGATTCCGGATTAAAATCAGGAGATGTCCTTCTTTCTGTCGAAGGCTCGCAAATCAATCGTTTTGAGGAACTCAAGGAAATCATTGAGAAAAAAGAAGATGGGGATCGTCTAAAAGTTGAATTTCTGCGTTATGGCAAGAAAATGAAGGTGCGTGTAAATTTGAGAAAAATTGAGTTCCCCACGAAAGCTCATTCTATGAGATTTTTCAAAAATGATGTAGAAGACTTTAATTGGCTGGAAAGAGAAGGTGTCAGGCTTGGGGTTATATTGAGCGAAAACATTGAAGGGCTGGAGGTTATAACCGTCTTACCCAATAGTCTTGCAGAAAAACTTGGCATAAAGCTAAACGATGTGCTAGAAGAGATCAATGATCAAAAAATAAAAACCATTGGTGACCTCCAAGATGCCCTCCGAGAATTAGAAGAAGGAGACGACATCGATCTAAGAATCAAAAGAAAAGTGGGAGAGACGATAGCGCTCAAAGGAAAAGTTTAATCGCGTTAGCAGTTTTTTAAGAAGGGTGTAGCAAATGTTGCACCCTTTTTCTTATTTAGGGGAAAAATTGAATTATGCGGAACGGTTATTTCCTCTTTTCCATGCTTTTATTGACTTTCGCCTGCAATCAAAATACCAATCCATTTGAAAAAGGCGTAAAGATGTCCGACCAGAAGGGACACAGCTACAACATCAAAACAGAACAAGCCGAGGGACAGAAAATTGACATCCTGGTAGAAACAGAGGGATTCAAAAAGAATTTGACTCATCGTTTCAACATCACAGATGTCATCGACACCGTGCTTTTTGCTGATTTAGACAGCAACAAGCTCAAAGAACTGTACATTTTCACCAAATCAGCTACGCGCAAACCGCTCACTTCTGTTCTTGGCGTGGCTTCGCTTCAGGGTTACGAGGCAAAACCGATCAATGCACCGGACCTGTCATTTAGGTCTGAAGCACGCGGAGGATTTTACGAGGGATTTGATGCCCCCAATGTCTATCGCTTTGAGAATGGCAAATTGTGTGAGCACTTCTCAATAGCCCAGAATAATCATTTACGAACCCGTGGCATTGATTCGGCCAGGGTCTGTCTGGAACTCTACCAGCACGAGGGGCAATGGGTCTTGAATCCTTATGAACAGGTGCATTTTAGGGAGTAGAAAACAGAACATATTTTTTATCCTCTTAGCTGTACACTATCAAACTGGCACCACGACCTGTGATAAAGCATCAATTTCCTTAAGCCCCGGAAAGAATGCCATAGCAGTTCCATGAAATACGACTCAGAAATGAATGAGATGGGTCATGTGTACTCCCTGCACATCAGCCTGGTCTATCAGCTGTAGTCGATAGACTTTTTCTTCACGCTTATTCATCCAAGGCTTTGGGTGTCCTTATCGCAAGGGCAACTTACCATTCGTAACATCTGGGCTGCCGTTCAGAACATCAACTGGATTTTCTTATCCTTGAATTACGCTTCTAGCTTATGTTGTGACATCATTTATGACAATCTCAAAAAACAAATAGTATGAATCGAGCTTTTTACTTATTCCTTACATTTTTAATTTTTTATAGTGTTGCCAGTGCACAACCTGAAAGACCTATAAGGAGATTTACTGCCAGTATTCCCAGTACCGATGTCAGTAATGATTGTCGGGAAAGTGGTTTTGCCGATATTGTACCACTAACTGTAGACGCGTTGCCAGAAGAAATTGACGGTATTGCTACTGAATACTACATTAATAGAATTGAGCTAGACATTGCAATCTCCGGAGATGCAGATGCCTCATTATCATTATTAGGT
>Ga0102929_1001669_pt1 | contig 13186 bp, 11 predicted proteins | sample SalPonR1_B_D2_MG_FD_78510 | JGI IMG/M metagenome (GOLD analysis project Ga0102929, IMG submission 78510) | Salt pond soil microbial communities from South San Francisco under conditions of wetland restoration - Salt Pond MetaG R1_B_D2_MG | ecosystem: Environmental > Aquatic > Marine > Intertidal... | reverse complement strand
GTGGACGTTGAGACCGGTGAGGATTGAAATAATAAAGGAATCTGATCATCTAAAAAGGGGTATAGATGTCATTTAACAGTGATAATCTCAAAGAAATAATCAGTACAGGCGAAAGTAGTACTGTGCAGTTTAAAGAGAAGATTAATAGTGTTGACGCCCTTGCGGCAGAGATTTGCGCTTTTGCAAATACTAAGGGTGGGTTAATCGTTGTGGGTGTGAATGACACAGGCCAGGTAGTTGGTTTGGCACCGACCGAAATCAGTCGATTAAATCAAATGATTTCAAATTGCTGTTCACAAAAGATATATCCCGCGATTTCAGTGGAAACTGACAATATTAAAACAGACAACAAAATTGTTGTCGTTATCCACGTACCCCTGGGGCCAAACAAATTTTACATGGCAAATGGAAGAGATGTATGGGTCAAAGTTGGTGCGGACAAGCGTAGAGCCGGGAAAGAAGAAATGAGAAGACTCTTGCAGGAATCGTTTAATATTTTTGCGGATGAACAACCCATCCAGGGAACCTCTATCAATGATCTTGATCCCCGGATGTTGAAGACGTTTTTGGAAAAGAAAACAGGCAATGAAAAAGAAGAGATAACTGCAGAGGATGAAAAATCTCTTGAAAACATGAAAATCTTAAAAGATGGCCACTGCACTTTGGCCGGTTTATTACTTTTGGGGAAACGGCGTTATCCCTTGTTTTCTCAATATCAAATTTCTGCTGTTTCCTGGTATGGGAATGATCCGGGACTCAAAGACTATAAAGAAAGTGAAGATATCAAGGGAAACGTGCTCATTTTGTACGAGGAGACCCTGGCGTTTATCAAAAGGCAGTTGAGAAGGGTTCAAAGAGGACAGCACGTGAATAGTCTCGGAGTTTTGGAAATCCCTTCAATAGCGTTGGAAGAGGCGTTGATTAATGCGGTTGTACACAGAAACTATTATATCCAGAGTAATATCAGGATTTTCGTTTTTGACAACCGGGTGGAACTCATCAACCCGGGAACATTACCAAACACACTTACAGTGGAATCGATTAAGTCCGGTGTTCATATCTCAAGAAATCCCATTCTGTTATCTCATATAAAAGATATTGAAGGTATTCCTTACAGAGGAACCGGCATGGGCGTAAAAAGAATGATGAAGGCCTGCGAAGAAGATGATATAACGGTTGATTTCGACAATCAGATTGAAAATAACCAGTTTAAAGTCACTTTTTGGAGGAAATAAGGCAATTCTATCAATACGCGGATGAAGAGCCTGAGGCATATACACTTATTAAAACGAAAGGGACAAGATACCGATGAAGACAATCGCCATATGCGGAAATCCCAACAGTGGTAAGACGTCTGTCTTTAACGCGCTCACGGGGGCGCATCAGCATGTGGGAAACTGGCCGGGAGTGACTGTTGAGCGGAAGGAAGGCCAGTTGCATCACAACGGAGAGGCATTCAAGCTGATCGATTTGCCGGGGACTTACAGTTTATCCGCCAATTCCCTGGACGAGAAGGTTGCCAGGGATTTTATTATCGAACAAAACCCCGATCTGACCGTTATCGTCATGGATCAATCGAATATTGAGCGGAATTTCTACCTTGCCCTTGAGATCATTGAGATGGGGCGTCCCGTCATGTTTGTTTTAAACATGGATGATGAGGCGAAAAAACTCGGCATCAGCATCGATGAAAAGGGCCTGTCAAGCTATCTGAACATACACGCTGTTAAGACCGTGGCCAACCGGAAAAGAGGCATCGGGGAACTCAAGTCGGAGATGGCCAAAGCGGCGTTAGAATCCAGGAAACCGAAAATCCTTTCCTTTTCAGAGTCCCTTGAAAAACGGATTGACGATCTGGCCCGGCTCTTTTCCGGTCATTATGAATCTTCAGTCAAGCGATGGTTTGCCATCAAAGCCCTGGAAGGGGACGAACCTGTTTACGAGAGGCTTAATGAATCGCAAAAAAAGCAACTTGAACAGAAACTCAACGAGATGGAAAAGGAAACGGGAAACGAACCGGACATCACCCTGGCTGAGGAGAGATATGCCGTTATTCACGGAATTGCCAAAGAGTTTGTGCACCGTGTCACCACGGAAGAACAGCGTGAGAGACTCTCAACAAAGATCGACGCTGTGATCACCCATCGGTTCTGGGGAATACCCATATTTGCTCTGATCATGTGGCTGATGTTCCAGCTGGCCTTTTTTGTCGGCGGCTTCTTCGTTGAATGGGTCGACCGCTGGTTCAGTCTGCTCGGTGACTATCTGGTTTCCGTCATGCCGGACACATGGCTGACGGCCTTTATCACAGATGCCGTGATAGGAGGGCTCGGGGCCTTCATGGTCTTTCTGCCGCAGCTCTTTGTGCTCTTTCTCTTCATATCCTTTCTCGGGGATGTGGGCTATATGTCACGTGCCGCCTTTGTTATGGACAAGTTTATGCATGCCCTGGGACTGCACGGGAAGTCGTTTATTCCGATGTTGCTCGGGTTTGGCTGCACGGTGCCGGGTATCATGGCGGCAAGAACTCTCGAATCAAGAAAAGACCGGATCATCACGATACTCGTCACACCGCTTATGTCCTGCGGTGCGCGCCTTCCGGTCTACGCACTTCTGGGAGGCATTTTCTTCCCGAACCAGCAGGGAACGGTTACCTTCTCCCTTTATATGCTCGGCATTCTCTTTGCCATTTTAATGGCCAGAATCTTTAAGAAGACGCTCTTCAAGTCCGAGGACACCCTCTTCATCATGGAGCTTCCCCCATACCGATGGCCAAGCGGGAAAGAGACCTTCGGGCAGGCCTTCCGTAACACCTGGTCCTTTGTTAAAAAGGCCGGCACCATCATCTTTGCGGCCGTCATTGTGGTCTGGCTGCTCTCCATCATACCGGGGGGGATCGATTCGGCCCCGCAGGAGAATCTTATCGGCGATATTGGCAAAGCAATAGCCCCCATCTTCAAACCACTCGGTTTCGAGGGATGGGAAGCGGCAGTCGCACTCATATTCGGTATCCTGGCAAAGGAGATTGTCGTTGGAACATTCGGCACCCTCTTTGTCGGCCAGGAGTTCTCCGGTATTGCAGAATATGCCCAGGCCGGGATGAAAGGCGATCTCATACAGGGATTGCAAACCGTTTTCACCAGCCCGCTGGCGGCCTATTCATTTATGCTCTTCGTTTTGCTTTACACGCCGTGTCTCGCGGCTCTTGCCACCATCAAACAGGAGATTGGCTGGAAATGGATGTGGTTCACAGCCCTCTATCTCTTTGCGCTGGCCTACGTAGTCTCCTTCCTCGTTTTCAACATCGGCGGTCTCTTTTTTTAAAGAAGATTTTTAACGCAATTTATGATATAATTACATGTACAAGAGGCTTCAATCAGACTGCTTGATAAAGAATCAAAAACAATATGCATTTCAAAAAAACAGGAGGGTACATTATGAAAAAAGTTTTGTTCGTTATTCTTATTTCGATCTTAGTTGTTTCGTTTGGCTTTGCAAAGACCTACAGAGTCGGTACCAGCGCCGGATTCCCACCATTTGAATACGTTGAGAACAGTGAGTACGTCGGCTTTGACATGGACCTGATCCGGGAAATGGCCGATCAGATGGGTTTTGAAGTTGAAATCGTGGATATGAGCTTTGATTCATTGATTCCCGGTTTGATGTCAGGAAACCTCGATATTGTCATCGCAGGGATGACAATCACCGAACAGAGAGCAAACGCCGTGGATTTCTCGGATCCTTACTGGTCTGCCGATCAGAACATATCGGTCAAAGAGGGGTCCGACCATACCATAACGGTCCTCTTCGGCGATCATGACATCGGTGTTCAGACCGGTACAACAGGCGATCTCTGGGTTGAGGAAAACCTTGAAAAGACAGGCATCCTGACCGGAAAATACAGAAGATACGATACCTTTGTCCTGGCCATGACCGATCTCGAGAACGGTAACATTGATGCCGTCGTATTGGATTCACCGGTTGCAGACCGTTTCTCAAAGGTCAAAGATGTTGAGACGATCGGTGTTATCAAATCCGGAGAGCAGTACGGGATAGCTGTTAAGAAGGGCAACACAGAGCTGCTCGAACTCATGAACGAGGGCCTTGCCAAACTACAGGAAAACGGAACGGTCGATGAACTGATCAAGAAATATTTCTAATAACTTGAGAATAACTCAGCAATAGCGGTTACAAAGAGGGCAGAAATTAATTTTCTGCCCTTTATAAATATATCGAAAGGCAGGGGACGACCATCGATAAACTACAACTTCTCATAGATTCTTTACCGATTTTATTGAAGGGAACATGGGTCACCATACAGCTGACATTTCTAACACTTGGGCTGGGCATTGTCATTGCCATTCCATTCTCGTTTGGACAGGTGTACGGTCCAAAGTGGGTCAAGGCTGTTGTTACGGTTTACGAAAGAGTTTTACGGAGTATCCCCGGTATTGTCATTCTTTTCCTGATCTATTACGGATTTCCCAAAGTCGGCGTCAATTTCTCCCCCTATCTCGCCTGTGTGCTGGGACTCGGAATGCGAAGCGGGGCGTATCAATCGGAGATCTTCCGCGGAGCCATCCTCTCCATTGATTCATCACAGATGCGGGCATCACGATCCCTCGGCATGTCAAAGATGCAGGGATTCAGGAATGTCATTCTGCCCCAGGCCTTCAGGGTGGCGCTGCCGCCGTGGGCCAACGAGTTCACCATTGTTCTCAAAGACTCCTCTTTTGCGTATGCGCTTGGTGTAACAGAACTGGTCAGAGAGGGACGCTACATCATCTCCACGTCTTATGAACCAATGGTTATATTCCTTGCCATCGCGGCCATCTATTTTGTTATCAGCATTACGCTGAACAGGAGTCTGGTTGCCCTGGAAGGAAAGCTGTCCATACCGGGATTTGATATAAAGGAGACGATAAAATGAATGATAAAAAGCAATCTCCACTACTCAGAGTCAAGAATCTGCGAAAGAGCTTTGGCGAGAACGTCGTGTTGAAAGATGTCAGCTTTATCATGAATGAAGGCGACACAAAGGTTATCATCGGTCCCAGCGGGACCGGAAAAAGCACTCTGCTGACCTGTATCAATCAGCTCGTCCGGCCGGACAGCGGAGAGATCTATCTGAAGGACGAGTGCATTACGTCCGCCGAGAACATGAACCGCTTCCGGCAGCGTATCGGCTTTGTCTTCCAGGATTTTGGTTTGTTCAATCATTTAACGGCAAAGAAAAATATCATGGTCGGTCTGACCAAGGTGAAAAAGATGCATAAGAAAGAGGCCGAGGAGATTGCCGTTGAAGAACTGGAAAGAGTCGGTCTGATGAAACAGGCGGATCAATATCCCGCCCAACTCTCCGGCGGACAGAAGCAGAGGGTTGGCATAGCCCGGGCCCTGGCCATGCAACCCGAGATCATCCTCTTCGATGAACCGACATCAGCGCTTGACCCCGAATTAATCGGTGAGGTTCTCAGTGTTATGGAAGATTTGGCGGAGAACAGGATGACGATGCTCATCGTTACCCACGAGATGGGCTTTGCCAGAACCGTATCCGACGAGATCATCTTCATGGAAGATGGTGTGATCGTGGAGGAGGGTTCCCCTGATAAGATGTTCAAGAAGCCGGATCATGGCAGAACCCGGGAATTCCTCTTCAAACTAACCGAGCTTTACGGTGAAGGTGATGAATGATGCAGGTCTATATTGATATCATCGTCAATCAATGGCCTAAGCTTCTGCATGGTCTGGGATTAACCCTTTTGATGGCTGCCATCGCGATGCTTTTTGGAACAATCATCGGAACAATTTTCGCCTTCATCAAGGTCTACGGCAAGAAATTCCCGGCGGCTATTGTAACGGGATTTATTGAGATCATCAGAGGGACCCCCATGCTGGTTCAGATATTCATCTTCTACTTTGGTCTCCCGATTTACGGCATCAAGATGACCCCTTTCGGAGCGGCGATACTGGGATTTATCATCAACAGCGCCGCCTATCAGGCGGAATATACCAGAGGAGCCATTCAATCGATCGAAGAGCAGCAGATGGTGGCTGCCCGATCACTCGGTATGACCCAAAGAGAGGCCATCTGGAACATCATCCTTCCCCAGGCCGTGAGACGTGCCATCCCCGCGTGGACCAATGAGTTCATCTATCTCTTAAAATACACATCGCTGGCTTATATTGTAGGGGCGCAGGAACTGATGGAGGCCGGAAAGGTCATCGCCAGCCGGAATTTCCTGTTTTTTGAAGTCTACCTGATCGTCGCCCTGATTTATCTTGCCGTTGTCCTGATCATGACCTGGTTGTTGAACCGCCTGGAAAAGAAACTCGCAATACCGGGACTTGAAACGGTGAGGTAGCCTTTGGAATTTGACGAAAACGCACTTGGAATTGATTGAGTAGCATCATAATAGTACGATCAAAAACGGGCCGAAATGGCCCGTTTTTCGTTTCTTTCCCTGAAATCAGGGGGACAGGTCCCCCTGATTTCCTCCCCCCTGATTTCCCGCCCCCTTGATTTTGCAAACTTTTCTGACAAAACCTCCGGGAAACGTCCCGGGGAGGGCGTTCGGTTGATATTACGCTCCACTCCGGGGGAGTCGGAGCGAGGGGTTAGTATTCGACGAAGCTTGTATATTGCTTTAAAAGAGGCACCCGTGAGTTTTCGACGGGTTTTTGAAAAAGCCGGATTTTAAGCCTCGTCGAAAACCCGTTTTCGACATTCGACGCCGATTCGTCGAAAACGACGATAGAGTCCTCCACGGGCCCTTTCAAACATCGTCGAAAAGCACAAATCAAGGGGACAGGTCCCTTGATTACGAATTCATAATCAAGGGACCTGTCCCCTTGATTTGTGTCCCCCTGTTAAAAATCGGAAAACACCCTGGGGAGGGAGTTTGATGCATTATGCGCACCGACGACCCGGGGGAGTCGGTGCGAGACCGGGAAGGTTATTCAGCAGGTTCTATGATATAATCTCAAAAACAAAGGGACGTCGAAAACTCAAAGTGAAGGATGATAGCATGTTGAAAGAGACCATCGGAAACGATCTTGAGCTCAGGTTATTGGAGCTCAGACATGCGGATGAACTGTACAATCTGATCGATCAAAACCGCGAACATCTGCGACGGTGGATGCCCTGGGTGGATAACACAAAGGAGTCAGGCGATACCAAAGGCTTTATAAAGGCGAGTCTGAAGCGATTTGCCGATAATCTCGGGTTCGATGCCGGTATCTGGTTTAGGGATAGAATCATAGGCGTCATCGGCTATCACAAACACGACTGGGAGAACAGAACGGCCCGGCTCGGTTACTGGCTCGGCAGAGAAGGCCAGGGGATGGGTGCTATGACCCGGGCAGCACACAGGATGACACAATGGGCCTTTGAAGATTACAGGATGCATAAGGTGGAGATCGCCTGTGCCTCAAAAAATCACAAGAGCCGGGCCATCCCCAAAAGGCTCGGTTTCGTTGAAGAAGGCAGCATCAGAGATGCCGAATGGCTGTACGACCATTTTGTGGATCATATCGTATATGGTCTTCTTGAAGACGAATATCGTGCAGCTGAACCCTTTAAGAAGACGACGGGGGAATAGAGATGTGGATTGAATTTGTGAAAGCGTATCCCATATTGTCTGCCATGATGCAGTTTGCAGTCCTGGGGACACTTGGAGAGTGGCTTGGAACAGCGGTGAGAAAGAGGGGGTTCATCTCCTTCTCTCCCGGTATTGTTCTGGGAAAGATGGCGATATGGGCCATCCTTGCCGTCATGATTAAATATGCCTTTGTGGGGTTCGGGGGATTCGTCGATGCGCTCGTGATCGAGGGGATGCTGCCGGACCTCTACCGGCCTTTTTTCATCTCCCTTTTCATGAACCTCCTCTTTGGTCCGGTGTTAATAACGTCCCACCGGTCAATGGATAATATCCTTGAAAGGGCAAAAAACTGGCGGGGAATTAAGGGGGCACTGCTCACCCTCATCTGGTTCTGGATACCGGCTCATACGATCACATTCATCATGCCGAAGGTCTGGCAAATAACCCTCGCCGCTGTGTGGTCGGTTGCCCTCGGTGTCATAATGGGTTTTTTCAACCGGAAGAAACGACCTTCCTGAATTGCCATTCGCCATTGTTAAAAGAGTAGAGATAATCAAATCCGATTTCGGACAGCCTGTCAAGACCTTCACGGATGCCCTTCCCGACTTCAGAGGCGCGGTGGGCATCGGAGCCGATGGTGATAATCTCCCCGCCCGCTTCCTTGTAGAGTTTCAACAGATCCCAGTCCGGATTGGGCTCACCGTACATGGAAACGGCCTTCATGTTCAACTCAATCCCCTTGCCCTTTTCAATGATTAATCTGTAAATCTCCCGGATTTGAGAATAATAGCGTGAATCGAACTTCCTGTTGTCATCATCGTATCGCCGTGGCAGATCGAGATGACCCAGAACGGTAAAATCATCGACTTCGTCTGCCAGTTCATACAAATTCGCCAGATACTGGTGATAGTTGATCTTCCCGTTTATTTTCTCAAAATGATCGTGAAAGGAGAGGATGACAAAATCAAAGAGCGATAAATCCACGGACTGCTCCACCTTAAAATCCCAACTGTACTCAAGACCGGCGGGCAGTCCGAAGGCGTTCAATGTCTTGATGTAGAGCTCCCGGTCCCCAATGGTATCCTCCACGGCAAACGGGGTATCCATGTCGTCGATATGATCCGTTATCATCAGGTCCTGAATGCCCAACTTTTCAGCTTGTTCCTTTATTGCTTCAATGCGGGCCTCTGAATCGCCTGAAAAATAAGAGTGTAGGTGATAATCCTGCATATGCCTTTTTTCCTTTCTCATGATAAACACTTCAACAGTTCCGAGGCCCCCATCGCCGGGGTCATCTCACCCTTCAGAAGGGCCTCTTTGACACGGGGGAGATTGGCCTTCACACACTCATCATCGTAAAACTGCTTTTGCAGATACTCGTCTATCATGGCGTGCATCCAGTCGACATCCTGCGTATGACGCCGCTGTGTAAAAACACCTGATGCCCTGACGTCCTTCTCGAACTGTCTGATAATATCCCATATCTCCTCTATCCCGTCGCCCGTTAAGGCGGAACAGGTATAGGCCTTTGTCTCCCGGCCCTTTGTTGCGGGCTGAAGATAATGAAGGATCCGGTTGTACTCGCTCTTTGTGACCTCGGCCTTTCTTCTGTTCTCGCCGTCCGCCTTGTTGATCAGGATTGCATCGGCGAGCTCCATAACCCCTTTTTTCATCCCCTGGAGCTCATCGCCGGCCCCGGTTATCGTGAGCAGCAGGAAAAAGTCCACCATCGAGCGGACGGTGATCTCACTCTGCCCGACACCGACGGTTTCAACCAGGATAACGTCAAACCCGGCCGCCTCAAGGACGATCATGGTCTCGCGGCTCTTTCTCGCCACCCCGCCCAGTACACCGCCCGAGGGGGACGGTCTGATGAAGGCCTCCGGTCTTGTGGAGAGTTTTGCCATCCTCGTCTTATCGCCGAGTATGCTCCCCTTTGTTATGGAGCTGGACGGGTCAACAGCGAGGACCGCCACCCGATGGGAATTGTCGCAGAGAAAATTGCCGACGGCCTCGATAAACGTGCTCTTGCCGGAACCGGGCATGCCGGTAATGCCGATCCGGATCGATTGGCCGGCATGAGGCAGCAGCCGTTTAATCAACGCTTGTGCATCCTCCCGGTGTCTCTTCGAGTTACTCTCAACCAGGGTGATGGCCCGGGCGATGATCGTTCGATCACCGTCAAGGACCCCCTTTTCATAGTCGCTGATACTGAGTGATTGACGCTTGAAGCTTTTTTTCTTTTTCTCCGGCCTTTCAAACCCCTCATGACCCGAATGGATCCCGTCCATGACATTTGTGGTGTAATGATCATCCGCGTCTTTGGGGACCCATCGAGGCCTTTTTCGTTTTTTTCCGTTATTCATCCGAGTATCCGAGCCTTCTGTTCAGTTCTTGGATCATCTTCTGTCCGGCCACGGGGAGCACCGTTCCGGGACCGAATATAAGAGAGGCCCCGTTCTGCTTGAGAAAATCATAGTCCTGGGCGGGGATAACGCCGCCGACAATGATCATGATATCCTCGCGGCCAAGCTTTTTGAGTTCTTCAACGAGCTTTGGAAGCAGCGTCTTGTGCCCGCCGGCGAGCGAGCTCATGCCAATGACGTGAACGTCATTTTCAACCGCCTGTGCCGCGGTCTCTTTTGGTGTCTGAAAGAGCGGGCCGATGTCAACGTCAAAGCCCATATCGGCATAGGCGGTGGCCACCACTTTGGCGCCGCGATCGTGACCGTCCTGCCCCATCTTCGCGATGAGGATTCTCGGTCTGCGACCCTCTTTTTCCTCGAAATCGTCGGCCATGGCCTTGACCTTTTCAATCTCTTCCTTTTCCGCGTATTCACTGCTGTATACGCCGGATATGGAGCGTATAACAGCCTTATGCCTGCCGGAGACATTCTCGATGGCCTGTGAGATCTCTCCCAGCGTGGCCCGTTTCTCCGCTGCCTTCACGGACAGCTCAAGGAGGTTCCCCTCTCCTGTCTCCGCTGCTTCTTTGATTGCTTTCAGTGCTTTTTTGACCGCTTGCTCATCTCTCTCTTCTCTCAATTTTGCCAACCTCTTCAACTGTGATTTTCTGACGGCCGTGTTGTCGACCTCAAGGATATCGATTGGTTCTTCTTGATCCAGTCGGTAGCAGTTTGTTCCGACGATCTGTTCGCGCTTCGAGTCTATCTTAGCCTGCCGTCTGGCAGCCGCCTCCTCGATTCTCATCTTTGGCAACCCCGTTTCGATAGCTTTTGCCATTCCGCCGAGCGATTCTATCTCCTGTATGTGTGCCCAGGCCTTTCGGGCCAGTTCATCGGTCAGTTTTTCAACGTAATACGATCCGCCCCAGGGGTCTATCACATCACATATACCCGTTTCTTTCTGTAGGAATATCTGGGTGTTTCGCGCAATTCGGGCTGAAAAATCCGTGGGGAGGGCGATTGCCTCGTCCAGGGCGTTGGTGTGAAGGGACTGGGTATGGCCCAGTGCAGCCCCCATTGCCTCCAAACAGGTTCTGGCAACGTTGTTGTAAGGGTCCTGCTCCTGAAGGCTCCACCCGGACGTCTGGGAATGGGTTCTCAAACTCATGGATTTGGGGTTTTCGGGGTTAAATGTTTTGATCATCCTGGCCCAGAGGATTCGGGCGGCCCTCAATTTGGCCACCTCCATGAAATAATTCATACCGATTCCCCAGAAGAAGGAGATTCTCGGGGCGAATGCATCGATATCGATACCGGCGTTGACGCCTGTTTTGACATATTCAAGCCCGTCTGCAAGCGTATAGCCGAGTTCGATGTCCGCCGTAGCCCCCGCTTCCTGCATATGATAACCGGAGACACTGATGCTGTTGAACTTCGGCATGTTCTCCGAGGTGTACTTGAATATGTCGGCAATAATCCGCATGGACATCGCCGGTGGATAGATATAGGTGTTTCTCACCATGTATTCCTTTAAGATATCGTTCTGAATCGTACCTTTCAAATCCCGAATGTCAACACCCTGCTCTTTGGCTGCGACAATATAAAAGGCCATTATGGGGAGAACCGCCCCGTTCATTGTCATGGAAACAGACATCTCATCGAGGGGGATGCCGTCAAAGAGCACTTTCATGTCGAGGATGGAGTCAACGGCAACACCGGCCTTTCCGACATCGCCTTCAACCCGTTCATGATCGGAGTCGTATCCTCTGTGTGTTGCCAGATCAAAGGCCACCGACAACCCCTTCTGTCCTGCGGCGAGGTTTCTTCTGTAAAAGGCGTTGCTCTCCTCGGCCGTTGAGAATCCCGCATACTGCCGGATCGTCCACGGTCTGTATTTGTACATGGTCGCATACGGGCCTCTCAGATAGGGCGGTATGCCGGCGGAGAAACCGAGATGCTCCACTCCGTCGTAATCCAGTTTGGTATACAGCGGTTTGATATTGATCTTTTCATTTGTCTCGCGGTTGAAGGCGGTTATGTCTTTTCCGAGTTTGTTCTGTGCCTTCTCGCGCCAGTTTGAATAATTCGTTTTTTCAGGACGCGCTGAAAAATTGATCTTGGTGAAATCCGGTTTCTTCATGCTTGTTCCCCCTCCTGTTCCAGGACCCATGACTGGAGTTTTTTATTGATCTCGTAGATGTCTGAGCGGATATGGATATAATCATCGAGTCCGGCCGCTCTGTATTCCTTTTCTTCTTCCCTTCCGGGTTTTCCGGCAAGCAGGACATAAACATCATCGCGCTCTTCCTTCAGAGCCTTGACAAACGGGACGACCACTTCCGGATACATTTTGTTTGAAGAACAGATAATCACGATCTTCGCAGGAGAGGCAACAGCCTCTTCAACGGCCTTTTCAACAGACTCAAAACTGTTGTTGTCGATCGTCCTGAACCCGCCGACCTCGAAAAAGCCCCTGGAAAAGTCTGTTCTCGGTTTGTGGACGGCCAATTTGCCGAAATTGGCGAAGAAAATGGGCGGGCGCTGACCGGTTTTTTTCGAGATCGCCTTTGAGCCTTCCCGCAGTTCTTCAAACGGCTCTGATGCGTAGTGGATGTTGACCGGATCGACGCTTTCTTTTCCGCTAAAGAGGTGTTCGGTGACCTGTTCGATATCGAAACCCCTGGAATAGGCATCCATGACCCGGTCGATCAAACCGCTTTCTCCTGAATCGATGGCCAGCTCCTCTGTATTGCGCTTTTTCAAATGTGCTTCCATGTCATGGTTAATCCGGTCTGAGATACTGTTTTTTTGTTTTTTATCTTCTGTCAGGACGGTTTCGTCCAAATCGGGATACATATTATTGCCCACGATGACATCCCTTCTCGTCTTCAATCGTTTCTGTCTGAATTGGTTGGTCTTCTCAAGGTCCTTTTGAACGCCACCCTGCTTATAAAAAGCCATAAAGCCGCCGGCTCCTTCGATCGCCTGGAATTTTGCCCAGGCCGCCTCAGCCACCTCCGCGGTGAGTTTCTCGATATACCAGGTCCCGCCAACGGGATCGATGGGGGAATCGAGATGGCATTCTTTCTTGAGGATCAGCTGGACATTCCTCGCAATCCGCTTTGAAAAAGCTCCGGGCTGTCTCGTCCTCTCATCAAAGGGGGCGACATGCAGGGAGTC
>Ga0102929_1001667_pt1 | contig 13192 bp, 16 predicted proteins | sample SalPonR1_B_D2_MG_FD_78510 | JGI IMG/M metagenome (GOLD analysis project Ga0102929, IMG submission 78510) | Salt pond soil microbial communities from South San Francisco under conditions of wetland restoration - Salt Pond MetaG R1_B_D2_MG | ecosystem: Environmental > Aquatic > Marine > Intertidal... | reverse complement strand
CGAAGACCCCCTGTGGTTCGTCTATTACACCCGCGCCATCTCGTATGAGCGGCTGGGCGAATGGCCCGAGGCCGAGGCCGATTTCCGCCGCGCGCTCGATCTCAGCCCCGAACAGCCCGAAGTCCTCAATTATCTGGGCTACTCGCTCGTGGAACAGCGTCAGCATCTGGACGAAGCACTCGACATGATCGAACGCGCGGTTCAACAGCGTCCCGAAAGCGGTGCCATTCAGGACAGCTTCGGCTGGGCGCTCTATCGGCTTGGCCGCTACGAGGAGGCCGTGGACCCTATGGAACGCGCCGCCTCGCTCGCCCCGGTCGATCCGGTCGTGAACGATCATCTCGGCGATGTGCTCTGGGCCGTGGGCCGCGAAACCGAGGCCGAGTTTCAATGGAAGCGCGCCCTGAGCTTCATCACCGAAGACACGCCCGAACAGGATATCGACCCCGAACGCATCCGGCGCAAGCTTGAGGTCGGGTTGGATCAGGTGCTTGCCAGCGAAGGCGCGCCCCCGATCAAAGTGGCCAAAGACGATGGTTGAGGTCTTCGCCCCGGCCAAGGTCAATCTGACACTGCACGTGACCGGACGCCGCGATGACGGCTATCACCTGCTCGACAGTCTGGTGATGTTCGCCGATGTGGGCGACACGATCACCGCAAGATCGGCGTCCGAAACGTCTCTCAACGTCACCGGCCCCATGGCCTCCGGTGTGCCCGAAGACACAAGCAACCTCGTGATGAGGGCCGCGGCCATGATGGGCGCAACCGGGGCCATCACACTCGACAAACGCCTTCCTCGCGCGGCCGGACTGGGCGGCGGGTCGTCCGACGCGGCGGCCACGTTCCGCGCGCTCTCGATGCTGACCGGTAAGCCTATCCCGGACGAAACGACACGCCTTGGTGCGGATGTCCCTGTCTGTCTGGGCGGTGTTTCGGCCCGGATGCGCGGCATTGGCGAAGACGTGACCCCCCTGCGCGACCTACCACAGCTTCACGCGCTGCTGGTGAATCCAAACATCCCGGTCCTGACCGACACGGTCTTTGCAAATCTCGCCAGCACCGACAACACCCCGATGCCCGAGGAAATACCCGCCGGGCTTGATGCGGGCGAAATGATCGACTGGCTCAAGACCATGCGCAATGACCTGCAAGAAGCGGCCATCGCCGCCGAGCCGGTGGTCGAACAGGCTTTCTCTGCGCTCGAAGTCACGCCCGGCTGTCTTCTGGCGCGCATGTCAGGGTCCGGCGGCACCTGCTTTGGCCTTTATGCCGATATGGAAACCGCCCGTTCGGCCGCTGGCCGCCTCGCCGAGACACATCCCGGCTGGTGGACACAGGCGGTGGTGCTGGGAACGGCATCGTAATAACGCGCGTGGGTGACCCGCGTAGGCCGGGCTTCAGCCCGGCTCATATCGCTCACCCAGTCTCGCCCAAGACCCCCTGAAATTCGCGCCATTCGCCCTTGGACATGCCGGAATTCTCCTGCGTGACCTCTTCGCCCTTTAACATCCGCCGCACACAATCGAGCGCGGTTGACGACAGGGTCGCCCCCCCCATGCGATACTCCTCGAACGCGCGATAGGCGGCAGGCACCCAATCCGCCACGATCTTGCAGATTTCGTCGGCGTAGACGCGGATTTCATACTGCGCATGCGCATCCGCCCTAAGCCGCAGGAAATGCAGAAGATTGTGAAGATCAACCTTCCAGTACCATTGCGTATAGACATTGGCGGGCAGGTTCATCCGCGCCAGTTCGCGTGCCAGACCCTGCTGCCCCTCTTGGCTGATCATCTCTTCGTAATGGTCATAGGCTCGCATCGCATCATCGCGCAGATACCGCAGCACGCGGTCTGCCTCTTCACCCTCAAGTGCCGCGCCCCGGCCTTGGTTGTTGATCACAGATTGCGCCGCCAGATGCTCCGGCGCGGGCACGTAAAATTCCCGGTCAAGGATCGAATACCGCGCGGAATACTCGTTCACATTGGCGGTGCGGTGCCGGATCCACTGCCGCGCCACAAAGACCGGAAGTTTCACATGCAGCTTGACCTCGCACATCTCGAACGGGGTCGAGTGCCAGTGCCGCATGAGATACCGGATAAGCCCTTCGTCGTTCTGAACGCTCTTGGTGCCCTTGCCATAGCTCACCCGCGCGGCCTGACAGATCGCCGCGTCGTCGCCCATGTAGTCGATCACCCGCACGAACCCGTGATCGAGCACCGGGTAGGCGGTGTAAAGATGGCTTTCCATCCCCTCCGAGACTGTGCGGGCGGTGGGCCGGGTCTCGGCACGCTGGGCGTCGATTTCGGCCTGCTGGTCGGGGCTGAGCGGCATGAGGGGCGTCCTTTCTTCTACACGGGAGGGCCGAGTCGCTCTCCACTATATCTTGGGCGGCCACGCGAGAGAACGGCAATATGGGCCTGAATTCCACTCTCGACACCGTGGCGCGGACCACTATCTTTGACACTGACCCAAATCACAGGAGACCCCGCATGGCGATCAAGTATCTGCACACCATGGTCCGCGTAAAGGATCTTGAAGCTTCCATGGCCTTCTATCGCCTCCTCGGGCTCGAGGAAACGCGACGCTGGGACAATGATGGGGGCCGTTTCACATTGGTGTTCATGGCCCCTCCCGGCCAAGAGGAATGCCCGATTGAACTGACCTGGAACTGGGACGGCGATGATGCCTTGCCCTCCGACAGCCGCCATTTCGGGCATCTCGCCTATCAGGTGGACGATATCTATGCCACCTGCCAGCACCTTATGGACAACGGCGTCACCATCAACCGTCCCCCGCGCGACGGCCACATGGCCTTTGTGCGCTCGCCCGACAATATCTCGATCGAGCTGTTGCAGGCAGGCGACGCGCTCGCCCCGCGCGAGCCTTGGGCCAGCATGGAGAATACCGGCCATTGGTAAGGTGGGCGTTGACACTCTGGCTTGCCCTGCTGACAGGGGGCGCTGAGGCACAGGCGGCTCCCTGTCGGCTGGCCCTCGCGCTGGCGCTGGATGTGTCATCGTCGGTCAATGCCGATGAGTACGAGCTTCAGCGCCTCGGCCTTGCCGCGGCGCTGAATGCGCCCGAGGTGCGCCATGCCATCCTGTCGGGTGCCCCCGGCGACGTGGCGCTTGCGGTCTATGAATGGAGTGGCTTCGACCAACAGACGCTGCATCTTGACTGGACACGCCTGCGCAGCGAGGCCGACATAGATCGAGCGGTTCTGGCGCTTGGCCACATGGAACGTAGCCACGATGATTTTCCCACAGCAATCGGTCAGGCCTTGGGCTTTGGCGCCACCACCCTCAGACGCGCGCCTGATTGCGCGCGCAAGGTGCTTGATGTGTCTGGCGACGGGATCAACAATTTCGGCTTCGGCCCCCTCGCCGCTTATCGCAATTTTCCCTTCGACGGTGTGACCGTCAATGCGCTGGTGATCAGCCGCGATGTGAAAAAGGTCGTGAGCTATTATCGCGATACGGTGATGCGGGGCCCAAGCGCCTTCATGATCGTCACCCCGGATTTCCAAGGGTTTCAGGAAGCGATGTCCCGCAAACTTTACCGCGAAATCAACGACCTCGTCTTTGGCGACGCGCGCCCTGAGGTGCGACCCCGCCGCACCGCGCGGGCCGGGGATCCGAGGTAATGCGGCACGGCGCGGGAAAAGCCCGAGCAATCGGGTTCCTCAGGTCGATCAGCCGGGCGACGGGGCTTGCTCTCGGCCTTCTTCTGTCGGCGGCCCCGGCCGCCACGGCCCAGAGCCAGTGTCGTCTTGCGCTCATCCTCGCCTTCGATGTTTCGGGGTCCGTGGACGCCCGCGAATATCGCCAACAGCTTGATGGCACGGCGGCGGCATTGGACGACCCCGAGGTGCAAGCAGCCTTTCTCGCCCTGCCCGGCACCCATGTTGAGCTTGCGGCCTTTCAATGGGGCGCCAAGTCTCAGCAGAGCATGCTTCTGGACTGGACCCCGATCCACCGCGCCGAGGCGCTGAGCGCCGCTGCCGCGCGGCTGCGCGACACGGCGGCGCCTTTCGAAAACCCGCAGACAGCCATCGGGGCCGCGATGCTTTATGGTCTTGACCGGCTGCAAGATCGCGATGCGTGCTGGACGCATGTGATGGATATCTCGGGCGACGGCCCGTCAAACAACGGCCCCTTCCCTGAAACCATCGGGTCGGACGGCCCCCCGGGCCTGACCATCAACGCGCTTGTCATCGGGCCTGACGCGCGTGACAACATCACCAAGAACCTCGCCAATGCCGGAACGCTCCTGACATATTACCGCGACCGCGTCTTGCGTGGGCCCGGCGCGTTTGTCATCACCGCCACCGGCTATGACGATTATCGCCGCGCCATGACAGCCAAGCTCCTGCGAGAATTGCGCCCGGTGGCGGTGTCATCACGGCACACCCCTCAACCGGTTCAATAGATATAGCGGATTTGATCGGTCCAATACCGTTCGACCCGGCGCAGCGACGCTGCGATCACGTCGATTCCGTCAGCCCCGAGAACACCTTTGCCCTGCAACCCCTCGGCATGCCGTTCAAAGAGCTTGGCAACAAGATCGCGGATGTCGCGCCCCTTCTGCGTCAGGCGCACCCGCACCGACCTGCGGTCGATCTCGCACCTCTGATGGTGCATATAGCCCATCTCGACCAGTTTCTTGAGGTTGTAACTGACATTGCTGCCTTGGTAATATCCGCGCGTCTTCAATTCGCCCGCCGTCACCTCGTTATCGCCGATATTGAACAGCAACAGCGCCTGAACCGCGTTGATTTCGATCACGCCGACGCGCTCGAACTCATCCTTGATCACGTCCAGAAGAAGACGGTGCAACCGCTCAACCAGTGACAGCGCATCCAGATAACCCGACATGAAGCCATGGTCTGACGCCGACGGCGCCGGGGGGTGGTGAAAACTCATGATACTCTCCATGCGATACTGCTCGCACAGAGCATTGGCCCAAATTGCCCAACATTCGGTAAACCCGGCCAGAAACGGGTAAAATCCGATCTATTTCACGTGATGCGCCAACCCTGCGATCTCATCCATCAGCGGTGCGTAGGGGACAGGCGGTTGCGCCTGTCCCGTCACCCACTGATAGAGATCCTGATCGTTCTCCTCGAGAAGGCGGTCATAAAGATCGAGCATCGACTCGCTCAGAGCGTCCAGACGCGCCTCGGCAAAGCGCATCAGGATGATGTCCATCTCCTTGGTGCCCCGACGCATCGAGCGCATCCTCAGACGCCGCAGCCGCGTGTCGCGCGTTTCAGGCACGGTCGATCGCAGACTCCAGCCGCGTTTCGAGACGGGTCATGCGCTCCGCGGCGGCATCCATCAGCCCCCGAAGCGCGCTCACCTCGCGCAGAAGGTCATTGAGGTTGGCCTGCGGATCCGCCACCTCGGACGGCGCGCTTGGTCCAGGGCCCTCGCCAGAGAGAAGCCAGAGAATCGACACGTTCAATAGCCCGGCGAGCATCGAAAGATGGTTGGCGCGCGGGAAGGTGTGGTCATTCTCCCACCGCTCGAGCGACTTGATCTTCACTCCGATCCGCCGTGCCAGCTGATCTTGTGTCATACCCGCATCCTCTCGCGCACCGGCCAGCCGGTCCCCGAAGGTTGTGCTGGAGGGGTCGAACCATTTCTCATCGGTCTGCGAGGTCATGGGTATCCTTTCTGCCTTGCCGGCTTGATCAATGCTTGGCACAAACCTAAGACATCCTTATCCAGCTTACAAACCGGAGTTTCAAATGTCCTTCCTCTCCGCGACACTTTCACGCGTCAAGCCCTCGCCCACGGTCGCCGTGACCACTCTGGCGAATGAATTGAAGGCGGCCGGCAAGGACGTGATCGGCCTTGGCGCGGGCGAACCCGACTTCGACACGCCCGAGCATATCCGCGACGCCGGCAAGCGCGCCATCGACGACGGCAAGACGCGCTATACCGCGCCCGATGGCATCGCTGAACTGAAACAGGCGATCTGCGCCAAGTTCAAACGCGACAACGACCTTGATTACACGCCCTCGCAGGTCAGCGTCGGCACCGGGGGCAAACAGATCCTCTACAATGCGCTCATGGCCACGCTCAATCCGGGCGACGAGGTGATCATCCCCGCCCCCTACTGGGTCAGCTATCCCGACATGGCGCTTCTTGCCGGGGGCGAACCCGTCTTCGTCGAGGCGTCGCTTGAGCATGATTTCAAGATCACCCCGGATCAGCTCGAGGCGGCGATCACGCCTAAAACCAAGTGGTTCATCTTCAATTCACCTTCGAATCCCACCGGCGCGGGCTATACCCGTGACGAACTCAAGGCGCTGACGGATGTGTTGCTCCGGCATGATCATGTCTGGGTGATGACCGACGACATGTATGAACACCTCACCTATGACGGGTTCGCCTGCTGCACCCCGGCACAGGTCGAACCCGCGCTCTATGACCGCACCCTGACCTGCAATGGGGTCTCCAAGGCCTATTGCATGACGGGCTGGCGGATCGGCTTCGCGGCGGGGCCCGAGAACCTCATCGCCGCCATGCGCAAGATTCAGTCGCAATCCACCTCGAACCCCTGCACGATCTCACAATGGGCCGCGGTCGAGGCGCTTAACGGGCCGCATGATTTCATCGCCGACAACAACGCCGTGTTCAAACGCCGGCGCGATCTTGTGGTGCGCGCGATGAACGCCATCGACGGCATCACCTGCCCGGTCCCCGACGGGGCATTTTATGTCTATCCCTCCATCGCCGGGTTGATTGGAAAAACCTCGCAAGGTGGTGCCAGCATCGATACGGACGAGGATTTCGCCAAGGCGCTGCTCGAGGAAATGGGCGTCGCCGTCGTCTTCGGCGCGGCCTTCGGGCTTTCGCCAAATTTCCGCATCAGTTACGCTACGTCGGATGACGCCCTTGAAAAGGCATGCACCCGCATTCAGGAGTTCTGCGAAGGATTGACATGACCGACGGCCGGATCACCGCCAATCTGCCCAGCCGCGATTTCGACGTGACCGAGGTATTCTATCGGCGTCTCGGCTTCGGGACGCGCTATCGCGGTGATGGCTGGATGGCGCTGGAGCGTGACGGCATGGTGATCGAATTCTTTCCACATCCCGATCTCGATCCGGCACAAAGCTGGTTTTCCGCCTGCATGTGGCTTGGCGATATCGACGCGATGCACGCCCAATGGTCGGCAAAGGGTGTCGCCACCGAAGGCTCTGAGTTGCCCCGCATGGCGGCCCATCCGTTCGAACTGGGCGGCGATGCTCCGCGCATGTTCACGATGCACGACCCCGACGGCTCTCTCTGGCGTGTCCTCGAAACCGGGGGCCGGGCATGAGCGGCGACCTGCCCGACTACTATTTCCGCGTCCGTGAAAACGGCGCCTTTGCCTACCGCGTGGACACCCAGAACCGTCAGCGGCGGATCGACATGGATCAGATCGCGGTCATCAATATCCGCAACGGTCAGATCAAACCTCATGGCGACCGCGACCTCAGCGAAGAGGACATGGCCGCCATCCAGCAATGGATGGACGACCGGGCCGAGCTTCTGGCGTGGCGTGACATCGACGACATTCACCGGGCCGTGGATTACCTCAACACCACCGCCCACTGGGCTCAGTCCAAGGCCAGCGATGAACAGCTCGAGGCGGTGACTGACGCGCTTCTGCTGGCGATGCACGATCTGCGCACCGTGCTTGTGCGCAAGAAGGCCGACAGGCTCCTCAAGGAGGACTGACACCAAGCTGGGGCTGCGGGTGGCTCAGGCGGCCACCGCCAGATGCCGGTTCGACCAGCGCGCAAAGCGCAACATCAGAAAGATCGCCGCAAGGGCAAGCCCAAGGGCCAGACCCAGCCAAACGCCGATCCCCCCGTATCCGAGAGTGAAACCAAGGACATAGCTCGCCGTGATGCCCACGCCCCAGTAACAGATGATGGCGATGACAAGCGGAACCACCGTGTCCTCCACTCCGCGCAACAGGCCCAGCGCCATGACTTGCGCACCATCGGCAAGCTGAAAGAGTGCCGCGCCCAGAACAAGCACCATCCCCACTTCGAGAACCTCCGCACGCGCAGGCACATGGCTCCCCATGAACAGTCCGACAAGCAGGCCGGGCATCGTCAGGAACACGGCAACCGCCGCCAGAGCGACCCCGACCGAAATTGCCGTCGCCACCAATGCCCCCCGCCTGAGCCCGATCCCGTCGCGCCGGCCCATGGCCTGCCCGACGCGGATCGTGGCGGCATTCGACAGACCCAGATGGATCATGAACGTGATCGACGACAGTTCCATCACGATGCCATGCGCGGCCAGCGGCACAGCCCCAAGCCACCCCATCATCACCGTCGACGCCGCGAAAAGGCCGGATTCGGCAAGATTGGTAAGGCCGATGGGCGCCCCGACACGTACCAGTCCCGACAACGCCTGCCCGTCCATCCGCCAAAGTCGCGCAAAAAGGTCATGCCCTTCCCGCATCGCCGCCGCATAGATGGCCAAGGCTGCGAAACTCGCGATATTGACCGCCAACGAAGCAAGCGCCGCACCCCGCACGCCCAGTTCGGGAAAGCCCAGATTGCCGAAGATCAAAAGCCAGTTGACCGCGATATTAAGAAGTACCGCCGCCACCGTCACCCATAGCACGATCTGCGTCCGCTCAAGCGCGGAAAGATAGGATTTTAGCACCATCACCAGAAGCGCGGGAACAAGCGCCAAACCCGCGATACGCAGATAGGCGCCCGCCACGCTCGCGACGGCATCGGTTTGCCCCATCGCCCGGAAAAGCGGTTCCGACCACCAGAGCGGCGCAATCATGATCACACCATAGACCACCGAAATCCAGAGCCCCATGCGCGTGACCCGGCGGACCTGCGTTGCGTCGTTGCCCGCTTCGGCCCGGGCCACCATCGGCATCACCGCCAATGCGAACCCCGACCCCACGATAAAGACGACAAAAAAGAACGTCGCGCCCAGCACCTGCCCCGCCAGAGCCTCGACGCTGTAGCGGCCAAGCATGACGGTATCGCTCAGGTGAATGGCGATCTGCGCAAGGTGGCTGCCCACCAGCGGCACCCCCAGCCGAAGCACGCGCGCTCCGTGCGCCCTGTATCCCATCACCGCGTCCATACCTGTCCTCTACGCAAGGGGTATGACTTGGGCAAGGGCCGGCGGGTGGGCGCGGGGCTATTTCGCCTTGCGGTGTTCGGGATGCATCGACACGCCCAGAATGTGGCCGGATTTGTGGATCACATGCGCGGCCGATCCCACGATCAAAGGATCGGGTGGCGTCACCACCGAATGATCCTTGCCCGGATAATCGAGCGAGTTGAGGAAATGCTGCATACAGCCTAGCCGCGCGCGCTTCTTGTCGTTCGACTTGATCACCACCCACGGCGCATCGGCGGTGTCGGTATAAAAGAACATCGCCTCCTTGGCCTCGGTATATTCATCCCATTTGCCAAGGCTCTGCTTGTCGATCGGGCTTAGTTTCCATTGCTTGAGAGGGTCCGTCGCGCGGCTGTCGAACCGGCGTTTCTGTTCGTCCTGCGTGACCGAGAACCAGTATTTGTATAGCTGGATTCCCGACCGAACCAGCATCCGCTCAAGCTCGGGGGTCTGCCGCATGAATTCAAGGTATTCGGCCGGGTCGCAAAACCCCATGACCCGCTCGACACCCGCCCGGTTATACCAGGAGCGATCATAAAAAACCATTTCGCCGCTGGTCGGCAGGTGCTCGACATAACGCTGAAAAAACCACTGGCCGCGCGCCTCTTCGGTCGGCTTGTTAAGCGCGACGACACGCGACTGCCGGGGGTTCAGATGCTCGGTGAACCGTTTGATCGTGCCGCCCTTGCCCGCCGCATCGCGCCCTTCGAACAAAAGCACACACTTCTGGTCCGTCTCTGCGAACCAGTGCTGCACCTTCAAAAGTTCGGCTTGCAATTTGGCCTTTGTGGCATCGTATTCCTTGCGCCCCATCCGGTCGGCATAAGGATAGGCCCCAGCTTCGAACGAAAGCGATGCCCCCTCTCGGGTTTCAGGCTCGGCGCGCACTGTATCGTCGGATGTCTTTGCCGTCGGTTGTTTCGGCTTGGCTTTTACTGAGCTCGCGGCTGTGCCCGTCATGTTGCTATCCCTTCCCTTGAACAAACGTCAAAGTAACGGGATTACACCGGTCAGTCCTTGATTTGGCTCAAATCACACCTCGGGGCTTGGCCGGGCTTAGGCTCAGTGGGTCCAGGTGCCACGCCGGTTGGTCGCGAAATTCTCGCCATAGCCGCCGGGGCGGATATTGGGTTTGCGCCGTGTCGGCTCCTGCACGACGGCGTCAATCCCATGCTCCTTGGCGTATTCAAGCGCCGCTTCTTTCGTGGGAAAGGTCATGCGCACCTGCGCCTGCGTATCGGCGGACGATGTCCACCCCATCAGCGGATCAACCTCGCGCGAACTCTCGGCCACATGTTCGAGAACCCAGACCTTGGTCTTTGCGGTGCCCGAGGACATGGCGGTCCGGGCGGGGCTGTAGATACGTGCTGGCATAGGTCACTCCTTGGCTTGGTCGCGGTTATCCCAAATTCAACCGCGCCGGGCAAGATGCGAAATCGCCGCGCGACACCTTGGCTTAGGTTATGGCAAAATAAACCAAACTCAAGTATCTCGAGCCGAGTAAAGGGGGATTGAAGCTGGCTATCAAGATCGAAATGCTTCGCTGCTTTCGCGCGGTCGCCGAACACGGCAGCCTCGCCGACGCGGCCGAAACCCTTGGCCGCACGCCTTCCGCGATCTCGATGATGCTGCGTCAGTTCGAGGATCACATCGGCGCGCCCCTGTTCGAATCCGCCCGCAAATCACATCTAACACCCCTTGGCATGATGATCCTGGCCGAAGCCGAGCGCGAGCTGGCGCATTTCGAACGCACGGTCACCAACATCGAAGGGCTATCACGGGCCGAGCATGGCAACGTGCGCATTTCGGCAACCCCATCGGTCGCACAGGTGATCATGCCGCCGATCCTGCGCCGTTTCATGGTCGACCATCCCGGCGTCCGCATCGAGATGAGCGATACCGACAGCGCCACGATCGAGCGTGACCTCGAAGCGGGCCGCGCCGATATCGGCATGGCGTCGATCGGTCCACTCTCCGGGTTCGATCGTGAATTGGTCTTCTCGGATGCCTTCGGTGTGGTCTGCCCCGTTGACCATCCCCTTGCGCGCGACTGGTCACACCTGACATGGGCCGACATGACCGGTTACACCCTGATCTCCAACGGGCTTTGCAAGCAGATCAGCGATGAGGGTTTTCGCCCGATCCTCGACGCTTCAACGCTCATGGTGCGCAATACCGCCTCGATCCTGAGCCTTGTGCGCTCAGGCGTGGGCGTGACAATCCTGCCCGAAATGGCCGTCCTTCCGGAATTTCTGGATCTGGAGTTTCTGCCGCTCACCGACTGCTCGATACGGCGCGAAGTCTGGATGCTGACACCGCCCGACAAGCTGATGACGCCGGCGACCCGCGCACTCGTGCGCACCATTCGGACCGCTGAATTTCCCCGCAACCGCTAGGTGGCGCCAAAACTTCAGTAAATCTGAATTATTTTCAATTACTTTGCGTTTGCCTTAATATTGCAAAACTGTCTTGATGGTAGCCAACGCCTTTTGAAACGAGATGCAGAGCCAAGGATCGTCATGACGGATATTCGGAAAAACTACATCGCAGGTGACTGGATCACGGGCACCGCCGAGGTCGAGAACCGCAACCCCTCCGATCTGTCCGACCTTGTCGGAACGTTCGCACAGGCCAGCGCCGATCAACTTAATCAGGCCCTTGACGCCGCCGCCCGCGCCCAGACGGAATGGGCCGGTTACGCGCTTGAGCGCAAGCAGGCCGTGCTCATGGCCATCGGCAACGAGATGAAGGCCCGCGCAGAAGAACTTGGCACCCTGCTCAGCCGCGAAGAGGGCAAGCCCCTCGCCGAAGGCAAAGGCGAAGTGTTCCGCGCCGGTCAGTTCTTCACTTACTATGCCCACGAAATCCTGCGCCAGATCGGTGAAAACGCGGATTCCGTTCGTGCCGGCGTTGAAATCGACGTGCGCCGCGAACCCGTGGGCACCGTCGCTGTCATCAGCCCGTGGAACTTTCCCACCGCGACCGCCAGCTGGAAGATCGCGCCCGCGCTTGCCTATGGCAACGCCGTGCTGTGGAAACCCGCCAACATGACCCCCGCCTCGGCCCACGCCCTGACCGAGATCATCGCCAAACAGGACATTCCCGAAGGACTGTTCAACCTCGTGATGGGCTCGGGCCGCGATGTGGGTCAGCGCCTTGTCGAATCGCCCAAGGTCGATGCCATTTCCTTTACCGGTTCGGTCCCCGTGGGCCGTGGTATCGCGCAGGCTGCGATCGGGAACTTCACCCGCGTGCAAATGGAAATGGGCTCTAAGAACGCGCTGGCCGTGATGGACGACGCCGATCTTGATCTTGCCGTATCGCTCGCTCTTGGGGGCGCCTTCGGCGGCACCGGCCAGAAATGCACCGCGTCCTCGCGGATCGTCGTGCAGGAAGGTATCCACGAGGCGTTTGTCGAAAAGCTCGTGCAGGGCGCCAAGGACATGAAGGTTGGCCACGCGCTCGAGCCAGGTACACAAATGGGCCCTGTCGTTTCCGAAGACCAACTGCGCGAGAACCTGTCTTGGGTGGACACTGGCAAATCCGAGGGCGCGGAGCTGGCCTGCGGCGGCACCCGCCTCGAGATGCCACATGAGGGCTATTACATGTCTCCCGGTGTGTTCCTCAACACCACCAACGACATGAAAATCAACCGCGAGGAGATGTTCGCGCCGCTCACCTCGGTCGTCAAGGTAGGCAGCTATGACGAGGCGCTGGCCACCGTCAACGACACCAATTTCGGCCTCACCTCGGGGATCGTCACCACCAGTCTGGCACGCGCCACCCATTTCCGGCGCAATGTCCGCACCGGCGTCGTGACGGTCAACCTGCCCACCGCCGGCACCGACTATCACGTGCCCTTCGGCGGCCGCGGCGACAGTTCCTACGGCCCGCGCGAACAGGGCATCCATGCCCGCGAATTCTATACCGTCGTGAAAACCGCCTATATCGCTGCGGGCATGCCCGCGTGACCTATCGCATCGACTGCCTTCAATACGCCAACTGGTCGGAAAAGATCTTTCGCGAAATGCGCGAGG
>Ga0102929_1001665_pt1 | contig 13210 bp, 11 predicted proteins | sample SalPonR1_B_D2_MG_FD_78510 | JGI IMG/M metagenome (GOLD analysis project Ga0102929, IMG submission 78510) | Salt pond soil microbial communities from South San Francisco under conditions of wetland restoration - Salt Pond MetaG R1_B_D2_MG | ecosystem: Environmental > Aquatic > Marine > Intertidal... | reverse complement strand
CTTGAACGCCACCAGCGTCTTGCCCGCGCCCACATCACCCTGCAACAAACGGTTCATCCGCCGCTCGTCAGCCATGTCGGCGGCGATCTCGGCGATGGCCCGGGTCTGCGCCCCGGTCAGCGCATAAGGCAGCGCATCCAGCACCTTCGCCTGCAACTCGCCGGTGCCCACCGTCGAGCGCCCCTTGGCGCGGCGCAGCCGGGCCCGCGCCAACGCCAGCGTGAGCTGATGCGCCATGAATTCATCATAGGCCAGCCGGGCCCGCGCCGGGTGCGCCGGGCTCAGGTCCGCCGCCGCCTCGGGGGCATGCGCCGCCACGACCGCGTCGCGCCAATCCGGCCAGCCCGCCTGCGCCTTCTGCACCGGGTCGATCCATTCAGCCAGGTCCGGTGTGCGCGCCAGGGCGGCCGACGCCGCGCGGGCCATGACCTTCTGCGTCACCCCGGCGGTGAGGGGATAAACAGGTTCGAAAGCGGGAATCGTGCCGGCCTCGTCGGGGGGCAGGACATGATCGGGATGAACCATCTGCGCCACCCCGTCGAAAAGCTCCACCCGCCCCGACACCACCCGGCGCGCGCCGGTCGGCAGAACCCGGCGCAGATAGTCTTCGCGCGCATGAAAGAAAACCAGCTGGAAGCTTGTCGCGGCATCCTCGGCCATCACCCGGTACGCCCCGCCGCGCCGGGCCGGCGCCCGATGCTGGCCCACCACGACCTCCACCGTTACCACGCCGGGTATCTCCGCGCCCTGCACGGTGGTCCGCCGGCGTCGGTCCACGCCGGAATGAGGCAGTGTGAACAGAAGATCACGGGGTTTCTCGACTTCCAGCGCGGCAAGGTTTGCGGCTGTCTTGGCGCCCACGCCCTCCAGCGTTTCAAGACCCGCGAACAGCGGATAAAGCGCCTCCGGCCGGCTGCTCATGCGTCGCCGACCAGCCGCAGCCAGCCATCCTCGTCCAGCGTCTCAATCCCCAGTTCGGTCGCCTTGCGGGCCTTGGATCCCGCTCCCGGGCCGGCCACCACCAGATCAGTCCTGGCCGAAACCGATCCGGAAACCCGCGCCCCCAGCTCTTCCGCCCGCGCCTTCGCCTCGGCACGGGTCATTCTTTCAAGGCTGCCGGTGAAGACGATCGTCTTGCCCGCCACAGGGCTGTCGGCGGTGGCGCGCGGCTCGGGTGGCAGGATGTCCAGATGCCCGACCAGACGGTCGATCGAGGCACGCTCGGCGGATTGCGCGAAACTGTCGGCAAGCGACAGGGCCACGCTGGCACCGATCCCGTCGATGCCCACCAGATCTTCCCAGGCCGCTTTCACCCGCTCCGGAAGAGCGGCCTTCTCCCATGCCCGGCGCCGCGACTCCGCGCTCCGCGCGCGGCGCGCCCCGGCCTGCGCGGCGCGCTGTTCCGCGGCCACAGCCGTTTCCGCCGCCCGATGCGCGGCGGCGGCCGGGATGGCGGCATCGACAGCCGCCGCAAACTCCTCCCAGCTTCCGTAATGACGCGCCAGATCAGCCGCGGCCACCTCGCCCACATGACGGATCCCGAGGGCGAAGATCAGCCTTTCCAGAGGGATGCGCCGTTTTTCGTCGATGGCACGAAAGAGATTCGCGGCGCTTTTCTCACCCCAGCCCTCGCGGTTCCGCAACTGCGTCAGGCAGCCCGGGCCGTAACGCACCTCCAGTTCGAAGATGTCCGACGGCTCCGCGATCCATCCGTCACGATAAAACTGCTCCACCTGCCTGGCGCCCAAACCCTCGATGTCAAAGGCCGCGCGGGACACGAAATGCTTCAGCTTCTCGACCGCCTGCGCGGGGCAGACCAGCCCGCCGGTGCAACGGCGCACGCTGTCACCGGCCTCGCGCACCGCGTCCGAACCGCATTCGGGGCATTTTTTCGGGAAAGCGAAGGGCACGGCCGACCCGGGTCGCCTGGAAAGGTCCACGTCGGCCAGTTTCGGGATCACGTCGCCGGCACGGTAGACCTGAACCCAGTCGCCCTCGCGGACATCCTTGCCATCGCGGATCGGAGTGCCATTCGCGTCACGCCCGGCAATGTAATCCTCGTTGTGCAGGGTCGCGTTGGACACCACGACGCCACCCACGGTCACCGGGGTCAGACGCGCCACCGGGCTGAGCGCGCCAGTGCGCCCGACCTGGATGTCGATCACCTCGAGCCGGGTCCAGGCCAGCTCGGCGGGGAACTTTTGCGCGATGGCCCAGCGGGGGGTTGTGGACCTGTAGCCCAACCGCGCCTGCAAGCCCAGATCGTTGACTTTGCAGACGACGCCATCGATATCGTAGTCCAGTGTCGCGCGCTGCTGCTCGATCTCGGCGTAGCGCGCCAGCATTTCCGCCGGCCCGTCACAAAGCACCGTGAGCGGGTTGGTGACGAAGCCGAGCGCAGACAACCGCCCGATCGCCGATATCTGCGTTTCTGCAAGAGGCTCGCTAAGTTCTCCCCAGGCATACGCGAAAAATCGCAAGGGCCGGGCCCGGGTTACCTCGGCGTCGAGCTGCCGCAGCGACCCCGCGGCGGCGTTGCGCGGATTGGCGAACGGCTTGTCAGACCTTTCGGTCTGCCGCGCGTTGAGCGCCGCGAAATCGGCATGGCTCATGTAAACCTCGCCGCGCACCTCCAGAAGCGCCGGCGCCCCCTCAAGGGTTTGCGGGATGTCGTCGATTGTGCGGGCGTTGGCGGTCACGTTTTCTCCCACCGTACCGTCGCCGCGGGTTGCCGCCTGCACCAGGTGCCCGTCCTCGTATCGCAGGCTCAGGCTCAACCCGTCGATCTTTGGCTCGCTCGTGTACCGCAGCGGCGCGTCCGCGCCCAATCCCAGATAGCGCCGGATCCGGCCATCGAACTCGGTGATCTCCTCGGGATCGAACGCGTTTTCAAGGCTCAGCATGCGCTGCGCGTGGGTGACCTTGGCAAAGCCCTCGGCCGGGGTGGCGCCGATGCGGCCGCTCGGACTGTCGGGTCGCCTCAGGTCCGGAAACCGCGCCTCGATGGCGGCATTGCGGGCCTTGAGCGCATCGTATTCCGCATCGCTCATCACAGGGGCGTCATCGGTATGATAGGCCCGGTCCGCGCGGGCGATCTCTTCGGCCAGGCGGGCCAGTTCGGCCCGCGCCTGCACCCTGTCCAGATCCTCCGCCGCGACTGTCCCGGTCATCCGCGCCTCCTGTGAACGCCGGGCGCCGCATCGCGCCCGCGGATCACAGTGTTAGGGCGCACCGGCCTCGAGGTCCAGCCGCCTAGCGCCTTGTCAAAGGTGACATCGGGTGCAGTGGCGCATGGTCACCGGGACCGTCTTGGTCAACATCCGGTCAGGCGCCGATCGCCAACCGCTCCTCGTCGGCATCCCGCGGCTCGGGATCACGCAGAACGTATCCACGGCCCCAAACCGTCTGGATATGATTGTCCCCACCGGTAGCCTCGGACAATTTCTTGCGCAGCTTGCAGATGAACACGTCAATGATCTTGAGTTCCGGCTCGTCCATGCCGCCGTAAAGGTGATTGAGAAACATTTCCTTGGTCAGCGTGGTACCCTTCCTGAGGCTCAGCAGTTCAAGCATCTGGTATTCCTTGCCGGTCAGATGCACCCCCTTGCCCGCCACGTCCACCGTCTTGGCATCCAGGTTGACGTTGATCGGACCGGTCCGAATCACCGATTGGGAATGCCCCTTGGAGCGGCGGATTATGGCATGGATGCGTGCCACCAGTTCCTCGCGATGGAACGGCTTGGTCAGGTAATCATCGGCGCCGAAGCCGAAACCCTTGATCTTGTTGTCGGTATCCAGTTCGCCCGACAGGATCAGGATCGGCGTCTCGATCCGTGCAAGGCGAAGCTGGCGCAGCACATCATGCCCGTTCATGTCCGGCAGGTTCAGGTCCAGAAGGATCAGATCGTAGTCGTAGAGTTTCGCAAGATCTATCGCTTCCTCGCCTGATTCGGTCGTGTAGACGTTCAGGTTCGCATGGGTCAGCATCAACTCTATGCTTTTCGAGGTCGTTGGATCGTCTTCCACCAAGAGCACGCGCATCAGGTTTCTCCGCTAGTGATCACTTGTTCGACCCCAGCCTCGCCAAATTTGGTTAACTACCCGTTACCATACAAGAACATTTCGCGAATTCAATTTTTGGTTGTATTTTTCCGCAGCTCAGTGATCACGGTCGCGTGTCCTGTGTGGCACCGTCACCTTCAGCCCGGACGTACCGCCGATCCGGGCGCCGCGCACCCATTCGGCAAATTCCTCTTCGCTCAGCCGATACCGGCGCAGCGCTTCGTGTCGCGGAATCAGGCCGTACAGCACACCGCGCACCACGAGGAGCTTTCGCGACGCGACCCACCTTTCGGTGTCCGCGGGCGGCAGATCCGACTGTGTCAGGACCGTGCCATCGGGCAGCGTTACCGCCCTTGGCGCGTCAAGTTTTTTCAGATACATGGCACTCACCCTCCGTAAATCGGAGGCCACACTGCCGAAATCGCTCTTAAGGGCCTGTGAAACCCGGGCTTGAGAGTGCTTAGGATTTTCCTATATTCCGCCGGAACGCATTGAGGGGCCGCCATGGCACTGGACACGAATACCGAACAGAACTCGCTGGGCTTCGCCAAGCCGCCCGCCGAGACGCGCGTCGTCGTGGCCATGTCCGGCGGTGTCGACAGCTCGGTCGTAGCCGCACAACTGGCCGAGGAAGGCTACGACGTGATAGGCGTCACCCTGCAGCTTTATGATCACGGCGCGGCACTGGCCAAGAAAGGCGCCTGCTGTGCGGGCCGCGATATCCACGACGCCCGGCGAGTCGCCGGCGAGATGGGATTTCCCCATTATGTTCTGGACTATGAGAACGTCTTTCGCGATGCGGTGATCGACGAATTCGCCGACAGCTATCTCGCCGGTGCAACGCCGGTGCCCTGCATTCGCTGCAACGAGCGGGTTAAGTTCCGTGACCTGCTGGAAACGGCGAAGGATCTGGATGCGGATTGCATGGCCACCGGCCACTATATCCGCCGCAAGGCGGGCGCCAACGGACCCGAATTGCACCGTGCCGCAGACGCTGCGCGCGATCAGTCCTATTTCCTGTTTTCCACAACCCGCGAACAGCTCGATTACCTGCGCTTTCCCCTTGGTCACCTGCCGTCCAAGGATGCCACCCGTGCGCTTGCTGCGAAATACGGACTCGGGGTGGCGGACAAACCTGACAGCCAGGACATCTGCTTCGTGCCCAATGGCGATTACGCCTCGGTCATCGAAAAGCTGCGCCCCGGCGCTGCCGACGCCGGCGAGATCGTGGATACCCGGGGACGCGTCCTCGGCCACCATGAGGGCGTGATCCACTACACCATCGGTCAGCGCCGGGGGCTGGGGATCGGCGGCTTGTCCGAACCGCTTTACGTGGTGAAACTGGATGTCGAGGAACGGCGCGTCATCGTCGGCCCGAAAGAAATGCTCGCGACCCGCACCGTGCCGGTGCGCGAGGTCAACTGGCTGGGTGACGCGGCCTTCGCGTCAGCGCCCGAGTGGCATGTCACGGTCAAGGTCCGCTCCACACGTCCCGCGGCGGACGCGGTGATCCGGCCACTGGGTCCGGACAGCGCCGAGGTCGAGCTCCTCACTCCCGAAGAGGGCGTCAGCCCCGGTCAGGCCTGCGTGTTCTACGAAGCTGAAAACAGCCGTGTCCTTGGCGGTGGCTGGATCTGGAAGGGCTGACCGCAGGCGGATTCGCTTGAAACACCCCTCTTCCAGGCCTTCAAGCTGGTCAAACGTCACAGTCCCGCCAGCACCGCGCGGGCAGCCCTAAGGCCCGGCGGCTCCTGGTCGCGTCCCAGTTTCTGCATCGTGGATCGCATCGCCGCGATCTGTGCCCCCGGATCATCCATCAGCCGCAGCACAGCAGGCCCGATCAAATCGGCCCGGCACGCCTTGCCGATGAATTCCGGCACGGCACGTGTTTCGCTGACCAGGTTGACCAGTGTCAGAGTGTCCACCTTCAGCATCCGCGCGATGATCGCGCGGCTCAATGGGTGTACATCATAGGCAATCACCATCGGTGTATCCGCCGCAGCCAGTTCCAGGGAAACTGTCCCCGAGGCCGCAAGTGCCCAATGGGCACAGTGAAATGAACATTTTTTATCAGTATTATACTGGTCACCTTTAATGTTCGACGGGGATAGCACGACCGGCTGTTTGGGCCAGTTTGGCAAGGTCTCGCGCAGTACCGGTTCGGCGGCCGCGGTGGTTGGCACGACAAGTTCCAGATCGGGGTTCTTGTCCAGGACCGTGCGCAGGGCCTGTCCGAAAATCGGCCCCAGGCGCGCCACCTCGGAGCGGCGCGAGCCCGGTAGAACCAACAGAAAAGGGGCCTCGCGCAGGCCATGCCTGGCCCGGAATCCGGCCATCTGCGACCCGGTGGGCACGGCTTCTGCGACAACCGGATGACCCACGAAATCGCAGGCCATTCCGTGCGCCTCCATGAGCGGCGGCTCAAAGGGCAATAGAGCCAGGACATGATCGACATGACGTGCCATCCTGCGCGCTCTCCCCGAACGCCAGGCCCAGACCGAGGGGGCAACATAGTGCACGGTTCGCAAACTGCTTTTCTTCTTGACCAGCTTCGCCAAACGAAGGCAGAAGTCCGGGCTGTCGATCGTGATCAGGACATCCGGTTGCGCTGCCAGAACTGCCTCGGCCGTCTGGTGCAGTCGCCGGCGCAGATGCGGGTAGCGCGGCAGGATCTCCACCAGCCCCATCAGGCTCAACTCGTCCATCGGAAACTGGCTTGTCAAGCCTTCAGCCTCCATCATGGGGCCGCCAACACCCTGGAATTCCACAGTTTCAAGCTTTTTCAAGCCGGCCATCAATGCGCCGCCAAGGCGGTCGCCGGATGCTTCACCCGCAACCATGAAGACCCGCATCACAGGCCCCTTGATGAAAGAAAAATTCCCTCATTTTCCGCGGCTTGCAAGGTCTTCTTGCGGTCAAGCACCATCACGCGCCCGGCTTCGATCACCAAACCGGACAGGCCCGCGGCCGCAACTTCCGCAACTGTCTCGGGCCCGACAACCGGCATGTCGACCCTCAGATCCTGTTGGCGTTTCGCAACCTTGACATACACGCCCTTGAATCCCCTGCGTAGGCCGCTTGGTGTGCGACCCGCAAAGCGCAGTGTCTCATTCGTGCCCTGCAAGGTTTCGATGCCCAGGCACTGACCACCTGCCACTGCACAGCCCTGCCCCACATCGACGGTTGCAAGCGCCATCAGGATTTCGATCGCCCGCGCCGCGTCGGCCTGATCCTGCGCTGTCAACGGCGGCCCGGCCAGATGCCCTTCGGGCGCCGGCAGTTCCGGTAAAAGCTCATGGGCGCCGACGATTTGAAAGCCGTTCTTCTCGAACACATCTATCACTTGCCTTAAAAGGCAGTCGTCGCCTTCTTTCATGGCGGCCATTAGCCGCGGCGCTTCCAGACGCATCGTGTCGTCGAACTGTTCGGGGTCCAGGACCGGCCGGGACAACGCACCCGCCAGAACCACGCGATCCACGCCCGCGTTTCTGAAGGCTTCGAAGATCTCGCCCAGCTTCTCCAGACGGAGTTCGCATACCTGTTCACCCAGGTCATGCGGAACACCCGCCAGCGTGATCCGCAGCGCTTCGGGATGCGCCGCCGCGATCGCCACCGGAAGGCCGCCACCACAGGCAACGATGCCAAGCCGGCCCGCCACGCTCTCAGTCCGTTCCGGGGGTCAGGAACGAGCGGTCGCTCGCCCCGGTGACGAACTCGACGATCTGTCGCACATACGCACTTTCGGTCTCTTCGCCCAGCCGTTTCGCCCTGTCCTGGAACGCACCCTCGCCCTGCGCGAGCATCTGGAAGGCGGCCCGCAGCGCGGTGATGTCCGAACGGCCGACACCGCGGCGTTTCGACCCCACGAGGTTGAGGCCGTCCAGCTCGCCTCGTGGCGCCTGCACCAGGCCATATGGAATGACATCATGTGTCACCATTGTGACCGCGCCAACTATGGCTCCCTGTCCGATGCGCACAAACTGATGCACGCCCGACAGGCCGCCGATGATCACGTCATCCTCAAGCACGCAGTGACCGGCAAGCGCGGCATTGTTCACGATTATCACGCGGTCGCCGATCCGCACGTCATGGGCCAGATGGCATCCGGCCATGAAGAGGCCGTCATCCCCCACGCGGGTCAAACCGCCGCCGCCTTCGGTCCCGGTGTTCATCGTCACATGTTCGCGGATGCGCGCTCGCGCGCCAATTTCGAGCCGCGTTTCCTCCCCGCGGAACTTCAGATCCTGGGGGATCTCGCCAATACACGCGAAAGGAAAAACGACACTCTCGGCACCGATCTCGGTTCGGCCTGAAATGACAACATGGCTCTTGAGCTCGACATGATCCCCGAGTTTGACGGCAGGACCGATATGGCAGAAAGGGCCAATCCAACAGCCGACACCAAGCTCCGCGCCGTTTTCGACAACCGCAGAAGGGTGCACCCGCGTTTCTGTTTCTTTGCCGGACATTGTGGACATCAGGTTTCCGGCAGGTCCATCATCGCGGTGAACTCCGCCTCGGCTGCCATCTCTCCCTCGACCTCGGCAATGCCGGCGAACTTCCAGACCTTGCCGCCGGGTTTGCCGCGCAGTGTCCGGAGCTGCATTTCCAACACGTCTCCCGGGATCACCATGCGCCGAAACTTGCATCTGTCGATCGACATGAAATAGACCAGCATGTTGCGGTCCTCCATGCCCAGCGAGGTGCCGACCATCACTGCCGCTGTCTGCGCCATCGCTTCCACGATCGTGACCCCGGGCATGATCGGTTTGCCCGGGAAATGCCCCTGAAAATGCGGCTCGTTCATGGTCACATTCTTTATACCGCGCGCCGATTGATGGCCGTCGATATCCACCACCCGGTCAACAAGAAGGAAAGGGTAGCGATGCGGGATCAGCCTTTGGATCAGGTGGATATCCGCGCTTCTCAGCGGTTCGTTCATCAGGTGTCCTTTTTCGCCAGCGCCGTGGGCCGATCCCTAGCAACTCGGCCTTCGATGGGCAAGCGCGCCTAGTTCTCTCCGGGGCTTTCTTCGCTGGCCTCCGGGGCCTCGCCGGCAGGTCCTTCCCCGTCCGGCGGACCCTCGCCAAGGGCCTCGTCAACGCGCGAGATTGCAAGATCGGTCACATCTATCACATCGGTCGCCAGGAGAAGTTGCCGTTTTTCGAGTATGATGTCGCTGTCCGAATCCTGCATCAACTCGACAAGCACTGGTTCGATTGTCCGCATGAAGGACACCGGAGCGCGCTCACGACGGCGTTCGAGGTCACGCGCCTTGCGTTCGGCGCGTTCCCGAAAGCCCTGTACCTTTTCGTCGAACGCATCCGCAAGATCGCGAAATTCGTCGGCGGGCATTGTCCCGCGCTTTTCGGTCAGGTCCTGTTCTTCGGCCTTCAGTTGTTCCTCGATCTCACGGTTGCGCGCGATCAACGCCTCGCGCTGCCTCTGGTAATCGGCAATCATGCGCTGACCGAACCGGGACTCGTTGAAAAGCCTGTCAGTGTCCAGAACGATGATATCGTTCTGGACGACGCCGAAACTCTGGGACGTCGCAGGTGAGACCAGAAGGCCGACAATCAGGACGGCGAGCCGAAGACTGCTCCCCAGTGATGCCATTTCTAGAAATCCGAAGCGACGGTCAGATCGAAGTTCTGCGTCACGTCACCCGGTTCGTCGACCACCGGCACCGACCAGTTGAACCGCAGCGGACCGAAAGGTGATTTCCAGAACAACGAAACACCCACGACATGACGCGCATTGAAGCCTTCGGATGCGACCGTGCCGGTGGCGTTCGAGGTGTCGACATCCCAGATCGAGCCAACGTCATAGAAGGCGCCGCCGGAAATACCGTATTCCTCGGGAAGACCCAGCGGGAATTCGGCCTCGAACTTGGCGACCGCAAAGAAGTTGCCGCCAAGATGTTCGACAAGTCCCGCGTTGGTTTCGGTGGGGCCGAGGCCGTTGGGCTCGAACCCGCGCATGATCTGGCTCTGGAACCGGTTGATCGAACGGCTTTCCTGCCCGCTGTTGAAGTTCAACGCTCCACCCTCGAGGCTTGCGCGCAGGGTCACTTCCTCGTTCAGCACCTTGGTCTGCGCGACCGCGCGCGCCGACGTCTTGAGATATTCATTGTCGCCGCCAAGACCGTAAATCTCGTTGCCGAAAGACAGCAGCACGCCGGCATTCGGATTCAGGCCGGTGCGGCGCGTGTCATAGGTGTATTGGTATCCCACGCCACTCGAGATTCGATCGCCCTGCGCGGTTTCCGCAGCCAGAACTCCGCTGAGGCCATTGAAATCGTTCATCTCCTCATAGGCACCGCTGTAGAGCACGGACAGGCGACCATTCTCGCTGACCGGGAAGGTCAGGCTGGGCCGGAAACGCCCCAGAGTCGTGTCGAAGTTGTTGAAATCACTGTCGGTTTCCGTGTAGCCGAAATTCAGTCCGAATGCCACGTCGCGCGCAAGGAAGGCCGGTTCGGTGAAGTCGATGTTGAAGTTCAGCGCCGAGTCGGTCGTTGCGATCGACGCGGCCAGCCGCTGACCGCGCCCGAGGAAGTTGCGTTCCTTGAACCCCAGCTGGATGCCAAGGCCCACGCTGGAAGAAAAGCTGGCCCCGAAAGACAGGCTTCCCGTCGATTTTTCCTCGACATTGACGTCGACGACAACTTGATCCGGCCGCGATCCTTCGCGGGCGTCCACTTCCGCGGTCTGGAAATAATCGAGCGCGCGGATTCGCTCGGCAGCGGCGCGAATCTGGCGCGGGTTGAACGGATCGCCCTCCACGGAGTCGAACTGCCGCCGGATCACGCGATCCAGTGTCGTGGTATTGCCCTTGATATCTATGCGCTCGATGAACACGCGCGGTCCACGCGTAAGCGCGAAATCGACATTGAGGGTCAGATCACGGTCATCACGGTCGATGCGCGGTTCGACCCGCAGGAAATCACGGCCATTCCGTATCGCCAGACGCTCCATCCGGGCGATGGCATTCTCGACCAGGGTTGGCGAATAGGTCACACCTTTCCGGATCTTCAGCGTGTCATGATACGGCTCAGCCTCAACGCCCGACATCTCGCTGGTCGTCGTGAGATCCCCGAAAGTGAATTGCTGACCTTCCTGAACGTTGAAAGTGACGAAATAGGCGTCACGTTCGCGCGCCAGTTCGGCATTGACGCCGGTGACCCGAAAATCGACATACCCCCGGGACTGGTAGAAATCCGTGAGAACCTGCTTGTCGAAGGCGATCCTGTCTTCGACGAAGGTGTCCTTCTCGATCAGCGCCCTCAGGAGGCCCGCCTGCTTGCTCTGCAAAACCCGGCGAAGCCGCCGATCCGAAAAGGCGCGGTTGCCGACGAACCCTATCCTTTGCACTTCGATTTTCTTGCCCTCGAAAATCTCAAAGACAAGATCGACGCGGTTGTCGCTGCGGCGGATGATGCGCGGGTTCACCCGCGCGGAGATGCGCCCGTTCTGCACATACGCTTCCGACAAGGTGGCGGCATCGCGTTCGGCCTTGTCAGGACTGAAGACCTGACGCGGGCTGCTTTCGATGAAGCCCTCAAGCTCGTCATCCTTGAGACGCTTGTTGCCCTCGAAGGCGATCCGGTTGATCGTCGGGTATTCGTCCACGACGATCCGCAATCGATTGCCCTCCGGTTCGATCGCGACGGTTTCGAACAGCCCGCTACCGAGAATCCGCTGGTACGCGGCGTTGAGCTCTCCGGCGCTGACGGCCTCTCCCCGCTCGATTCCCGCGTAGGTCAGGATCGTGCCCGGCTCGACCCGTTCATTTCCCGCAACCGTGATGGAGGTGAAACGATAAGTTTGCGCCTCGGCAGCGTTTGGCAAAGACATAACAGTGGACAGCAAAAGCATGAAAACAAGTAAAAAAAACGCTTTTGCCGGTTTCGATACTGCGCCCCCGGACCGTGTGTGCGGCCCCAGCTTATAATTATGCATTTCTGTAACCCGATCAGACATCCCAGTGAGGGAATTCAGTAAACCGTCCGACGGGTCTTGTCAAAATACCAATGGGGCGCGGGGCCGGTTTCCGCACGCTGTGTTGCAGCAGCGAAAGTCTGGATCACAAGGAGCCGATGAATGCCCCTGCGAGCAACGCAATCACGATCGTGGAAATATACACGATCAGGTCCATGTTCAGGTTGAACAAAAGACTAAGGCCGCGATATCCGCCGATGATATGTTGCATGGCTCACCTCCGTGATTCCGTTATCGTGCAACATGGCTGCCGAATATGGCCGGTTTGGCCACAAATTGCGGCGAATTGATGGCCATTCGGACTCTGGGTAGGAAAGTCACGGGCACAGAATGTCGTTGGCCAGGGCAAATGCCATGAGCGAAAGCACGAGCGTCAGCCCGACGGTCATCATGATCTTGAGCGCAGTGTCGCTCGGCGGGCGTCCGGCCACCGCTTCGAACGCGTAAAACACCAGGTGCCCGCCATCCAGCACCGGGATCGGAAACAGGTTGAGCAAGCCGACAGCCGCCGAAAGAACGGCGACGAACCAGACAAAGCTCTCCACGCCCTGGCTGGCCATCGCGCCCGAGACCTCGGCGATTCCGATCGGCCCGGACATGTTGCAGCTGCTGATGGCCCCGGTGATCATGTGAAACAGGCCCGACAGGGAGTTTGTGATCACGCGCCAGGTCTGTGTCACGCCGCCGGCAAGCGCCTCGACAGGAGAAAGAGCCGTGGTGGCGGGTTCAAATGCCAGGCCGCCGGCAATGCCGATCCGCAACGCGGTGCGGAACCCGCCATCTGGCTGAGGCTCATCCACCCGCTTGGGTCGCAATGTCAACTGACGGGTCTCGCCCTGGTTCCAGATTTTCAGGTCCAGGGCGCGGCCACCGGACCCTTCGACGATTTCCTTGAGTTCCGAAAAGGCGGTTATCTGGCTTCCATCCACGGCGATGATCACGTCGCCGACCCGCATGCCGGCTTCATAGGCCGCCGATTGAGGCGCAAGCTGCGTGACCAGCGGCGGCAGGGGATATGGGCCGGAAACCGTCATCTCGCGCCCATCCCGGCGCACGCCGTAATCCAATCGCGGCGCGATCGGCAGGGTCTTGACGAATTCGTCCAGCCCATCGGTTTCATCAAGATCGGGTAGAGCAGTGCCCGCGAT
>Ga0102929_1001662_pt1 | contig 13217 bp, 13 predicted proteins | sample SalPonR1_B_D2_MG_FD_78510 | JGI IMG/M metagenome (GOLD analysis project Ga0102929, IMG submission 78510) | Salt pond soil microbial communities from South San Francisco under conditions of wetland restoration - Salt Pond MetaG R1_B_D2_MG | ecosystem: Environmental > Aquatic > Marine > Intertidal... | reverse complement strand
GGCGAGAATCAGCAGATCGGCGCCCTGGACGCGGGCTTCGAGTGTGCCCCAGATCAGGATATGGGGATGCGGCGTATCGGGGTTGCGCACCTCGCCGTTCGACAGGATCGCATGGAACAGCGTGGTGTAGTCCGACGCCGTCATCGGGCCGCCGTAATCTGCATGTTCGGCAAGGTTAGAGACGCATTTCCACGCTTCCTGTCCGGCGTCGTTGCGCCATAGCCCATGCGGGCTGCCATCCACCGGGCCTTGGGCGATGCGGTTGGCCATGTCGATATGACGGGTCACGAAGTCTGACAGGGGCAGATCGGCTGTGATCGCCTTTGTGCAGAAATAGTCACTGATCCAGCGCACCCAAGCGGCGGCAGCGGTGTCTTTTTGGGTGTCGCCCCATGCGGTCAGGCTGGCGGTATCGGGATAGGGCGGGCCGTGGCGGCGCAGGTGAAGCTCAAGCTCGTGGGTCAGCCGCAGATGTGGGCCACGATCCGCGCCGGTATGGGTGAGCGGGTGCTTGAGCAGCGTCAACAGCCCCTCGGCGGTCAGCGTGTCGCGCATCAGATCGCCCACATGGCGCAGGAAGCGACCCGGCGGGGACAGGTGCAAAGGCATCCCGGCGCTGTCATCGGGGATAATGCCCCAGCGGTCGAGCGCGGCGGTCACTTGCCGGGTTACGGTCCGGTCAGGGGTGATGAGCGCGGCGGTTTGCCCGTCTTGGGCGGCTTGACGCAGGCGCATGGCGATGGCCAGCGCCTCGGACCGGGTGGAGGGGGCTTCGAGCAGGGTGATATCCTGGGTGGCGTGGTCAAGATCGGTCAGGGCCGGACCATCCTGAAGCCATTGATCCGTAACGGGCGCGGGCCGCAATGCCAGCGACAAAAGGCGGTTACGGGCAGGACAGGCGGGGTTTTCTGGCGTCCAGCGGGCGATATCGTCGGGCGAGAGGCCAAGTTTGCCCATCAGATCGGCGAACCGGTATTGGGGATGATCCTCGGACAGCATCGCATCGTCCAGCGCGCCCCAGACATAGGCCGGCATGTCGAAATCGAAACCGGGAAGAATGACGGCACCTTGCGGCAGTTTGGACACGGCCTGCATCAGAAGTTGGGTGGCCCCGCGCGACCCGGTGGATCCGGCGATGAGGATCGGGTGATCGGGGGGCGTCTCTTGCCAGGTTTCGATCACATGTTCGATGACAAGGCGTTGACGGGTTTCAACATCGGGATGTTCGGTGCCAACATCGAAATAGTGTCTGACAATGCCCAAAAAGGCTGTGATGCGATCCCAATGACCCGATTGATCGGTGACGTCCAGCGCCTCGATCACATCGGGAGAGACGCCTTCGCCATGCATTTCGTCCATCAGCGATGCAAGACTGTCGGCCAACGCGTAAAGCGACGAGCGCGGCGCGATATCGGGCTGCCGATCCAGCAGCGAGGACACCAGCTGCGTCAGTTCCAGACGGCGGCGCAAGGGCGGCACGGGATCGGGGATATGCGCCAGATCCCAATGTTCGCCCAGATCGGTCAGCAGCTCGATCCGCGGCAGCAGCAGCGCCGGACCCTGATCGAACAGCGTCCGGATGCGGCGCGCCATGCGGCGGGTGTTGACGATGACCTGCACACGGGCCAGGGATTCGGGGGGGTGGTGGCCGACATGGCGCGCAAGCAGGCCATCGACCAGAGCGCGGGGGAAATCCACGCCAAGTGGCACGCCAAAGACGCGGGGATGGTCGGTGGGATCAAACATGCCTGTATCCAAGCATCTCTTCGGCCTGAGCGATACCCTCGGGATGGCCCACATCGCACCATTGGCCCGGATAGCTGGCCGCAAACAGGCGATCTTCGGCCAGCATCCTGTCCCATAGGCGGTTGAGGGAGAATGCCGTTTCGGTGATGTCGTGCAGGCCGTCTGTCTTGAGGATCTGAAGCCCGGAATAAATCAGACCCGGCCCGCGCTGCGCGCGACCCTGTGCATCGATCGTGAAATCGCCGGTGCCGGAATGGCCGATAGCGTGATCGCGCGGGATACACAGCAAAAGCGCATCCATCCGATCCGGATCCCACAGGGCGGCAAGGTGATCCAGCGGGTTGGGGCCGTGCCACATGGCATCGGTGTTCATGGTGAACAGTGGCCCCGCGCCCAGAAGCGGCAGCGCGGCGCGCAGGCCGCCGCCGGTTTCAAGGATATCGGGCGTTTCATGGGACAGGATCACGTCGCTGTCGCCAAGATGCTGGATCAGCGCCTCGGGACGGTAATGGATGTTGGCGACGATGCGTTCGGCGCCGTGGGCGCGCACAAGCGCGAGGGCATGATCGATCAGTGGCCTGCCTGCCACCTCGATCATCGGTTTCGGACGATCTGCGGTCAGCGCGCCCATCCGCGTGCCGAACCCGGCTGCGAACAGCATTACCGAACGGGGACGGTCGCACATTGCGTTTTCACCTTGTGCAGGATGGCAGGATCGGGCGCGGGCAGGTGCGTGTGAATGATGCCGGCCACTTCTGACAGGGCCGGGTGCGCAAGATCGCGGATCAGATGGCCCCAGACACGGGGAATCAGATCAACATAGTGGGCTTTGCCATCGCGCACGCAAAGCCGCGTGAACACACCGAGGATGCGCAGGTTTCGCTGTGCGCCAAGCACGTGATAGGCCGTGCAGAACGCGGTATCGTCCTGATTGGCGGCGGCGATGTAGCGGGCGATCATGGCGTCTTCGATGGCTTGGGGCACATCCCGCCGGGCATCCTGCAGCAAGGAGACCAGATCGTAGGCGCGATGACCCAGCATCGCATCCTGAAAATCCAGCAGACCGACGCGGGCCAACCCGTGCCGTTGCGGTAGCCAGAGCAGGTTCTGGGCGTGGTAGTCCCGCTGAACAAGAACGTCGGCAGTGGCGGCGTGCCGGGTCAGGGCGTCAAGCATGGCGGTATGAAAGCGCCCCCGCGCGGCGGTGTCAGGGCCGGTCGTGGCAGGAAGATACCAGTCAAAGGCCAGCGCGGCGAGATCGGCCATCAAGGGCGGGTCATACGGCAGAAGCCCGCTTGGGGTGTCCTGCGTATGAAGATCTGCCAACAGGTCAGTTGCGCAAGAATAGAGACTGTTTTCCAGCGCAGGATTGGCCGGGATCACATTTGCGAAAAGATCGTCGCCCAGATCCTCGAGCAGCAAAAGCCCCGCGCCGTGATCCTGCGCCAGAATGCGCGGCGCGCTCAGGCCGGTGGAGGCCAGATACGTGGCGATGGACACAAAGGGGCGTACATCCTCGCCCCGGTCAGACGGCGCGTCCATCAGAACGGCGGTTGCCGCGCCGCCCGGATGCGTCAGGCGCAGATAACGCCGGTTTGACGCGTCCCCGGCCAGAGGGGCCACGGCGGCGCCGGCCCAATCGGTTGCGTCGATGAAGGCCCGGATCTGGGCGTCACGGTCAGACATCAGAAATATTTTCCAGTTTTGCATCCCAAGACGGGTCTGTCCAAGATAGCGACACCACCCGCGTGTCATCGGGCAGGGATGTGTCAAGTTGCAGGCGAAGCGCCGAGTCAGGGGCGAGATCGCCCAGACGATCGGGCCATTCGACAAGGCAGATGGCATCGGAAAACGCGTCGATCAGGCCCAGCTCCTCGATCTCGGAGATATCGGTGAGACGGTAAAGATCTGCGTGCCAGATGTCGCCGCGGCGACCGGGATAGGATTGTACCAACGTGTAGGTCGGTGAGGGCACATCTTCGGGCGCGTCGAGAGACGCAAGGATCAAACAACGGGCAAAATGCGATTTTCCGGCGCCGATCTGTCCAGACAACAGAAGAACATCGCCGGGCGCAAGACGCGGGGCCAGAGCCTGCGCAAGGGCGCAGGTCTGGTCGGGATCGGCGAGGTGCAGTGTCTTGGCCCTGTCAGACATGGGCCGACACTACACGCCCCGCGCGGGCCTGCAAGCAGCATCAACCGGCGATATTGCAAGGCGTTGTGCCTTGGGCTGCAACGTGACCCTCGGCGATGGTCAGCATGGCCGACCCGCCGGAAAGCGGCGCAACGCGACACTGCATCGGCAGGCCTGCGCGGCTGTAGAGAACGGTTTCCAATGGCTCGGTCAGGCTATGGCTTGAAAGGCGCGTTTCGGCCTGTGCCCAATAGCTATCGTCGGGAATATGCATCTGGCAGATTGCCATCAGGTCGGGCACGGAAAGTTCTGCAAGGCTGCTGTCCGGATCTATGCCCAAAACCTTGGAAAAGCGCCTGTTGCAAAGCAATAGCAGGTTGTTCGGCGAGATCACGGCGACCGCATCCGGCAATTGATCCAACACGGCCTGACGCAGATTGAGCTGTGCGCGAAAGCGTCGCGTGAGGGCGATCTCATCCGAGATATCCTCGAACAGAAAGGCGACCGCACCATCGGGATGCGGCCGACCCGTCACGCGAAAGGTCAACCCCGAGGGCAGCGACCAGACATCCTGATAAAGCCCATCCGACGCGGTGGCGACGATCTCGCTGATCCGGGTGCGCCAGTTGGCGTAATTCTTGGGCTCGGGCATGATCTGTCGGTCGCGCAGATTGTCGAAAACGCTGATCAGGTTCGGTCGCCCGCTGAGAAACTCGGCGGCAAGCCCGGTGAGATCGACAAAGGCGGGATTAAATAGTGCCAGCCTTTGGTTGCGGTCAAACACAGCGAGGCCAGTGGTCAGATTGGCAAAGGTCTTGGTGAGTGTCTGGACAAATTCACGGCGCACGGTCTCTGCCTGAATGACCTTGGTGATATCGGTGACGTAATGGAACAGGTCGTCACCGACGCGGGTTGAATTGATTTCATACCATTGCGTCGGCCCTTCGGCGGAGTTTTTGAACGAAATGCGGTCAATCAACGATCCTTCGCATTCAGGCACAAGATCCTTGTCGGGCAGCAAGCGGGCGCGCTGGTCGTCGGGCAGGTTGGAAAAGGCAAGGTTCTGCCAGATCACCTGCCCCTCGATGGACGAGATCGACAGCCCGAAAGGCGCATGGCGAAGAGCGGTGTTCCAGTTCTCAAGCCGGGCGGACAGGCGCAGATTATCATGGCGCTCTGCCGGACCGACGATTGTCGGGTCGGTGAGGGTGATGCGACAGGCCGCACCAATCCGCGAGACGTGAACCGTCGCGCTATCGCCGGGCAGCGCGCTGGTCAGGCACAAGCCCTCGCCTGTGGGAACCTGTGCGGCATCGACGGGAAAATCCGGGAATCTGACGGCAAACCAATCGCGCAGCGATGACCAGTCCGACAGGGCCAAGGGTAAAAGGTGATTTGGAACGTCGTGGTCGACAAGGCTGTTGTGTTGAAACAGGAAATGCGCGGACTTGTTGTGTGGCAGAGGCATGTCGTTCCGCCTGTCCCATCGCCCGATGAGAAGGCCATAAAACCAGATCACCCCAAGCGCGATGCTGCCTGAGACGATTGGAAACAACATCCACCCGAAGGCCGGAACTGTCATGACGCGCCTTTCCGCTTGCCCGATACCCCTTGGGCAGACTGCGCGGTTATTGGTTAACGGTTGGTTAACGCCTCAGGCCCGGATAGGGGGGTTATCGCCGGTGGGCTGCCGACTGTCCGATGTTTCGGCTTCCATCCTGCGTCGCGGCCACGTCACCTCGACGACCGCTCCGGTGCGGTCCGGGTGGCCGCCTGCCCCGTCCTGATGCGCATCAGACGCGTTGGCAAAGCTCAGATCGGCGCCTGACCGTTCCAGCAGGGTCTTGGCGATGAACAGGCCCAGCCCCATGCCTTCGTATTCCGGGCGGCGGGGATCGGACATCGGACCACGACGGCGCATGAACGGCTCGCCGATCCGGGCCAGAACATGTTGCGGATAGCCGCGCCCGTCATCCATGATCCGCAGGCTGATATGGCTGTCGGACCAGCGGCTTTCGATCCAGACATTCCCACGCGCGAAATCGACGGCATTCTGGATCAGGTTTCGCAGCCCGTGGATCACCTCGGGGCGGCGATGGATGGTTGGCTGGCTGTCCAGCGGCCCCGAGGAGGAGACATGCTCGAAATGGATTATCTTTCCACGATCCATATGCGGGTCTGCGGCCTCTTCTATCAGGGCGGTCAGGGGCGCCTTGCGCAGATGCAGATCGTCCTTGCCGGCGCGCCCCATCGACCGCAGGATATCGCGGCAGCGATCCGCCTGTTCGCTGATCAGAACCGCATCCTGACGCAATTCGTCATTGTCCGACAGCTCTTGGGCCAGTTCCGAGCTGGTCAGCTTGATCGTGGCCAGCGGCGTGCCAAGCTCGTGTGCGGCGGCGGCGACAACGCCGCCCAGATCGGTCAGTTTCTGCTCGCGCGCCAGCGCCATCTGGGTGGCCTGAAGCGCGTTCGACATCGCGTCCATTTCCGATACGATCCAGCGGGAATAGACACCCAGAAAGACAATTGCGATCACGATGGCGGCCCAGTTGCCAAACAAGAAGACATCCGGCATCCGCAGGATAAAGCCCTGCTCGGTGCGGAGTGGCAGGTGGAACTGTGTCAGGATCGACACGATCAGGATCGCCATAAGCCCCAAAAACAGCGTCGACCGGGACGAGAGCGCCGAAGCCGACACCGTCACCGGCCCGACGATCAGGATCGAGAACGGGTTGTTCAGCCCGCCGGTCAGATACAGCATCAGGCCCAGTTGCAGCATGTCGAACAGAACCACCAGCAGGGTTTCGGTTTCCGACAGGCGCTTGTTTTCGGGATAGACGAAGGACGCCACGAGGTTGGAAATGACGGCAACGCCCACCACGAGGTAACACAACCCGATTTCGAGGTTCAGGTTATACAGACGCTGCGCCACGATCAGGGCCGAAACCTGTCCCGCGATGGCCCACCAGCGCAGAAGGATCAGGGTGCGCAGGCGGATCCAGTTGCCGCGACTGCGGGATTTGAAGGCGCTCGGAGAGATATCGGACATCTGCGCGCTTGGGTCCCGTTGCAAGTTCGGTTTCTGCTGTTAGATGTGCCATAGACCACTCAGGATGCCCAGAAGAATGAGGACCCCCAGATGACACGCATATTCGCGATTGCCGCTGCAATTGCCGCCTTGGCGGGGCTTGGTGCGTTCTACCTGATGGGGTCAGGTTCGGGCGGCGATGATCGCTTTGCGCAATGCCGCGAGGGGCAGGTTGCGGGTGGCGCGCAGATCGGCGGGCCGTTTACCCTTGTCAGCGAAACCGGCGAGACGGTGACTGACGCGGACGTGATCGACCAACCGGCGCTGATCTATTTCGGCTATACATTCTGCCCTGATGTCTGCCCGCTGGATGCCTCGCGCAATGCGGTGGCGGTGGAAATCCTCGAAGAGCGGGACCAGATTGTGAAGCCGGTGTTCATTTCGGTCGACCCAGAGCGTGACACGCCCGAGGTGCTGGACGACTTCACCGCCAACTTGCACCCGCGGATGCTGGGCCTGACCGGACCGCCCGAGCAGGTCAAGGCAGCCAGTCAGGCGTATCGGACCTATTTCAAGATACAGGAGCCTACGCCCGGACAGGAAGATTTCTATCTCGTGGATCATTCGACCTTTACCTATCTGACCCTTCCGGAATATGGATTTGTGGAGTTTTTCCGTCGCGAGACGACGCCGGAACAGATGGCTGACCGCGTCGGCTGTTTCCTGGATGCGATGTAAGTGCTTGCGATCGTTTGACGCACCGCAGGGCGAGGGATAGAACTGTTGCGTACCGTGGTGCGCGAACGGGAGGAGTGGCGGCATGGCCGATGAGTTGCACGATCTGGGAAGTGACAAGAGCCTGCTGCTCGTCGATGACGATGAACCGTTTCTGCGTCGTCTGGCCAAAGCCATGGAAAAACGCGGATTCGAGGTGGAAATGGCGGGGTCGGTTGCGGCTGGCAAGGCGATTGCCACAGCGCGTCCGCCCGCCTATGCCGTCTGTGATCTGCGGCTGGAGGATGGCAACGGGCTGGATGTGGTCGAGGTCATTCGCGAAAAGCGCCCCGACAGCCGTGTGGTGGTGTTGACCGGGTATGGCGCGATTGCCACGGCTGTGGCCGCAGTCAAGATCGGCGCGACCGATTACCTGTCCAAGCCCGCCGATGCAACCGACATCACCAACGCGCTGCTGGCCGGTGGCGACACGCTGCCGCCGCCGCCCGAAAACCCGATGAGCGCGGATCGCGTCCGGTGGGAGCATATTCAGCGCGTCTATGAGCTGTGTGACCGCAATGTGAGCGAAACCGCCCGTCGGCTGAACATGCATCGCCGGACATTGCAGCGCATTCTGGCCAAGAGGTCGCCGCGTTAGGCTCTAATCCAGCTTGAAACGTGTGGTGATCTTGTCCACCAGCGTTCCGTCCTCGAGCCTGACATTCAGCATTTTGCCATATGGCTCGAACCCGCGGCTTTGGTAGTATGCCAGCCCACCGGCATTGTCGGCCCGGATCGTGGCGTTGATCCAGCGATAGCCCAAAACGGTCGCTGCGGTCCGGCTGGCGTTGAACAGGGCCGACCCGATGCCAAGCCCCGTCACGCCAAGCCGAACGAAGGTGGCGATATCGCAGGCCTCGGGCGGCAGATCGCGATGTGGCTGGATCGACTGAAACCCAAGGATCGTGCCGGTATCGTCCTCGGCCACATGCCACGCGGATCGACCCTGTTCATGCCCAAGACGGGCCACTATCGCCTTGCGGGTGACGGGCTGCGTCAGGGCGGTGGTGCCGCCCTTGTGGATGATCGCGTTCAAAAGATCGGCCATGTCGCGCGCGTCAAGGTTTCCGGCCCGACGAACGACGATCATTAGAGCCGTTCCAGCAGATCGTTGTGGCGGGCGGTAAAGTCGTTGCGCGCGTCGATGGGTGGGCGCAGCAAGATGGTCAGCCCCTCGATCACAGACATATCCGGTTTGCCGAAGAACCTGTTCGCCTCGGCCTCGGTGAAGCCGGCGATCTGGGTGGCTTCCATCCATGCGCTGATCTTGTCGGCCTTCTTGATCTGTTTCTTGACCTCGGCCGGGATCGTGGCGGGCAAGCCGAAGCGCAGGTGGATCGCGGCGGCAAGTCGTTGATCCAGGTCGTCATATCCCGGACCGACGGCCGTCTTGACCGGCGAGATCATGTCCCCGATCACGTATTCAGGCGCGTCATGCAACAGTGCGGCCAGCTTCCATTTTGTCTGCGTTCCCTGATTCAGGCGGGAATAGAGCCTTTCAACCAGAAGCGAATGCTCGGCCACGGAATAGGCGTAGTCCCCAAGTGTCTGCCCGTTCCAGCGGGCGACAAAGGCCAGGCCATGCGCGATATCCTCGATCTCGATATCCACGGGGGTCGGATCGAGAAGATCAAGGCGCCGTCCGGAAAGCATTTTCTGCCATGCACGGGGTTGTTTCATTGTGGCCTCTTTGTCGCGCTGTGCCATGTGGACGCCTGTGGCGTTGCCCATCTCCGTTGCCGGTGCTATCTGCACTCGCAACTGTAGGATTGCAAGGAGCCGCCCCACATGGCGAATGATTACATCGTGAAGGATATCAACCTGGCTGACTATGGCCGCAAGGAATTGGATATCGCAGAAACGGAAATGCCCGGCCTGATCGCCCTGCGCGAGGAATACGGCGAGGAAAAGCCGCTCACGGGTGCGCGTATCGTCGGGTCACTGCACATGACCATCCAGACCGCTGTTCTGATTGAAACGCTGGTTGCCCTTGGCGCCGATGTGCGTTGGGCCAGCTGCAATATCTTCTCAACCCAGGATCACGCGGCGGCCGCCATTGCGAAATCGGGTGTTCCGGTCTTTGCGATCAAGGGTCAGACACTGGAAGAGCATTGGGATTACCTCGACAAGTCGTTCCTGTTCGATGACGGCCCGAACATGATCCTCGACGATGGCGGCGATGCAACGCTCTATGTTCTGCTGGGCGCGCGCGCCGAGGCGGGTGAAGACGTCATTCCGGTTCCCACCTCGGAAGAGGAAGAGGTCATCAAGGCGCAGATCGCCAAGCGCATGGCGGCAAGCCCCGGCTGGTTCACCAAGATCCGTGATCAGATCAAGGGTGTGTCCGAGGAAACCACCACGGGCGTCAACCGTCTCTATCAACTGGTGCGCGATGGGCAACTGCCGTTCCCCGCGATCAACGTGAACGACAGCGTGACCAAGTCGAAATTCGACAACAAGTATGGCTGCAAGGAATCGCTGGTCGATGGCATCCGCCGCGCGACCGACACGATGATGGCCGGCAAGGTGGCCGTGGTCTGTGGTTACGGCGATGTGGGCAAGGGCAGCGCGGCATCGCTTGCCGGCGCCGGCGCCCGCGTGAAAGTGACCGAAGTCGATCCGATTTGCGCGCTTCAGGCCGCCATGGACGGGTTCGAGGTGACATTGCTGGAAGACGAGGTGGCGACCGCCGATATCTTCATCACCACAACCGGCAACAAGGACGTGATCCGGATCGAGCATATGCGCGAGATGAAGGACATGGCGATTGTCGGCAATATCGGTCATTTCGACAATGAAATTCAGGTGGCCAGCCTGAAGAACCACAAATGGACCAACATCAAGGAACAGGTGGACATGATCGAGATGCCCTCGGGCAACCGGATCATCCTGCTGTCCGAAGGTCGTTTGCTGAACCTCGGCAACGCCACCGGCCATCCCAGCTTTGTCATGTCGGCGTCATTCACCAATCAGGTGCTTGCGCAGATCGAACTTTGGGTGCGCGGTGAGCAGTATGACAATCAGGTCTACATCCTGCCCAAACATCTGGATGAAAAGGTCGCCCGGCTGCATCTAGGCCGGATCGGTGTCAAACTGACCGAGCTCAAGCCCGATCAGGCCGAATATATCGGCGTCAAGCCCGAAGGCCCGTTCAAGCCCGAGCATTATCGCTACTGATATCCTGTTGATGGACATCTCAAGGCTCCAGCGGCGACGCTGGAGCCTTTTTCGTGCCATGAAGCAGCAAGAAATACGGCAAATTTATTCTTTGTCGGGGGGGATTCTGTGGTTATCGTTCCCACAGCGCCGGAATGGGGCTGTGATATCAACAGGACGACCCGGCGCCAATGCCGGCAAGGTGGGAGAGACAGTATGGGAAAGCGTGACGATCTGATCGCAAAATATGCCGAAGACCTTCGGACGAAATGCGGCATGGAGCCGGACATGGACCTGCTTACCAAGGTAACGATCGGCTGCGGCCCGTCGATCTACGATGCGGACGCGTCGACCGTCGCGGGAAGCCAGCAAGGCGAGCTGGACACCGTCAAGAACAATTTCCTGATCAAGAAATTGGGTCTGGCCGATGGCCCGCAATTGATGGATGCGATCAATCAGGTTCTCGAAACCTATGGCCGTTCCGAGCGCAACAAATACCGCGCCGTTGTCTATTACATGCTGACCAAGCATTTCGGCAAGGAAGGTGTCTATTCCTGACCCAGGCGTGAATGACGTGACTGCCGCCCGCCCGTTGTGGCGGGCGCTTTCATTTGTGGCGCATTCTAAGCATTACGGATTTGGCGCAGACGGATGAAAGGGATATGGTCAATCAACGGGCCAGTATGGCCGGGACCTATCCAGAGATCACGTGTGGTGTGTAGGGAGCACGTGGGGTGGCGGAGGGTGTCGGACCTATTGGCTGGCATCCTCCGTTCCGTTTACCGATCAGGGCGCAATGCCTGCCATCTCGCAGATGATGCGCCATTCGTCTTCTGTGACAGGCTGCACCGACAGCCGTGGGCTTTTCACCAGCAGCATTTCGGATAGCCGTGGATCGGCCTTTATGGCGTCAAGTGTGACGGGTTTTTTGACCGGGGCTATGGCCTTGATATCCACGCAGTCCCATCGCGGATCATCTGCCTTGCTGTCGGGATGCGCCTCGGCGATGACCTCGACAATGCCGACGACGGCCTTTTCTGTCTGGCTATGATAGAAAAAGCCACGGTCACCCAACCGCATGTCGCGCATGAAATTGCGGGCCTGATAGTTGCGCACGCCGTCCCATTCCTCGCCTGCATCGCCCTTGGCGGCCTGATCGTCCCAACTCCAAGTGGACGGTTCGGATTTGAACAACCAGTGACGCACGGTTCAGATCACCTTCTTCCACTCGATCAGATCGACAGACGCGAACAGACCGGCCTTGGCATAGGGATCGTTGTTGGCCCAATCCTGCGCCTGCGCCATCGTTTCGACATCAAGGATCACCAGCGATCCCGCCATGTTCCCGTCATCCCCCAGAAGCGGGCCAGCCTGAGACACCACGCCCGTCTCTTTGAGATAGGCGATATGGGCATCGCGGTTGTCCAGCCGGGTTTGCAGCGCGCCGGGTTTGTCGCGGGCGATCAGAGCAATAAGCATCATTCTTCCTTCAATGGTCGTGACAGCAGCATATCCATAGCCTGATCCACCTGCAATTCACCATCGATCAATGCGGTGATCGCGCGGGTCACCGGCATCTCGATCCCAAGATCCGCCGCGCGCTTGCACACCGCCCGTGCGGTGGCGGCGCCCTCCACGGTGATCGTGGGATCAAATGCCTCGTTTCGACCCAAACTCAGCCCGAAACGCGTATTCCGTGACTGATTTGAGGTGCAGGTCAGCACAAGATCACCAAAGCCCGACAGGCCGGAAAGGGTTTCGGATCGCGCCCCAAGTGCGGTGGCCATACGGCAAATCTCGGCAAAACCGCGGGTCATCAGGGCCGCGCGGGCACTTTCCCCAAGGCCCGCGCCGATCACAACGCCAGACCCGATCGCCATGACGTTCTTGAGCGCCCCGCCAAGTTCGGCCCCAATCGCATCGGTCGTCCGATAAAGTCGAAGAGTGCTGGTGCTTAGCAGCGTCTGGAGCCCGCGGCCCACTGCATCGTCGGTGCAGGCAAGTGTCAACGCTGTGGGCAGACCCTGGGCGATATCGGCAGCAAAGGACGGCCCTGTCAGGATCGCAGTGGGCGACTGCGGCATGATCTGCTCAATGATCTGGGTTGGACCAAGCCCGGTAGTCAGCTCCATTCCCTTGCAGCAAGCCACAAGCGGCGGACCGGCAAGTGCCGTGCGGTGATCCTCCAGCAGCGCTCGCAACCGCTGCATGGGCACAGCCAACAGCACGGCATCGGCGTTTGATATAGTCTCTATTTCAGCGCAAATGCTGATATTATTTGGCAAGATCACACCGGGCAGGCGACGGGTATTTTCCCGAGTGCGCTGCATCTGTGCGGCATAATCGGCATCTCGGGCCCAAAGTGTCACGGGATGG
>Ga0102929_1001659_pt1 | contig 13232 bp, 9 predicted proteins | sample SalPonR1_B_D2_MG_FD_78510 | JGI IMG/M metagenome (GOLD analysis project Ga0102929, IMG submission 78510) | Salt pond soil microbial communities from South San Francisco under conditions of wetland restoration - Salt Pond MetaG R1_B_D2_MG | ecosystem: Environmental > Aquatic > Marine > Intertidal... | reverse complement strand
GACGGGAAGAAACTGATTGTGAACTCAAACGGGTATCTATATAATTACCATCTCGAAAGCGGAACACTGTCAAGATTGAATACAGGTTTTGCCACAAACAACAACAATGATCATGTTATCTCTTTTGACGGCACGATGCTGGCCATCAGCCATCACAAAGAAGAGTACGGTGGTGAATCTACCATTTATACGCTGCCGATTGAGGGGAGTGATAATCCGAAACAGGTAACCCAGTCGGGGCTTGGAGCTTCCTATCTTCACGGAATTTCACCCGATAATAAAACCGTACTATTTACCGGTAACAGAAACGGCCAGTACGATATATATGCAGCAGATACCGAAACCATGAAAGAGACTCAGCTTACAGATACTCCGGGCCTGGATGATGGATCTGAATACTCACCCGATGGAAAGTATATCTACTTTAACTCAAACAGAACGGGAACCATGCAAATCTGGAGGATGGATGCAGACGGATCAAATAAAAAACAGCTCACGTTTGATAAAAACACCCACGACTGGTTCCCACATATTTCACCAGACGGAAAGTGGATTGTCTTTCTTAGCTATGGACTGGATGTGGAATCCGGTGACCATCCTTTCTATAAAGAAGTAACGCTTCAGATAATGCCGGCTGAAGGCGGTGAACCGCGGGTTATAGCATATCTGTATGGGGGGCAGGGTACCATAAATGTACCAAGCTGGTCACCCGACAGCCAAAAAGTGTCGTTTGTAAGTAACTCAGGCCGTTTTTATTAAACCAGCTGTATACGAAAAGATGAACACGCAGAAATCTTTTTTGATTATTGGTAACGTGTGGCCTGAACCCAGGTCTTCAGCTGCGGGCACCCGTATGATGCAGCTTATTGAGGTTCTTGTGGATCATGGATTTTCAGTGACCTTCGCGAGCACAGCAGAGCGCGGTGAATTCTCTGCAGATCTGGACAAAATGGGTGTGGATCAGAAAGAGATCAAGCTGAATGACCCCTCTTTTGATAAATTTGTGGCCAATTTACTGCCGGATTTTGTACTCTTCGACCGGTTTATGACGGAAGAGCAGTTTGGGTGGAGAGTCGCTGAAAATTGTCCTGAATCCGTGCGGATTCTGGATACGGTTGATCTGCACCTATTGCGATCGGCACGCCAAAAAGCCTGGAAAAAAGGACAGCCTTTTGAATCCCGGTTTTTACTTACCGAAGAAATTGCACGCAGGGAAGTAGCATCTATTTTGCGAAGCGACTTGGCAATCGTTATCTCGGAAGCTGAAATGAGCATCCTGAAGAACGTATTTATGCTGGATGAAGATCTGCTTCACTATCTTCCTTTCTTGTTAACGTCTGCGGATATAAAGAACAGGGAACAGGTACCACCATTTGAAGATCGCAAGCATTTTATCACGATTGGAAATTTTCGGCATGAACCTAACTGGAACGCTGTATTGTGGCTAAAAGAGGAGATTTGGCCACTCATTAACAGGAAAATTCCTGCTGCGGAGATGCATGTATATGGATCCTACGCATCTCAAAAAGTAACACAACTGCACAACCCCGAGCAGGGCTTTTTGATAAAAGGCAGGGCGACGGATGCTCTTGAAGTGATCCGCAAAGCAAAAGTCTTGCTTGCTCCATTACGATTTGGAGCTGGTTTAAAAGGTAAACTGGTAGATGCAATGCTTTCTGGAACTCCCTCTGTTACAACGGAAATTGGTGCAGAGGGCATGATCGGGAAAAACTCTGTTTGGTGCGGAGCTATTGAAAATGATGCGGAGTCGTTCGTCAGGGAGGCTGTAAATCTGTACAAGAAGAAATCTGATTGGGAAGATGCAAGCGATAAGGGGTTTGAGTTGGCAAAAGCCCGGTTTGACACTGAAAACTTCAGCAATGAATTTGTTTCCCTGATACTCGATCTCAAAGAGAACCTTCAGAATCACAGGGATAAAAACTTTTTAGGCTCTATTTTGTTGCAAAACACGCTTGCCAGTACAAAATATATGGCAAAGTGGATAGAAGAGAAGAATCGCTGAGGAAAGTTAAATTAAACAGACAGGTACTAGTCTGCTTCCGTTGTCTCCTTTTTTGCTTCTTCGGTGTGTTTCCAAAGCACGATCGCATCATAAATAAAATGGGCCATTATCGCCGAGTAGATTCCAAACGACATATAGAGATATCCGAGCATCATGCTGAGCAGAAATGTGAAAAGCGTAAAGAGAAACTTGGGTACGGTTGTGATTTTAATGTAGCCATGTACACCTACAAAAATAAGAGAGGTGAGCCAGATGCCAATTACAGGCTGTATTGCAGCTCTGAACAGAAATTCTTCTGTAATACCAGCTACCGCTGAAACGGAAATTTGTTGACCCCTGCCGAGTTTCAGTTCATTCAGGGTTTTGATGATTTCATATTCCGAAAGAGCCTCTTTCAGTGTTGGGTCTTTCATAAGCTGAACCCCCATCACACCAAAAAGTATACCAAACCCTGTACCTGTAGCTAACTGAAACCATACAGGAACACCGTCGGTAAACGCTTCTAATAATGATCGATCTTGACCAAAGTGGATGATAAGCCCCCCAAGAACCATCCAGATACCCCCCGAAATCAGTGATAACTTGGTTATGTTTAGTTTCTTCTTGGCAGGTGAATCATCTTCTTTTGAGAATTTTCTCATGCAGGAAATTCTGTATTTCTTTGTTTAGACTAAGAACATAGTGACTTCGCTTTGTTAAATCTAACAGATTACTCGATAAAACAATTACATTTGAAGTCCATTTTACCGATTTTTAAAGATACACAGTTATCAATTTTTTAAAGCCAGTCTCATGAAAAGAAATCAGCTGCTAATTATCACGATCATTGCTTTTTTAGTGCAATTTCTCATACAAAATGTGGAAGCCCGACAGGTGGTTCAGGGAGCTTCTGCGCACTGGATTTCTGAAAGTCAGCTGATTTGGGATGCTCCACCAGAGGCTAGTGCCTACAAAATCGTTTTTAGTAATATTGCATCGGAGCTCGAATGGAATCAGGATTCCAATAGCGCTCTTTCTCTTGCTAAATCCGGAGTATGGGATGCGGAAAACACCATGATTCACAAACATCTTGCAGGGCGGACGCTGTTTAAAGTTGAGCAGAGTCGTAAAGAGGTGCAGAATGGAATAGTAGGAGCCGTAACGGCTGTAGCATATGATGATAAACAGAGTATTATTAGCGCAACCCGAGTTCAGTTTGCAGGTTTACTGGACGACCTTTTTTTCTATGATGGTGATTTGGGACCTGTTTATAAAAATGACTCAATAACATTGAAAGTATGGGCACCAACGGCAAAAAATGTTACCCTGCTGGTATTTGATGATTTTAAAAAGCAAACAGATGAAGTTACAGGTCACTATTCAGAGGGAGTATGGTCGTTTGATGGGCCATTAAACTGGGACAGGCGCTTTTATCTTTATGAGGTTGAGGTGTATCATTACCAAACGGGGGATACAGAAACATTCAGAGTTACTGATCCTTATTCTGTCAGTCTTTCGACAGATAGTGAGTTTAGCCAGCTGGTACATCTTCAGGAAGATAGCAGATTAAAACCAACGGGCTGGGACAACCTAAAGAAAGAGCTTCCCCGGCATGTAGATATTTCAGTATATGAAACCCATATGAGGGATTTTAGCGTCTACGATTTTACGGTTCCTGAGCGATATAGGGGCACGTATCGTGCTTTTAGTCTGAATGGGGCAGGGAAAAGAATTTTATCAGACGGAATGCAACACTTACAATCGCTGGCAGAAGCGGGCCTTACACATTTACACCTGCTTCCTGTAAACGATATTGGCTCTGTGCCGGAAAGAGCCTCAGAACAGATTGAACTTTCAGATCCTTGGGAAAGAATTTGTGACTTTGTGAATTCTGATTTACTAAGTGATGGTTGCGAACAAAATGGAACAGACTCCATCTGGTCGGTTTTCGAACGTGAGAGCGAAATAAATCCTGTAACAAGGAGTATACAGGCTCCTTATAGTGATCCCGGTATTTATGAGGGACTGGGTGAGTACGATCCATTTAACTGGGGTTATGATCCCTTTCATTTTAATACACCCGAGGGAAGTTACTCTACAAATCCGGAGGGTGCTCAGCGTATACTCGAGTTTCGGGAGATGGTAATGGCGCTGGAGGAGATTGGACTTAAAACCGTGGTTGATGTGGTCTATAATCATACATTTAGATCCGGGACATCTCCATATTCTGTTCTGGATAAAATTGTACCGGGTTATTACCACAGGTATAATGCTGATACCGGTGAAGTTGAAACGAGTACCTGCTGCGATAATACTGCTGCTGAGCATAAAATGATGGAGAAGCTGATCATTGATTCCGTCGTTTTTTGGGCGAAAGAGTACAAGATTGATGGATTCCGATTTGATTTGATGGGCCATCACCCCAAATATGTTATGGAGAATTTAAGAAGTGAACTAAATCAGCTAACCCTCGAGAAAGATGGTGTCCAGGGCAACAGAATCTACATTTACGGAGAGGGATGGAACTTTGGTGAAGTGGCGGATAACCGTATTTTTGAACAGGCCACCCAGTTCAATATGGACGGTACGGGCATCGGTAATTTTAACGATCGTATTAGGGATGCTATCCGTGGCCCTTTTTACTCCTGGAGTGGACGTGAACAGGGTTTTGCTAACGGTCAATATCTCTACCCAAATGAGGAGGCGTCCGGAAGCCCGGATGAGATGCTGGGACGTCTTTTAAGTTCGGCCGACCGAATTCGTGTGGGTATGGCCGGAAATCTTGAATCATATCCCTATGTCAACCGGTATGGTGAAAAAACCAATGGTGCAAACGAATACATTGGCTACACAAAAATGCCTCAGGAGTCAGTAAACTATATTGATAAGCACGACAATGAAACCCTCTGGGATAATACGCAAACAAAGCTCCCCGCAGAATTAAATACCGATCAGCGGGTTCGGGTACATCTGCTGAGCACTGCTTTTATCAACTACGGCCAGGGCGTGGTATTTCATCAGCTTGGAACCGATATGCTGCGAAGTAAATCGATGGACCGCAATAGTTACAATTCAGGTGATTGGTTCAACCGGGTAGATTTCACAATGGAAACCCATAACTGGGGCATTGGTTTACCACCGGCCTGGGACAACCAGAACGCATGGGGTGATCATACCGAATTCATGACGAATCCAAACATCAGAGTTGAAAAAGAGCACATGGAGCTTGCCTCAAAGATATTTCATGAACAGCTTGAAATTCGATACAGCACTCCTCTTTTCAGACTTCAGACTGCTGATGAGATCCATCAAAGAGTAGCATATCACAATACAGGGCCTGAGCAGGTTCCCGGGGTCATTGTGATGTCAGTTTCGGACGGACAGTGTGCTGGAAGGGATCTGGACAGTGATGTCGACGGATTGATTGTTTTGTTTAACTCTCACATAGAATCTCAAACGGTTGCATTACCCGAAGAGAATATGTCACTGCATTCAATTTTGGCTGGTGGAACTGATGATATCGTGAAAGATGTGAGTATTGAGGGGAATCGTGTGTCAATTCCTGCACTCAGTTCACTTGTGCTGGTAAAACCTCAGCAGGAGACTCGGGGAGAGTTTTACTGCAATGAAATCTAATCGTTTAGGTATACGGTTTCACCGGAGCGGGCAGATTTCCTCGCGGCATCCAGTATTTTCATAACGGTAATATTGTTTGGCAGAGAGGACAGGTCTGTGTCCTGAATTTGGATTTCACCCCTGACCAGAGCGGCAAAATAGCTGAACGGGTCGTGAAAGGGGGCAGGCCGTGGTGAGAGGGTCAATATTTCAGGTGATGCGTTTCCGGGTTGTAAAATCTCTATTTGTTCCGAATTTTGTGCGTATGAGTATCCTCTTTTTCCATACACATGAAGATCTTTTCTGTTATAGGGCCAGTTCCACGAAGCCTGAATTATGCCCTGAGATTCCGGGTAGGTTAAAATGATGGTGGCTTCATCATCAACGCGAGGATATATGTCTGGCTTTAATGTCTGTGTTATAGCGGTAACGGAAAGAGGTTCATCACCGTTGTGCAGCCAGGTAATAAGGTTGGCACCGTAGCACCCAAAATCCATGATGGCCCCTCCGCCATTCAGGACGGGGTCTGTTAGCCACTGTAAAAATTCATCACTTACACCAATCTCTTTCGGGCCGCGATGTCCATCATGAACCACTATTTTTTTAATAGCCCCCATATCAGGTGATTCATAAAACTGTTCATACACCCTCTGATTACTCGCATACCAGGTTGTCTCATAGTTTGTAATGATGTGGATACCAAACTGATCAGCTAATCGACCCATTTTATTAGCGTGCTCCAGATTCACAGCCAGAGGTTTTTCAACCATGACATGGATTCCGCGCGGTGCGCTTGCTTCAACAATTGCAAGATGATCGTAGGTGGGGCCGAAAGCAGAAACAGCCTCGGGTTGAACTTCATCAAGCATCACTAATAAGTCATCATAAAAAAGAGAATCGGGTAAATTATATTGAGTGGCATATCGTCGCTGAAGTTCAGGGTTTGATTCATAAATTCCAGCAATTTCAATATCGTCCGGGTTTTCCCGCCCAAAAATCCAATGAACGTGATCATGAGACAACCCGGCAATAGCAATTCTCAAAGGGTCTTCATTGGTGTTCTGAGCCGACATTACTGGTACAGTCAACAGAGTATAGAGTAAGACCACTAAAGTTAATCGTATTGCCATAGGGATTGTCTTTTTTTGATTTTAGAGTTGAACCCAGCTGCCTTCCTGATGAGCGTTATAAATTTCAGTTACTAACCGGTTAACAGCCGCAGCCTCATCTGCTGTGATCAATGGCGCCTTATTGGATCCGGCCACAGCATCAAAGAAAATTTCTACGGGGTGCTTCCAGCTCTCAGGCAAATCGGTATATGGTTCGGCTGCATCGAGACCCATTTCGGGTATTTTTAGGTAAAGCTTGTTATTTGTTACCCGCAGATGGCCTTTCGTACCCGAAATTTCAATTTGATTTGGATTTGCATGATCGACCCATCCTGCTGCAACGGTTGCAACGGCGCCTGATTCAAAGGTTACCATACCTTCTCCGTATTCATCACTCTCGGGGTATCGGCCGATAACAGAATCAACATAGCCTGTGCAAGCTTTAGGATTGTCACCATTCATAAACCAAAGTAAAAGGTCGAAAACGTGAGAACCAAGATCCCCAAATGCCCCAACTCCGGCTTTATCAGGCTCTGTCATCCAGCGCCAGTCTGTATCAAACCAGCCACCAATTACTCCGCTGTGTACGTTGCTTAGACGCAGTCGTGTGATCTCACCCAATTTACCATTCTGTACGAGCTCTCTTACTTTTTGATTGACACCACTACTGCGCATAAAATAACCGGTTTGGAAAATTATGTCTGCACTATTTACTACAGAAGCAATTTGAGAGGCTTCGGCTCCATTCATGCCAACCGGTTTTTCAACAAACATATGTTTACCTGCTTCGGCTGCAGGAATAATAAGATTGGTGTGCAGATTGGTTTGAGATGTAATAATTACACCATCTACATCCGGGTCGTTGAAAATGATATCCGGGCTATTAACAATTTCCCCGCCGGTTACTTCCTGGCGTGCCCTTGCGGTTTCAGGACTCGGATCCCAAACATATTTTGTGTGTACATTTTCGGCCCGGCTCATTCTGTTTGCAAAATCGGGTGCATGTATATGTGCTCCCCCAACCATGGCAAGGGTAATTGTATTTGAATTTGGTTGAGCGGCAAATATTTTGGAACCAAGTGCGAACGGAGCAGCTCCGATAGCTGTGGCGCCAAGGCCTATATTATAAAGAGCTTTTCGTCTGCTAATTACTCTATGTTGATTACTGTCTGATTTTTTCATGTTCCGTAATTTGAGTTCTGTTAAGTGCGAGCAGGTTATACAAGTACGTTTTAGTTAGTTATATGAAATAAAATAGTTTAAAAATGATGAACTTTTGGTAAAAACATATAGAAAAAGGGTCTGTAAAACTTTTACCTAAGAGAGATGCCTTTTGGAGTAGATCTTAATTAATTAACTGGCGAAGAACTTTCGGTAGAGTCCCCAGAGAATTGTTCCCGCCTGGATTACAAATTTTGAAATCATTTTAAATTCACGTGTTGAAAAAACCCGGTTCCTTTTCAGGATCACGAATCCAAATAGAGGAGTATTGATGGGGACGCGCATGTTGTTATGCATCAGTGCCTCTTTACTGATTTTAAACAGAGGAATTCCAATTTCTGAACTGAGTCCGATTTTTAAAGCAGTTTCACCAAACAGCCCTCTTTTTTCTGATGTTGGATTATTTGTTAAGTAAGGCTTTTTGGTTGCAGCGAATTCTCTAAATGCCTTTTCAGAAAGCAGTTCATTTGGCCCGAAGTTATCCGGCTGGCTATCTCCAAGCGAGACAATCAGATTCGGTTTCGATTTGTGAACCGTCCAAAATGAGATATAGTTGATGTCGAATGTATTAACAAGCCCCACACCAAGTTTTCTGGATGCAGATATAAAGTCACCGTTTACCGACTCCGCAATAATTGATTTGATAATATTTTTAAAACTCTGTTTATATCCGTGATATGATTCGGGAGGGCGATTTTCGTGGAGTATTTTTCGTTTTACAAGTTTTGAAACATACTCCTTATCATTAAAAAGGATCGTTTTCTTAACAAATTCAGTGGCTCCCAGTTCTTTAGCGCGTTTTTCTATTTCTTCGGTAGCTTTTCCGGTCATAATAATAACGGGAACGCTTCGAAGCACAGAATCTATCATAAGCGATTCAAGTAGCTCTATCCCCGAAACTTTCGGCATTTGGACATCAAGAAGAATTAAGTGAATAGAATTTTCGGCGAGAAGGTCAATCCCCTCCTGGGCATTTTTTGCAAAGAGCAGGTGATACTCTTTGCTCAGCAATGCTTTGAGAATGACATGCGTCATTTTCTCGTCATCAATTACTAAGATTGTCTTTTTCTCCATTCCGGTTTAAACCCCTTGTGCCATTAAGAACCCGCTTAAATACGAAAAATAAATATTAAAATACTTTAATAATATAATGAATTATCCGTCAAGATAATTGTGAAGCGCTGTCAGTCAACAGTACTCTGATAATGGTCTTTATCTTTCAATTAGATTGCTATATAGTTCTCTCATTATCTATACTATATAAAAAGTAAATACAAACCAAAAGCAATAAATAAGTTTCTGTGAAATCAGTAAATAAGGCGTAAAAGGTTAGTAAAATTTTTTTGGAGTAAATGAATTTCCTTTATAAAAAAGGAAAAAGTTTGTAAGGGAATCCTTTTTGATGGTTCATACTACTAAAAAGGTACGATTATGAACAGATTACTGATTATTTCAAAAACCAGGGTTGAGGTTCGGAGGAAAAAGGGAGGTCTCCATAAAGAGCGTACTGTAATAGGCTGGCTTCAAAAGTTTTTTGATGATATGTCGATTGACCATTCATCACAAATCAGACTTTGGCAGAAAGAAGCATTCATCTCTAACCTTAAAAATAATCCGGATTGTTCGAGAGAAGAAGTTCTCCAGGCCCGTTCAGCACTTCTTTTTATGTATAGTACTATATTGGGGATGAATGGAGTCATTTCGCGCTCAGCCGATTTAGACTCAGAACCCGGAGTTTTTAAAATCACTGCCTAGATTAATACCGAAACCAACCAGATATTAGCGTCTGTTTACTACCGCGATTGTACATCTGGAAATGCAAACGAGTTTGTCGGTTTCAGAATAAATCTTGTTTTCCCATACCTGAACGGTGTTTCCCAGTCGAATAGGTTTGGAAATACATCTTACCTGCCCTCCTTTTTTTACGGGACGCAGATGGTTGGCATTAATCTCCAGCCCCACGGCCATTTTATTTTCATCCTGGAGGTTGATCCAGGCTCCTGTGGAGCAAACAGTTTCTGCCAGTGCCACGGAGGCTCCGCCATGCAAAAGCCCGAAAGGCTGAATGGTGTTTTCGTCTACAGGCATAGTGGCTTCCAGCTTTTTCCTGGTTATGGAAGTGAACGTTATTCCAAGTGCATCTCCCATGTTTCTTTCCTCTGTCCTGAACAGAGATTCGACCTTATCTTTTATATCGTTGTCAATGTGCATTGCTGGTACTTCCTATTTGTGATAATAGATGTTATCAAAAAATGTAGAACTTTTTTGCGATTTAATTTTTAAAAGTCAGATCAAAGTTTAAATTAAAAGATAACAGTGTTAATCTGTATATAACCATCAAAAAAGCGCTTTTACTCTATGAAAATTCCCGATAAAACTTTACCTGAGCTTCTGTTCGAAGGTCTTGCCAAGTATGATGGTTCTTGTTTCTCGTCAACAAAAAGAGATGGTAAATGGATAGAAGAGAGTGTGGACTCATTTAAAAAGCGGGTTCGCTATTTCTGTCTGGGTCTTCAAAATATGGGTGTAAAGCGGGGAGATAAAGTCTCACTTCATGCTGAAAACTCCACAGAGTGGTTGTTATGTGATCTGGCAATTTTATGCCTTGGTGCCGTCAATGTACCTATTTACAGTACACAACCCGGCGACCAAATCAAATACATTCTTGAGGATTGCGACTCAGTTGTCCACATTGTTTCAAATGATGAGATGTTTGCCGACACAAAACCGCTGATGAAGTCGATAAAATCGGTGAAGGCTGTAATAACGATCTTTGGATCAAATCATAAAAAACTGAAATCCTTCGAAGAAATTCTGAAGAAGGGTAAAGAAGTTGACTCTGAATCACCCTCACTTTTTGAAGAATTGGTAGATAAGGTTGAGCCAGATGATTTGGCTACACTTATATACACATCAGGTACCACTGGACTTCCAAAAGGCGTAATGCTAAGCCATAGTAATATTTGTTCGAACGTGTTGGGGTCTATGGATAAACTGCCATATGACGAGAAAGCATTTTGTAATTCTAACGTACTGTCATACTTGCCGCTATCACATGTGTTCGAGAGAATGGTTGACTACATGTATATTTACATGGGCTCAAAAATTCATTATATCGATCAGGTTGACGAGATACGTGAAGATTTTAAATCCGTTAAACCATTTTTCCTTGTAACGGTACCCCGACTCCTTGAGAAAATCCATACGGGAGTTAAAGTAAAAGGGCAGGAGCTATCGGGAATACAGAAAAGCATTTACTACTGGGCTATATATCTTACTGAAAATTACGACCCCGAACATCCGCCCAAAGGAATTGCAAAAATAAAGCACAGCATTGCAGACAAAATAGTGTACAGTAAAATTCGTGCAATGTTTGGTGGGAATTTAGGTGGAATGGTGAGCGGGGGTGCAGCGCTCTCTCCGGATATTTTCAGGTTTATGAATGCTATAGGTATTCTATGTGTACAGGGATATGGATTGTCTGAAACATCTCCAGTTATTACTGTTCAAAAACCGGATGACATGAGAGTAGGGAGTTCCGGAAAACCTCTAAAAGGCGTAGAAGTGAAAATAGCCGATGACGGTGAAATTTTGGCCAAAGGGCCCAATATCATGAAAGGGTACTATAATGACGAGGAAAAAACCAGTAAGGTGTTTACAGATGATGGTTGGTTTAAAACCGGAGATATAGGGAAGATTGATGATGATGGATATTTGTATATCACTGATCGCAAAAAATCGATGTTTAAACTTTCCACAGGTAAATATGTGGCACCACAGAATATCGAGAACAAACTTACAGGATCGGGTTTTATTGATCAGGTAGTGGTTATTGGATACCAGCGAAAATTTTGTTCAGCATTAATTGTGCCATCATATGATAATATTAAAAAGCGTCTGAAGAGAGATAACTACGTACCGGAAGAACCCTATTCCGATGATTCAAAAATTCGTCAGCTTATCGAAAAAGAGATTGAAAAAACGAATAAACAGCTTTCCCCATGGGAAAAAGTGAAAAAATTTAAGCTATTAGAAGAACCGCTTACGATTGACAGCGGTGAGTTAACACCGACGATGAAAGTTAAACGCCCGGTTGTGCTCGAAAAATATAAAGATAAAATAGAATCAATGTACCAGGAAGGGTAGTGGACACATGGTAAAAAGTGGATGGAATATGGTTGATTGATAACAGGAATGATAATCCATCTACCATATTCCAAAGGTCACCTGCCAATGAAAAATTTTCATCAATAAAGTTAAAAATCATGTCTCAAGACTCAGGACTCAAGACTAAGAAAATCCAAAACGTTCTTATCCTTGGATCCGGCGTAATGGGTAGTCAAATTGCCGCGCACTGTGTAAATGCCGGGTTGAAAGTAAAGTTACTCGATTTAAAATCGGATGATACTGACCGGCCCAATAAAACCGCCGAGGAAAGTATCCAAAAGCTATTGAAGATGAATCCGGCGCCACTGGCCAACCCGGAGTGGACGGATAGAATTAAGCCCGGAAATTTCGAGGATAACCTGGACTGGGCAGCCAATTCCGATTGGATCTGCGAGGTGATTGTGGAACGGATGGACATCAAAAAAGAGATGATGGCAAAACTGGAGAAGGTGCGCAAGCCGGGTACGATTGTCAGCTCTAATACATCCGGCCTGCCAATCTCAGAAATTAGTGAAGACGTTTCTGATGAGTTTAAATCTCATTTTCTGGGAACCCACTTTTTTAATCCACCTCGCTACATGAAGCTTTTGGAGATCATCCCAACCGAAAGCACCGACGATGCCGTGACAGAGTATATGACTGGCTTTTGCGAAAAGATTCTTGGTAAGGGCACAGTAGTCTGTAGGGATACTCCCAACTTCATTGCCAATCGAATTGGTGTCTTTTCGATGGCTTCTATCATGCCATGGTTTTTTAATGGAGAATTCAGAGCTGAAGAGATCGATTTTTTGACCGGGACTTTGACCGGATACTCCAAAGCGGCAACTTTCCGTACTGCAGACATGGCCGGTCTGGATGTGCTGAATCACGTAGCCGAAAATCTCTATCCCGCCGTACCGAATGATGAACGGAGGGAGCTATTTAAAGTGCCAGACGGATTTAAAAAAATGGTCGAGAAGGGCGCTCACGGGAATAAAGAGGGACATGGTTTTTATAAAAAAGTGAAAAGGGAGAAGGGAAACGAGTATCATGTGATAGATCCCGAAAGTCTTGATTATGGGCCTCAGCAGGATGTAGAGTTTGAATCAGCCGAAAAAGCCAAAAAAAAGTTTAAATCT
>Ga0102929_1001656_pt1 | contig 13242 bp, 8 predicted proteins | sample SalPonR1_B_D2_MG_FD_78510 | JGI IMG/M metagenome (GOLD analysis project Ga0102929, IMG submission 78510) | Salt pond soil microbial communities from South San Francisco under conditions of wetland restoration - Salt Pond MetaG R1_B_D2_MG | ecosystem: Environmental > Aquatic > Marine > Intertidal... | reverse complement strand
GACACCGGGACCGGCGGCGGCGGGGTGAACAACACTGCCGGCCAGAACGACGGCTCGGCGCTGTTCACCATTGCCGGCCCGGTTTCCAGCGTCGAGATCGAATACGACAACGGCGGTACGGCCGGACAGGGCCTCAACATCACGGATGTGCATTTCGACACCATCCCGACAGGTGCCGACGACGACTCGATCGAGGCCGGCGAGGGCCAGGACACGGTTCTTGCCGGGCTTGGCGACGACACGGTCATCGGCGGTGCAGGCAATGACAGCCTGAGCGGCGAGGAAGGCGACGACACGCTCTACGGGGATGACCAGCCGCCTGGCGACGACTGGCAATACGCGTTCTACAACAAGGACTTCACCAGCGCCGACGGTCAGGCTTTCGACATCGAGGATGGCACGCTTGCCGAAGAAGGGTACACGGACGATTTCGATGTCGAGGGGCTTGCGCAGCAAGTTCGCGGTAGCGGCAACAATCCCGAGGATTTCGGCGTCATCTACACCTCGACGCTCACCGCAGCAGACACCGGAACCCACCGCTTCGATACCACCTCCGATGACGGCTCGACCATCCGGATACTCGATTCCGACGGAAACCCCGTCACCTTCACCAACCAGGACGGCACGACCGGGCCGTTCATGGACAACGACCAGCACCAGGCACCGACGACGCGATGGGGCGACGTCGATCTGACGGCGGGCGAAACATACACGATCGAAATCCGCTACTGGGAAAACGGTGGCGGGCAGGTCCTGTCATCGGATGTCACCACACCGGACGGCACGACCACAAACTTGTTGAACAGCCCGCTGATCTCCGGTCCACCCGCCGTGCCCGGCGGTGACGATACCCTCACAGGGGGCGCCGGCGCCGACCTGATGGATGGCGCCGGAGGGGACGACATCCTCAATATCGGCGGCGGCGATACCGCGCTCGGCGGCGGCGGCGACGACACCTTCGTAATCGACGCCGCGGCCCTGACGGGTGGCGGCACAGTCAGCGTGGACGGGGGCGAGGAGGACGAAACGGCGGGGGATACACTGGACCTGAGCGGTTTCGTCACGGCAAACAACATCAGCTACTCCAACACCGATCCCGGTCCGGGCGGCATGTCGGGCACAGCTACGCTGAACGACGGCACCATTGTCAGTTTCTCCAATATCGAGGACGTGGTGATCTGTTTCACCGCGGGCACGCGCATTCTCACGCCTCGGGGCCAGCGTCCGGTCGAGGATCTCGCACCCGGTGACGCGGTCGTGACACGCGACAATGGCGTCCAGGCTGTACGATGGGCGGGACGTCGGCGCGTGGCGGGAACCGGACGTTTCGCCCCGGTCCGTATCAACGCGCGGACAACGGGGAATGACCGGGCGCTGCTGGTGTCGCCCCAGCACCGGATGCTGCATTGTTCGGCGGTCGCGACGCTGTATTTCGACAGCCCCGAGGTACTGATCCCTGCCAAGCATCTGATCAACGGCAGTTCGATCGTCCAGGAGGAAACCGAAAGCATTGAATATGTGCACCTGCTGTTCGACCGGCACGAGATCATTTTTGCGGAGGGGTGCCCGAGCGAAAGCTTCCACCCCGGCCAGATCGGGCTCAGCGCCGTAGCGGGTCCGGCACGCGAGGAACTTTTCCAGCTCTTTCCGGACTTGCGAAGCAATCCGAACGGGTACGGCCAGACGGCGCGCCAATGCCTGCGCGCCCACGAGGCCCGCGCGCTTCAATCCGCTTGAGGCGCACCGGCGGTCAGCCCCTGTCGCGCCAGCGGTTCGCGATAGGGTAACGCCGGTCGAGCCAGAACGCCTTTTTCGACAGGCGTGTACCCGGCGCGGACTGGAACCGCTTGTATTCGCTGATGTAAAGCAGATGCTCAACCTTCTGCGCGTCGGCCCGGTCATGACCCGCAGCAACACAATCCGAGATTGAGCCGTCTCGGTCCACGAGGATATCGAGAATGCTGTCGAGCACCGGATAATCGGGAAGAGAATCGCTGTCTTTCTGATCCTCCCGCAGTTCCGCCGACGGCGCTTTGCTAATGACATTCGCGGGGATGACCGGCCCCTCGGCGGCCTTCATCCATTGGCGGTGATTGGCGTTGCGCCACCTGCAGATATCGAACACCCGGGTCTTGTAGAGATCCTTGATAGGATTGTAGCCACCGGCCATGTCGCCGTAAATCGTGGCATATCCTACCGCCACTTCAGATTTGTTGCCGGTGGTCAGCAGCATCTCGCCGAACTTGTTGGACATGGCCATGAGCAGCAGACCGCGGAGGCGCGACTGTATGTTCTCTTCGGTGATATCCGGTTGGACGTCCGCGAACAGTGGCGCCAGGGTATTCGTGATCGCGGCGCGGCCTTCCGCGATCGGCACGAAATCATAATGACAGCCGAGGTTTTCGGCCACGGCCTTCGCGTCGGCCAGCGAGGCCTCGGACGTGTATTCCGAGGGCAGCATCACGCAACGTACGTTTCCGGGGCCGAGGGCATCCGCCGCGATCGTGGCCACGATCGCACTGTCCACACCGCCCGAAAGGCCCAGAAGCACCTTCGAGAAACCCGTCTTGCGCATGTAATCGCGCAAGGCCAGGACCATCGCGTTGTAATCCTGCTCCAAGAGATCCGGCACGTGCGCGAGCGGACCCTTTTCCGCTGTCCAGCCATCCTCGCCGCAGACCATGTCCAGATGCGCGACCGCTTCTTCGAACAGAGGCATCTGAAGGGCCAGCTCTCCGTGCGGATTGACCACGAATGTGCCGCCGTCGAAGACCTGATCGTCCTGCGCGCCCACAAGGTTGAGATAGATCAACGGCAGTCCCGTTTCAACCACGCGCGAGACCATCAGGGTCTGACGCACTTCCAGCTTGCCGCGGTAATAGGGCGAGCCGTTGGGCACCAGCAGGAATTCGGCCCCTGTTTCGGCAAGGGTTTCGGCCACGTCCTCGTACCAGCTGTCCTCGCAGATCGGGCTGCCGATCCGCGTGTCGCCGACCGAATAAGGTCCGCCGACCGGCCCGGAGGCGTACAGGCGTTTTTCGTCGAAAACGGTCTCGTTGGGAAGATGATGCTTGAGAACCCGCGCCGTGATATGCCCGCCGGCAAGAATGTAATAGGCGTTGTAAAGCTCCGCCCCGACCAGCGCCGGACCACCGATCGCCAGGGCGGGGCCTTGGGCGCAATCGCGTGCCAGCCCCTCGATCGCGGCAATCGCGGTCTGGTGAAAAACCGGTTTCATCACCAGATCCTGCGTATTGTACCCCGTGACGAACATTTCGGGCAACGCGACCAGATCGGCCCCGGCGGCCCGTCCGTCTTGCCACGCGGCGAGCGCGCGCGCCGCGTTTCCGTCGATATCCCCAACGGTCGGGTTGAGTTGTGCCAGCGTCAGGCGGAAGCGGTCTGCCATGTTCATCCCCTTCCAATGCGACCTGCGGTCCGATTTAGCAGATTGAAAGGCAAGGGAAAGCCGAATTGAGCAAAACCCGTTGTCAGCCTGCCGCCGGTCCTCTAGATTTCCGGCATCCGCCGGACTTGGGCGCGCGGTGTTGGGGCATCCGGGGCAGAAATGGTTAAATCTCTGACGAAAACGATTATCCTGACGGCTATCCTCGCCGCATCCGGCAACTTGCAGGCGCAGGCGCAGGATGGCGAGGTGCGCACCAAGCAGTATGACGATGGCGGGGTCTATGAGGGCACTTTCAAGAATGGCCTTCAGCATGGCACCGGCACCTACACGTTGCCCAATGGCTACGAATACACCGGCGAATGGGTCGAGGGGCAGATCAGGGGCCGCGGCGTGGCCCGATTTCCCAACGGATCGGTCTACGAGGGCGAGTTCGAGGCCGGCAAACCGCATGGCGTGGGAAAGATCGTGTTCACGGACGGCGGCACTTACGAGGGTACCTGGCAGGACGGCAAGATCACCGGGCGCGGCGTGGCGGTCTATGCCAACGGGGTGCGCTACGAGGGCGAGTTCCGCAACGCCATGCATCACGGCGAGGGGGTGATGGAATCGCCCGGTGGCTACGTCTACGAGGGCGACTGGGACAACGGCGTGAAGGACGGCCAGGCGCGCATCACCTACCCGGATGGCGCCACATATGAAGGCGAGGTCAAACAGGGGGCGCGGCATGGCGAGGGCACCCTGACAATGCCGGACGGGCTGGTTTACGAGGGGCGCTGGCAGGACGGACAGATAGACGGCAAAGGCAAACTGACCCAGCCCAACGGCGATGTCTACGAAGGCACGTTGGTAAGCGGCCGCCGCGAAGGAGAAGGGCGCGTTACCTATGCCAACGGCGATGTCTACGAAGGTGAATTCAAGGATGACAAGCGCCACGGACAGGGCACCTTCACCGGTACGGACGGCTACAAGTACGTAGGCACCTGGGTGGCCGGACAGATCTCGGGGCAGGGCCGCGTGACCTACCCTGACGGATCGGTCTACGAGGGTGAATTCCGCAACGATCTCGCCAATGGCGAGGGCAAGATCACCTACCCGGACGGTGCAACCTACGAGGGCGAATGGGTGGACGGCGTGATCGAGGGCGAAGGCCGGGCAACCTATCCCAACGGTCTGGTCTACGAGGGTGGGTTCAAGGACGCCAAGAACCACGGCTTCGGTGTGATGACATACGAGGATGGTTACAGGTACGAAGGTGAATGGAAAGAGGGCCAGCGCCACGGCGAGGGCAAGGCCACATACCCCGATGGCACGGTCTATACCGGCGACTTCCGAGAGGGGCAACGCCATGGCCAGGGCGAGATCGTTATGCCCGGCGGTTTCCGTTACACTGGTGAATGGCGCAACGGTGAGATTTCAGGACGTGGCGTGGCCACCTATGCCAATGGTGACGTCTACGAGGGCATGTTCCTCAAGGGCAAGCGCCAGGGCGAAGGTACGATGCGCTATGCCTCCGGCGAAGAGGAGAGCGGCCAGTGGCAGGACGGGACCCTGGCCCGGACCGACCCCGAACCGCAGGACGCCGGCGCGGAAGAAACCGCCGAGTAACCACCGCCGGCGCGGATCAAACGACACTGGCTGCGCGATGGCGTTCTTTCTTGTCTCGCGGCGCAAGGAACCTGCCCGTGTCGAGCCCGATTCACACAAGTCCCGTCTGCCTTCTCCGCCGGGGCAACCTGCCGGGCCATGTGGCGAGCGGCGACGCGGGGCAATCGGCGGTGCAAGCGTTCGGGCACGTTGCAACCGTCCGGGGTACGGCGGTCATGCAAGAAGATGTTCCAGGGATTGACCTCGGCGCCCTCGAACCGGGATCAAGGCGGTTGGCGCGGCCAGCGAAGCGGGCACCGAAATGCGCCGGACGTTCCCGAAACCGGCAAGGGATTTTCTGCACCACGGCCCGCCACGCCAATACCCCCTCCAAGCGAGGCAAAGGCACGCATGACCATACACCTCTGCCCAAGGCGTGTGGCGTTCAATCGAAGACGGGGGGAGGAGCGGGCGGTCGCGTGCCCGTCGCTGGCACGACGGGCGGATCTCCGATCTGGCGCAACATGCTTTGAGCCGATTCAGACAGGTTCGTCCGCATCCAGACGCGCCAGGATCCTGTCGGCGCCTTCCCGCACCGCCGCGCGCTTCTGGCCGCTCATGCGGTCCCAGCCTCGATACATCTGGGCCATGCGCGGGTTGGCTCCGAAGCGATCACGGTGCCGGTCCATGAAATCCCAATAAAGCAGGTTGAAGGGGCACGCGCGCTCACCGGTCTTTTCCTTCACAGAATACGCGCAGCTGCCGCAGTAATCCGACATCCGGTCGATGTAATTTCCCGAACTCACGTAAGGCTTGCTGGCGATGATGCCCCCATCGGCGAACTGGCTCATGCCAACCGTGTTGGGTGCCTCCACCCACTCGAACGCATCGGCATAGACAGACAGATACCACTGATGCACCTGATGCGGATCCACCCCGGCCAGGAGGGCGAAGTTGCCGGTGACCATCAGCCGCTGGATGTGGTGCGCGTACGCCTCCTCGCGGGTCTGGGCGATGGCGCTGCGCATGCAGGCCATGCCGGTTTCCGCGCCCCAGTACATCGCCGGCAGGTCACGGCGGTGACCAAGCGCATTGCGGCGTGTATAGCCGGGGCCTTCGCGGAAATAGATCCCGCGCATGTATTCCCGCCAGCCGATGACCTGGCGGATGAACCCCTCGGCGGCGTTGATCGGTACGTTCCCGGCACGCCATTCGTGCTCCACGCGCTCGCACACCTCCATCGGCTCCAGAATCCCGATGTTGAGATAGGGCGACAGCACTGAATGATGAAGGAAACGGTCATCGTTCAGCATCGCATCCTGATAGTCCCCGAACCCCGCAAGAAGATTTGTGGCGAAGTGGTTCAGCGCATCCAGAGCTTCGGATCTGGTGACGGCCATACAAAAGGGGCGCAGCCGGCCGAAATTACCGCCGAAGCGCGCCTCGACAAGATCGAGCACCTCCTCGGTCACAGCGTCTGGCGCAAACCGCCTCGGTCCGGGCCGCAGCATGTCGACCGTTGCGCGCTTGCGGTTGTCATGGTCGAAATTCCATTTTCCACCCGCAGGCGTGCCATCCTCCATGAGAAGCCCGGTGCGCCGCCTCATCTCTCGATAGAAGTACTCCATCCGCAAGGTCTTGCGCCCCTCCGCCCACTGATCGAAAACTTCGGTCGGGCAAATGAAACGGTCGTCCGGCAATATCGTGACGGTCAGTGGCGCATCTTCCAGCGCTTCTATCAGGCGCCATTCGCCGGGACGGGTGGCAATGATCGTGTCGATGCCATTGTCCTGCCCGCGACGCAGCAGCTCGCCAACGATGGATGTCGCCGCGTCGGGATCGTCCAACCGGGTATAAGCCACCTGCCAGCCATCCGCCCGCAGTTCTTCCGCGAAATGACGCATCGCAGACAGCACGAGTGCGATCTTGGTCGGGTGATGGGGAACATAGGCTGCCTCATCGGCCACTTCGGCCATGACCACCAGATCACCTGACCTGTCACCTTCTCGCAGCGCCGACAGCCCATGCGAAAGCTGATCGCCAAGAATCAGGATCAGCCGGTTCACCATGGCACCGTCTCGCCCTGCCAGTCGTAGAAACCGCCGGTGTCCTCGGCGTCGAGCCCGTCAATCACCATCAGCAGGTTCTGTGCTGCCTCCTGCGGGGTCACCGACGGATGCCGGCCAAGGTATTTCTCGGTAAAGGCGGTTGCGACAGTTCCGGGGTGCAGCGCCACGCAGGCCGCTTTCGGATGCGTGCGTGCCAATTCGATCGCAGCGCCACGGATCATCTGGTTCAGCGCGGCCTTGGACGTGCGATAGGAATACCAACCACCCATCCGGTTGTCACCGATCGACCCGACCCGCGCCGACAGCGCCGCAAAGACCGACGGGCGGTCGCGCGGCAGAAGGTGCCGCGTATGTCCGAGCACCAGAGAGGGCCCGACGCAGTTGAGCATGAACTGATCCGCCATCGCCCTTGACGTCACCTGCGACAGGGCCTTTTCAGGCTGCGCGCCGTCGATCTCCAAAGCCCCGGTCGCCACGAAGACAAGGTCGAACACGCCATCCAGGCGCCCGAGTGCCGCCGTGACCGACGCTTCGTCTGTCACGTCGAGGCCATCCTTGCGCCGGGAGAGGCGAGTGACCCTGACGCTCCGCGCCTCGAGCGCCTCGGATAACGCGCTGCCGATACCGCCCGAGGCGCCGATGATGAGAGCTGTTTCCATGACAAAGGCAAGTAGCTGCGCGACCTCGGGTATCAAGCCCGTTCCGTGGATGCCCAGGGCCAAATTCCGGGGTTTCCAACAGCCGCCGTCAAGCCTATAATGCGTCCCATGCAAATGCAGGGTCGCAGCCGTACCGTAACCGCACCGTCCATCCGGCCGGCGCCTTGTGCTGTCGCCGCCCTGCTGCTCCTAAGCCGCCTCTGAGCGTGCCGTGATCCGGCGCGACCGCTCAGAGGATGTGCCCATATCGCGCCGACAGGCTTAGGACAATCAAAAGAGACCCGACATGATACAGACCGACAAGAACCGCGTTTCGCCGGAGCCCGGCAAGGATCGCGTGATGATCTTCGACACCACCCTGCGCGATGGTGAACAAAGCCCCGGCGCGACCATGACCCATGACGAAAAGCTCGAAATCGCCGGACTGCTCGACGAGATGGGCGTGGACATCATCGAGGCCGGGTTTCCGATCGCCTCCGAAGGTGATTTCCGCGCCGTGAAGGAGATCGCGGAACGGGCCGAAAATGCCGTGATATGCGGGCTGGCAAGGGCCAATCTCAAGGATATCGACCGTTGTTGGGAAGCGGTCCAGCATGCCAGGCGTCCGCGCATCCATACCTTCATTGGCACCTCGCCGCTGCATCGCGCGATCCCGGACCTGACCCAGGAAGAGATGGCCGAGCGCATCCACGAGACGGTGACCCATGCCCGCAACCTGTGCGAGAATGTTCAATGGTCGCCCATGGACGCCACACGCACCGAGTGGGATTACCTCAAGCGCGTCGTCGGGATCGCGATCGCGGCCGGCGCCACCACCATCAACATCCCCGACACCGTGGGCTATACCGCCCCAGTGGAAAGCGCCGACCTGATCCGCCGCCTGATCGCCGAAGTGCCGGGCGCGGACGAGATCATCTTTGCCACGCATTGCCACAACGATCTTGGCATGGCCACGGCCAACGCACTGGCCGCCGTCGAAGGCGGTGCCCGGCAGATCGAATGCACGATCAACGGGCTTGGCGAGAGGGCCGGCAACACCGCGCTCGAAGAGGTGGTGATGGCGCTCAGGGTGCGGGGTGACATCATGCCCTTTGCCACCGGCGTCGACACACGCAAGATCATGAACATCTCGCGCCGGGTGGCCACCGTGTCGGGTTTTCCGGTGCAGTTCAACAAGGCGATTGTCGGCAAGAACGCCTTTGCGCATGAATCCGGCATCCATCAGGACGGCATGCTCAAGAACGCCGAGACATTCGAGATCATGCGACCCGAGGACGTGGGCCTCAGCGAGACCAATATCGTGATGGGCAAACATTCCGGCCGTGCCGCGCTGCGCTCGAAGCTCAGGGAGCTGGGCTACGATCTGGCTGAGAACCAGCTTGGAGATGTCTTCTTCCGGTTCAAGGAACTCGCGGACCGCAAGAAGGAGGTCTATGACGAGGATCTGATCGCGCTCGTCCATGCCGGCACCGACGGCGAAAGCGACCGGCTGCAGATCAAATCCCTCAAGGTGATGTGCGGCACCGACGGCCCCCAGACCGCGCACCTCGTAATGACGGTCGACGGCGAGGAGAAATCGACCGAGGCCACGGGCGACGGCCCGGTTGATGCCACCTTCAACGCGGTCAAGGCGATCTTTGCCCATGATGCACGTCTGCAACTCTACCAGGTCCATGCCGTGACCGAAGGCACGGACGCCCAGGCCACCGTCAGCGTACGGATGGAAGAGGACGGACGAATCGTGACGGGCCAATCAGCCGACACCGATACCGTCGTCGCTTCGGCCAAGGCGTATGTTCACGCGCTCAACCGGCTCCTCGTGCGGCGCGAGAAGACCGGCGGCGACACCCCCGAGGTGAGCTACAAGGACGTGTCCTGAGGTGCGGTCAGCCGACCCGTTGCCCGGCTGCACCCCGGGGGACCAACGGGTCGGTGCCCGGCTCATGCATGGAGTACGCAACCGATCAGGAACGCGGCCGCCGCGGCGGCGGAGGCGATGCTGCGCAGGTGGTTCCAGAGTGTCCAGTAGGTGGCGTAGCTGTCCCAGTAATCCAGCGTTCCCTCGGCGTGAGGCACCATCGCGTCGAGCCTGCGATTCATCGGCACGTTGCCCAGGATCGTGACCAGGAATGTCCCGGTCACGTAGATCGCGCCACCGGCGACGAACCAGCCCTGTGCCGGCCCTGTAACGTAGACCAGCGCATAGGCCGCCAGCCCCGCCGACACCGGCACCATGCCCAAAAGCCAAACCAGGAAGACCGAGGAATAGACTTTCCGGTTGATCTGCTGCATGGCCTCCATCCCCGCCGCCGGCGATGCCGCGCCAAGCGAGCGCATGATGAAATCTGAAAACGCCAGGAAGATGCCGGCGACCAGCGCCGTGATCAGGGTGGCGCCGGAAAAGACGATCAGTTCGATTGCATGGGTCATTGCGAGGGTTTCCTTGATTCGGATTTCAGGCCGCGGTGCGGCCGAGGGTTTCGGCCCGTCCGAGCCAGCGTTTGATCCTCTTCGGATCGGCCAGCTTCACCGAACCGAGCTGAAGAATCCGACGCGTCCGGATACCGCAAAATCCAAGCACCTGATTGCGCAGGACGCGCCGGCCCGGCTTGCGGTAGAGCAGGGTATCAAGCCAGGGCGGCGTATCGGACGTGATGATGATGTCGGCACTTCGCCCGGTCAGAAGCTTGTCCCATCCCATGCCCCTTGCGTGGTACTTGAAGGCAAAGCCCGAGGTCAGGGCGCGGTCCAGAACCGCCTTTGCGCGCGCGGGCATCGCACCCCACCAATACGGGTGCAGCAGAAGGACATGTTCGGCCCAAGCCAGGTTTTCCTGCCATTGCAGAAGGTCCGGCTCAAGCGCACAAGGGTCGGCCCCGTACCCCTCGAAGGCCGGATCGAAGCTCATCCCCGTGAGGTCCATGCGTCGGATATCGGCACCGCGGGCCACAGCCCCCCTCTCATATGCGTCCGCCAGCGCAGCACTGAGAGAGCCAGGCTTCGGGTGCGCCACCCAGATGAAGATCTTGCGGGTCATGATGGTTTCTCCATTGACTTTACATCGTGTCTATTGACACTCTGTCAATTAGGGGGGGACTTTACGCCATGTCAAGTACAAATCCGACAACCCGCACTCGTATCCTTGACGCCACGTGCGAGTTGCTGGAATCGACCCCTGGCACCGGTGCGCGCATGTCGGACATCGCGAAACGCGCGGGCGTCAGCCGGCAGGCGCTCTACCTGCACTTTCCGAACCGGACCGAGCTTTTCATTGCCGCGACCAGGCATCAGGACATCGCGCACGGCCTGCACGCGGCACTGGATGCCGGTATTTGCAGCGGACGGGGCACAGACCGGCTCGCGGCCCTCGTCGCGGCCTGGGGCGGGTACATCCCGCACATCTTCGGCATGGCCAAAACGCTGATGGTGCTCAAGGAAACAGACGAGGAGGCCGCGCGCGCCTGGAACGAGAGGATGGCTGATTTCCGCGAGGCTTGCGCAACCGTGGTGACGGTGCTGGCAGGCGACGGGCAACTGACAGCCACGATGACGCAGGAGGAAGCGACGGATTGGCTCTGGACTCAGCTCTCGATCACCAACTGGGAGCTCCTGACCCGCACCTGCGGATGGGACCAGGCGCGCTACGTGATGATGATGCAGCAGGCGGCACACCGGATGCTCACCGCGTGAGGCGGCAAGAACCGGCGCCGGTACCGGAGCGCGGTTGCCACCGCCGTGCCCGCCACGCGTGCAGTGTCGCCGCACAGGCCTGATCGCGCATCACCTCCTGCCCACGGTCGGCGCTGTCCCTGCTTCATCTTTCCGGAAATACTCGGCCTTATGTATCGAACGCACCACCACTCTACATGCACGGATTTTCAACCGGATACCTGGGCTTGAACGCGGAGCCTTGGGCATATCCCGATATCCGCGACAAGTTGTCAACCCGATCAGCAGGAGTAGAGAGTGGCTCAGATCATGCCGGATACTGTCCACCCGATGGGGAGTGGCTCGATTTTATCCGCCTAAAGGACATGGATTGCCTTCGGACAAGGCCAGAACGTCATGCACAAGGGGCGATGTTTGTACCCCTTATCCATTGGATAGATAGCGACCAAGCCGGAAAACCGCGGAAGTATGCATGGCGGTTTCAGACTCCGCCGGATGCCGTAAATCAATGTCCGCCATCTGTCTTTCCTTTGCATTCGTCACTCCGCCCACTCCCAGGGCCGCACGAACTGGCCCAGCACATGATCGATGGCGTCTTCCTCCACCTCGCCTGTCCGTTCCAGCTGGGCCACCAGGCCGCGCTTCTTGCTGTCTATCACCTGCGCCACCCGTGCCTGCAGCCCGGCCTCCCCGAGCGCGGCGTCGTAGACCCGTGTTATCGCGCGCTTGCGCAGGTCCGGCTTGAAGACCTTGCCAACCGCGGTCTTGGGCAACTCGTCCAGGATCTCGACATGACGCGGAATCGCCGCGCGCTCATGGACATGCACCTTGCAGTGCTCGCGCAGTTCCTCGCCCGTAACGCTGCCGCCCTCGACAAGCTCCACATAGGCGCAGGGAATCTCGCCCGAATGCGCGTCGGGCTGGCCAATGGCGCCGGCGACAGCCACGGCATTGTGGGCCATCAATGCCTCCTCGATGTCGGCCGGATCGATATTGTGCCCGCCCCGGATGATCAGATCCTTGGCACGTCCCGTGATCCAGAGGTATCCGTCCTCGTCGATCCGGCCGAGATCTCCGGTGCGCAGGTATTCGCCATGATAGTACAGGTCATGGTTCTTGGCCGCCTCGGTATAGGTGTTGCCCACATTGACCCCGGGGTTCGAGATGCAGATCTCGCCCACTTCGTCGATCGCGCATTCCACCGGCCCGTCAGGTCCGTCCTGATAAATGCGAACGTCGGTGTAAGGGAACGGCACCCCGACCGACCCGACCTTTTTCTGTCCTTCGGGTGGATTGCAGGAGACGAGGCATGTTGCCTCGGTCAAACCGTACCCTTCGATCACCGTCATGCCGGTGGCACTCTCGAATCTCCTGAACAGTTCCAGCGGCATCGGCGCAGACCCCGAGAACGCGTTTTTCACGGTCGAGATATCCGCATCCACGCCCCGCTGCATGAGCGCCGAAACTGCCGTCGGAACGGTGATCACGAAGGTGGTCTTCCAGCGTTCGCACAGCTTCCAGAAATTGTCGAACACACCATCCCCGCGATAGCCGGCAGGGGTTGGAAAAACGCCATGGGCCCCGGACTTGATCATCGCCATCAGGATCACGTGGCAGGCAAAGACGTGAAAAAGCGGCAGAGGACACATGATCGAGTCCTCTTCGGTGAACAGAAGCTGGTGCCCCAGCCAGCCGTTGTAGACCATGCCGGAATACCGGTGCTGCGCAACCTTCGGCATGCCCGTGGTACCCCCGGTATGAAAATATGCCGCGACCCTGTCCTCGCCAGTGTCCGGAAAATCCGGGGTGACGCTCTGTGCTCGCATTTCAACGGCGAAATCCTTCAGATCGG
>Ga0102929_1001654_pt1 | contig 13249 bp, 10 predicted proteins | sample SalPonR1_B_D2_MG_FD_78510 | JGI IMG/M metagenome (GOLD analysis project Ga0102929, IMG submission 78510) | Salt pond soil microbial communities from South San Francisco under conditions of wetland restoration - Salt Pond MetaG R1_B_D2_MG | ecosystem: Environmental > Aquatic > Marine > Intertidal... | reverse complement strand
GTGCCGAGCGCCGGGTCGGCCCGGGTCTTCTGGAGGTCGCCTTCGCGACGCGGGCGGACGTCGCGGGCGATGCCCTCGCCGAGACGCTCCGACTCATCGACGAGGTCCGGTCGCGCCCGATGGCGGACTCGGACATGGAGGCGGTCGTGAACTTTCTGACGGGCGTTCTGCCCCTGCGAAGTGAGACGCCAGGGCAGGTAGCGGACCGCGTTTCCAGCCGGCTCCTTCTCGGTCTCGAGCCCGAGGATGTGGAGGGGGTCGGCGATCGACTCCGCTCGCTCGTGCCGGGGGAGGTTCGTCGAGCCTTCGCCGACGCGGTCGATCCGGCCGACGCCACGGTCGTGGTCGTGGGCGACGCGACCACCCTGTACGGCGACCTCGCCAGCTTCGGAGACGTGCGCGTCGAGCGACCGGACGGGGCACCGATCTCCATCGAGGACCTGCGGCCGGCCCGTCGTTCCCATCCACTGTCCGCCGTCGACCTCGCTCCCGTGACGCTCCGGTACCGGGTCACCCTCCAGGGACGCGACGTGGGGGAGCTGACACGGGAGGTGCGCGGTGACGGTGACGAGCGGACCGTGCGGTCCAGGCTGGCGCTCGGGCCGCAGATCCTGGCGCAGTCCGTGACGTTCGGCGCGGAGGAGTTCGACTTCCGCGAAAGTTCGATGACGCTCGAGCAGCCGGGCGTCGCGGTCGCCGGTACGGTCCGGCGCGAGGGGTCCACGATCGTCGGAAGGATGGATCTGGGGGACGGGCCTCGGCGGGTGGAGTTGGCGGTTCCACCGGGGGTGATCGTATCCGACATGCTGGAGATCGCGGTCTGGCTCACCGAACTGGCCGTCGGCACGGAGCTCCGTCTGCCGGTGGCCAGCATCTCGAGCGGCACCGTCACGAACGCCACGCTCCGGGTCGAGGAGCGGACGGAGATCACGGTTCCGGCCGGAACGTTCGACGTCTTCCGGATCGAGGTGACCGGCGCCGAGGCGCAGACGATGTGGGTCCGGACGACGGCTCCCCATCTGCCCGTCCGAGTGGCCCCCGGGGATCAGCCGATCGTGGTCGAACTCGTCGAAATCGGAGGGGCTCCGGCCGGCCTACCCTGAGGCGCCGAAAGTCCGCGTCCTGCTTGAAGTTCCGGCCCCTCGATCAGGTGGCGTGAACCCCCAGAATTCGCTATATTCGCGGGATTCTTCAGTAGTCCACCCCGCAAGGCTCTCATGTCCGAATCGAACGACGATCTGACCGGCGGCACGACGACCGGCGAGACCATCCTTCAGCGCCTCCTCGAAGACGAGATGCGCGAGTCGTTCATCGACTACTCGATGAGCGTGATCGTGCAGCGTGCGCTGCCGGACGTCCGGGACGGTCTGAAGCCCGTCCACCGCCGGATTCTGTACGCCATGAACGAGGCCGGCCTCACGCCGGGTCGTGGATACAAGAAGTCGGCGACCGTGGTGGGAGACGTGCTGGGCAAGTACCACCCGCACGGTGACTCGGCGGTCTACGACTCGATGGTGCGGATGGCGCAGGACTTCTCCCTGCGTCACCCGCTCGTGGACGGTCAGGGGAACTTCGGATCGATCGACGGCGACTCCGCGGCGGCCTACCGGTACACCGAGGCGCGTCTCACCCGGCTCGCGAGTGAGCTGCTCGAGGACATCGACAAGGAGACCGTCGACTACTCGCCGAACTTCGACGGTCGGATCATGGAGCCGAGGGTCCTGCCGGCGCGCGCTCCGAACCTGCTGATCAACGGATCCAGCGGGATCGCGGTCGGGATGGCGACCAACATCCCGCCGCACAACCTCCGTGAGATCGTGTCGGCCTGCATCGAGCTGATGGAGGACCCCGACCTCTCGCAGGACCGGCTCGAGGAGATCGTGACCGGCCCCGACTTCCCGACCGGTGGCATGGTCTGTGGTCGGGACGGGATCCGGGACGCCTACCGGACCGGACGGGGCCGCATCGTCATGCGGGGTACCGCGGAGATCGAGGAGGATCCGTCGGGCGGCGAGCGGATCATCATCAACGAGCTCCCGTTCATGGTGAACAAGTCACGGCTGATCACCCAGATCGCCGACCTGGTTCGCGACAAGAAGATCACCGACATCCGGGACCTGCGGGACGAGTCCGACCGCTCCGGGATGCGGATCGTCGTCGAGCTGAAGCGTGACGCGATCCCGCACATCGTGCTCAATCTGCTCTACAAGCACACCCAGCTGCAGTCGACGTTCGGCACGATCCTTCTCGCGCTTCACGACGGCGAGCCCAAGGTCATGTCGCTGCGCGAGATGCTTCAGCACTTCATCGATCACCGCCACGAGGTGGTGGTTCGCCGGAGTGAGTTCGACCTCGCCAAGGCGAAGGACCGCGAGCACATCCTCGAGGGGCTCAAGATCGCCGTCGACAACATCGACGAGGTCATCAAGCTCATCCGGGGCTCGCGCGACACGGACGTCGCCTCGCAGGGGCTGCAGGACCGCTTCGGGCTGTCCGAGCGTCAGGCCAAGGCCATTCTCGACATGCGCCTGGCCCGCCTCACGGGTCTCGAGATGGAGAAGCTCGAAGAGGAGCTCGCCGAGGTCCGCGCCACCATCGCCGAGCTGGAGGCCATCCTCGCGAGTCGGGCCCGCCGGACCGAGATCATCTCGAACGAGCTGCGGGAGGTGGTCGAGCGCCACGGGGACGATCGCCGCACGGTGATCACCGACATCGGCTCGACCAGCTTCGACATGAAGGACCTGATCCCCGACGAGGAGATGGTCATCACCGTGAGCCGCTCCGGCTATGTGAAGCGGCTGGCCGTGGACACGTATCGCGCGCAGCGTCGCGGCGGCCGCGGTCTGCGTGGGATGACCACCAAGGACGAGGACTGGGTCGAGCATCTGTTCGTCGCCTCGGCGCACGACACGCTCATGATCTTCACGCGCCAGGGCCAGTGCTACTGGCTCGAGGTGTGGCAGATCCCCGAGGGCAGCCGTCAGTCCCGCGGCAAGCCGATCGTGAACCTCCTGAACATCGGGAAGGGGGAGGACATCGCTTCCATCGTCCCGATCCGCGAGTTCGACGAAGAGCACTACCTCTTCTTCGCCACGAAGTCGGGGCGTGTGAAGCGGACGGTACTTTCGGCGTACGGCAACATCCGGCGCGTGGGCCTCAACGCGATCAACATCAACGAGGGCGACGAACTCATCGACGTCCGAGTGACGGACGGGCAGGGCGAAGTCCTGCTCGCCACGCGGGACGGGAAGGCGATCCGCTTCCCCGAGATGGATGCCCGCGAGATGGGACGCGCGACGGCCGGGGTCGGCGGCATCCGCCTCCAGGAGGGCGACGAAGTCGTCGGAATGGTCCCGGTCCGGATGGACGAGGGCGCCAACCTGCTGGTCGTCACGGAGAAGGGAATCGGAAAGCGTACGAACTTCTCCGACTACCGGGTCCAGGGCCGCTACGGCCAGGGGATCCTGAACATCCGGCTCACCGACAAGAGTGGGAAGGTCGTCGCGATCCGCGGCGTCCACGACGATGAGCAGCTGATGTTCATCACCCGGAACGGTGTGGTGAATCGCCAGCGGGTCGAGGAGATCTCGACGCTCGGGCGTGTCACGCAGGGCGTGCGTCTGGTGAACCTCGACGAGGGCGACGTGATCGTCGACCTGGCGCGGTTCGTGGACGAGGACGAGGACGACGAGATCGAGTACGACGAGGACGGAAACCCGATCGAGCCGATCGACTCCGGGGAGGAGGGCGAGGCCGAGGATTCCGACGAGGTCGACGACACCGAGGACGCCGGAGACGAGGAGTTCTCCGGCGAGGACGATGCCGAGGACGACGAGGAGGCGTGACCGTCGCGGCGGAGGGTGAGGGCACCATGAGCGTCGGCCCCGCCACTCGTGTCACCCTCGACGACGTGCGGGCCGCGGCGGGCCGCATCGACGGCCTCGTGGTGCGGACGCCGCTCGTCCACGCTCCGGAACTGGCCGAGCGGGTGGGGGCGGCCGAGGTGCGCCTGAAGTGCGAGAGCCTGCAGCGGGCAGGTGCGTTCAAGGCACGGGGCGGTCTGAACTACCTGTCGCTGCTGCCGGCCGACGTGCTCGAGCGGGGCGTCACCACCTACTCGTCCGGCAACCACGCCCAGGCCGTCGCACTGGCCGCGGGCCTCAAGGGCGTCCGGGCGGTGGTTGTGATGCCGACCACGGCGCCGAAGGTGAAGGTCGAGGGGGCGCGGCGCCTCGGTGCGGAGGTGGTGTTCGAGGGGACCACCTCCCTCGAGCGGAAGGCGCGCTGCGAAGCCATCGCCGAGGCGGAGGGACTCCACGTGGTGCCGCCCTTCGATCATCCGCACATCATCGCCGGCCAGGGCACCGCGGCGCTCGAGATCGTCGAGGATTTCCCCGAGGTCGACACCGTGCTCGCGCCGATCGGAGGGGGCGGCCTGTTCGCCGGCACCTGCGTGGCGATTCGGGCACTGCGTCCCGACGCGCGTCTGATCGGCGTGGAACCGGTCGGAGGCGCGTCGATGAAGGCGGCGGTGGATGCCGGCCAGGTCGTCACGCTCGACTCGACCGGGTCGATCGCGGACGGACTGCTCCCGGTTCGAGCCGGAGAGATCACCTTCGAGCACATCCGTGACCTCGCCGACGACGTCGTCACGGTCGACGATGCGGACATCCGTGAGGCGACCCGCACGCTCCTGACGGACCATCACCTCGTCGTCGAGTACTCCGGCGGGGCCACGACGGCCGCGCTCATGAGCGGCGCGGTGGACGTCACGGGACGCCGGGTCGCCGTCATCCTGTCCGGCGGCAACATGGACCCGAGCCTCCTGTCGGATCTGGTGAGGCGGCCGGGCGACGAGCAGACGACGGAGCCCGAATCCCCGACGTCGCCGGAGGCATCTTCGTGACGCTCACCGCCGTTCCGGGACTGCAGGTCGGGCACGCGCAGGTGTCGGGCGGCGGCAGCGGGTGCACCGTCGTGCTCGGCCCCTTCCGCGCCGTCGTCGAGGTTACCGGGATGGCCACCGGGACCCGTGAACTCGGCACGCTCGCCGAGGAGCACATCGTTCCGACGGCCGATGCGATCGTGCTGTCCGGTGGTTCCGCGTACGGCCTGGCCGCGGCCCACGGTGCCGTGGCGTGGCTGGCGGAACGGGGCCGAGGCTACCCGACCGGCGCCGACGTCGTCCCGATCGTGCCGGCCGCGATCCTCTACGATCTGGCCGCCGACCGTGCCCGCCCCGACGCTTCGACCGGCTATGCCGCCTGCGAGGCCGCCTCGGACGCGCCCGTGCCCGAAGGCCGGGTCGGCGCGGGTACGGGGGCCACGGTCGGCAAGATCGCGGGCACGTCCATGCCGGGCGGGATCGGGACGGCGTCGGTCCGGATCGGTGGCGTGACGGTGGGCGCGCTGGCCGCCGTCAACGCGGTCGGCGACGTGCTCGACGCCGACGGCTCGATCGTGGCGGGCGCACGGGGTCCGGACGGGGAGTTCATCGACGGCAGCCGGTTCCTGCGGGAGTCGCCTCCGCAGGGCGAATTCGCCGACTGGCGGACCGGCGAGGGTCCGCAGGCCGGCCAGAACACCACGCTGTGCGTGGTCGCGACCGACGCGCCGTTGTCGAAGCGGGAGCTCCGTCGCATGGTCCGGATGGCCGCGACCGCACTTCCCCGTCGGATCCGACCCGTGAACACCCCCTTCGACGGGGACGTGGTGTTCGCGGTGTCCACCGCCGGGGAGGAGCAGCCCGTCGGCTCCGCCGCCGTGATGTCGCTCGGCGACGCGGCTCGCGTGGCGCTGGAGGAGGCGCTGACGCGCGCGGTGCTGTCCGACGAGGTCCGGGGCCTGCGCGAGGGCGGCGTGTGAGCCGATGGTGAGGCGCGTCGTGCGGGTGACGTTCCGTGTCGTCCTGCTCGCAACGATGCTCTACTTCACCGCGGCGTACCTCAGCGCGCGGTGGAGCCCCGACCCGGAGCTCCTCCCGGAGCGCTTGGTTCAGCGACTCGATCGACCGGCGGTCGACGAGGCGCGCCCGCACGTCGCCCGGGGCGTTCTGTCGGTCCACACCGGGCGTTCCCACGACGCGATCGGCACTTTCGACGAACTCGGATTCTCTGCGGAGCAGGCGGGTCTCGACTTCGTGGTGCTGGGAGACCACGTCGGGGAGTGGGTCCGGGTTCCGGGTGCGATGGCGCCACGATGGAGCCGGGACGCCCTGATCGTGCCCGGACTGGAGATGGTGATTTCCGACCGCGGCCGCGTGCTGGTCTTCGGCATCGACACCCTCCCCCGCGAGTGGGACGCCCCGCTGTCGGATCTCGTGGCCCGCGTACATCCGGAGGACGGCTTCCTCTCCGTGGTTCATCCGAGAAGCCCGCGGGTCAGCGAGAGCTGGCGCGATCGCGACATCGGGGGCGTCCACGCCTGGGAGTCCTTCGACGTGTCGGAGATGGCCCGGAGTCGCCTCGCCGACCGGTGGGTCGGCTATCACGTCGCCAGCCTTCTCATCGGCGCACCCACCGGGCGACTCGACGAGGCGCTCGTCGGCTTCTGGCGGGAACGGTCGGAGACGCCCGCCATCCTCGCCTACGACAGCGCCCGCACGGCCGGGCCGATGACGCTGACCGGGGGACTCAACCATCACCCGAAGACGCGGATCCGTGGTCGCCCGATGCCGGGGTATACCCCCTTCTTCCGGACCGTGGTGAATCATGTTCGGCTGGAGGAGCCGTTCTCCGTCGATCCCTTCGCCTCCCGACGGCAACTCGCCACCGCCCTCCGCGACGGGACGCTGTTCGTGACCCTGGGGTTCCCCGACAGGGCGCACGGCTTCCGATTCTGGATCGAGGACGAGGATGGTCGGGCCCTCGGCCCGGGATCGCGCGGAGGGCTTTCCGACGGTGCCTCGATGATGGTACGAATTCCGGACCGGGCCCCGGGCGACGTGCTCGTCCGGTTCGTTCGGGATGGGCGCGAGACGGCGTGGATCGAATCGGCACCCGGCGAGACGATCGCGACCCCGGTGACCGGGACCGGGGTATGGCGCGTCGAGGTCCATCACGCCGGGACCCGCCTTCCCATCGGTCGGCTGAACCTCCGCCCCTGGATCCTCTCCAATCCCATCGAACTCGACGCCCCGCGATGAAACGCCTTCTTCTCTTCGACATCGACGGCACCCTCGTGCAGGGCGGCCCCGCCAAGACCGCGTTCCAGGAAGCTCTGGTCGCGACGTACAGCACCACCGGTCCGATCGAGGTGCACGAGTTCTCCGGCAAGACCGATCCGCAGATCGCCCGGGAGCTGCTTCGCCTCGCGGGGCTGGACGACGGGGCGATCGACGCGGGTCTCCCCTCGCTCTTCGACCGCTACGTGGTCGGCCTGCGTACCCGTCTGCCGGACATGCCGGTCGAGGTGCTCCCCGGCGTCACGGACCTCGTCGACGCGCTGGGGCGTGAAGCGGACGTCGCCCTCGGTCTCGTCACCGGAAATGTCGCCGAGGGCGCGCGCCTGAAGCTTTCCGGACCCGGACTCCAGGACCGGTTCGCGATCGGAGGATTCGGCAGCGACTCGGAGGAGCGGAACGATCTTCCCCGCATCGCCCTCGAGCGTGCCCGCGAGCGCTGGAACGTCGATTTCGCCCCGGAGCACGTCGTCGTGATCGGCGACACCCCGCGGGACGTGGAGTGCGGCCGCGCCCACGGGCTCAAGACCGTGGCGGTCGCGACCGGCAGCTTCTCGGCACGGGAGCTTCGTGCCACGGATGCCGACGTCGTCGTGGCCGACTTCTCCGACATCTCGGCGACACGGGATCTCCTGCTCGCCGGCTGACCCCCATTGATCCACGCCCGAGGGTCCTGCGATCTTCGGGCGGAACGGCCTCAACCCTCGAACGAATCCCTGTCATGAATCGTGCCGTCATCGTCATCGCCGCCGTCCTCGTCGTCGCCATCGGCGCATTCGCCGTGAACATGAGCTCCGGTGCGCCCGCCGGGACCGCGACCGCGCCCGTCGAGTTCGACGGCATGGACGACATGAACACGCTCGCGAACCTCGCCCAGCCCGCCGTGCAGGGGAATCCGGAGGCACGCATCCGGATCATCGAGTTCGGCGACTATGGCTGCCCCGCCTGCGCCGGCTTCTACTCGACCGTGAAGCCACAGATCGAGCTGGCCTACGGCGACAACGAGGACGTCGCGTTCGTCTACTACGACTTCCCGATCCTTCAGGCGCACCCGCACGCCTTCGTCGCGGCCCGCGCCGCGCGGTGTGCCGGCGACCAGAACATGTACTGGGAGTACCACGGTCAGCTTTTCGAGAACCAGCGCTCCTGGTCGCTCGCGGCGAGCACGCCGCTGGGTGAGCTCGAGTCGTACGCGGCCGCCATCGGGGCGAACGAGGACCAGTTCTCCTCGTGCCTTCGGAGCGATGCGTACGCCGACGTCGTCACGGCCAATCTCGAGCTCGCGCGGAATCTCGGCGTGAGCGGGACGCCGACGGTGATGGTCGCGGACGGATCCGGATCGGCCCAGCGCATGGGCAACGACTTCGCGTCGATCCAGCAGGCGGTCGGTGCGGCGCTGCAGGGTGGAGAGTCCGGCGACGAGGGTGGCCGGTGAGTGACATCCGCGTCCGGCTGCTGTTCGTCGACGAGGGATCGTACCACCACGAGGTGATCCGGATTCCGGAGGATGCGCTCGACGGGTACGATCGGCTGATCGACGCACTCCGTGAGGAGCCGTCCGTGCTGGCGCGCACGTGGGTCGACGTGAGTCGGCTGTGCGCGGCCTACCGCATGGAGGAGGACGCGACCGACTAGGGCCTGTTCACGCTACGGGGATGTGCTCTGCCGGAGTCCATGTTTTCGTCTCGCAAGGCCGAGCGAGCGACGTGTAGCGTCGCTACATGAGTGAACGAGAACGCCGCGAGGCGGAAACATGGCCCGGTCCGAAGGATTGCGGCTGAACAGGCCCCACTCGGCGTTGCTCGTCGCTCACTTGACTCTGCCAAACTACGCTCCTCGCGCCTTGATTGGCACCTGTTCAGACGCAACAGAGCCCACCCCCGTAGCGTGAACAGGCCCTAGCCTTCGCGTTTCGACGCGGCTTCGAGGTCGACGCCTGCGCGGGAGAGCACCTCCCGAGCACGCTCCAGTGGCCACTCGCCGACCAGGGCGGGTGGCCACTCGTCGTTTCGGGCCGCCCTCACGAGCCGGATGGCCTCGTCCCGCGCGTGCCGGGCGTGATCATCCCTCACCGCGCCACTGCGCTCCGCCTCCTGCAGTTCCTCCTCGTCGAGCACCCGGACCGCTCCGTCGGGCGACCGCCAGACGTCGAGGCAGAGGTCCATCGTCGACCATGTCCACCGGTCGGACGACGGCGGGTCGAGCCGGACGGGCGTGAGGATGTTCGCGTAGTGCCCCGTCGGCGTCCCGTCGGGGAGGTGGAAGGCGCCGATGTCGTGCCATGCGCCCTCGAAGGTGAACCAGACGACCGGAGAACCCGGGGCGAGGATCGGTCGGTCGTCGACGGTCTTGGTGTCCGGGATCGGCGTGGACGCCTGGACGGTCACGATCCCCTCGGACCCCGCGTGGGCGAGCCACTGTCGGTAGATGAGGGTCTCGGCACCCGCTCGGTGATATTCGATCTCGACCGGAGTGCCTGGCCGCACGGCCGGGTACGGCTCCGTCATCGACCGGAGGGGTCGTCCGGGAAGAGGTCGTAGAGAAGGCGATTCTCCTCGGCCGCACGGACGAGCATGGGAGCCGGCGCGAAGCGGACTCCGTGGCGCTCCTCGAGTTCTTCCAGTCGTTGGATCAGCAGGCGCGGGTGCTGCTCGTCGGCAAACCGGAGCAGCCCACCCCGGAAGGGCGGGAAGCCGGTTCCCATGATCATGCCGAGATCGACCGCGCCCGCCGATCGGACGATGCCCTCCTCGAGAATGCGGACGGCCTCGTTCACCATCACCAGAATCAGCCGACGCCGGATCTCGTCCGGGTCGGCCTCGACCCGCGGGCCGCCGCCGATCTCCGCGTAGACGGACTCGTCGACGCCCTTTTCCCTGCCGTCCTCGTATCGGTAGAACCCGCGGGCGTTCTTCTTGCCCAGCCGCTCCGAGCCCTCGAGCGCGACCAGCGCGGGGGCGGGGGTCATGCGCTCACCGAACGCCTCGTGCAGCGTCTCGCCGGCGTGCCGGGCGATGTCGATTCCCACCTCGTCCAGGAGCCGGATCGGTCCCATCGGCATCCCGAAGTCCACGGCGACCTCGTCGATCGCCTCGATCGCCACACCTTCCGAAAGCAGATGTCCCGCCTCGTTGAGGTAGGGTCCAAGAATCCGGTTGACGAGGAAGCCGGGGCCGTCCTCGCAGATCACCGGGACCTTCCCCAGTCGGAGCGCGAGCGCGTGCACCGTCGCGATGGTCCGTTCCGAGGTCCGTGACGTCCGGATGATCTCGATCAGCGGCATCCGGTGAACGGGATTGAAGAAATGCAGCCCGCAGAACCGCTCCGGACGCTCCAGCGCCTCGCTCATCTCCTCGACGGAGAGCGACGACGTGTTGGTCGTGATGACGGCGTCCTCCCGCATCACCCCCTCGACCTCGGCCAGTACCTGCTTCTTGACGTCCATCCGCTCGACCACGGCCTCCACCAGCAGGTCGACGTTGGCGACCAGGTGCAGGTCGAGGCCTCCGACGATCGCCTCCATCTTCCGGTCCGCCTCGGCACGCGTCATCCGCTTGCGCTCGACGCGCTTGCGGAAGAGCGAGCGGGCATGGGCGAGGCCTCCGGTCACGGCATCGTCCCGGATGTCCCGCATCCGGACCTCGAGCCCCTTCGCGGCGGCGAGTTGTGCGACGCCGCCGCCCATCACGCCGGCTCCGAGCACGCCCAGACGGTCGACGGGCGACGGGTCGACAGAGATGTCGGGTAGCTTCTTGGCGCCCTCCCGAAGGTGGAAGAGGTGGAGGAGGTGGCGGTGGACGGACGTCGCGGCCAGCTCACCAAAGGCATTCGCCTCGCGGGCGAACGCCTTCTCGAGTGACCCCGGGAAGGTGTCCCGCAGAACCTCGAGGATCTTCAGGGGCGCCGGGTAGTTGCCCCCCGTCTTCTCCAGCACGTTCGACCGAGCCATTCGGAAGACGACGCGTCGTCCGATGGGATTTCCTTCGAGGAGGCGGTCGCGAAGTCCGGGAGTCGGCCGCGAGGCGCCCCGCGGGAGGTCGAAGGCCTCGCGCGCGAATTCCCGCACGGATTCGCGGAACCCCTCCGGCGGGAAGGTATGGGAGACGAGGCCGACCCGCTTCGCGCGCGAAGCGGGGATGTTCTTCCCCGTCAGGATGAGGTCGAGCGCACTCTGGAGACCGATGAGCCGGGGGAGTCGGGTCGTGCCGCCCCAGCCCGGCAGGAGGCCCAGCTGCACTTCCGGAAGGCCGAACTTCGTCTTCTCGTGGGTCGAGGCGACCCGATACTGGCAGGCGAGCGCGAGTTCGACACCCCCGCCGAGACAGATCCCGTGCACGGCGCAGATGGTCGGCATGGGCAACTGTTCGACCTGCCGGAAGATCGCCTGGCCGAGTCGCGACTTTTCCTCCGCGTCTTCCGGGCCCTCCAGATCACCGATGGCCTCGATGTCCGCCCCCGCGATGAAGCTGTCCGGCTTTCCCGACCAGAACACGACGGCGGGAATCTCGTCCGCGCGGTCGGCGATGGCGTCGACGTGATCCGCCAGGCGCGCCATCACGCCCTCGTCGAGGACGTTCATCCGTCGGTTAGGATCGGCGAAGGTGATCCAGCAGATTCCGTCGGAATCGACCGTCATCAGGGGCGATCGGCGTGCGGCGGTGTCGGACATGCGCCAGGGGGTCGGAGACACGTTGGGCCTCCTCAATATACGAACACCCCGGCCGCCGTCGGCGACCGGGGTGTCGAAGTGCTTCGGACAGTTCCGCGTCAGAGGAGCGGCCTGGCCTCCGCGTTCTCCATGTCCAGCGTGATCACGAAGGGGTCCCCTCCGGTGATCTCGACCATCTCGTTCCAGTAGAGCTCGTCGTTCGCACGCTCGAAGCGGGCGTAGACCCAGTACGTGCCCGGAGGAACGGCCATGCGTGCGACACCACTCGCATCGGTCGTATCGACCGCCGTCTCGAGCCCGGTCGCCTCGAAGCGCTGCATGAAGGCGATGTCCACCTCGGCGAAGGCGTCGTTCGCCCACGCCTCACGGACGATCCGGATCGAGTCCGCCGCCGCGATGTTGGCCGCCTGGAGCTCGGTGAACTCCTGGAAGGCGGCCTCGGCCGCGCGGCTGGCGGCGTTGAGCTGGCTCTCGACGTCGTTGAACTCCCTGAAGAGGACGCGGTAGCGCGCCATCCCCGGGTTGAGCCCTTCGAGTTCGTTGCTGATGTTCTGCAGCTGCTCGCGGAGATCCGCCTCGCGCTGGAGCTGCATCTGCCACTCCTGCTGTGCCTCCGCAATGGCTTCCTGCGCCGCGAGCACGTCGGTCGGAATTTCCGGCTCGGGCGTTCCGTACACCGTCTCGAGCGAATCGAAGACCTGATCGCGATCGAAGGGGATGAGCTGCACCTCTAGATCGCCGATCGGGCGAGGTTCACCCTCGGCGGACTGGAGTTCGACCGAAACGACGACTTCGGCCGGACTGCACGCCGCGAGGAAGAGCGTCCCGGCCAGAAGGGAGAAGAAGCTGCGCTTCATTCGCTGACTGCTCCTGCAGGTGGAATTGGAAGAGCCATCAAGATTACAGGCGACCCCCGGCTGCGACAACCTTCGGTCGAGCACGATAGCTTCAGGAAGGCGGAGTGTCCTCGTCCACATCGGGTCCGAAGACGAGGATTCGGGGTGGCCCCAGTCGCTCCGCGGCGTGGGCGAGGTCGTCGGGCGCGAGTTCCCACGCCTCCTGCTGAAGCGCGCGGACCGAGCCGGTCTCGAGCAGGTCCCGCGCGATGCGAAGCGACCGCGGGCCGGCGTGCGCGTCCTCGAGCAGGAGGTGGGCCCGGAAGCGCCGCCGCTCCCATCGGAAGAACTCGGGGTCGAAGGGGGGGGTGATGCTGCTCGGAAGCGCCCGGATCCGATCCTCCCACCGCGCGGCGGCGAACGGAAGCGTGGTGAGTCGGATCACCAGGAGGTCTCCGGCGGGCGTCCGGACCACGTCGGCACCCGCGCCGATCGTGCCCGGGTCACCGGGGACGGGGTTCAGGATCTCCTCGACCCGATGGAGGAGGTGGTCGCGCGTGGTGC
>Ga0102929_1001649_pt1 | contig 13274 bp, 10 predicted proteins | sample SalPonR1_B_D2_MG_FD_78510 | JGI IMG/M metagenome (GOLD analysis project Ga0102929, IMG submission 78510) | Salt pond soil microbial communities from South San Francisco under conditions of wetland restoration - Salt Pond MetaG R1_B_D2_MG | ecosystem: Environmental > Aquatic > Marine > Intertidal... | reverse complement strand
CTCACTTCCTTCGGGATGGATACAAACACCTTGAAGCCTGATGCATCATCAATATTGACGATTCCTCCCAGGCTTTCCACCCTTGTTTTGATGTTATTAAGCCCCATGCCGTTCTCGAGATTATATTCAGGCTGCGAACCGTTGTCTGAGACGATGACTTGGTATAAGCCGGGATGTTCGCGAACGATTAAGGATACTTGTGTTGCATCCGAGTGTTTGATGATATTTGAAAAGGCTTCTCGCACAATGGCGATAATGGCGTATTTCACTTTCGGAGGTCGGTTTTGGCTCATATCGTAGTCAAAGGAAATTGGACAAAAAGAAAAGTCGCGGGCGAGCTTTTCAAGTTGGTAATAAAGGTTCACAGAATCGTCGTGCAGATCGTGCACACTCTTTCTGATGCTGTTCATTCCCCTGGTTAGTGTTTCTTTCAGATCCGAGAGGTTTGTTTTCGTCTCGTTATCTTTTACCGTTGCCATCATGGCCCCAACCTGGAGTATGGCGCTGGACATGACATGGCCGACACTATCGTGGATTTCCCGTGCGATGCGGTTTCTTTCGTTGAGGGTTGCGAGATTGACCTCATAATCCTGTTTTTCCATAAGCTCTTTATTCTTATGCTCCAGGCTTCGCGAGAACTCAACCATATCATCGCGCAGTTTTATTGATTCTTCTTTCAAACTTGCCAGGTGTACGGTGTGATACTTGATGATATAGGTAACAAACAGTAATGGAAAGAGCATGATGATAACACTGACCGGCAGTTTCTGAAGATTGACCGCCAACGGGATGAGCATGACGAAGATGGCAGGAAACTGTCTTTCCATAAAGCAGTCATAACCTATCAACGGGATAAAGTATATCATCTCCGGAACAAACAGGGCTACCCCTGAAAAAGCGAGGACGCCGAGGGTCTTGCAGGCCGCTCCTTCGAAATAGCTGTTGAGCGAGCTTATAATCGTCACCAGGATTATCGGAACAATTAAATAATCAGCAGTTGAAAAGATGATGCAAATCACGAGGCAAACCGACAGTATTCCTGCTTTATCGATGAGTTTTGTCATGCTTACTCCTCTTCCGGTCCTTTCAGTTTGTTTAAAATGATAGTAGCACACCTCTTGTACAATGCCAAAATCCAATCATTATTTCATGACATATGTCATATGAAGAGTGGACACCTGTCACTTACAATTATACCTGTTTTCGCTTATACTTTAAACAAAAGAATGGGAGGGAATCAATATGATGATTTCAGTGAAGAATCTGGTTAAACGATACGGTGATCTGGTGGCCCTTGACCACTTGAGTCTCGAGATAAGGGAAGGAGAGATATTCGGCCTGCTGGGACCCAACGGTTCCGGAAAAACAACAGCCATCAATTGCATCCTGGCTCTGTTGAAATACAGCAAAGGGACTATCAATGTCATGGGGAGAGAAATGTCCCCTGACGCTTACGCCATCAAACAAGATATCGGGGTTGTTCCCCAGGAGGTAGCCGTCTTTGAAGAATTGACAGTCTTTGAGAACATCGATTATTTCTGCGGCTTATTTGTTAAAGACAAAAGTCAGCGTTCCGCTTATGTGGATGAAGCGATCCGGTTCACCGGACTCGAGGATTACAGAAAGTTTTATCCCAAAAAGCTTAGCGGGGGGCTTAAAAGACGGTTGAATATCGCCTGCGGGATTGCACATAAACCGAAGCTGATTATCATGGACGAGCCGACGGTGGCGGTGGACGCCCAGAGTCGTAACAGGATTCTGGAGGGGATCAAGGAATTGAACGCTCAGGGATCAACGATACTCTACACATCCCATTACATGGAGGAAGTCGAGAGTATCTGTACTCGAATCGCCATCATGGACAGAGGCAAGGTCATCGCTTCTGGCACAAAAAACGAACTGAAGTCGATGATCAGCCTCGGTGAAAAGATCTCCGTGGAGGTCTTCAACTTCAACGGAAACGGCCAGGATGACCTGAAAGCGCTAAAAGGTGTCCTGTCTGTGGATTATTCGGAGAACACGCTCGTGGTTCGTTCACAAAGGGGCAGGAATAATCTGGCGCATGTACTGGACTATCTGAAGACCAACAATATCAATTTTAACAAGATTTACTCCGAGTTGCCGACCCTGAACGATGTCTTCCTTGAGATTACCGGCAAGGAACTCAGGGATTGAAAGGAGGGGTTGAGATGTTTTTACATGTGTTTGGGTACAATTTGAAGACTATTCTGAGAACCAGGGAATCCGTCTTTTGGTCGTTGGTTTTTTCCATTCTCCTGGCGACTTTGTTCTATTTTGCCTTTGGCAATCTGTCAAGTGCTGAGAGGTTCCAGCTAATTGATATCGCTCTGGTTGAAGGGGAGAATATAAAAGAAGAATCACAGTTTCTTACAGTCCTGTCCTCCGTCTCCGATGCAGACGGGAATACTTCAGAAGACGATCTCTTCCGTGTTAGGACAACCACCGGTGACGAAGCGGATGAGTTGTTGAAAAACGGTAAGATCGCCGGGTACATCTTTTATGAGAACGGTATCAAACTTGCCGTTTCGGGAAGCGGACTCAGCCAAACGATTATTAAGAGTTTTCTCGATCAATACCGGCAGAACAGTTCAACGATCTCAAGTATTATCAAAGAGAATCCGGCAGCACTTTTCAAAACCGTCACAGCGGTCATGAATCGTCAAGACTATCTGACAGCATCGCCGGCCTCGTCCTCCGGAGCGGATGTCACGGTCAATTTCTTTTATGCCCTGCTCGCGATGGCCTGCTTGATGGGCTCGACCTCATCTGTATTTGAAATCACCAAGCTGCAGGCCAATTTATCATCGCTCGCAGCACGGGTCAACGTGACCCCGGTTAAGAAATTCAAGATGTTCCTGTACAATATCAGTGCGATCACTCTCTTTCAGGTCGCTGTCATTCTCATTGTCCTGGCCTATCTCATGTTCGTTCTCGGCATCAATTTCGGAAACCGGATTGGCTATGTGATTCTGACCTGCATTGTCGGGAGTATCACAGGGGTCTTTTTTGGGACTCTCACCGGTGTTTTCGGCAAATCAATGGGCGTGAAAATGGCCGTCACTATCGGGGGAACACTGTTCAGCAGTTTCCTGGCCGGCCTCATGGCCACCGAGATGAAATACTTTGTTCAGCAGAATGCGCCGGTTGTTTCATACCTGAGTCCCGCCAATCTGATCGCGGATGCCTTCTACAGCCTTTACTATTATGACAGCCTCTCGCGGTTCTTTATCAACATTGGCGTTCTGAGTCTTATTTCCGTTTTGTTCTGCACGATCACATGTCTGGTATTAAGGAGGAGAAGCTATGCAAGTCTTTAAAGCGTATTTTAAAATCATCAAAAAGAACATCCCGATGCTTTCAATATACATGGTTATTTTTCTGAGTGTTGTCATCGGTATTACTACCTCAAGCAGGACCCGGGAGATGGCCAGCTTTTCTCAAACCAGGAGCAATGTTGCCATTGTCAACGAGGATAAAGGGGCAGCTTTATCGGACGGACTGGTGGGATTTATCGATAAGAATGCTACTATCATTGACCCCGGAAAAGGGGAAGAGGCGCTGAGAGATGCCCTCTTCTATCAGAGAATCGATTATATCCTGAGGATTCCGGAAGGGTTTGCCATGGCATTCATGAACGGGGAAAAGAGCCGGCTCGAAGAGACAACCGGAATCGATCAGACAGCGGGTATGTACATGAGCATGATGATCAACAACTTTCTCAACACAGCCAAGCTTTATGCTCAGAACATGGAGGACCTGGCACAGGGAGAAGTGGTTGAAAAAACGGTGCAGGATCTCTCCAAAGAAACACCGGTCATCATGAAGAGCTATGACTCAAAGCTTTCTAACGGGGAGATTATGTCATTTTTCTTTAATTACGCCTCGTATTCGACCACCATTATCCTGATATTCGGGATCGTAACATTTATGCTGGTCTTCAATAAAAGCATCATCAAACAACGCACGCTCTGTTCTCCCCTGAGCCAAAGCCAGGTCGTTTTCCAAACTCTGCTGGCCAATATCTGTTTCGCCGTAGTCATCTGGGCGATCACGATGATATGCGGGTTCGTCCTATACGGCGCTGATCTCTTCTCTTTCAACGGTACCTTATGGGGATTGAACCTCTTGATATTCGCGATGGTCTCGCTCGCCATCAGTTTTCTGATCGGCAGCCTGATTAAGAACAGGAATTCCCTCTCGCCCATCGCCAACACCATCGCTCTCGGATTCAGCTTCTTATGCGGTGCTTTTGTGCCTCAGGCATTGCTGGGCGAAGGTGTTTTGACGGTCGCCGGTTTCCTCCCGACCTACTGGTATATCAGGGCCAGTAACTTGATCGGAGGATTGAAAACGGTGAATAGTGAAACGTTGGGACCAATCCTCATCGCCTTCATGATCCAGATTGGTTTCTTTGCCGCTATCATCGCCGTTTCTATGGTGATTAACAAACAACGGAGAGTCGAATCTCTTGCCTGATGCCTGTGAATAACACAACTTAGAAAGTTTCGTTTAACAGTCTATTAGCAAGTCCCGGGCTTGACTCCATGAGCTTCGGGCCTTGCTTTTTATAACTTTCCTCTGATGACTGGAAATGAATCGGTTAATCATGCTACACTATAAGGTAGGCTTGATTTATTCATCTTTATGGCCTATAAGGGGGTTTTTCCATGAGACGACTGAACATCATACTATTACTGTTGACGGTTTTGTTATTTTCATGCGGCACCTTTGCTCAGGACTATAAAACCATCAGATTGGCCAGTGAAGAATGGGAGAATGCAACAAATGCAGATGGAACCGGCTTGTACTGGGATATCTTCCGTCTCGTTTACGAAGATGAAGGTATAGAAGTGGAATATACCATTGTCCCCTATGCGCGGGCGGTTATGATGGTGTTTAACAACCAGGCGGATGCCTGGGTGGGGTCTTATATGAATGAAGAGGATTTTCCGGTTTATCCCGAGTTTGCATTTGATGCGGACATAGTCGCCGGTATATACAACGGCGAAGAGTATCCCGGTTTGGAGGATCAGTCGGATTTAGCGGGTCTAACCATCGGATGGGTGAGAGGATATGCTTATGATCTGTATTTGGATGTCGATGTTGAAAAAGTAACCGTCAACAAACGTGTGCTGGGTTTGAAGATGCTCGGTGCCGGTAGACTGGACATGTTTATAGATGCGGATATTGAGTTGGAGAAGGCCATACCGGAATCCGGGCTTGATATGGATGTCTATACCATGAAGGAATTTATTGAACTCGGCTTGTACCCCGCGTTTGCCCGGTCCGGGAAGGGAAAGGCCCTCTCAATGATCTGGGACAGAAGAATACGAGAGCTGAAGGAGAGCGGAGAGCTTGATAAGCTCTATAAAAAACATGATTACACGGATTTCAGGCCGGGTCATTAAGCCGGGAATCCTCAAATGATTATCAGCACTTATCGAATCAACATCTTATTCAAAAACCCTGAAAGCCCCTTGATTCTGAATTTGAATGTGAAGCCTTTCGAGAACATGTTCACAAAACCCTTTCCGAGAAACGTGAATAAAAGGATCAGAACGGATACCGCTGAAAGGGCTTCCATCCCCCCGGTATCCGATCGGAGATTGAAAAGCAGAACCCCGATGGTTTCATTGCCCGTTGAATACAGCAGAGACGATATGGGGATCTCCCGGATGACGAAGAGAAAGATCAGGATCCATCCGCTTTTCACTCCCCCCTTCAACTGTGGCATCGTGATGAGCCAGAATGCCTTTGGTCTTGAAGCGCCCTGAAGCATAGCCATCTCCTCATAATCGATGGGGATGTTTTTCAGCAGACCAAAGATGTTCTTGAAAGCGAAAGGCAGAGAGGGAGCCAGATAGGCTACCAGGAGTATCCAGGGTGTGTTGTAGAGTTTAAGCGGAGGATTGATCCAGGCGAGAATACCGGCCACACCGAAGATAATTTCGGGAATGGCCATCGGCAATACATTCATAAACGACGCGAGCGGGCCGAAAACGGACTTGGTCCTGACCTGGAGATAGGCACTTGACAAGGCGAGAAAAACCGCAGTGGTTGCCACAGAGACACCAAAGAACAGGCTGTTGCGGATTGCCCGGCCCGTCATCTCTGTTTCAAAGAGGATCGCTTTGTAGTTATCGAGTGTGATATTCCCGAATGAGAAAGCCATCCCCTGCGATTTCATCAGAGATGTTACCACAACTGACATTAACGGGAAGATAAATGTCAGCGTCAAAAACAGGGACGCCAGAGAAAAGCCAACATGTGCCATTCTGTTTGGTCTTCTGACGACAACACGCCGGGGACATGAAGCCATGGCAGATGGGTCCCTTTTGGAGGCACGGAGCTGGATGAAGAAGAGAATAGCCGTTAAGGCAACCATTATGGTTGAGATGGCGGTTGCCGTTCCGATTCTCAAGGCACTCATGGATTGATAAATGTAGGTGCTCAGGATGTATTCCCTGGCCGGAAGGGCAAGGATTGCGGCAACACCGAAACAGGCAAAGGTTCTTGAAAAAATGAAAAGCCCGATCGATCGGATTGTGGGCAACAAAAGCGGGAGTGTTATATAAAAGAAGCTCTTCCTGCCGTCTGCACCGTCTATCTTTGCACTTTCCTCCAATGAATAGTCCATTTTATCCAGAGAATTGGAAATGGCGAGAAAGGCCATGGGATACAGGTGTAATGTCATCACCAGGCAGACTCCGGAGAGTGAATAGATCTTAAAGGGGAATCCGGCAAAGAGACCACCGTTTTCAAGTAGTTGAATCCAGGAGACGGCCATTATGTATGAAGGGATGATAAAAGTCCCCAGTATGAGATTTCTGATGAGCCCTTTAAAGGGGATTTGCGTTCTCTTCAACAGCCAGGCGAACCCTCCCCCGATAAACAGGGCAAAAAAGGTGACGCTGAGGGAGAGCTCTAATGTGTTTTTAAGTGCCTTGAAAAATCCATGGCTGTTAAAAGCACTGTTGTAATGAATAAAAGTCGGCGAAAAGCCCTTCGGTGTGATCCCGAAGCTGTTCAGAAAAAGAGTCACCAGGGGATAGAAAACCACCAGAGCGAGTATTGCGAAGGTTATTACGCCGACAATTTGATCACTTGACCTTTTCATATACCGGGCTTTTTAAAGGCTGTCAGAAAAAGATGGAATAAAATCCGTCTCTGAGAAAGGCTTCTTTTTCTGACGCCGTATTGAAATCAAAGGGGATGCTTTTAACATCTTCAGGGACCCCTTTAGGGGGCGCTATATCTCTTCTGACAGAAATAAAGCCAAATTGTGAGGCAATTGTTTGGCAACGTTTTGAGAGTGTGAAGTCCACAAATGCCTTTGCCAGTGATAAACGTTTGCTGTCCATCTCTTTGTTGATGATGGCAACCGGTCTTTCGATGGCAAAAGCGCCTGAAGCCGGCCATGCGATTTTCAACGTGCTTTCGACACCCCTCTTAAGTTCCTTCTTCCGTAATCTGAGAACACCGTCATGCGGGGCAATACAAGCCAGGGCCTCTCCCCTTTGAACCTTTGAAATGGCTTCGATGTTCTGTTTTGCCAGCAGAATGTTGTTCTTCTCCAGTTGTTCGACTAGCGCCCAACTATCGTTTAAATCATACAAACAAGATAAAAGGGCAAACGCCATGGAAGATTGTGAAGCATCCGCCAAGGTCAGGTTGGAATGCCAATAATTGGATGCAAGATCCCCCCAGTCATCGGGGGTCATTTCCCGTGCCACCTGTTTTGAGTTATAAACGATGGTGCCGTATCGGGCGTTGACCGGTGTGAAAAAACCTTCACCATACCGATATTGAGGTTTCAGCATATCATAAACCTCCGGGAAGTACTGCATCAGTCTGCCCTTACTCTTCAGTGCCTTGTACATCATTGGCTCAGAACCCCAGATCACATCGGCCTGAATCCTGCCGGCGATCATCTCAGTCCAGATCTTCTGCCGCAACGGCCCGCTCCCCGTATGAAAGACATCGAGCACATCGCCGTTTTCCTCTTCAAAGGCCTTTTCAATTTGGACGGCCATCTTTTGTGGACCGGAGAGATAAACCAGCAGTTTTTGTGATGAGAAAGTGATTGAAACTGTCAAAAGCGCCAACAGAAAAACCAGTGTTTTTGTCTTCATTCTTAACCTCCTAAATAAACCCTTATAGTCAAAAATCATATAGGTGTATTTATATATGATACACCAACCGATAAGTATTATATATAATTAATTAATAAAAGTCAAGGGTAAAGATTTCCGACGATTGCTGGTCATAAGCTGTTCTATCCTTTTCAAAAGAAGAGTGGACGTGCGATAGTATCTTACTTATGACATTTGTCATTAGAAAAGGGGACACCTGTCACTTACAATGATGGCGATGATCGTTTATACTTCAGACAAATGAAGGAGGAGATTTTTTATGAGAAGAACAGTTGTATCTTTATTAGCGTTGTTAATGGCGGGGTGTCTGGTCTTTTCCTGCACCAGTTTTGTCTTTAACGGAGAGGAAAAGGTCAGGGGGATGAATTTTGATTTCACCCGGGATGTGGAACTCTCGTTGCATTTCACGGATGAAGGCGAAGTCGATGCCTTTTATATGTCCTTTAACCGGTATGCTGTCACATTCGGAGTTAACACAGCCGGGGTCTTCACAACCCTTCAAGGGATTGACGACAGGTCCAGCCGGGAGTACGAAAGTGAGCATTATTCATTCCCTGAGGCGTTTTTAACCTGCCTGACAAATTACGGGAACGTCTCTGATTTCAGGCAGTTTGTGGAAGATAAAAACGTCGTCTTTCCGTCAATGATGTTTGTTCATATGCTGGCTTCCGATAGTCAGGGTAATGGGTTTATCCTGGAACTGAGTGAAGCGGGCAATGAGATCACGCAGATGCAGGGTGAGCGATTTGTGATGACCAATTTCCCGGTACATCGTTTTGCCGGAAAAAAACACGGAGACGTCGAAGGATCGGGTGCTGACCGTTACAAAAACACCTATGAGGCACTGAATGGAATCGAACAAATAGAAGACTACCGGGAGGGATTTGACATCCTTGGTGTATCGAGAACTGAATATACCGGTTTCTCCGCCATCTTCTTCCCGGAAAGAGACTGTGTGTATTTTTCGTTCAACGGCAATTTTAAGAAGGTATGGAAACTCGATCTTGAAGAACGGACAATAAAAACAGAAAAAGGATTTGAGAGTGAAAGAGAAATCACACTGTCTGCTGAAGGGATCACAAGAGCTGCCCTTTTGGAATGGTAATAATAAAGACGTGCAACGATTCCTGTGGTCAGAAGAAACAGCTGAACACGGGAATCGTCATTCTGCAAGAGAGTCTTATGTTTTCAAGTGGGGCTTGGCAACAATCCGAAACGATACATCATTCCTGAAACAAAATATATTGGGGAACTCGAGATAAGGTTTACTTTGTCTTCGCGACCCGAAAACCGATAGAAAACGCCCCGAAGTTCTGATACGTATAGGCTCTGAAAGCCACACGGCAAAAATTTTCAGTATTAAACCAGCTCCCACCCCGTATAACTCTATAATCATCCGGGGTATCCGTCGGACCAGTTGGATTTCTCACGGGGGACTCATAGTAATAGTTGCTCTGATAGTAATCGTTGCACCATTCCCAGACATTCCCGCTCATATCGTAGAGGCCTATCTCATTCGGGGCCTTGCTTTTCCTTTCAAGCGTCCCCTTACCGTCGTCACCAAGCGGATAAGCAGTTGCACCTGAATTGAAACTGTACCATCCAACATCATTCAGGGTGTTCCCACCCGAAAAGGCAAAATCATCGTCTGTGGCATAGTCATTTTGTGCGCCTCTGGCGGCATGTTCCCATTCAGCCTCCGTGGGAAGCCGGTAACCTTCAACTTCTGTGATATCCGTTGTCGATTCACCTACTGAGTTTATAAGCGAGCCGCTGGTTGTATTATAGGCCTCATTGATGCCCATTTCACGGCTCAACCAGTTGCAATACTCGACTGCCCCCCACCACGTCACTTCAATGACAGGGTGGTTTACTTTCCCCGGATGTTTGAGTCTGAAGGCATCACCGGCATAATAGTACTCGCAAGTCTCTGCCTCGATGTCGATTATCATTTTCCCGTGGTAATAGCCGTCTTCCCGAACACCGGCTCTGTTCAAAAAGGTCATAAATTCTCTGACCGTAACCTCCCAGATACCGATATAATAATCATACGTCAGTTGAACGGTATGAATCGGTTTCTGGTCGCTTCCCCATTCTGTGTAATCCAACGTGTCTCCCATCCTGAAAGTCCCTTGAGGGATTATAGTCATAAAGAGAAGGTCGGGGTTAATTTCAACAACGCCGATGTCGCCGTCACCATTCGAACTGCATCCAGTTGCGATAAGCATTAGGACGATCATGGTTATTACAGCGTATACTGTTTTCATTCTTTTCATTCTGATCCCTCCTGATATAAGCACCTGATGGTGAACAGTCTTAAGAGCCACTCCTTCGGCCTTTTTTCATCCTGATTCAACTACTTTAAAAAATCCAATCATTTAAGTTCAAGCGACAAGATCCAGTAATCGCTGAATCCCTTATTTCCCGATACATCGATGTCATTTGAATACGTGTTTCCGGCAAGGATGAAGTCCCCATTGGAAGATTCTATCAGTGACGATCCAATTTCAGTTTGTGTTCCCCCGTAATTTTGGCTCCGTTGGACTGTTCCGACTTCATCAAGAATTGTAAACCAAAAATCATAAGACCCGTGATTATCGGAGAGATCGTTGTCTTCGGATTTGGAATATCCCAGCATGGCGTAGCCACCATTTTGTGTTTGTAGAATACTCTTGATCTCATCATAGTCCGTCCCGCCATAGCAACCGGCCCATTTCAAATCGCCGTTACCGTCGGTCCGTACGACCCATCCGTCCTCGTTGCCGTGTTTACCGGAAACGTCGATATCGTTTGAAAAGGTTCTCCCGCCAACGATGAAGCCGTGGTTTGAAGTCTGCGCGACTGAATTGGCCAGATCGTTCTCGCTTCCCCCGTAATTCTTATCCCAAACTTTATCACCCCATTGATCCAGTTTGACCAGCCAAACATCGAATTGACCATTGTTGGCGCTCACGTCGTGGTCATTGGAACTGCTCATGCCTGCCACAAGAAACCCATCGTCATCTGTCGCACAAATCGACCGGCCACGGTCGGAATCGGACCCTCCCAAAGTCTTTTGCCAGATTAAACTGCCATCAAGGGCGTTGATTTTTATCACCCAATAGTCGCGGATGCCGTGAAAACCGCTAACATCATGATTGTTTGATTCCGTGGACCCGGCAATCACATAATTCCCGTCTGCCGCTTTGCAGATGTCATACGCATATTCTTTTTCACTTCCCCCGTAGCTTACTTCCCATAACTTGTTCCCGGCTCTGTTCAAACGCAGGATCCAAAAATCTCTTTCTCCTTTGTTCGTACTCACATCCCCGTCGTTGGATTTTGTATCCCCGGCAACAACACAACCGCCGTCATCTGTTGGCAGGACGGCTTTTCCGGTTTCGTCGTCAGTCCCCCCGTAATTTTTAGACCAGATTAAATCTCCGTTCCGTCTGAACTTGATCACCCAGACATCATACTTACCGTTGTTTCCAAGAAGATCGCCGTCGTCCGAATAACTCTGCCCGACCCCCACATAACAGTTATCGCCGGTTTCTGTGATGTCGTATAAAGCATCAACAGCGCTTCCTCCGTAGCAATAAGCCCAGTCAATGAAAAGGGTTTGAGCGTTGTTTATAATCTCCAATGTATCACAGGATGTTAAGAGAAGAATGACTATCAGCAACATTGTCAAGCTGAAACCTTTTCTGTTCGTAAACATCATTATGCCTCCCAATCAGTTGTTAGAGTCACCGGATGAAAAAAGCGCCGCTTTTGACGGGGAAAGAATATAAATCGGTAAACACCTTGTTTTCTTGATTTGAGCGTTTCAAGCCGGGAGATTTGGAACGAGTGTGAGGGGACGGACGATGTTATAATGGTTTTCAACAATAAGATGACCTCTCCAATCCGGACAATTGAGGGCAGTTAAAATAACCGTGAAAAAAACTATGAGGCACAATAAAACCATACCTTTTTTCCCGTTAAACATGCTATTCCTCCTCTCGGAATATTTAAAACACTCATTCATCAAAATTCATTATTGGAATCCATTATAGCTTGGACCAAGGGGAAAAATTTCTGTTCTTTCTCATAAGACAACTATTTGAACTCATTTTGTAACCCTGCCCCAAATATCCTGACAATCGCTAATTCTCAATTTTATAGATTTGAGGGGATTGGGCATCGAATGGTGTTCTTTGAGGTAAAACATTCGATTGTAAAGCCGGGTTAATGGCTCCAGGTGTACCGGGAGAGTAATTCCTATCCCGGGCTCTCATATAACAGAGAAAATACAGTTTTAAATAATTGTTGTTGTTAACGGGGTTATAAATGGATGGATCAAGACCAATGACCGTATTCCAGAGTGCTTGTGTACTCGTGTAATATTCCATTTGAAGGATGAAATCACTTGAGAACTCAACGAACTGATCATCAGCCGCGTTGAAATCATCGTATTGAACCCCGTCATCATATGCGGTATCCCAGTCTGAATAAGCGCTTTTATCGCTGGAAGTGGACGATATCAACATATCCAGATTCCCCGGCGGTGTCGTTATTACTCCATCGAAATAATCCGTCCAGCTTCCGCCATGACACGTATCGATGATAACCGTGAAATTGACGGTATTAAAAGTGTTCAGGAGAGCCACAAGATCGGTACAGGTAAAACTCTGACCGCCAATACTCATATGACAGTATCCACCGTGTGCAACAAAGTATAATGTAATATCTGTGACCTGATTTGCAACCAGTTCCCTAATGGCTGCTTCAACATCAGATGGTGCGTTTCCGCCGCCTGTGACATGGTTATAGTCTACATCTTTGACGTTGTCCGGTTCATAGAATAGGCCTTCAAAGGCATCCGCCATTAGATCCTGTACATGATCGGCTTCATAGAATAAGTTTTCCGGCGGGGTTAGTCCGTTTGTGATAACAGCTCCACAAATCCGTAAACGCGGAATAACGATGATATCCACAATCTCTGCGACGGGGATAAAGATTTCCCGGGGGTTGTAAATTGTGGGTGTTGCCATTCTGATACTCGCGTGTTCTTTCATGACATCAACCGTTTCACCGTTGACCGTTGGATAACCGGTGGTGGGCTCATTAAAGATCATT
>Ga0102929_1001648_pt1 | contig 13279 bp, 9 predicted proteins | sample SalPonR1_B_D2_MG_FD_78510 | JGI IMG/M metagenome (GOLD analysis project Ga0102929, IMG submission 78510) | Salt pond soil microbial communities from South San Francisco under conditions of wetland restoration - Salt Pond MetaG R1_B_D2_MG | ecosystem: Environmental > Aquatic > Marine > Intertidal... | reverse complement strand
TTACTACTCCTTCTGTTCCAGAATAGTGTGGTAGAGCTGTGTGAGGTCCGCAGGCTACTATAGCAAATTCACAAACCATATCTTTTTCTTCAAACAGTGTTTTCACTCTCTCTACTATTTCTCCTTCTGTCATTCCTGGTTTTATGAAGTCTATGGTTTCTTTCATAACTTCATCGGTTTTTCTACCGGCTTCTTTCATTTTATCTATTTCGTCTTCTGTTTTTATTATTCTCATATCTTCTAAAATGCTTTTTCCGTTTTTGAATTTAACATCTATATTATCCATAACGTCTAGTATATTGAAAGCCCTAGCTGTTGAGTTTACTCCTATGGTTTTTCCTATTAGATTTTTTTCTTCCAATAAATTCTCCAAGTCTTTTAAAAATCCTTGATTATCAAGCCATGAGTAGACTTTTTCTGATGGCAAATTTTCTTCTACTTCGTCTCTTGTAAGTCTGTTGCAAAAATAAAAGTAATCTCCGTTTTCTTTTACGAATAATCCCTGTATTCTTTCACAAATGTGAGGAGAAAAGTCTGCTAAAAACATAAGTTCTTCCGACGGTGCTATAAACATAGCCTCTAAGTCGCTTTCCTTTAGTGATTCAATTAATTTATTCATATATTTTATATTCATATTGGTCTCCTTATTATATTTGTCTACTATTTCTTCTAGTACTTCTGCTGACAGTTCAACTACCTTCAAGCATCCTTCTACTTCGTCCTTGTATTTTTCTTTAAGCTCTTCACAATTATCTGTGCCTAACTTTTCTTCAAAGCTCTTGTAAAAGTTTTCAATTATTTCTTTTCTTCTATCCTTTTCAACAGATTTATCTCCTGTAAACATAATTCCTAAGGCTGCTACTGCTCCAGTCAAAGCTCCGCATACGCTTTCTACAGCCATTCCTCCTCCAAAGGCTGACATGGTTTTAAGGGCATCTTCGCTAAGCTTAAGATCGTATTCATCGTTAGCGCCATATATCATTGATTCTGCACAGTTGAGATCGTTATCTTCTGAATAGTATTTCATTACTTTATCTGTTAGCATAGGTTTCTCCTTTCATTCCTTCTACTTTTTCTTCTATTTTTAATTTAACGCCGCTGTATCCAATTAATACTACGGCTAATGCACTAAGGGAATCGATTATTAAATCTTTCATAGTGTCTGTGAGAGCTTCTCTTCCTATCAATAGTATACCATCTTCTAATCTGTATTTCTGCATATTTAATCCAAAAAGTCCATCTCCTAAAAATTCGTATATCTCCCATATAGCTCCTACTGATAATGCAAAACTAAAGGCAAATAGGGCTACGAAAAATGGACTTAAATTAACTGTAGTATTAATTGATTCGTTTAGTTCCGTTACTAAGATGTAGCCAAAGGCTCCAAGCATAGCTCCGCTAAATGCATGTAAGACTGTATCCCAATGGGGTACCAAGTAATAAAAGCTTCTCACTTCTCCTAAATATATGGCACAGTATAGAAATATAAAATACAGTATTGCCATATAGTTTGGTATGTTGAATTTCAGTTTGTTTTCTAAAAATAAGGGCAAAAACATTACCACAAGTCCCAGCATACACTGTAAAAGCATAAGCACATAGTCGCTTTTAACATGAGTATATATTTCAGGATTATCAACTATTACCGGTACTGTAGCTATCTTGTATATAGAATATCCAATAGAAAATATTAAAGTTATAAATAGTATGTTTCTAATTATTTCTTCCCAATCTCTTTTTTTATTCATTAAAACTCCTCTAGGTATTAAATGAAAATTTTATCTTCACACTATCATATTATATCAACTGAATTTCTTTTCATCAATTAATATATTATTATGTTTAAACAATAAAATACCCCTCATAGTAGAGAGGTATTTTATTGTTTAAAAGGGTGTATTATATGATTATTTATCTACTAAAAAACTATTTATTTTGATTTATATTTGAATCTCTATAATTCATTTAACTAAATATAAAACTATTTAAAATACAACCTCTTTACTCTTCAATTAGTTCTATATTTACATTTTCTTTACCCTGCAGCCATACTCTTTCTCCTATTTCTTCTAATAAGTCTTCCTGGTTTAAATCTATTCGTCCTATTAAATTAACAAACAACTCTCCAGCATGATATCTAAGAAGTTCTGCTCCATAAAAAATACTTATAGCTTCATTTGAAAGTGCTTCATTATTTTTTATTTGACTGTTCCAATCTCTCCAATATGAAACATCGAATTTGCTTACTGTGTTAGTTATATTTTCTTTTGGTGGTTTATTCTCTGTGTCAATACCTAAACTAAATTCTCTTCCACACCATCTCGTATGAACTACTGTAGTGGCTATAGGTAAACATTCTATGAAAGCTTTGACTGTCTTTGGAGAACGGTTATCAAGTGTCGCAGTCAAAGAACCACCTTTATCAAAACTTATTTTTATTTTTGCCATTGATTTCTCCTTATATTCCTGTCGTCTTATAAAATTTAATGAATATTAAATATACTATTTTATAAAATAGTAATTACTTATGAAAAACTAAATAATAGTTTTTAGTAATCTTTTACTTCTTTCTAATTTCTTCTTTTCTTACATAATCTAATTCATTTTGTTTATTTATTATTACTCCATATTCTTTTTCAGCATGTTTAGCAGATATATACCCTTGAATTATATCTCTTTTTACATTTTCTAAATCTCTATCAAATGGATTACCATATCCACCTCCACCACCAGTAAGACATTTTACTCTATCGCCTTTATCCAAGTGAAACTGATTAACTTTTAGCAACTTGTCTATTAACTCGCCGTCTTTATATACTTCAACATCTGGTTCTAACCCTTCTTTTCCATCAAGTACTCCCCATGCAGGTGTTTTTGATCTTTCAAACCAAGAATACAAAAATCCTTCTTTATTAACCATTTCATATTCTCGAATTATTCCATTTCCTCCACGGTATTTTCCAGGACCTCCAGAATCTTGTCTTATACTATATTGAACTATTTTAAGGGGATAGTTTTCCTCAAACACTTCTACAGGTAAGTTTTTAAAATCTCCATTTACTAAATTTATTAAAGCATCTTGACCATCACTTCCATCAAAAGCTCCCCATCCTCCAGCTGTAGCTTCAACATCTAAAAATTCCACTCCATTTCTATCATCAATACCTGAAAAGTAAACAACCATTGAATCACCGTAATGAGCACCTGAAACTAATTCAGGTTTTGAAGATCCAAGTGCTTTTACTATTAAGTCTATAAGTAAACCAAGAGAAGTAAAATACCATGAACATGCACTTGGTTCTTGAGCTGAAAAAATAGATTTTTCTGGAACTTTTATTGACATTGGTTTAAAACTGCCTCCAGTTACAGGTATATTAGGCTGAATTATTGCCTTATAAGCTACTCTACATGCAGAAATAGTTTGAGCTAATCCACAGTTTGTTGAACCCTTAACACTAGGATCAGAACCTGTTAAATCTATATCTATCTTATTATCTTTTACAGTCAATTTAACCTTAACTTTAACTGGTTCAGAAGAAACACCATCATTATCTATATAGCCTTCTTCAAAAAATTCTCCTTCTTCTAGTTCTGATAAAGCTTCTAATTCTAATAATTCTGTTTGATTAAATATATCTTCAATACTTCCTTCTACGGTTTCTTGTCCAAAGCGTTCAATTATATCAACAAATCTTTTCTCTCCAGTTCTACATGCAGCAATTTGAGCATTCATATCTCCAAAAGCATTTCTACTAAATCGATTATTTTTACAAATTAAATCAACAACATCCTGTATGGTTTCACCAGCATTAACAATTTTTGTCGGACCCATTCTTAAACCTTCTTGATAAATATTAGTTGAATCCATAGGATAACCTGGATCTTTTGATCCTATATCAAGCCAATGTGCCCTTGTTGCTGCGAATCCTACTAATTGTTTTTTATAAAAAATCGGAGAAAAAATCGTTATATCATTTAGATGAGTTCCTACCATATATGAATCATTCATGATAAAAACATCACCTTCTTGGTATTTATCCAATCCACCTATATATTCAGTAGTAATATTTATTCCAACTTCAAGATTCCCTAGAAAAATAGGAAGACCTGCTGATTGACCTAACATTCTTGCATCTTTGTTAAATATTCCAACACTACAGTCTTTCATTTCATAAATAATCGGACTATAAGCACTTCTAAATAAACTAGCATTCATTTCTTTGGCTGCTGATGTTAGAGCATTTCTAATTATTTCAGTAGTTACTGGGTTTTCTTTGTTTTTATAAGTATTCATTATTTCACCTTCTTATTTTATTTTTTTAATAATAATATTCAAAAACTCATCAATTTCAAATTTAAATCCAGGAGGAATAACTGATGTTGTTGTTAATTCTTCTACTACTGCCGGTCCTGTAAACTTATGGCCTGATTCAAAATCTTCTCTATTGTAATATTTTGTTTCATATTCTTCACCGTAGAATATAACTTTTTGTGTTTTTATGGGATCAACACTCTTCTTTGATTTTTTTTGTTTTTGTTCTGCTTCTGTTCTATCTAATAATCCAATACCAGTTAACCTTACATTTACAACTTCTACATTACTATTAGTATTATTATGGCCGTAAACTGACATATGAAGTTTATCAAAATTTTCTCTTAACTTTTTAATAGATTTTTTTGTAAGGTTAGTATCTGAGAAAACAACATTTAAAGTCATATCTTGCCCCTGATATCTTAAATCTGCACTCTTTATATACTTTGATTTTTCTTCGAAAATGTTTTGTTGTTTAAGTATCTTTTCAATTTCTTTTTCCATCTCATTATATTTATCATTAATTTCATTAATAGGTACATCTTCAACAACACATTTAAAAGTTCTTACCGAATCCTGTCTAATATCTGATTGATGCATTCCCCATGCAGAAAATGTTCCAGGCATTAAAGGTACCAGAATTGTCTCAATTCCTAATTCATCTGCTGTTAAACAAGCATGCATAGGTCCTGCTCCTCCATATGCAGCCATAACAAATTCTCTTGGATCTAATCCTTTTCTAACAGTTATTTCTCTTATTGCACCTGCCATTTTTGCATCAGCTACATTACAAATCCCTTCAGCTGTTTCCTTAACAGATATATTTAATTCATCAGACAATTTCTTCATTGAATTTTCAGCAGATTTTTTATCTAAATCCATATTACCACCTAAAAAACCTACGGGATCTATTCTTCCTAATACAACATTAGCATCAGTTATTGTAGGATTTTCTCCTCCTTTACCATAACAAGCCGGCCCGGGATTTGATCCTGCACTTAATGGCCCTACTCTTAAGCCCCCGCCTTGAATCCAAGCAATACTTCCTCCTCCTGCTCCTATAGTAAAAATATTAACCATAGGTGTTAAAATCGGAAAACCTTCTAGTTCTGTTTCAGTAGATACATCAGGCTTACCATCTACTACTAAACTAACATCATAACTTGTTCCACCCATGTCAATACCAATTAAATTCTTATATCCTAATTTTTCAGAAAGATATTGATTACCTATTGCCCCACCAACAGGACCAGAAAGTAAAGTTTGTATAGGTTCTTCTTTAGCTATTTCAGAAGTTATTATTCCTCCACCAGATTGCATAACATATACTTTTTCATTAAAACCTTTATCTATCATTCTTTTTTCTAATGATTTAAGATATTTTTGTACAATAGGTGAAATATATGAATTCATAACAACTGTACTTGTTCTTTCATATTCTCTCCATTCTCTAGCAATAATATGTGATAAAGATATCGGAACATCCGAAAGTGAACTCTGTAATATTTTTCCTACTATTTGTTCATGTTTAGGATTGTTATAAGCATTTATTAAGCACACTGCTACTGAATCATAATTTTTACTTTTCAAATCTTCAGCTATTTTTTTGACTTGGTTTTCATCTACTTCTTTTTCTATTGTTCCATTATATGAAATTCTTTCATCTATCTCGTATACATCTGATCTGTCAATTAAAGGTTTTGGTTTCCTATATCTGATATTATACATTGATGTTCTATTTCCTCTAGCAATTTCATAAACATCTTTGAAACCTTTAGTTGTAATTAAGGCAACTTTTACTCCTCTTCTTTCTAATACTGCATTTAACCCCGAAGTAGTTCCATGTACAAAAAAGTCAATTTCATTGAAATCTTCCATTTCTTCAGATATTCCACTGATAATTGCATTTGATAAATTTTCGCTGGTTGTCAGTGTTTTCCACGCTTTATACTGTCCTGTTTCAGTATTGTAAAATACAAAATCTGTAAATGTCCCTCCTATGTCTGCTGATACTCTAAATTTTCCCATATTAATCCTCCTCTGAATATACATTTAATTTTTTTATATATTTGTTAAATTTTCTCTAACTTAAATAAAGTTGAGAATTTAATTATTCACTTTAATATAAAGTACTATGCAATCTTCCCTTAATACATTACTACTGTAGTGTTTCTCTCTTTTTGGGATGTAGATGTAATCTCCCTTCTCAACTTCAAAAGATTCCTCTTGGAAATGAACATTAATCTTACCTTCAATAATATAAGAGATTTCATCAAAATTATGGACTCCAAATCCCTCTCTTGGAATTCTAGAATTTGATTTAAATATTACAGTTCCAGTTTCAATTTTGTTTTTTTTTATATTTAAACCAGTTTTTATTAAATATTTGTTGAACTTTTTTTCTATAACATTTTCTTTTTTTACTATCTTCACTGATTCACCTCCTATATATTTTTATACTACTTTTTATAATGATTGTTTTTAAAATCAATAAAAAAATATCAAATATTCAACTTATATTTTTTACAATTATAACATTTTATTAATCACTTGTCTATTATTTTATGTTATTATCATAATTTATTTGATATTTATTTAATATTATTGTTATTATTAAATACTGATAATATTTTTGATGCATATAATTTATCTATTATCTTCTATATATTCTTAGAATCCAATTTTTTGAATTAAAAAAACTCCCCCATTGTTTATTACAATTTTTCATGTAATATTTAGGAGGAGCAATTTTTTTAATTTAAAACACTATAAAAGTTTTTATTATTATTTTTATTTAAAGTTCTTTGAATATTATTGGAGTATTAACCGAAATCAACTTTACTACTTTATTTGTATAGTTACGCCAAGTATGGGGAGTTTTTGCCAAGTAATGAGCACTATCTCCAGGATATAACTCATATTCTTTATCATCATATATTAAAGTCATTACCCCTTCTAAAATGTAAATAAACTCTTCACCCTTATGGGAACTATTTGTTGGATAATTTTCTTCTTTACCTGGTAATATTATTTCATGCAAAATTTCTAATTTTCTATTTTCAATATTCTTTGAAAGTTCACTATAGATATAATTTGTATGTTTAACTACAAAAGGAACATGCTCATAACTTTTTGTTATAATATCATTTGTTTTAGGTTTTTTTGCAGGTACATCAAAAAAATCTGATAAATCTAAGTCAAGGGCATTAGCTATTGATTTCAATGAACTTATAGCTGGCGAAGCTAAACCTCTTTCTATTTGTGACAAAAAAGCTACAGATAAATCACATTTTTCTGATAAATCTTTTAAAGTCATTTTTTTCTTATTGCGTACTTCTTTGATTTTGTTACCGTATTCTTCCATCTTAGTATAATACTCCATTCGTTATTTTATTTATGTCAACTCGCCCATCTTTCCGGACTATATATATCTGGTTTATTTTTAGCTTTAATGTATGTTAAGGTGTAATATAAAATCCCTGTTAATATATAACTCTGTACTGCCGGAATCCCTATTTTATAAACATACTGAGTATAGTATCCTAGTAATACACCGAATACCATTGAAATCGTTGCAACCCAGTTCCATCCTTTTTTATCTTTCCATTGCTTTTTGTTAATTAAGAAAAAGTCAACTACCATTATTGATCCTACTACTGGGTAAACTAGACTTGTTAATATTAAAAAATTAGTGACATTATTAAGTATACCTAATAACGCTGCTAGTAGTCCTATAAAAGCACCTGCGATAGTATAAATTTTCCTTTTTCTTTCTGATTTAGCATCAAACATATTACTTAAACAAAGCCCCATGGAATAAATAGCAACTAGTTGAGATGTCCATTGAGCTAACCATAAAATTAAGAATCCCCACCATCCAAAACCTAAATCTATCATAACTTGAACTAGATCAAAAGAGCCTCTACCAGCTCCCATCACAGCACCTAATGAAAACAAAGCTATTCCTGTTAAAACCAGTAAACTTGGAACAAGAAAAGTATCTTTGATTTTTGGTTTTGTAAACCTTGTGTAATCTGCCATAATTATTAGCTGAGCTACATTAGCTCCTATGAATAGCCCTATAGCTTCTGAACGAAGCATAGTTCCTGATGGTTGTATGTTTATTAATTCGGTTATGCTACCAATATCTCTAATAGCTAGATACAACCCAGATACACAAAGAATTATTCCCCCAGGAACCGCAACATAATCTATCCATTTAATAGAAGTATATCCTAAAACCGGTGGTATTGTAAAGAGTATACCTGCAAAAATTGTAGCAATGACCCAATAACCTGTTTGCACAGTATAATCAATATTAAATATAGTACATAGAGCATTTCCAGTTATAGCAGTATTAATTGCCCACCATCCAATTAAATTAAATGCTACCAGAATGGAAATTAAATATTTAGCTTGTTGAGATCCAAAAGATGACCTTGCAATAACCCCAGAAGATCTACCAGATAATGCACCCATGTAACTATTAAAACCATCTGTAATCCATGTGAATCCCACTATTGAGAATAATAAAAGTATCATAAATTCCTTAAAAGTAAAGGCTGAAATTATTCCACTACCTGTCATAATAACAACAATAGAAAACTCACAACCAGCCCATACTATTGCAGGCTTAACCCAGCTTTCTCTCTTATCTAAGCCAATTGGTATTAGTCCAGATTCATTAATTTCTTTTTTTTGTTCTGACATTAGTTTCACTCCTTTTTTATTTTTATAAATTCCTCGATAAAATAATTTGTTTCTCTTCCCTCTTTTTTATTATAAGATATCAATTCAAATAATAGTTATAACTTTACTTAAGGAATAATAAAAACTCTCCACCTCCTTTTTTAATAATTAAGCAGTACTTTTAACTTAATTCCCTTTTTTCAATTTTATTGATATCTAATTTTATCCAGAAAAATTAATAACTTTTTAACTTAGAATAAATTATTTAGTTACATTAGCACAATTTATTATTGTATTAATAAAATATGTATCAATTTATTTGATATTATAACATTAAATTTATTTTATGTCCATTTTTTTTATAATATATGAATTTTACTATTTTTATTTTTGATATTTGTTAAATTTTTAATTCTGTTTAATTTAGATTTAATTAAATTATGATTATAATATATTTTTCTATTAGACTTTATTGTTCTAGTATGTTATTATCATAATATATTTACTATTGGTTAAATATATTCTATGAATTTATTTAACTATTTAAAAAAATTATAAAAGGAAGGATATGTATATGAACAAAAAATATATGAACAAACTTATTGCCTCAATAAAAAAAAGCAACTTAGATGCAATTTTTATAATCCCATCAGAAGAGTTAAATTTTTTAGCAGGTTTTAGTCCTCATCTATATGAAAGAATTCAGGGGCTGTTTGTAAAAGAAGATGGAGACTATTTTTACTTCTGCAATAGACTTACAAGAGAAGAAGCAGAAGAAACCCTTCCGTCAGAAAAAGTTTACTCATGGTTAGATAACGAAGGGTTTGTTGAAGAACTTAAAAACCTACTCGAAGAAAAAAACTTATTAGGAAAAACTATAGGAGTAAACTCTACTGCTAGAGCTTTCAATATTTTGGATGTAATGGAAAAAATAGATGTTAAATTTAAAAACGGAAAAAGTATTTTAGAAGATATGAGAATAATTAAAACAGAAGACGAAATAGAAAAAATGAAAGAAGCCGGTAGGAAAACCGACGAAGTAATGGAAGAAGTTATAAACTTCATAAAACCGGGAATGACCGAAGGAGAAATAGTTGATAGAGTAAAAAGTCTATTTCAAGAAAAAGATATGGTATGTGAATTTGCTATAGTAGCCTGCGGTCCAAATACAGCCTTACCTCACTATTCAGGGACTGATGCAGTAGTAAAGAATAAAGACATAGTACTTTTAGATATAGGTGGAAAATACAAAGGACTAACTTCAGATATGACTAGAACCTTGTTTGTAGGTGGAGCATCGGAAGAAGAAGTAGAAGTTTACAATATAGTATTAGAATCAAATAAAAAAGGGATATCCATGGCAAACAGAGGCATAGTGGCAAAAGAAGTAGACAATGCTGCCAGAAAAATCATAGAAGAAAAAGGATACGGAGAATATAACCCTACAAGACTAGGACACGGTATAGGGTATTCCGTACATGAAGCCCCTTATATTACAGGGTATAACGAACTCTTACTTGATAACTGTATGGCATTTAGTATAGAGCCGGGAATATACATGAAGGGTAAGTTTGGAGTAAGAATAGAAGACATAGTAATAATAGAAGATGGAAAAGCTGTAAGAATAAATAATTTCACAAAAGAGATGATAATTATATAGATATCTCCAATAATTTTATCCACCCTATAAAGCACCTTATTATATTAGTTTATTTTTATTTAATATAATTGCGGTGCTTGTTTTTTTATGTTTTTATAAATATATAAAGTAATTTGAGAATAAAATTAAAGAGAATCAAAAATATTAAATATACTCTCTCAATATAAAAGTTTATTGAAAGTAAACGAGGAAGGCCTGCACCAGGATACTCCTTTAATAAAGAAGGAGATAAAATCTGTGATGCCCAGATAAAAGAATATATTGAATTTTACAATAACCAAAGATTTCAAAAGAAATTAAAATGCATGGCCCCTTTAGAATTTAGAAACCATGCATCAAAATGTGCATAAATTTTAATTAAATTATTTGTCTACTTGACATGGGTCAGTTCATTTGGAGCGGTATTTTAGTTGAATTATAGTCAATGGAATCAGAAATCTTTAAGTCTTAGTCTTATATAATTGACTAATGCTGGTATAGTCCAGTTCCCCGAACTCAGAAGCATTTACGAACATCTTATGAACTAACTCTGCAACTGGCAAAGTAGAATTTTTCACTGAATCTAAGGCTATTTTTACATCCTTTTTCATAAGGCTCATTTTGAAATTAGGCTCATAATCATTATTCCTAATCTTGTCAAATTTCTTTTCTAAGGAATTAGAACTTCCGGAACTATTTGTGAGAACATCATACATAATTTCCAAGTCTATTCCATTTTGATTAGCCACTGTTAATCCTTCAATAACAGCAACTGTATTGATTGCATTCAGCATATTGTTAATTGATTTCAATATTTTCCCTTTTCCTAAGCTTCCTATATAATAAATCTTTTCACCTAAGCACTTCAGGACATCATCTATTTCATCAAAGGTATCTTTGTCTCCGGCGCCAAATATAGTGAGAGTACCTTTCTGTGCTCCACCTATACCTCCGCTGACTGGAGCATCTAATACTCTAATGCCTTTTTCTGAATAATATTTTTCAACATCAATAATCGCACTGGCTGTACAGGATGTCATATCTAAAATAATTGCTTCTGTCTTCACTGCATCCAATACTTCTTTGTTTAAGTAAACTTCTCTTACCTCCTTGTCGGCAGGCAGTACACTTATAATCAAATCCACGTCTTTTACCACTTCTACAATGCTGGATTCGAGTTTAGCCCCTAATGCAATAAGGGCATCAATTCTATCAATAGATTTTTGATTGTTACTATGTTTGGTTATATGGACCTGGTATCCTGCAGCTAAAAGATTTTTAGCCATAGGAAATCCCATTGAGCCTAAACCAATAAATCCAATTTTCTTTAATAACATTGGACAATCCTCCTTTTAAAATATGACTATGTGTCTAAGGCTAGGGCTTCTCATAGACTTCTTTTGCCAATCATCTTAAAAACATAGATGCTTCGGCAAGCTCTGCATGACAGACTGCAATATCATTTAACTTTTAACTTTCCTTATTACATCAAGTTCTTTTCCGTCTCTGTATATAACTCTAGCCACTATTTTATCATCTGTTTCTACTTTTTCTGCTTTTCCGGCTATCTTATCTCCTACAGCTTTAAGTTCTTCTATTTCGATGATAGGTAGTCCTGCTTTTTCTAATTTTTCTCTAAGTTCTTTTCTTTTTGGATTAACTGCTATACCTCTTTCAGTTACTAATACATCTACGGTACTTCCTGGAGTAGTAATTGTATGTACTCTATCTACTACTATGGGAAGTCTTGCTCTAAATAAAGGAGCTACTATCATACACAGCTTTGATTCCGCTGCTGTATCGCTGTGTCCCCCTGAACCTCCCATTATATATCCGTTGGAATTTGTATGAACGTTTACGTTAAAGTTGATATCTATTTCAGTAGCACCTAATATTACTATATCGAGATTTTTAATTACAGATGATTTAGCATCGGGGTTAGCATAGTGAGATGCTGATATTTCCTGATGATTTGGATTTCTTTTTAGAGATTTAATGGCTTCAATATCGAAACACTGGACATCCATCAGTTTATCAAATAAACCTTCTTCTAAAAGATTCACCATATATCCTGTAATACCACCCATGCAAAAGCTTCCCTTAATATTTTTTTCTTTAAGAATAGATTTTAAATAATGTGCTGTAGCTAAAGAGGCTCCTCCTGCTCCAGTTTGGAATGAAAAGCCATCCTTCAACAGACCTGAATGTTCTATAACTTTTGAGGCATATCTTGCTATTACTAAACCTACAGGATCTCTTGTGATTTGAGTGCTTCCTGATACTATTCCATTTGGATCTCCTAAGGAATCTATTTGAACTACATAATCTACTTTAGTTTCATCTATTGATATTGGTGAAGCAGGATAGTCTACTAAATTATCCGTTACAGCAATAACTTTTTTAGCATACTGTGCATCTACATATGCATATCCTAAAGAGCCGCAGGCTGCTGGACCATCTATCCCGTTCATATTCCCTTCTTTATCACAGCTAGGAGCCGCTATGAATGCAATGTCTATTTTTATTTCACCCTTTTCAATTGCTCTAGGTCTTCCTCCATGAGAGTGAAATATCACAGGTTCATCCATAATTCCTTCAGAAATAGCTTCTGCTACAGGCCCACTCATATAGTTTGCTGT
>Ga0102929_1001647_pt1 | contig 13286 bp, 9 predicted proteins | sample SalPonR1_B_D2_MG_FD_78510 | JGI IMG/M metagenome (GOLD analysis project Ga0102929, IMG submission 78510) | Salt pond soil microbial communities from South San Francisco under conditions of wetland restoration - Salt Pond MetaG R1_B_D2_MG | ecosystem: Environmental > Aquatic > Marine > Intertidal... | reverse complement strand
GACATCAAGGAGTTTGGCAAACCTCCGATGGACCCTTGGCTGCCAGAGGTGTGCAACCGGATCGAAGACAGCGCCACCCCTGTCATCGCAGTTTTGCACGGCACGCCCTTGGGCGGTGGGTTGGAGATTGCCATGGCCGCGCACGCAAGGGTCGCACTGCCGGGAACGAAACTGGGTCTGCCAGAGGTGAACCTTGGTATTCTGCCCGGGGCAGGCGGGACACAGCGCGCGCCAAGGTTGGTGGGCATTCCGTCGGCGCTCGACATGATTTTGACAGGGCGCCATGTTCCATTGGACGAGGCCATATCGCTTGGGCTGGTGGACCACGTGTTAGACGGCACTCCGCGCGAAGCTGCGCTTGGCGCTGCCGCGCTTTGGCGGGAATCCAAGATAGCGACCCGCAAAACCGGGGAATTGACCGTTGCGCCGGATGACGCTGCTTTGAACGCCGCTCGCGAAACTATCGCCAAGACGCAACCGCATTTGTTCTCACCGATGAAGTGCGTGGAGGCCGTGGCCGCCAGTGTTCTGCCGATCCGCGAAGGTTTGCGCAAGGAGCGCGACTTGTTCAACGAATGTCTCAACAGCCCGCAACGGGCTGGATTGATCCACGCGTTTTTCATGGAGCGTGCGGTTGCGAAGGTCCCGGAGGCGAAGCTGGCGCCGCGCGCGTTTCAAAAGATCGGTGTGATTGGCAGTGGCCTCATGGGTTCTGGCATCGCAACGGCATGTCTGATGGCAGGGTTGTCCGTGGTGATGATCGACACATCACCTGACGCGTTGGAACGCGGTCGCGCAGCCGTAGCTGGCAATCTGGACAAAGCCGTTGCACGAGGAAAACTGTCTCCGGATAAACGCGCCACCGCGTCGAGCGGATTCACGACATCGCTTGACATGGCGCATCTGTCAGACGCGGACATTGTGATCGAAGCCGTGTTCGAAGACATGGACACCAAAAAGGCAGTCTTTCGGACGCTTGACGATGTGTGCAAACCCGGCGCCGTTCTGGCTACCAACACGTCTTACCTCGATATCAATGAGATCGCGATATCGACGCGGCGACCAGAGGACGTGATCGGCCTGCACTTCTTTTCGCCGGCGCACATCATGCGATTGCTTGAAGTCGTGGTCGCAGACGCTTCCACGCCAGAGGTTGTATCAACGGGATTTGCTCTGGCAAAAGCCTTGCGCAAAGTCGCAGTGCGCGCTGGCGTGTGCGACGGTTTTATCGGCAATCGCATCTTGGCAACCACACGAAAGGCGGCAGATTACATGCTGCTGGACGGCGCCTCCCCGTTCGAGATCGACGCAGCGATCGAAGCGTTCGGCTTCGCGATGGGGCCCTATCGCGTTCTTGACATGGCGGGGCTGGATATCAGCTGGGCCAACCGCAAGCGGCAAGCTGCGATGCGGCCAGCGAAAGAGCGGTATGTCGCGATTGGTGATCGGATCTGCGAACACGGCATGCTTGGGCGCAAGACTGGGCTTGGGTATTATTCTTACGATGAAGAGATTGCACCGAACCCGGACGCGTTGGCGATAATTGATGCAGAGCGGGCCAGCGCCGGTATCAAGGTCAGAACATTCAAGGCGGACGAGATTGTTGCACGCTACATGGCCGCGATGGTCATGGAGGGCGCGCGCGTGCTGGAGGACGGGATCGCGCTGCGCCCAATAGACGTCGATGCAATTCTGGTCTTCGGCTACGGTTTTCCGCGCTTCCGGGGCGGGCCTATGCACTATTGCGACACCGAAGGGGCTGCGACACTCGTCGCGCGGATTGACGCCTATGCGAAAGAGGATCCTGTGTTTTGGCGTGTGCCAGACACACTCCGCAAGATGGCAGAGACCGGCGCCACGTTCGCGGCGCGCAACTAGGCTGTTTGCGCCGCCGTCAGGCCCCCGGCTGCAAAGTCCGGAACGAAGGCGCCAAGTTTCAGCGCGCGTTCCGGATTTGACGCGTTCCCGTCCAAAGCACGGCGTTTGACGCCCTGAAGGATCGCTGCCATGCGGAAGAAACTGAACGCGAGGTAGAAACCGAAGCGGTCGATGCCGCCCAAATCCATCCGCGCGCAATAGGCGTCGATAAAGGCCTCGTCTTCCGGGATGCAAAGCGCTTTGCGGTTTACGCCGGAAAGCCCGCGCCCGTCGTCGCCCGTGGGCAAAGACCACTGCATGATCACGGCCGCGAGGTCTGCGAAGGGATGGCCAAGCGTGGACAATTCCCAATCCAGAACGGCAACACATGTGGGCGCATCTGGTGCGAAAAGCAGGTTGTCGATCCGGTAGTCGCCATGCACGAGCGTGACGCGCCCGTCGTCGTCTGGCAGGTTGGCATGCAGCCAATCGATCAGGGCGTCCATATCGGCGACCGTCTCGGTTTCGCTCGCGCGGTACTGCTTGGTCCAGCGGCCGATCTGACGCTGGTAGTAATTGCCCTGCGGCCCGTAGTCGGCAAGGCCGGTCGCGGTCAGGTTCACTGAATGGATGGCGGCCAGAACGCGGTTCATGTCGTCGAAGATCGCACTTCGCGCTTCGGTGCTGACGTCCGGCACACGTGGATCGACGAAACTGCGGCCTTCCACATAGTCCATCACATAAAATACGGAGCCGATGACACCCTCGTCTTCGCAAAGCGCGTGCATGCGTGTCACCGGCACATCCGTATTGGCCAACGCCTTCTGTACGCGAAATTCGCGGTCTACCGCGTGCGCGGATTTCAACAAGTGCCCCGACGGTTTCCGGCGCAGCACGTAGCTGCCGGACGGCGATGTCAGTTTGAAGGTCGGATTGGATTGGCCGGTTGTGAACTTTTCGGCCGTGATCGGCCCTTGAAATCCGACCAAGTGGGCGCGCATCCACGCCTCGACCGCATCTGTATCCAGCAGCGGCGTCATGCGTTTGTGTATTTGCGCAATTCGGAACGGGCGACCTGTCGGCGGTGCACTGCGTCTGGTCCATCGGCAAAGCGCAACGTGCGCAAATGGGTCCACATCCGCCAAAGTGGGGTGTCCTGGCTGATGCCAGTGCCGCCATAAAGCTGCATCGCCTCGTCCACAACTTTAAGCGACATCAGCGGTGCCACAACCTTGATCTGGCTGATCCAGGGCTGGGCCGCGCGGGTGCCTTGGGTGTCCATCATCCAAGCTGCTTTGAGGCACAGCAAACGCGCCTGTTCGATCTCCATCCGCGCGTTGGCGATGATGTCGTAGTTTGCCCCCAATTCGATGATCGGTTTGCCGAAAGCCTCGCGGTCCAGACCGCGCTGGCACATCAGTTGCAGAGCCTTTTCGGCCAGACCAATCGAGCGCATGCAATGGTGGATGCGCCCCGGTCCAAGCCGCCCCTGCGCCACTTCGAACCCGCGCCCTTCGCCCAGAACAATATTCTTTGACGGGATGCGCACGTCGGTAAATCGCAAATGCATATGCCCGTGTGGCGCATCGTCTTGGCCGAACACATGCATCGGACGCAGCACCTCAATGCCGGGTGTGTCCGCATCCATCACGAACATCGTATGGCGGCTGTGCTTAGCCGCTTGCGGGTCTGAGCAGGCCATCAGGATATACAACGCGCAACGCGGATCGCCTGCGCCGGAGATCCAGTACTTCTCGCCGTTCAGGACCCAGTCATCGCCGTCTTTCTTCGCCTCGAAAGCAAGCTGCGCCGCGTCGGACGAGGCGACATTCGGTTCCGTCATGACGTAGGCAGAGCGGATCTCACCCTCGAGCAAGCGACTGAGCCAGCGGTCCTTCATCCACTGCGCGCCGTAGCGCTCCAGCACCTCCATGTTGCCGGTGTCGGGCGCGTTGCAATTGAAGACCTCGGCGGCGAGGTGCACCTTGCCCATCTCTTCGGCAAGGTAGGCGTATTCAACCGTGCTCAGCCCGTGACCTTTGTCGCTGTCGGTCAGCCAGAAATTCCAAAGCCCGCGCTCTTTCGCTTTGCCCTTAAGCTCATCAAGGATCGCGACCTGCCGGTCCGTCAGTTGGAACCGGTCTCCCGACGGATGTTTGCCCACCTCGTCGTGATACTCGGCATCGAGCGGCGCAATTTCGGTTTCGACCATGTCTCGCACTTGATCGACCAGCGCGTGCACGCTGTCCGAAAGACCCAAATCCATGATACTGCCCTCCCGTTATTTGGTTGAAGCGTAGATTGACGATTGGCGAAGAACCAGTCCCGAAATCCACGGGTTTCTTTGGGCTGAAAATACCTCGGGGAGCGCGAGGGGCAGCGCCCCTCGCACGGATCAGATTGGCGCAGCCAATCTGAAATCAGAAATCGAGGTTCTCGACACTCAAGGCGTTCTGCTGGATGAATTCGCGGCGCGGTTCGACGACATCGCCCATCAGCTTGGTGAACAGATCGTCTGCCTCTGTCATGTCATCGACCTTGACCTGCAACAGGGTCCGCGCATCCGGGTCGAGCGTGGTTTCCCAAAGCTGATCGGGGTTCATTTCACCCAGACCCTTGTAGCGCTGCAAGGTGAGGCCCTTCTCGCCTTCTTCCAGGATGGCATCCAGAAGATCCAGCGGCCCATGGATCAGCTGTCGCCGATCCTTGCGTTCAAGAGTGGCAGGTTGGTCATAAACCGCCTGAAGGCTTTCCGTGAAGCTGCCGGTCTTGCGGGCCTCGCCCGAGCGGAGCATCGGGCCATCCAATGTGCGCACTTCTTCCACGCCGCGCAGGATGCGGGCCAGTCGGACGCCACGATCCTGCGTGATCCGACCCTGCCATCCGCGTTCGTATTCCAGCGCGATCAAATCGAGACGCTTTGCCACTTTGTCGGCCACGCCTTGCAGGTCGCCGTCTACTGCGCCTTGCACAAAGGCACCGGCGATAGCGGCCTGTTCCAGAATGTGGCGTGGGTAATGGGTCGGGAACGCTTCCAACACGCGCTTCAACTGTCGGGCCTCATCGATGACGCGGACAAGGTCTTGCCCGGCAATCACTTCGCCATTGCCTTGCAACAGATGCGCACCGTCGACACCCTGCTGGATCAGATAATCATCTAGCGCGCCTTGGTCCTTGAGATACACCTCGGATTTGCCGCGGGCCACTTTGTAAAGCGGCGGCTGCGCAATGTAGAGATATCCACCTTCGATAAGCTCGGGCATCTGGCGGTAGAAGAAGGTCAGCAAAAGCGTCCGAATGTGCGCGCCGTCAACATCCGCGTCGGTCATCAGAATGATCTTGTGATAGCGAAGCTTCGCGATGTTGAATTCATCCCGCCCGATCCCGGTGCCAAGCGCCATGACAAGGTTGCCAATTTCCTGACTGCTGAGCATCCGGTCAAAGCGCGCGCGTTCGACGTTCAGGATCTTACCCTTGAGCGGCAGGATCGCCTGCGTGCCCCGGTCACGTCCTGTCTGGGCAGAGCCGCCCGCGCTGTCACCCTCGACGATGAAGAGTTCGGTCTTGGAGGGATCCTTCTCGGAACAGTCCTTGAGTTTGCCAGCGAGGAAGTTCACATCCATCGCCGTCTTGCGGCGGGTCAGTTCGCGCGCCTTGCGGGCGGCTTCGCGGGCCAGTGCAGCTTCGATGATCTTGCCGACGATGATCTTGGCCTCATTGGGGTTCTCTTCGAACCATTCCGACAGCTTTTCGTTCACAAGGCTTTCGACCGCTGGGCGTACCTCTGACGACACCAGCTTGTCTTTCGTTTGGCTTGAGAATTTGGGGTCGGGCACTTTGACCGACAGCACGCAGGTCAGGCCTTCGCGGGCATCGTCGCCGGTAAAGCTGATCTTTTCCTTCTTCGCGATCCCAGTGGCCTGCGCGTAGCCGTTGATGGTACGCGTCAGGGCCGCGCGAAAGCCCGCCATGTGCGTGCCGCCATCGCGCTGGGGGATGTTGTTGGTGAAGGGCAGGACAGTTTCGTGATAGCTGTCGTTCCACCACATCGCGACTTCCACGCCGATGCCGTCTTTTTCGCCGGTCATGAAGACCGGGTCAGGCATGATGGAGGATTTTGAGCGGTCGAGATACTTCACGAATTCGCGCACGCCGCCTTCGTAGAACAGCTCTGATTTAAGCGGCTCTGCCGGGCGTTCATCTTCGAGGATGATGCGCACACCCGAATTCAGAAATGCGAGTTCACGCAGACGCTTTTCGAGCGTGTGGAAGTCGTAATCAAGGTTCGAGAACGTCTCGGTCGAGGCGAGGAAGCGAACCTCCGTTCCCTTTTCGCCACCGGCATCACCCACCGCCTCAAGATGGCGCGTGGTGAAACCGCCTTCGAAGCGGGCCGTGTGTTCCTTGCCATTGCGCCAGACGCGCAGTTCGAGCCAGTCTGACAGCGCGTTGACCACCGACACACCCACGCCGTGCAGACCACCTGACACCTTGTAGGAGTTCTGGTCGAATTTCCCGCCTGCGTGCAGTTGGGTCATGATGACTTCGGCCGCTGACACGCCTTCGCCTTCGTGCATATCGACGGGAATTCCGCGTCCATTATCGCGGACCGACACACTGCTATCGGCATGGATTTTGACGCGCACGAAGTCGGCATGACCGGCCAAAGCCTCATCAATTCCGTTATCCACGACTTCGTAGACCATGTGGTGCAGGCCAGAGCCGTCGTCCGTATCACCGATATACATGCCCGGACGTTTACGGACAGCTTCCAAGCCCTTGAGAACCTTGATGGAATCCGCGCCGTATTCTTCCGGTGCCTGTGCGGGGTCTGCCATTCTTATACCCTTCGATTTTCTGCTGTTTTTATACGCCAAACGGCAGGGGTTGTCACGCAACTGGCACAAGATTTAGCGGTTTGTGCATTGCTGAGGCAGACGCGGGGTCAGGCAGGGCTGACTTGGGTCACGCTTGTTTGCGCGTCGGCTTCGGTCACTTCGAAATACTGGGCGCGTGGCCCGAGTTCTGTAAAGAGTTCTGCGCCGGTCCCAGTCATCCACGCTTGCGCGCCCAAAGCACAGATTTCGTCGTAAAGCGCCGCGCGACGTTGGGCATCCAGATGTGCAGCAACCTCGTCCAAAAGCACGATGGGCGGCGCGCCAAAGTCTTCGACCAGCGCGCGCGCGTTGGACAGGACAAGTGAGATCAGAAGCGCTTTCTGTTCGCCGGTAGAGCTGTCGGCGGCAGGCACGCCTTTTGCTGCGAATACGCCGAACAGGTCGGCGCGATGCGGACCGACCAAGGTGCGTCCCGCGGTTAGATCACGAAAGCGGCTTTCCTCGAACGCAGAGCGAAGATCACCTTCGGTGTCGGGCATTTCGCCTTCGGTCTGGATCAGGTCAAGCTGTGCCGCAGGGAATTGCGTACTGGCCTGATCCTGTGCTTGGGCGATGCGCTCTAGGGCGCGCTGTCGGTTGTGGTGAATCGCTATGCCAGACGATGCCATCTGCGCCTCAAGCGCCTTGTACCACATCGGATCGCGCACTTGATCCTTGAGCAGGCGATTGCGCTCGCGCATGGCCTTCTCATAGGTCAGCGAAACCTCACCGTGGTCGGGAAAGAAACTGAGCGTCATGCGGTCGAGGAACCTGCGCCGCCCTTCGGCCCCTTCGATCCATAGCCGGTCCATGGAGGGCAAAAGCCATAGCAGGCGCACCAGTTCGCCAAGACGCGTTTGCGGGGCCGGTTTGTCGTTGATCTTGACCTGACGCGGGGTGCCTTGATCAGAGATGAAGGCAATATCTTGCAGACCTTCCGGTGTTTCGACAAGACCGCTGATCTTCCAACCCAAGCCTTCGGGGCGCCGTGTCATATCCTGCGCCGATGCACGACGCATCCCGCGTCCTGGCGAAAAGAGAGAGACAGCTTCGATCAGGTTCGTCTTGCCCGCACCATTCGGCCCGTAAAGCACGACAGGCCGTGCATCGGGTGTCAGCGTCACATGCAGATGTGATCTGAAATGCGACAGCGAAAGGCGGTTTATGTGAAGCGGCAACAGCGCCCCCGTTTAAAGGCGCGGATGGTTCAGACGCGCATCGGCATCACAACGTAGACCGCGCTTGTATCATTGCCTTCGCGCATGAGCGTTGGATCGCCAGCAGAGTTGAACATGAACACAGCGTTTTCGCGATCTACCTGGCTGGCGATCTCAAGAAGGTACTTTGCATTGAAGCCGATCTCCAAACGATCGTCCCCATATGCGACCGCCAGTTCCTCCTCGGCGGCCCCGCTGTCGGGCGCGTTGACAGACAGGATCAGACGATCTTCGTCGAGAGCCAGTTTCACTGCGCGCGACCGCTCGGACGAGACTGTTGCGACGCGGTCCACCGCTTTGGCGAATTCGGCAGCGTCCACTTCAAGGCGGCGTGTGTTGCCTTGCGGAATAACCCGGGTGTAGTCGGGGAATGTCCCGTCGATCACCTTGGATGTCAGGGTGATGTCAGGTGTTGCAAATCGGACTTTGGTTTCCGACACGGAGACCGCAATTTCCATATCGTCGTCCTCCAGAAGCTTGCGCAATTCGCCCACAGTTTTGCGCGGTACGATCACGCCGGGCATGTCCGCCGCACCGCTTGGCAGTGGCGCGTCGATTCGGGCAAGGCGGTGGCCGTCTGTGGCCACACAACGCAGCGCTTTGCCATCTTCACCATCTGCGATGTGCATGTAGACACCATTGAGATAGTAGCGCGTTTCTTCTGTCGAGATCGCGAATTTCGATTTGTCGAACAGGCGGCGCAGGACTGTCGCAGGGGCCGAGAAGTTGGCTGTGTACTCGGACGAGGCCATGACAGGAAAGTCTTCTTTGGGCAGCGTCGCCAGAGAAAAGTTCGATCGTCCCGCTTCGACGGTCAGGCGACCCGACGCGCTATCTTCGGATAACGACACCAGCGCGCCGTCGGGCAGTTTGCGGACGATCTCGTGTAACGTCACGGCTGACACGGTCGTGGCACCGGCGCGTTCGACTTGAGCTACAGCGCGGTCGACCACCTCGATATCAAGGTCGGTTGCGCGGAATTGGACTGTTTCGCCATCTGCCTCGATCAGGACATTGGCAAGGATCGGGATAGTATTGCGCCGCTCCACCACGGACTGGGCCTGTGAGACCGCTTTGAGAAGCGTCCCTCTTTCCATGCTGAATTTCATGCGCTTTCCCTCCGAGCAGCCGGACGCTGACAGTAGCCCCCATTAGGGTCGCTCTCCAACCCCTTGTTTTGCAATTTCTTGGCTGGATTGCGCGCAGGGTCAAGGGCAGGCGTGCAGTAAGACACGCAATGCCGCCCTTTGTTGTGTCTGGGACTCAGGCTTCGAGCGATCTGCGCAGCAAGTCGACGTCTTCCGCGATTTGCGCGTCCTGTTTTTTCAGCTCTTCAATGCGGCGCACGCCATGCATCACGGTGGTATGATCCCGCCCACCGAAATGGCGGCCGATTTCAGGAAGCGAACGGGTGGTCAGTTGCTTGCAAAGATACATTGCGATCTGACGCGGGCGAGCAAACGTGCGGACGCGCTTGGGTCCCACCAGGTCGGAATGGCGGATGAGATAGTGATCGGCGACGCGACGCTGGATTTCTTCGATGGATACCTTGCGTTCCGACACACGCAGGATGTCGGTCAGACACTCCTGAGTCAGATCCATCGTGATGGGCTTGCCGACCAGTGACGCAAAGGCAAAGAGGCGGGTCAGCGCGCCTTCGAGGATGCGCACGTTTGTAACGATCCGGGCCGCAAGGAATTCGAGGATCCCGTGGTCGACTTCGAGGGTAGGATACATCCGCGTGTACATTTCCGACTTGGATTGAAGAATACCAAGGCGCAGTTCGTAATCTGTCGGGTGAAGGTCGACGACCAAGCCGCTTTGCAAACGTGATCGGATGCGGTTTTCCAGATCCTTGATCTCGTCCGGTGCACGATCAGCAGAAATGATGATCTGTTTGTGCTGATCGACCAGTGCGTTGAATGTATGGAAGAACTCTTCCTGCGTGCTGTCCTTGCCCGCAATGAATTGCACGTCGTCGACCATAAGCACGTCGACCGAGCGAAACATCTCTTTGAAGTCCATCATCTTGCGGTCGCGCAGAGCCTGCACGAAGCGATACATGAACTGTTCGGCAGACAGGTTGAGAACATTGAGATGCGGTTGTTTGGTGCGCAGCTCCCACGCGATGGCGTGCATGAGGTGCGTCTTACCAAGACCGACACCGCCATAAAGAAAGAGCGGATTGAACGTGACCGGACCGCCTTCTGCCACACGCTTCGCCGCAGCATGCGCCAGTTCGTTCGGCTTGCCGACGACGAAGTTGTCGAACGTGAACCGTTTGTCGAGCGGTGAGCCATCCAGAGGGCTGGTGGGTTTTTCCGCCGCCACCTTCATAGCTTGCGCAGGGGCAGTTGCGACCGGAGTTTGCTGGGCCGCATGTGGCCTGTTTGTCGGCGTGTCGAACGCGATGCGTTTTACCGAAGGGTCCATCAACGAGATCTTGCTCAGAATGATGTCGCCATAGTTTTGAGAAACATAATTACCGTGAAAGTTCGTGGGCACATGGAAGCGGGCGATGCCGTCGTCACAACCGATGAATTCCAGTGGGTCTATCCAGCTTTGAAAGCTATTCGCTCCAAGAGTGTCGTTAAGTTCATTGCGAATTGAGCCCCACTGTTCGCTGGTCATTTTTTCCATGTTCCCGCTACCCGCATGCTTTGCGCACGCTGTTCCCAAAATAGGGGCACCCTTGCCCCAACGCCCACACACCAAAAGGTGCGGCCAGCCAACATGCCAAACGGGGGCCCGAAGAAGGGCAAAGGGCGACAAAGACCACACGCGGATGCGGGTGCTCTTGACGACGCATATTTCATTTTGGACAAGGCGACGGACCAAAGATCTCGTCGCTTGACCGGGTCGATATCGAGGCAGTTTTTTCGTTCTACTTCGACCCAGTCACGCCTGTCCCCCCAAGCGCTGTGTGACTCGCTGAGGGGAAGTTAGCAGTCTGTCTTCGGAACCGACAACTGCTCTTATACCTTGACTCGGCGATCTTTCGAAAAGAATCCCCAACCGGTGCAAAGCTGCGCAAGCGGCAAAGAAAAATACCGCCCACGGTGGGGCGGTATCTTGATTTTCATCTGCGATTTGGACAACCGCCGATTCTTAGCCGAGCGCTTTGACCCGTGCCGAGAGGCGGGACACCTTACGGGAGGCTGTGTTCTTGTGGAAAACGCCTTTGGTCACACCGCGCATGAGTTCAGGCTGGGCCGCACGCAATGCTGCGGTGGCCGCTTCCTTGTCGCCGGATGCGATGGCTTCTTCCACTTTGCGAAGGAATGTGCGGATGCGCGAACGGCGCGCTTTGTTGATCGCGAAGCGCTTTTCGTTCTGCTTTGCGCGCTTCTTTGCCTGGGGCGAATTTGCCATGTGATTTGTTCCTTGGTCTTTGGTTCGAATAGGGGTGCGCAATGAAAGCCAGCCCGGGTTCAGAACCGGAACGAATCTTGCCAAGCGGGCATCACACGCATTTCTGGGGCGCGTATAGCCCCAGTTATGGTCCGTGAAAAGGGTTTATCTGTCGCGGAATTGCGCCGTGCGCTTTTCCAGGAACGCGGCCATACCCTCTTTCTGGTCCTCTGTCGCGAAGAGAGAATGGAACAGGCGGCGTTCCGAAAGCAAGCCTTCGCTAAGGGTTGTCTCGTATGCCCGGTTCACCGCTTCCTTGACCGCAAACGTTGCGAGCATCGACTTTTCGGCAATTTTGGCGGCCGCAGAGTGTGCTTCTTCCATCAACGATTTCGATGGGACCACGCGGCTGACGAGACCCGCACGCTCTGCTTCCTCGGCATCCATGAAGCGCCCGGTGAGGTGCATGTCCATGGACTTCGATTTGCCCACGAACCGGGTAAGGCGTTGCGTGCCACCAATTCCGGCGACGACGCCAAGGTTGATCTCGGGCTGGCCAAACTTGGCTGTGTCCGACGCGATGATGAAGTCGCACATCATGGCAAGCTCGCATCCGCCGCCCAGCGCGTAGCCCGATACGGCAGCGATGATCGGCTTGCGCACGCTGCACACCGCCTGCGCCTCTGACCCGAAGAAATCGGAGAGGAACACCTCAACGAATGTCTTTTCGGACATTTCCTTAATGTCAGCGCCCGCCGCGAATGCCTTGGCAGAGCCGGTCAGTACAATGCAGCGCACTTTCTCATTGGCGTCTGCATCTTTCAGCGCGCCTGCCAGTTCCGACAGCAACTGGCTGTTGAGCGCATTCATCGCGTCCGGACGGTTGAGTTTGATGGTGGCAACGTGATCTTCGATGTCGACGATGATCGTCTCATAAGCCATGAGCGAGGGCTCCGTTCGGTGATCCTGAAGGTGCAGCCTTACGCATGTGCTGCGCGCCGTTCAAGCTATCTTTGGCAGCTTGGGCAATAGAAGGTCGACCGCCCCGATTGCACGATACGCCGGATGGTCGACGTGCAGCCCGGGGTACGACAGGGGTCGGCCTCGCGCCCGTAGACATCAAAGCTGTGCTGGAAATATCCAAGCTCTCCATCGGCTTGGCGGAAATCGCGCAAGGATGATCCGCCAGCGGTGATCGCGTCGTTCAGAACATCGCGGACGATCGGCACAAGGCGTGCAACGCGGGTTTTCGAGACGCGGCGCGCTGGGCGCGTCGGATGAATTTTTGATCGAAAAAGGGCCTCGCAAACGTAAATATTGCCCAGACCGGCGATGATTTTCTGATCGAGAAGCGCAGATTTCATAGGTGTGTTGCGGTTGTCCAAGGCCGCAGCAAGGTAGTCTTCGTTAAAGCTGTTGCTCAAAGGCTCGGGCCCGATTGACGCCAGAAGCGGATGCGCTTCGGCACCGATCGTGGGCAAAAGGTCCATCGCCCCAAAACGACGAGGATCGTTGAACGTAATTCGCGCGCCGTTGTCCATGTGCAGCACGACGTGATCGTGCTTTTCGGGTGCGGGATGATCGTGGACGAACTGCCCAAGCGGGTCGCCCGAGATCAGCATGCGCCCGGACATGCCAAGATGCACGAGCAATGTCTCGCCACTATCGAGGTCGGCAAGAATGTATTTCGACCTGCGGCGCAGGCCCATCACGCGCTTTCCCGTCAGGCGCGCGGCCATGTTTTCTGGAAAAGGCCAACGCAGATCGGGGCGGTTGATGTCAGCCGTTGCGATCACGGCCTGCTCCATCACTGGCGCAAGCCCGCGTCGTACCGTCTCAACCTCTGGCAATTCGGGCATTTGGCGGGTCCTGTCGGGTGTCGTCGCATTGTATGTATGGGTTAGCGCTCTATAAGAAAGTCTGGCGGATAAAACGGCAAGGCTTATGGCGGACGAAAACCAATCCACAACGCATTTCGGATTTC
>Ga0102929_1001646_pt1 | contig 13287 bp, 10 predicted proteins | sample SalPonR1_B_D2_MG_FD_78510 | JGI IMG/M metagenome (GOLD analysis project Ga0102929, IMG submission 78510) | Salt pond soil microbial communities from South San Francisco under conditions of wetland restoration - Salt Pond MetaG R1_B_D2_MG | ecosystem: Environmental > Aquatic > Marine > Intertidal... | reverse complement strand
CCAGGATCCAGGAGACTCCGAAGAAATAAAAAGCAAACGTGAATACCACTCCCCGCAAGGCGTTGGCCCTGTAGCTTAACTGCCCCGCCTTCCAAAGAAGCGGGATCAGACACACAATCCCAAGTGCGCTGTTTGCGGAGGGCGGCACGGCCGCTGAAAGTAGCAAACCAGCTATGGCAGGAAGAAGGACCAGGTGAGCGATATACCTAGGCCGGAAAGCTTCCAGGAGACTCCCTGAGCTAAGTGACATGATCTGAATTCCGCTTGAATACTTCCCGGACAAAAAAAAGCCCGGCCGCGGGTTTCCGGTCGGGTCTTTCAGAACGACGAGATATTTCAGGGCGTCAGGGGTCTTGGGACTCCAGGAATTCGATTGCCTCTTCCACGGTCATGCCACTGAAGGGAGAGGGCGAATTGGGTAACCCGTTTCCACCTCGGGAAGCGTAAGTGATATAGCGCAGTCCGCCAACGCCGTCATCTTCGAACCAGTGGTGCGCCTGAATGGGGCCTGATTCGGCACTTGCCATCTGGCCGAGCAACTGAAGCTCAAGTTCCATGAAGTTGGCGGAATCCATTGGCTGAGCGGAGGCATTGGCAAGACCCAGTTCGACCCGGCACATCGAGCTTCGGCATTCGACATTGTTCAGGGTTGCTTTCGACTCGAGATTTTTGGCAAAAGAGTCTAGCAACTGTTCTTCCGTGGTCTTCGCCCACCCACGGTCTACTGGTTCGGTCTCGAATCTTTTTTCGATGATTTCGCCGCGCTGTTCACGCGCTTTTTTCATCTGATCCATGTAACCAGCGACAAGTTTGGGATTCTGTTTCGCCCGGCTGAGCAGCTCTCGCCGCTCCTGCATTTCTGTCTGACGCTCTTCCTCCAGAGTTCGGTCACGCTCGAGATGATTTAATCGAGCATCCAGGCTGTCGAGCCTTGCCAGGACCTGCTCATTGCTTTCCAGCACGGCAGCAAGTATCTCGGAGGTTTCATTTGCTTCTTGGTTACCAGCGGTACTGTCAGTGTTGTCGTCTTGCGATACGGTTGCCTGATTCACCGGCGCAACTTCGACCCGATCAAGAGTGTTGAGGGCGAGCACGAAAACCGTGCCCGCCCCAACGATTGCAATTGTAAGTGCTACAGAACGTTTCATCCTGTCACCAATCAATTGGTTATATTGATGCCAAGTTGCTGAATGCCGGTGTCCGGCGGTAGGCGGCACGCAGCGATGATTGGAGTGCTCACAGCACCGACGCCGGTACCGCTCAAACTCGTGATTGACTGATCTGTGCTCGGCACCGAGCCGCCAGCTGACATGGTAACCACAAGCGAGTCCCCTCCGGTTGGTGCGCCTGCATCCGACGGCGGAATTTCACGTACCCCACAGGTAATCTCGGCATCGGTCGCCGCATTAGGTCCGAACCAGCCGGTGATGTAAATGTTTCCATTTGAAACTGTGCGTGCCGCCCCGGTCTCGTCGACATCGGTATAGTGAGCGAGCGGGCACAGCACGAACCGATCCAGCGAAGCATTGGCGTTGCGAACCCGCCAGTTGTCCCAGATGATCGGAGAATTGAGCGCCTGCTGGAGGTTGTTCGAAACACATTCGGTGCCGGAGGTCGTGAAATCTGCGGCTTCGACTCGATCGGCCGAGAACATGCTCGTGGCAAGAATGGCCGACGCGCAGATCGCCGTCGCACCTGCTTGATATCGCTTGAAAAAATACTGTGTCATGATTCCAACTCCCGTGTTTGAGATTCAGACTGATTGAGGGTTTGCGCCCTTGCTTCCTTTGCCCTGCCCTCGTGTGCGAGATCTTTCAAAAAAAAGCTAACACAACTTCCTGAAAACATCAATATGTTTCTTCCTCAGGAGGCTTGAAGGGCTTCATCTCCTATTAACGGATTTCGGCATGAATTCGCGTCACGCTGTTCGTCAATCCAGACCAGACATCGCTACCGCATTCCGTATCCGGAAGCGGGCGACCAAGTCATTTTCATCTGAGTCACCTCCGCCTTCTTCCAGAGCCCGTCTTCTCTTCCTTGTCTTCCGGGCCTAGCACTCTTCCGCCCCCCCTACAGCCCGCCCGACTCCGATGCCGGGGCCGCGGTTGCTGGCGTGGCCAGAGACGAACATCGATTTCCGGTGCATGCCTGCTAGCTGGCCAAAGATCTCTGAATGCGCTGTCCTTGACCACGGTTAGCATCGACCGAACCGGCGCCAGAGTGTCAATTGCGAAGCCGAACACCGAACCGGACCATTCGCTCGGCCCGCGCTCGCCACGAGAATTTTTCGGCCTGGCTCAAGGTCAAGTCCAGGCCGTGCTCGAGCAACCCCTCTCGGTGGCTTTCGATGAGTTTATCGAGAATCGCAGCGCTTGACTCGGCGTCGCTCCGCACGTTCCATCCCCTCTGGGCCTCCCGAATCAGTTTGCAGGTCGGGTCGAGGTGGTGGGAATAAACATGCAGTATCGGACGCTTCGATCCGAGATATTCGTAGATCTTGCCTGGAATCTGTTCGGACTGTCGGTTGCCGACGCTTAGCAGAACATCTGCAAAGTCCTGTGCCTCCAGGGCTTCGCGATGTTTCAACGGGCCAAGCACCCGGATATTCTCGCTACGTCTCAGCGCGGGAAAATTCCCGACAATATTTCCGGCGATCCAGAGCTTCACGTCCGAACGGCGCGAGACGGCATCGATGAAAGCGCTCGGATTTCTGAATTTTTCGTAAAGCGTCCCGGTGAACAGGATGTTGAGCCGATTCGGACAGAATCGAAACACCGGCGCGGCCAATGCGGTCCGCCGGTCGTCGAAACCTTGTGGGACCACCTCTATCCCCCCGGCCGGCAGGCGTGCATGCCGCGTCGCAAGCCTGTGTTTGACGTTTTCGAGAGTGACCGTAGCGCCATCGACATGTGACAGGACATAGCCTTCGTAACGTCGATCGAACCGTCGGCGCCAGCGGGGAGAATAAACCGTGTCTATCGGGTCCCCGAGGTCCGCCATAACAGGAGCGCGGAACCAGCGCTTCGCCATGATGGCCAACTGAAGGTCGATCGCAGGCTCGTGCGATCCGATCACGAGATCGGGGCTATATCCTGACCGGGCAAGCCGCCGCATGGACGATCCGGCGAAAATGAGCCACTCGCTTCGTACGTCCGGGAAGATCAGATGGTCCATAGCCCTTCTCGCCCCCCGATACAACCGAGCCATGAGCCGTCCCGATGCAGAGGCGCCGGATGATCTCCCTGCACCGGCGTGCCCGAGCCATCGTTCAATGCGGTTCGCACCGCCCACGAAAGGACCCGGGAAACAGCGGAGAACGCGAACCCCTGGATCGACAGGGGGCGCCAAACTGTTGCAAAGCCTGAAATCCGTGGTGATCACAGTAACGCGATGCCCCATTCGCACGAACTCGGCACTCAAGTAATGCCAGCGTAACGCCTGTGCGGAGCAAATCGGCGGATATTCGTATGCAATGAGCAGAATTTCCATGTTGACAGCTGGCGCCATGCGTTCAGCAGCCGCGCGACACCGACGGGCGCCTCCGGCACTGATCCCCGGACAATTCAGGTCGCTTCATCGAGCAGGTTGCGCTTCTGGCGATCAAACGCGCTGCAACAGCGTTCATAAAGTTCGAGATCCTGGTGCATTCGTTCAGTCAACTCGGCGAACAGTCCGCTTCCCAGCTCCCGTTCGATCCTGGCCATCTCCTCGCGAACCGGCTGATACCCCTGACTCGAACGGTTCAGCTGCGGCAGAGTCTCGAAAACCAATTCAGGCACCAGGTGTTGAAAAAGACGCCGATAAATGTTCATCGACGCTTCGAAATGCTCGACAATTCCCACAAATGGGAGCGCTTGAATGTTGTCGATCGCGAGGTCGAGTATTTCGGGATGGTTCACCGGCGTCCTCTGGTCGTACTGAAACGAGAATAGACGGGTCTGCTGGTTCAACAGCGATGCATGCCTTCGCTCGTCAAGATGAAATCTTATCCACTCACGGAAATCGAGTTCTTTCGCTAGCTTTGTGGCCGGATGCGAATCGGCTCTTGATCGCTGGAAACGCCACATCGATTGAACCCTCAACTCCGGGCGCCGGATGAATATGATAGGCAGATACTCGATGCGTGGGTCGAGCGGCACCGGAAGTCGAATCTGGTGAGACGAAAACGCCTTGACCTGAGCACGATTCCGGATCATCACGTTGACTTCGGTCTGATTGATGAAGAATTCGGGCACTGGACCATCGACCGACATGAATTCGTCGCCGAAACAATTGCTCAAGATTGCATCCACGCTGGTGCCGGCATTCTTGAATGTATGATAGTGAAGCAAGACATGCCGGCTTTCCGAGCGACTATCGGAAAAATAATTTGTTCTATGTAATTCGCCCATTCAATTACTCACGGCATTCAAGGACGGGATGAATGCGGCGTCCACTCGCCCCATTTCCGTTCATAGACGGCCTTGTTCGCATCGAATATCTCCTGCTTTCGCTGCTTCCCAAGCTGGTCGAACGATGCTGAAAGGTGGTGATGAACGAACGCATCCTCCACGATTCCAAGCCTGAAGCCGGCATCGACCGCACGTCGGCAATAATCATCGTCCTCAAAAAATCCACCTTTGAACGACTCATCAAGTAACCCGATACGGTCAATCACTTGACGAGATATCGCAACACAGAAAAACGCAAGATTCTCAACCATGAGAACCTTGCCGGAGTACCGCCAAGTATAGTCCACCGCAGCGTCTACCATGCTCTCCATGCTGCCATAATCGATATCGATCTTTGCCTCGTTGCCGATATTGTTCGTCACTGGTCCTGCGAGATCCAGCTCGGCCGATCCCTCCATCTGTCGAATGAGCGCATAAAGCCAGCCGGGCGCTACGTACGTATCGTTGTTCAGCAAAACCACGATATCGCCGGTAGCGACGTCGAAACCGCTGTTGTTCCCCCCGGCAAACCCGAGATTCTCTTCATTGCGAACGAGCTTGACCAAGGGCTGCTCATCCCGAATTTGCCGGAAATACTCGGTCGAGCCATCGGACGAACCATTATCGACGATGATGATTTCAAGAGCCGGGTAATGGGTATGCTTAAGAACACTCTCGATGCAGGCACGGGAAAAATCGAGATTGTTATAGGCCAGGATGATGATGCTTACACTCGGTAATTTTTCAAGAACCGCCGCTTCAAGCCTCTCGGCGCGGCGAGCCCAGCTGTGCTCGCGCGCCCATTGGCTTCGTTTTGCGACCATCTCCAGATCACCGCTCTCATCCATGGCAAGCTGCAATTTATCGTTCCAGTCTTCTTGGTCGCGTGCCAGGTGAATCAACTCATGCATTACCTCCAGCTCTGGCAGCGCTACCGAAACCACGGGTTTGCCCGCAGCCAGATATTCGTAGACCTTCACCGGGTTTGTGGCCTTGATCAGATCACTGAGCTTGAATGGAATGACACAAACGTCGAAAGCCCTCAGGTATTCGCCAACCTCGGAATACGGGCGCTCGCCTTCAAAAACGATGTTTGGCAATCGCTCGGCTTCTGACGTGTCGCATCCGGCAGTCGAACCGACCAGTACGAATTTCCAGTCTTTGAATTTTCGGGCGCTCTGGATAATCAGGCGAAGATCGAACCACTCGGCAATCGTGCCGACATAGCCGACCACAGGATTCTCTCCAGCACGATCACGCACGGTTTCAGACAGTGGCAGGAATCTCTCGATTTCGGCAGCGTTCCGGATCGTCCTTGGATCGTGCTCGGAATGAAGATTCCTGAGCCACTCCGATGTCACGACCACCAGATCACTTGATTCGAGCAGATCACGTTCGTGACGGCCGACATCGCGGGTATGCGTCGAAAAGCCGGCATGGTGGTCCATGCAATCATAGACCACGAAATTCGCCGGAATCGATCGCGCCACGCCGCACCACGATGGATGCTGAACGATGCTGACCGACTCGCTGATGCGCTGCGACCGCCAGAGTGATTGCAGCGCCGAACGGATTTCGGCAATGCTGTCCGATGAGATCTTGCCGCCGTAAAGATCGAATTTTTCGGTGTCGCGAACCTGCAGCTCGCAGATGAATACGCCAGGCTCGGGCATTTCAAGGAGACGGAATCCAGGTGCCGTCGCACCGCCGCGTGGCGCGATGGTTAGATAGAAGACGCGGTGTCCCCGGCGGGCCATTTCCCGGGCGATGTGTTGCGGCCGCTGGATTCTGAAATGCCAGTCGATGATCGGAAAAATCACGATATCCAGCCTGCCCGGCATCGGCATTTCATCCAAGATACGTGCTTCTTCGGGCTCGATTAGGTGGCCGAAGTCATTGCCCGCAACGACTGCCACCGGCTCCGAGAGATCGCACAGCATGGTCTTGAGGCGCGTCAAGCCACTCTCCATGGCATCCATGGCCAACATCGGCCTGCTGCGCAACAACATCAGCTCGACCAGCCGCACGGCCGCATCGCCGATTTTCCAGCGCCAGCTACTCCTGGTCTCGGACAGTAGTTGCTGAAGCTCGCTTGCGGCCGCGCTCGCGCGACGGGCTGAATGAGCGACTGAAACCCTCTCGTCCCCTTGCGTTGCCGCACTCGAAGCCATCCTGCCCTGCACTGCTTCGAGCGCGCGATGCTGGTCTTCGAGGATAGTTTTCTGCTCTTGCAGCCGATCCTCCATCAAGGCCAATCGAGCTTCGAACGACTCGACCCGCTCGCCGGCATGACCTACCGACGAAAGCAGGCGCTCGGCCTCGGGAAGGAAATCTGCAAACCTGCCGGCCGCCTCCTCGACGTTTTCCGCCCAGTTGCCCATCCCATCGCCGTGTTGCGAAAAATCTGGCTGATTCGAGCCGGCCGAGGTTCCGCCAGGCGTCAGAACGTCCTCGGTTGCCCTTAGATCGGCTGCGGCGCGCAGCAGGCGATGAGCATCGCTCGACATCTGGAAAACACCGGCAGCCGGGCGCGGACGGTCAGTTCCCTCGAGCATGGCGAAAAGTTCTTGCTGCCTTTCGTTCAGGTTGGCATGCCAGTCGGGTTCATGGCTGGATGATCGCTGATGATTGAGTTTCGGATCGATGAATGCCAACAGATCATCTTCGAGAATTCCCGACAACATGTCGGGAAAATACTCCGAGAGTTGCGTCTGCAGGCGCTCGACCGTTTCGACCGGGGCGGAAACCACATCTCCGTAGTTGACCGTGACCAGCGGCAACTCTGCCGCATTATTCAGCGCTTCTATGATGTATTTTTCCCACAGCGCAAGACCATACGCTTTCGGGAAATTGTTCCTGGCTTCGAGCGAACTTGCAACCTCCAGCGGGTTTCTGTAGACAAGCAACACCACCGGATCCTGCAACAATGGGCGCCAGGCGCTCATCGTCAGGCTGAGACGCGGGTCCTTGATGGCCCATGGCGCGTCGCCACGCAGTCTCGATACAAATCTATCGGCAAGTCGGAAGAAGTCAAAACGCGCCTTTTCGCTTATCCGGTCGACGGAAAAATCATGAGGATTGTCCCATGACGCACCGACGGCTTGGAGCAGGAAGTCGTTGAGATTCCGGACGGGCATCTGCTCCCAGAAACCTTTCGGATTGTCCTTCGAGGGCTCTCCCATACTCTCCATCGGCCCGAGATTGAAACCAAGCATATTGGTGATCCGCGCAAACGCGGATGTTCCCGAGCGATGCATTCCGACGATCAGCAGACTTTTCATCTCAAGACCCGGAAGCCGACTGTTGGAGATGTTCCTGGTATTCCGGCAGGACCTCGTCCGGCGGGCCAGCCCGGTAGCTCTGTCCATCTTCCACCCACAGTATCCGGTCGCAAAGCCGGGACAGCAGCGGAAGGCTGTGGGAGACCATCACGATTGTCTTGTCGGATTTCACTTTTTCTTCCATGACTCTTTGCGACTTCTGTTTAAAATCTGCATCGCCGACGCCGAAAACCTCGTCCACGAGCAGGATATCCGGGTCCAGATGGAAAGCGACGGAGAAGCCCAACCGGGCCTTCATACCGGTGGAATAGGTATGCAACGGACTGTCTATTGCCTTGCCGAGCCCCGAGAACTCGATGATTTTGTCCATGAAAGACTCCACGTATTTCAGGCGAAAGCCAAGCAGCATGCCGCTCATCAGAAGATTCTGACGGCCGGAAAGACCGGGATCGAATCCGAGCTGGAGCGTCAGAAGCGCAACGGAGCACCCATGATTGATTACCGATCCGTGGGTCGGCTTGAGAATGCCCCCGAGGATCTTCATCAAGGTACTCTTTCCGGATCCATTCCGACCCACGATACCGAGCGATTCGCCCTCGCGCAACTCGAGTGAAACATTAGAAAGCGCCTGGAAGCGTTGCATCCTCAGGAACCCGGTACGGCGCCGATACACGAGACCTGTCCGATCAAGCGAGATGAGTATTCTGCGGTGATCCGATTTCATGGCTGCAACACTCGCGGATAGGCGTAATGAAGCTTCCTGAGAAGGCCAAGCGAAAGCAGGACACCGACGAACGAGACAATTGCAACGATCGCGACCCTCGACCAGTCAGGCGGTTGTGCTTCAAGCAACACAAGCCGATACGAATCGATCAGCAACGCCATCGGATTCATGAAAAAGTAGGGCTGGTATTCGACGGGAATAGACGAAGGATCGTAGAAGACCCCCGAAAGAAAAAACGTCAACTGCAAGAGGACTGTGACCAGGAACTTGACATCCGGGAAAAAAGGAACAATTGCCGCAATCACCAACGTGATCGAACAGATCAGCATGAACTGGGTAGCCAGAAGGGCGGGAAGCGCCAGGTATTGCGGATTCAAGGAAAATCCGGACAACCAGAGAAACCCTATCAGTAGAATCAGCACCAGGCTGAACTTTACGATATCCATCAGAATCTCGATCGCGGGAAAGATCTCTTTTGGAATATCGACACTGAGGATGATCCGGCTGTTTTGGTGTATCGCACTCATGCCGTGGCTTATGGTGTTCGCAAACCACTGCCAGATCACAAGCCCCACTAGAAGAAATGCGGTGAAATCGTCGGTTCTCCGATTGAGCAGAACGCCGAAGACGACGTAAAAGACGCTCATTGTCATGACCGGTTCGAGAATCCACCAAAGAAAGCTGAGGTAGGTTCTAGATGCCTCGCTTTTCAGGTTCATGAAAACCTTGACGATAACCAGCTCGACATATTCGGGCTTGAAGATTCGTAGGTTGAGCACGTGGGCTACCCGCCATCCGCAACGGCAAGAGTATTCTTCTTCGCAGGGACGAATCCTGTTTCGCGCAGGTTGCCCAGAGCATCAAGAATCCGCCGCGCGGCCGATCCATCTCCGTAAGGATTGTGCACTTGCGTCATTTCTTTGTAAGCGTCTTTAGATTCGAGCAATTTGGTGACTTCATCCACTATTGTCTTCGACCGGGCACCCACCAGCCGAACGGTCCCAGCTTCGACAGCTTCCGGACGCTCAGTCGTATCTCTTGTGACAAGCACCGGTTTACCAAGGGATGGCGCTTCCTCCTGGATGCCACCGGAATCCGTGATGATGATTTCCGAACGGTCCATCAGCGCCACGAACGGCAGATAATCCAGCGGCTCTACAAGATGAATGCCCGGCACGTCGGCAAGCAGTTGGTGAACCGGCTCTCGAACCTTGGGATTCAAATGAACCGGGAAAACTATTTCAACGTCCGACCGGCGTGCCAATGTTCTGAGAGCGTCACATAACTGCTCGAATCCCTGGCCAAAACTTTCTCTTCGATGGCCGGTGACCAACAGAAGGCGCCGACCCGGGTCCAGTACTGCCATGATCTTTTTCGCTGCTCCGCTTCGGGCCGCACGCTCCCGAACGCTCAATAGTGCGTCTATTACCGTATTCCCGGTTACGAAAATCGACTCAGGTGATATTCCTTCCGCCAACAGATTATCGCGCGCGCCTGTAGTCGGCGCGAAATGCAGGGACGCCAAGGAGCCGGTCAACTTCCGATTCAACTCTTCCGGCCAGGGAGAATACCGATTACCCGTGCGCAGACCGGCTTCCACATGCGCGACGGGAATACGTCGGTAAAAAGCTGAAAGAGCGGCTGCAAAAGTAGTCGTGGTGTCTCCATGAACCAGCACGAGATCGGGATGAAGACGGTCCATCACCGGCCCCAGGCGCGAAACCAGTGCGGCGGTCAAGTCGTCGAGGGATTGCCCCGGGCGCATGATGTCGAGATCGACATCCGGCCTGATGGAGAACAGCTCGAGGACCTGATCCAGCATTTCGCGATGCTGCGCGGTGACGCAGACGCTCGACTCGAACCCAGGGGCGCTCTCGAGACACTGAACCACCGGCGCCATCTTGATCGCTTCTGGGCGCGTCCCGAAAATCGCAAGCGTCCTTGACTTTTCCACGTAAATCCAATGTTAACAATCAGTTATGGTATCGCAAGACAGTATCTTGCAGACTGGCCACGAATTCTATCGTGGGACTCCTCCGTTAGGGTGTCTGCATTTTTCGAGTCCGATATTCGCACGGATCGAATTCTCGGTTAGTCTCCTTGCCACATCCACGCCTTCGAGCCCTGCTCTGACCCGATGGAACTCCTGATCAACACCGAGTCTCTCCAGCCTCCGCGAACCGGAATTGGCACGTATACGAGCGCACTTCTCGAAGCCTATCAGCGACAGGGTGTTCCAGAGCAAATCCATGCATATTCACGCGGCCGGATTCGGCATTGGCCGGATCCGGCGCGCCCGTCCATCCGCGGAGGGTACAACCATGGCAAGCTGCGTGAATTTGTCGCCCCAACGCTTTATCGTATTGCGTCGACCTGGGATTGGCCCTATCTTGCCTGGCGAAGCCTGGACTGGCAGTCATTCAGACGACAGGCCCGTCCCCTGGAAGGACGAGCCGTCTACCACGAACCAAATTTCGTTCTCAAGCCCTTCAGCGGTCCAAGCGTGGTGACGGTTCACGACCTGTCTCATCTTCGTTTTCCCGCCAGCCACCCGAAAGCAAGGGTCGCATTTCTCGAGAAATATCTCGGAAGATCCCTGGAGCGGGCCGGGCACGTGATCACAGTGTCGGAAACCATTCGTCGAGAAGTCATCGAGACCTTCACCCTCGATTCGTCCAGGGTATCGAGTATTCCGCTCGGGGTCAGCCGGGCCTTCCGCCCAGCCAACGCAGCCGCGCTTGATGAACTTGAATGCGCCTTCGGCATTCAGTCCGGCCATTACGTGCTTTGCGTCGCGACACGCGAACCGCGCAAGAACCTTATCACCCTTTTCAAAGCCTTCGAATTGCTTCCGCCCTCACTGCGCGAACGCTACCCGCTGGTGCTTTGCGGTGCGCGCGGCTGGCACTCGGAAGAGATTGATGCCCATGCACGGCGGCTGAATCGCCGGGGCTGGCTGAGGCAACTGGACTATGTACCAGCAGCCGCATTGCCGGCACTGTACAGCGGCGCCGCAGTTTTCGCCTTTCCGTCCATTTACGAGGGTTTCGGCCTTCCCGCCCTCGAAGCCATGGCTTGCGGTGCTGCGGTCGTGATTGGCCGCGGCACGGCGATGGCGGAGTTCGCGGGGGATTCGGCAGCCACCTGCCAGGCCGCGGATCCCCGGTCACTGGCCGAGCAAATAAGGCGTCTGCTCGAAGATCGACAAGCGCGCCAAGAATATGCCGCTCGGGCAATCGAGCGTGCCCGCCTGTTTTCATGGCGTCGCTGTGCTGAAGCTCACGTGGATATTTATCGAAAGCTGGCACCGTGCGGTCTTCGACAGGCGTAGCGTCTCGAGTCCACGAATCGACGATTTCGGCGGGCCGCTAGCGACAGGTCAGAACGAGCGATCGCCCAGCAATCGAAAAAGATACTCCCCGTAACCGCTTTTTTCCAGCTCTTCAGCCTGCCGGCGCACGTCGGCCTCGTCGATCCACCCGGCATGGAATGCAATTTCCTCCGGACAGGCGATCTTCAGCCCCTGACGATTCTCGATAGTCTCGATGAATGCGCTTGCCTGCATCAGAGATTCGTGCGTTCCGGTATCCAGCCAGGCAATACCACGCCCGAGCCGTTCCAGTTGAAGCTCGCCGCGTTCCAGGTAAATCTTGTTGAGATCGGTGATCTCCAGTTCGCCGCGCGCCGAAGGTTTCAGCGATGCCGCGAACTCAGGAGCACGGCCGTCGTAGAAGTAAAGCCCCGTCACGGCATAGCTGGAGCTGGGCCTGCTCGGCTTTTCCTCAAGCCCGATCACCTTGCCTTCACCGTCGAACTCGGCGACGCCATAGCGTTCCGGATCGCGGACCCAGTAGCCGAAGACACTGGCGCCCTCGCCTCTGTTCCCGGCCCGCCGAAGGCTCTCGGTAAATCCATGGCCGTAAAAGATATTGTCGCCAAGCACCAGGCACGAGGGGGCACCGCCCAGCCATTCTTCGGCAATCAGATAAGCTTGAGCCAGACCGCCCGGCGTGGGCTGCTCGGCATAATCGATTCGGATGCCCCATTGGCTACCGTCTCCGAGCTGTCGTTGGAACAGCGGGCGATCGTGCGGCGTGGTGATCAGCAGAATCTCGCGAATTCCGCTCAACAGCAGCGTGCTGAGCGGATAGTAGATCATCGGCTTGTCGTAGACCGGCAGCAGCTGCTTGCTGATCGCCTGGGTCAACGGGTACAGCCGCGTGCCGGAGCCGCCGGCTAGGATGATGCCTTTTCTCTTTTTCATCAGGTATTTGCAGCCAATTCAGTGTCAGGCAGGTTTTGGGTTACTCTTCTATGATCGGACTTGCGCATGGCGGGTCTGGACGCTGATCTCAACGTCGGACCGCATGACAGCCTTGTATTCTGGCACGTTCCCGACGCGCGGGCTTGGCGAGCGCGTATCTTGCTGCCGCCCAGCGCGTAACTATCTTTCAAGAAGCGCATTCACTCGATCACGGACCCCGGCCACGGATGCTTCAAATCCACGGGGTCGACCTACCCCCGAAAGCAGATCGGAGATATTGTTCAAGCGTCCGGACGCCGCCGCGCGTCGGTGCAATTCTGGCATTTCGCGCGCCGGTACCCACATTCCCCGGGCGGTGAGCTTCGCCGTAGCCTTCGTCAGCGTGGGCGTCACAGCGCGGATTCTTCGGTTGAGGCGCGACCGTGGACGTTCGTGTAGGTGAAACATTCCGACCGGTTTCCCCGAATGGCAGGCCTCGGCCAGCATGGACGCGCTGTCGCTGGTCACCAGGAGCGCATCGGCGAGTTGCAGCACCGATGCGTAGGGGTTGGGCGCCTGCGGCCCCCAGGCGTGGGTTCGGGCCGGGAT
>Ga0102929_1001644_pt1 | contig 13307 bp, 10 predicted proteins | sample SalPonR1_B_D2_MG_FD_78510 | JGI IMG/M metagenome (GOLD analysis project Ga0102929, IMG submission 78510) | Salt pond soil microbial communities from South San Francisco under conditions of wetland restoration - Salt Pond MetaG R1_B_D2_MG | ecosystem: Environmental > Aquatic > Marine > Intertidal... | reverse complement strand
TTTTCCTGGATGTCGGCATGGCGGTCGAAATGCACGATCCCAATGGTCTTGGAGGTGCATTCGGCAATCCCGCGTACGCAGGGGAAGCCGATGGAATGGTCGCCGCCGATCATCACCGGGAAGGAGCCGGAGGAAAACACGTGGCTGACCGCACGGCTGATCTGGTCGAAGCTCTTTTCTAGGTTTGCCGGGATGGTGAACACGTCCCCGGCATCGCAAAGCGTCATCTGCTCGCGCAGATCCACCGCCATCTCGTAGTTGTAGGGCGTGTAGAGTGCGCTGATTTTCCGTACGCCCTGCGGCCCGAAGCGTGTGCCCGGACGATAGGTCGTGCCGCCGTCGAAGGGTATGCCCAGAACGGTGGCGTCGTAATTGGCCACCTCCAGCACATCCTCGGCATAGGGCGCCTTCAGGAAGGTGTTGATGCCGGCATAATGCGGGAGCTCGCCCCGCGCAAAGGTGGGGATCGACTTGTCCTCGATGGTGTCAGCCCCGGTCAGACCCATGCGCAGCGCCCAGCGACGTTCCTCGTCCCAGCGCCCCTCGGGGATGCCGGCCTCGGCCTTCATGCTCCTCCAACCCTGCAGCCGGGTCAGGTCCGGGTGATGCGCGCGCCGGTCGCGCCGGGGCGCGTCGGTCGGGTGGTGAGAGCGGCTTGTTCGCTCGGACGGTATCATCATGTCACTCCTTGGATCTTGTGGACGCCCGCCACGTCCGGGCCGGTCACGGCGGGCGTTTCGTGCTGCAGCTGGAACGGAATGCCGCCGTTCCGTGCGTCGAAATCATAGGTGACCGTCGCGCCGTAGGCGGCGGGGTCGTGGGGGTCCCACCGGACCTTGTCGAAGACCAGCACGCGGTCGCCCAGCTTGAAGGCCTCGGGCAGATCATGGGTGACCATGAACACGGTCATCCGCGTCTCGGTGCGCAGGTCCTTGAGGAATTCGTGCATCTGTTCGCGCGTGCCGGGGTCGAGCGCACCGAAGGGTTCATCCAGCAGCAGGATGCGCGGCTTGGCGGCCAGCGCCTGCGCGATGGCAAGCCGCTGCTGCATGCCGCCCGACAGCGCCGAAGGATACTGGTCCGCGACATGGGCGAGGCCGATCCGTTCCAGCGCCGCATCGGCCCGCGCCCGCGCGGCGCGCTTGACGCTGCCGAAAAGTCGCCCCAGCGGGCGCGACAGCCCCTCGGCGGCCACGATGTTGTCGCGCACGCTCAGATGCGGAAAGACGGAATATCGCTGAAACACGATGCCCCGCGAGCGGTCGGGTTCCCCCTTGAGCGGCATGCCGTCCACCGTGATCCCGCCGCGCGTGGGACGTTCCTGATCCAGCAGAAGCCGCAGGAAGGTGGACTTGCCGCAGCCTGACGCGCCGACGATGGAGACGAACTCTCCCTCCTGAGCCTCGAGCGACACGCGCTCAAGGATCGGACGGCCGCCGTAGCTTTGGAAGATATCGGTAACCTGAACGAAGCTCATGCCCGCGCTTCCGCCCAAGGGAAAAGCCATCGCGACAACCGTGCGAGGCCCCAATCGATCAGGAAGGCCAGCACCGTGATCCACGCCACGTAGGTCAGGATCACGTCCATCGCGAGGAAGCGCCGCACGAGGAAGATACGGTAGCCCAGCCCGCTGTCCGAAGCCACGGCCTCCGCCGCGATCAGGAACAGCCACGCAGGCCCCAGCGACAGGCGCACCGCCGAGATGAGGCGAGGCATGATCTGCGGCAGCGCGACCGAGACCGAGATGGCGAGCGTCGAGGCGCCCAGCGTCTGCGCCTTGACCAGTTGTTCCTGCGGCAACTCCAGCGTACGTGCCGAAAGATCGCGGATCAGGAAAGGCGTGATCCCGATGGCGATCAGCGCCACTTTCGCCGTGTCCCCTACACCCAGCGTGATGAAAAGGATGGGCAGAACCGCGAGCGGCGGGATCATCGACAGGATCGCGACAAAACCCTGAAACGTGCTGCGGATCATCGGGACAAGGCCGATGGCCAGCCCGAAGACCAGCCCGATCAGCGCCGCGATGCCGACACCCGCGCCCAGCAGCGTGAGGCTGGATACCGTGTCGCCCCAGAACAGGATCTCGCCCGACCGGCGGTCCGGCTCGCTGACAAGCCTGACCGCCGTTTCGACCAGAGTCGTGGGCGATGGCAGCACCCGGTCTTGCGGGTTTTCCGCCAGCCGCGCCGCCGATCCGGCGGAATAGGCGAGGAAGACCAGCACGAAGGGGAGCGCGGCGAGCGTCGCATGGCCCGCCCGCCCCGGCATGCGGTTGATCCATCGCATCGCCGTGCCCCCCTCGCGCGGCTCAGAGCGACCCGTCGGCGGCCATCTGCATGTAGGTCGTGTCGAAACGCAGCTGCACGTTCTCGGGATCGCCCGTGATCACGCCACCGGGATATTCGACACCGACGAAATCCGCGCTCGGCGCGCCTTCGCCGAGGATCCCCTGTTCGAACAGGAACTCCGCCACGGTGACCATGGTCTCGGGCAGCGCCTCGCTTTCGACGAAGGCCACGGCCTCGGCGGGATCGTAGAACATCTGGGTCGAGGCAAGCTGCGCCTCGTAGCCGGCCAGATCGGTGCCCGAGGCCTCGGCCATGGCGGTCCGGGCGGCGATACCCTCGTCCGTGTCGGAGGACATGATGCCCATCAGTTCGTACCACGCACCCGCCAGGGCGCGCCCGAAATCGGGGTTCGCCTCCAGCGTTTCGGTGTTGACGACCATCATGTCGATGATCTCGCCGGGGATGTCGGAGCTGTCGAAGAGCATGTTGGCGCCGGGTGTCTCCATGATCGTGGAGACCAGCGGGTTCCATGTCACCACCGCCTGCACGTCATCGGTCTGGAAGGCCGCGATCATGTCCGCGTCCGAGGTGTTGACCACGCCGTCGAGGTCACGCTCGGCGAGCCCGACCGAGTCCAGCGCGCGGGCCAGCAGATAATGCGACACCGACAGCTCCACGAGGTTCACCGGCATGCCGGCCAGGTCCGCGATCCCCCCCTCGCCCTTCAGGATGACGGCATCGTTGCCGTTGGAAAAATCGCCAACGATCAGCGCCGTGGTGTCCACGCCCGATCCCGCCGGGATCGACAGCGTGTCCATGTTCGTCGCTGTCACGCCGTCGAACTCGCCCGAAGTGTAGAGGTTGATCGATTCCACGTAATCGTTGATCTGGACGATCTCGACATCGATGCCGTAGCGCTCGGCCCAACGGTCCATGATCCCGCTTTCCTCGAGATAACCCCAGGGCATCCAGCCCACATAGATCGACCAGGCGACGCGAAACTCCGTGCGGTCCTGGGCCGTGGCGACGGCGGGGCTCAGCGCGAGGCCGAGGGCAGTGGTGGCGGCAAGGGCGGTTCTTAGCATCTGCGATACCTCCGATCGGATCATGACTGTGGTCCGACCGGAAAGGATGTCGGGGAGGGGCCGAACCATCTGCGACAGAGCTCTCCCGGGATTTTGGCCCGCCGTGGACCGGGCGGAATTTGCCGCCCGGCTGCATTTCTCGGACCAGACCCTTCAAAAAAGGCGGAACCCTAAATGCTCTGTGCACATGAAAGGTGTTTCACCGTCGGACGCGCTGTCAACGATCCGGGGTGATACCGGCACTCAGATCGCCAATAGCCGGTTAATCCGGCGGAACCCCGGCACGATGCACGTTTTCCGGGCAGATGATCTAGGCGGGCACCAAACCGGGACCGCGAACAGCAGAACACGGAACCGCACGGGAATTGGCAGAACCACCGGCGGCGACATGAGCAGCATCGGAGCAAGCCCCGACCTTGGAAGGGCAATGCCCGCCGGACAGGCAAGGCGTCGGCAAGTTCCGCGCCGCCGCGCCGGAACAGGGCGTCGTCATCCCTGCCGCCCAATCGCCGCGATGGCCGATGTCGCCCTTTCCCTCGGCGCAGCGATCGGGTTGGCTGATGTCATCGAAGCGTCGAAAGTTATGCGGACCATGGCGGAAGCCGCGGGACGGACGAATGTGCCGTCCTTCGAGCGATGTTTTGCAAGGAGACGGGATACATGGTGTCCAGCTGCAGGATCGCGCAAAGGCGCGCCGCGCCCGGTGACCCGCATGACTGCACCGACGCGGCGGATCAATTGTCGATCCTGCGGGCGGTGTGCGACACGCTGGTCAAACGGACCGGCACGACGCATGCGCCGAACCTCGCCCTTCGGTGGGATGTGGACGCCAGCGCGCGGGACTGGCGGTTCGATCTGCGGCCAGATCACCGTTTCCACGACGGAACGCCGTGCGATGCCGCTGCCGTGGCGCGGTCCTTGCGGCGCATGGCGCGTGCGGACAAGGGCTACACTCTGGGCGCGCCGGGCGTGTGGCGGCAGTATCTGGGCGATGCTGTCATCGAAGCGGCGGATGCACGGACCCTTTCCATCCGGCTGGACGAGCCCCTCGCCGATCTTCTTGATATCCTCGAACAGGGGTTCATCGTCGCCCCGGACACCCTGGACCGGTGGGACGCAAATCAGGTCGCGGAGATCATCGGCTCGGGACCCTACAGGATCACGGACAGGACCGGGACGTCGATCACGGCCGCCCGCGTGCCCGCGCATTTCGCCCAACCCGAGTTCGACACGATCACCTGGATCGCAGAGCCCGACCCGCAGGCGCGGCTCCGGATGCTGAGGGACGGCACCGCCGATATCGCCTGCGACCTTGGTCCGGACGCGGCACGCGGCTCCGTCGATGGACAAGTGGCCTTGCACGAATACACCTCGCCTGTGGCGATCATCTTCCTGCTAAACGCCGCAGGGCCGCTTGCCGATGCGCGGCTCAGACGTGCCCTCAACCTTGCCGTGGACCGCGACGGTCTCGTTGCCGATGTCATGGCAGGCCATGCGACGCCGCTGCACGGTTTCGTCAGCGCCGCTCATTTCGGAGCGGTGGCGACCGACGTGCCGCATGACCCGGACCAGGCGCGCCGTCTGATTGCCGATGCCGGTTACGGCGATGGTTTGACGCTTGGAATCGACTGCCCCACGCGCCTGCCCGACGAGGCCGAGGCGCTGTGCGAGGTGCTGCGCCGTCAAGTGTCGGACGTGGGCATTACGCTGGGCATCCATGTGCATGAAGACCGAGAGGCCTACGCGCACATGGTGCGCCGCAAGGAAATCCGCGACATGTGCGTGTTCGACTCCAGTCCCATGAGCACGTTCCGCGTGCTCTACGAAAAGATCGACTCGCGCGTCGCCGGATCGTGGTGGCAGGGCTATCGCAACACGGATGTGGAAACGCTTCTGGACCGGGCAAGGCGTGAGACGTCCCACGACGACAGAGGCATATTCTACGCGCAGGCCTATGAAGCGTTGCAGGCGGATCCCGCCTGGCTGACCCTCTACACCCACACGCGGGCGATCGGGCTGGCCTTCGACCACCCGCGCTTCGCGTTGGGCACGGACCGTGTGCTCGACGTCGCCGACCTGCGCGCGCCGTGCCGGGACGCAGGTTAGAGGATGTGCGCGAGAAACTGTTGGGTGCGGTCGTAGCGGGGATTGGCGAAGAAATCCCCCGGGGGACCGGATTCCACGATTTCCCCCTGATCCATGAACAGGACCTTGTCGGCGACCTGACGTGCAAAACCCATTTCGTGGGTGACGCAAATCATCGTCATGCCGTCTTGCGCAAGCTCGACCATGACATCGAGCACTTCCTTCATCATCTCGGGGTCGAGGGCCGAGGTCGGCTCGTCGAAGAGCATGATCTTGGGCTGCGTGCAAAGCGACCGCGCGATGGCGACACGCTGCTGCTGGCCGCCCGACAGTTGCAGCGGATACTTCATCGCCTGATCGTCGATGCCGACCCGCTTGAGGTGCAGCATCGCGAGATCTTCGGCGTCATTCCTGGGCATGCCAAGCCCAAGCGTCGGGGTAAGCGTGCAATTATCAAGCACCGTGAGATGCGGGAACAGGTTGAATTGCTGGAACACCATGCCGGTCGTCTTGCGGACCACCTCTTGATTCCTGCCACCCTTCTCCACCTCGATGCCATCGACGAGAATGTCGCCCTGCTGATGATGCTCAAGCTGGTTGATGCAGCGGATCAGGGTGGATTTTCCCGACCCCGAGGGGCCACAGATCACGAAGATTTCGCGTTCCCGGACGGTCAGATCGACATCCTTCAACACGTGGAACTGGCCGAACCACTTGTTGAGCTTCAGGATCTCGATGACCTTGCGTCTGGGTATCGACCCACTCATCGGTCGCGCCCTTTCGACAGTTTGGCCTCGAGCCCGATGGAATAAGACGACATGGCGTAACAGAATACGAAGTAGATCAACGAAACGAAGAAGAACGGCTCGATGAACAGTCCCAGCCAGTCGGTGTCCTCGCCCACGGCCCGCGCCATGTTCATCAGGTCGAAGAGCCCGATGATCGACACCAGCGTGGTATCCTTGAACAGGCCGATGAAGTTGCCGACGATGGTAGGGATCATGATCTTGAGAGCCTGCGGCATGACCACCTGCGTAGTCGTCTGCCAGTATCCCAGGCCCAATGAGGCCGCCGCCTCGTACTGGCCCTTCGGAATGGCCTGCAGGCCGCCCCGGATGACCTCCGCCATGTAGGCGGCGGCGAAGAGGCAAACCGCCACGATGGCGCGAACGAGCTGGTTCACGTCCGTCCCCTCCGGCATGAAGAGCGGCAGCATCGTGTTGAACATGAACAGGATGGTGATCAGCGGCACCGACCGGAACAGCTCGATGAAGATGGTCGACAGCATCGAGATGACCGGCAGGTGCGACCTGCGCCCCAGCGCGAGCAGAATGCCCGCCGGCAGCGAAAAGGTGATGCCGATCCCCGAAATGACCAGCGTCAGGAACAGGCCGCCCCAGAACTGTGTGCGCACCTCCTCCAGCGACCAGGCCGAGACCAGACCGAAACAGATCACGTAAAGCAGGAGCGCTGCCCCCTGCCGGACACGTTTCTGAATCTGTTCGTCAGACGACCCGGCGATGCGGCGGCCCAGCCATGCGCCGACGCTGAGATCCGTCGCACGCTCGCACAGCGCCGTTGCCCAGACCCAGACCAGTCCCCACACGCCCGCCGCGATCAAAGCCGTCCAGACGAAGCCCTTTTCCCCGCCAAGGAAGAAGTAGCTGGCAAGAAACGGGTACAGAATCACCGCCATCAGGCCGATTGCGACCTTGGATTTCACGCGCGGCAGCCAGAGCGGCACCATCCACAGGACGAACGCCAGGAACCCGAGGTTGATCCGCCAGACGGCGTCCTTGGGATAGAGGCCGTAGATCAGGTTCGGCAGCCATTCCACGACGCCAGGCCAGCACGCGCCCGAGCGCCCGACCGCATCGAGGCATTCTCGCCGCGTATCGGCATCCCAGACCGCGTTGAACAGCGCCCAGTCCAACACCCAGCTGAGCACGGTGAAGGCGAGGTACATCCCCAGGATCGTCATCAGGGTGTTGGGAATGTCCTTGAACAGGTTCTGGCGCAGCCACGCAACCAATCCCGTTTCGGACGGCGGCGGCGGGCGGTCGGCCTTTGGTTCGAAGATCATCGTCATGGCTCAGCGCTCCTTGATCTGGACGCTGCGGTTGTAGCGGTTCATCGCCAGCGACACGGACAGGCTGACCAGGCAATAGAAAGCCATGGTCATCGCGACGATCGGGATCGCGCGGCCCGACTGGTTGAGCGATGTGTTCATCCACACGCTCACGAGGTCGGGAAAGCCGATGGCGATCGCCAGCGAGGAGTTCTTCACGACATTGAGATACTGGCTGATCAACGGCGGAATGATCACGCGCAGCGCCTGCGGCAGTACCACGCGCCGCAGCGTCCAGTTGCCGGGCAGGTTCAACGCGCCGGCCGCCTCGAGTTGTCCCTTGGACACGGACTGAATGCCCGAGCGGACGATCTCGGCGATGAAGCACGACGTGTAGGCCGACAGCGCCACGACCAGCGCACAGAAACTCGGCGGCACCGACATCCCGCCCACAAAGTTGAAGCCCTGCAGCACGGGCATGTCCCAGCTCAGCGGACTGCCCGCTGCCAGATGCACGATCAGCGGTACGAGGATGATGATGGCGATCCCCGTCGAGATGGCCGGAAAGGCTTGGCCGGTGCGGTCGCGGCGCGCCGCCTCCCAGCGGTAGATCGCGACTGCGCCGAGGACGGAAACGACAAAAGCGGCCAGCACCAGGCCGAACCCGGCCTCGGGAATGGGCGCCGGCATGTAGAACCCGCGATTGTTCAAGACGAAGCTGTCGGCGAGAACGACACTGTCGCGCGGACGCGGGAGCAGATTGAAGACACCAAAGAACCACGCGATGATCTGCAACAGAAGTGGCGTGTTGCGGAGCAACTCGACATAGACGCGCGCGATCCTGGAAATGATCCAGTTCTTCGACAGCCGCGCCAGCCCCACGATCAGCCCCACCACCGTCGCGAGGAAAATGGATACCACCGCGACCAGCAGCGTGTTCAGGATGCCGACGAAGAACACCCTGAGGTAAGTGTCCCCCTCCTGATAGGGGATCAGCGTGAAACTGATGCCGAAGCCGGCCGATACGTCCAGAAACCCGAAGCCCGCAGACAGGTTGCGTTCCTGCATATTGACCATGGTGTTGTAGATCAGCCAGGCAAAGAGGCCGATCACGAGCGTCGCGGTCAGCACCTGGAGAAAGATCGCCCGAATGGTCGCGTCATAGAACAGCCGCGCAAACCGGCTTCGATTGCTGCTGGGCGATCGGACAGATTGCTCAGTCACCGCCATGTCGGCCCCCGATTGGTCAGAACTGCACCCTCCGTCTAGCCCGCGGCTCGCAAGCGCGGATTGGGTGGCGCGCCCCGACCGGGGCGCGCCAGTCTCGTTGCGCGGAAACCTAGCGGAAAGGCGGTGCGTAGATGATGCCGCCTTCGGTCCAGAGCGCGTTCAGGGTGCCCTCGCGGGGGATGCCGATGGGAGTGTTTTCGCCGATGTGACGCTCGTAGATCTCACCATAGTTGCCCAGGGCAGAGATCACGCCGACCATGAAGTCAGGCTCGACTCCCAGCTCTTCGCCGATATTGCCCTCGACACCAAGCAGACGGGCCACGTTCGGGCTCGGCGGGGTTTCGGACATCATCATGACATTCTCGGATGTCACGCCCAGTTCTTCGGCGTTGATCAGACCGAAAACGGTCCAGGTCACGAGGTCGCGCCATGCGGCGTCACCCTCTCGCACCACAGGGCCGAGCGGCTCTTTCGAGACGGTTTCGGGCAGGATGATGTGGGCCGAGGGATCGGGGAATGCCGACCGGCGCGCGGCAAGGCCGGACTTGTCGTTGGTGTAGGCGTCGCAACCGCCGCCGAGATAGGTCTCCACCAGAACGTTGACATTCTCGTTCGTGACCGTCGTGATGCCGAGATCGTTGGCGCGCGAGAAGTCAGCGAGGTTGAGTTCCGTCGTTGTGCCGGTCAGAACGCAGACCGTGGCCCCCGAAAGCTCCAGCGCGGAGGTGATGCCGCTGTCGGCAGGCACCAGGAAGCCCTGGCCATCATAGAAGCCGACCGTGGTGAAATCGAGACCCAGCTGGGTGTCGCGCACGGCCGTCCATGTGGTGGTGCGCGAGAGCATGTCGCTCGCACCGTTCTGCATTTCGGTGAAACGCACAGCCGATGTCACCGACTGATATTCGACCATGTCGGGATCGCCGAAGATGGCCATGGAAACCGCGCGGCAGAGATCGACGTCCAGTCCCGACCAGGTGCCGTCATCGGCAAGTGCATAGAAACCCGGGGTCGGCAGGCCGACCTGGCAGTTCATCATGCCGCGATCACGCACCGTCTGGAGCGTTTCCTGAGCGAAAGCCGGGACGGAAAAACCGGCTGTTGCGGCCATGCAGGCAAGTGTGAGCAGTCTCATTGATTGGGAACTCCCTGTTACGTTTGTGGACGTCACCGCCATAAGGCCGATCAGCGACACAAACCGTACGGCTCAAAGATCTGCGGCCCATGTCCGAATTGAGCATCTTGGTCGGTCTCGTGGCATTGATCGGTTTTCCGCCAGTTATCGTGGCAATTACTCAAATTTTATGCACATCGCGCTCCGCTTTTCCCGTGAACCGCATGTGGCCCAAGCTTCGCTAGTGCTTTGTGAGCCGCCGCTCTAGGGCTTGGTGGCGACAAGGGCGCCATGACGAACGAGGCTCCGCGCAACCAATGGGAGACGGCATGACGGTTCTGGATATCGACTTCGTTAGGAACAACTTTCCCGCGCTCGGAGCGGGGGAGGTGTTTCTCGACAATGCAGGGGGATCGCAGGTCGTCCGCCAGACGGCCGAACGGCTCACGGAGTACCTGTTCGCGGCGAATGTCCAGTTGGGCGCAAGCTACGAGGCATCGCAGAAGGCGGGCGCGATGGTCCAGTCTGGCCGCGAGGCGCTGGCCACGCTCATGAACGCCGCGCGTCCCGAGGAAATCGTGATGGGCGCGACCAGCACGCAACTCTTCGATCAGCTCGCCCGTTCGCTGGTGCAGTCATGGGACCCCGGCGACGAAGTGGTGGTTACCAACTTCGACCACGAGGCGCATATCGGGCCATGGCGAAAGCTCGGCGAACAGGGCATCGTGATCCGTGAATGGACCCTGCCCGAAGGCAGCTACGCGCCCGATCTGGCCGACCTTGCGGCACTCCTGTCCGACAAGACGCGGCTGGTCGCGGTCACCCATGCCTCGAACATCTTCGGTTCGATCCTGCCGATCCGCGAGATCGCCGATCTCGTCCATGACGCCGGCGCTCTTTTGTCCGTGGACGGCGTGGCCTACGCGCCGCATCGCGCGATCGACGTTCAAGCCCTGGGGGCGGATTTCTACGGGTTCTCCGTCTACAAGGTCTACGGGGCGCATTTTGCGGCGCTCTATGGGCGCTATGACCACCTTCTGGCCGCCGGCAACCTGAATCACAGCTTCTTTCCCGACGACAAGGTGCCCCAGAAGCTCGAGCCCGGAAACGCCAGCTACGAACTGGCTTATTCGTGCATCGGCGTGCTCGACTATCTCGAGACGCTGGCGCAGGCACATGGCGTGAACGCAACGGGGCGGAACGCGGTGGAAGCCGCGTTCCGCCTGATCGCCGCGCATGAGGAAACCCTGTCGCGCAAGCTGCTGGACTACCTTGCCGGCCGGCCGGACGTGACGATCATCGGCGATCCGTGCGCCGCGCGGGATCGCCGCGTTCCGACCATATCCTTCACGATCGATGGCGTCTCCTCGCGCCGGATCGTCGAGGCCGTCGATCCGACGGGCATCGGGATCCGTTTCGGCGATTTCTACTCTAGACGCCTGATCGAGGATCTCGGGTTGATGGAGCAGGACGGGGTCATCCGTGTGTCGGCGGTTCATTACAACACAGAGGCCGAGATCGACCGGCTGATCGCACGCCTCGAGGACATCCGCGAAACGGAGATCACGGCATGACAGGGCTCGATACGGTCATCTTCGGCGGCACCGTCGTCACGGCCAGCGATACTTTCGACGCCGATGTCGGCATCAAGGACGGCAAGATCGCCTTGATCGGCAAGGATCTTCCCGACGCGGCCGAGAGGATCGACGCAACAGGCCACTACCTTCTGCCCGGCGGCATCGACAGCCATGTGCATATCGCACAACCCGGTGAGCCGGGCGTCGTCATGGCCGACGATTTCGAGAGCGCGACACGCTCGGCGATATGCGGCGGGCATACGACGGTCCTGCCCTTCTGCTTGCAGGCGAAGGGCCAGAGCCTGCATGACGCGGTGCGCTGGTACCACGGGCTGGCGGACGGCAATTGCTATACCGATATCAGCTTTCACATCATCCTCACGGATCCGACGCCGCAGGTTCTGGGTCAGGAACTGCCGGCGCTGGTCGCCGATGGCTACACCTCGATCAAGGTGTTCATGACCTATGAAGGCATGAAGCTCAGCGACCGCGAGATCCTCGACACGTTGGAGGGCGCAAAGGCTTCCGGTGCGCTGTGCATGGTTCACGCTGAAAACGACGACATGATCGAGTATCTGCGCGACCGGGCCGCCGACAAGGGCGATACGGCGCCGAAATTCCATGCCACGACCCGGCCGGTTCCGGCGGAGCGCGAGGCGACCCATCGTGCCATCGCGCTGGCCGAAATCGTCGATGTGCCGATCGTTATCGTCCATGTCTCCAATGGCGATGCGATGGACGAGATCCGCGCGGGCCGGCGACGCGGCAGCAGGGTGTTCGGCGAAACCTGTCCGCAGTATCTCGTCCTGACACGCGACGATCTCGACCTGGAAGGCTTCGACGGCGCGAAATACGTCTGTTCCCCTCCGCCGCGCGACACCGCCAGCCAGGCGGCCTGCTGGGAGGGGCTGCAGACCGGCGTTTTCGATGTCTATTCCTCCGACCACTGTCCCTATCGCTTCGAGGATCAGCAGGGCAAGAAACGCCCCGCCGGACTGAAAAGCTTTCGCTGGGTGCCCAATGGCATCCCCGGCGTGGAGACCAGCCTGCCGATCCTGTTCTCCGAAGGGGTCAGCAAGGGACGGATCGACATCAACCGCTTCGTTGCCCTGACATCGACCAACCACGCCAAGCTCTACGGCCTTTATCCCCGCAAAGGGACCATCGCGGTCGGATCCGACGCCGATATCGCCATATGGGACCCGTCCAGGCGCGAGGTGCTGCGCCAGGACATCCTGCATCACGGCGCGGACTACACACCCTACGAGGGGTTGGACGTCGCTGGCTGGCCGGTGCGCACCATCCTGCGCGGACAGACCGTGATGAAGGATGGCGCGTTGATCGTGGAAAAGGGTGTCGGAACCTATCAGAAGCGCGCGATCCATGGCGAACGCCTTGCCTAAGGGAAATGGCCGGTCCGGGAGAAGGGAACCGAGGCAAGACCGTGACGCCAAGCCGCTCGGCACGCCACGGGCCGGTCCGGGTGATCGGGACATCATGGAAACGTCTGGAAATGACCGAGCAGCGGCCCGGCAGGGGGATCGGGCACATCAAGCGGTCATGGCCGATACGACTACCGCGCCATCCATGACCGCGCCGATTACGACTGGCCGGGGGGAACACCGGCTGGCCGTCCATATCGGGCTGAACCTTGAGCATTTCGCCTTTGGCCGGGGTCTGGGTGTCGAACTGGCGCCGGGGCGGTCCGCAGCCCAACATCCTGAACCACGCGTGGCGCGACTATGGCAAGCGCGTTGGGGCGTGGCGGATGCTGGACCTGTTCGATGCGCTCGATCTGCCCGTGAGCGTCCTCACCAACAGCGAAATGTATGCCTACGCGCCCCGGTCGATGGCCGCGTTCCG
>Ga0102929_1001642_pt1 | contig 13320 bp, 10 predicted proteins | sample SalPonR1_B_D2_MG_FD_78510 | JGI IMG/M metagenome (GOLD analysis project Ga0102929, IMG submission 78510) | Salt pond soil microbial communities from South San Francisco under conditions of wetland restoration - Salt Pond MetaG R1_B_D2_MG | ecosystem: Environmental > Aquatic > Marine > Intertidal... | reverse complement strand
GGTCTTCGTCTCGGTGGTCTTCGTGAATTCCCCAACCGTGTTCCGGATCGTGCGCGGCCTGACCCTCGACATCAAGACACGCGACTATGTCGCCGCGGCGCAGACCCGTGGCGAGGGGCCGTGGTATATCATGCTTTGGGAAATCCTGCCCAATGCGCGCGGGCCGCTGCTCGTGGATTTCTGCCTGCGCATCGGTTACACCACCATCCTTCTGGGAACGCTGGGTTTCTTCGGTTTGGGCCTGAGTCCCGAAAGCCCTGACTGGGGCAGCACCATCAATGAGGGCCGCAAGCTCCTGACCATCTATCTGCATCCGGCGCTGGCGCCCGCGCTGGCATTGCTGAGCCTCGTGCTGGGTCTGAACCTGCTGGCGGACGGCCTGCGCGAGGAAAGCCTGAGGGATTGACCCATCCATACGACCGTCTTCGCGGCGCACCGCGGTAACGGAAAAGGAACCGACCATGTCCAAACACGACGCCCATGACGGCCCGATCCTGGAGATAGACAATCTGTCGATCTCGTTCTTCACCCGGCTGCGCGAAATCCCCGCGGTCATGGATTTTTCGGTTTCCGTCCAACCCGGCGAAGCGGTCGGACTGGTGGGAGAATCCGGCTGCGGCAAGTCCACCGTTGCGCTTGGCGTGATGCAGGATCTGGGCGTCAACGGCCACATCGTGGGTGGCACGATCAAGTTCAAGGGCCGTGATCTGGGCCAGATGTCAGTGGACGAACTGCGCGATATCCGCGGCAACGAGATCGCGATGATCTACCAGGAGCCGATGGCCTCGCTCAACCCGGCGATGCGGGTCGGCAAGCAGCTCATGGAAGTGCCCATGATCCACGAGGGCGTTTCCGAATCGGAAGCCCGAAAGCGGGCGCTGGAAGTGGTGAACGACGTGAAACTGCCCGACCCCGAGCGGATTCTCCGGGCCTTCCCGCACCAGCTTTCCGGTGGTCAGCAGCAACGTATCGTCATCGCCATGGCGCTGATGTCCAAACCGTCGCTGCTGATCCTCGATGAGCCGACAACGGCGCTCGATGTCACCGTCGAGGCGGCGGTCGTCGATCTGGTAAAGGGCCTCGGTGAGAAATATGGCACGTCGATGCTGTTCATCTCCCACAATCTCGGCCTGGTGCTGGAAACCTGTGATCGGATTTGCGTGATGTATTCCGGCGAAGCGGTCGAAACCGGCTCCATCGAGGATGTCTTCGACAAGATGCGCCACCCCTACACGCAGGCGCTTTTCCGCTCCATTCCGTTGCCCGGCGCAGACAAGAACACGCGCCCGCTCAAGGCCATTCCGGGCAATTTCCCGCTCCCGCACGAACGCCCGCCCGGCTGCAACTTCGGCCCACGTTGCGATTACTTCGAGGCTGGACGCTGCGATGCCGCCGAACTGCACATGGAAGCCGTGGAAGGTGACACACGACACGACACGCGATGCCTGCGCTTCCGCGAGATCGATTGGGACGCTCCGGTTCAGGCAATGGATCAGGTCGCGGCTACTGAAGTGGGCGAAGTTGTCCTGAAGATGGACGATTTGCGCAAATACTACAGGGTCGCGGCCAATGCCTTGTTCGGCAGCAGCGGCGCTCACAAGGTTGTGAAAGCCAATGAAACCCTGAGTTTCGAAGCCCACGAGAGCGAAACACTGGCCATAGTGGGCGAATCGGGTTGTGGCAAATCGACCTTCGCCAAGGTGCTGATGGGTCTGGAAACGGCCACGTCGGGAAAGATCCTCCTGGACGACCGCAACATTGAACATATCCCGATCGAACAGCGCGACACGCAGACCGTGGCGGATATCCAGATGGTTTTCCAGAACCCGTTCGACACGCTGAACCCGTCGATGACGGTTGGGCGGCAGATCATGCGGGCGCTGGAAATTTTCGGCATTGGCAAGACCGAGAAGGAACGCCGCGCGCGCATGATGGAGCTTCTGGACCTCGTGAAGCTGCCGAGGGAATTCGCCGATCGGATGCCGCGCCAGCTGTCGGGTGGGCAGAAGCAGCGGGTGGGCATCGCCCGGGCATTCGCCGGTGGCGCCCGGATCGTTGTGGCGGATGAACCCGTTTCGGCCCTCGATGTTTCGGTTCAGGCGGCTGTGACAGACCTGCTCATGGAAATCCAGCGCAAGGAAAAGACGACACTCCTCTTTATCAGCCATGACCTTTCCATCGTGCGTTATCTCAGCGACAGGGTGATGGTGATGTATCTGGGTCATGTGGTTGAGTTGGGAACCACCGCGCAAGTATTCTCACCGCCCTATCATCCCTATACCGAGGCGCTGCTTTCGGCGGTCCCCATCGCCGATACCCATGTCGAGAAGCAACACATCGTCCTTGAGGGTGATGTGCCTTCTGCCATGAACCCGCCGTCAGGCTGCCCTTTCCAGACCCGTTGCCGCTGGAAGCGCGAGGTTCCCGGCAATCTCTGCGAGGAAGAAGTCCCGCCGGTACGCATGCTGGCCGATGGTCACCAGGTCAAGTGCCACCTCGCCGACGACATCCTCGCGCGGATGGAACCCGTCATCAAGATCGCCGCGGAGTAGCGCGGCACCATGGTGCGCGGAGGTCGGATGCCCCCTACACCCTGATGGCCGGCGCGCTTGCAAACATCGAAGTTGCGGCCCGCGCAAAAAAACCGGCGGCGCGATTGGCGCCGCCGGTCGATTTGTCCGGAAATTCCGGAAATCAGGTTTCCAGCCACACCTTTTCCAGGTGCATTTCGCGGAACTGGTGGCGCTCGTAATTGTGGACCTCCGGCACGTGGTGCAGGTGCTGGTCGCGCCAGAAGGGCTGCACGATGGCGCCATCGTCCTGGAGCATCTTCTGCAGCTTGGCCGAGTATTCCCTGCGCTCGTCGGCGTCGAAAACACCCACTGCTTCTTCCAGAAGTGCGTCGAACTCGGGGTTGTTATGGGCTGATTCATTCCACGCCTCGCCGGTCTTGTAGGCGAGGACCAGAACCTGCACACCCAGCGGACGCGGGCCCCAGTTGGTCGTGCTGAACGGATATTGTGTCCAGTCATTCCAGAAGGACGATCCGGGGATCACGGTGCGCTTGAGGTTGAACCCCGCTTCCCGCAACTGCGCCCCGATGGCGTCCGACGTGACCTTGCGCCAATCCCCGTCGATGGAAATAAGTTCGATTTCGCTCTCGCCGTGCCCTGCCGCCTTGGCCATCTCTATCGCCTTGGCCGGATCCGGCGAGATCTTGGGTATCTCGGCATATTCGGGGTGGAACGGCGCCACGTGGTGGTTCTCCGCCGGAATGCCGGCACCGTTGATGCCAAGTTGCAGCGTCACGGCATTGTCCACGGCCAGCTGGATGGCGTTACGCAGTTCCTTGCTGTCAAATGGCGGCGAGTCCGACCGCATCCGCGCAACGATGGTATTCGCCGTCGCCTTGGACTTCTTCACCAGCCCCAGGCTGTCCAGCGTGTCGATGAAATCGGCGGTGGTTTCATCGTTGACGTGGATTTCACCACCGTCGAAGGCCGCGACGATTGCCGCGCCGTCGGTGCCAAAATCGATGAACTTGACACCGTCCAGGTAGACTTCGCCGCCCCACCAGGAGCCGTTCTCGCGCCGCTTGACCTCGGCCCCGTTGCCGATCTCGAACGAAACCAGCTCGAACGGGCCGGTGCCGATCGGGGCATCGGCAAGGTTGGTGTCGGGGCCGTGGCTGCGATGCACGATCAGGCCCGGGTAATCAGCCATTCCGGCGATCAGGGTGATGTCGGGTTTGGGCAGGTTCAGCCTGACGGTGTAGTCGTCCACGCGCTCGATCACGCCCTCGCCGGCCTTGCCGGTATCGGGGTCGATCAGGGTGGACATGCGCGAGGCCATCGAGTTGCCTTCGGTCGCCTTGTCGCACCAGCGGTTGAGGTTATGGATCACGTCGTCGGCATCGAAGGTGTCGCCGTTGTTCCAGGTCACGCCCTGGCGAACCTTGAGCGTGTAGGTCTTGGCGTCATCGCTGACTTCCCAGCCCTCCAGCAGCATCGGCGTGAAGGTGTAATCCATGTCCCAGCGAACCAGCGGCTCACAGAACTGGCGTGCCACGTTGCCCTTCTCGGACCAGTCGTACTTGCGCGGGTCAGTGATCTCGAGCACACGGCTCGCGATGCGAAGAACGCCGCCCTTCTGGCCCTCCTCGGCATGGGCAGGTGTGGGTGCAGCCATGCCCAGCAGACCATAGGCCGCCGCCGAACTGGCACCGAACGTGCTGGCAAGTGAAAGGAACTCGCGGCGATCCATCTTGCCGGCCTTCGTGTCCTCGGCCATCTTGCGTACGATCGGGCGTACGTTTCGTTCAATCCGGTCTTGATCGTTCATTTGAATTTCTCCCTGTTGGTCTTTCCGGTTCTTCGCAGAACCTTTTCCACGAACCCGGCGATATTGTTATCAATCGTGCGGCATCGCGCCACCCTTTTTCTGCATCACTCAGGAATTGGCGCAGGCCGATCCCGGTATCCCGTACCGTGCCCGGGGGTGAGCCGACGAAGCGAATGGGCTTGAGGCGCGGGCGGTGCGCGGCTAGATCACTCCGCAAAGGAGCCTTCAGATGAGCCTCAACACATTCGGACACCTCTTCCGCGTCACGACGTGGGGCGAAAGCCACGGTCCGGCGCTTGGCGCCACGGTTGACGGCTCACCGCCGGGCATTCCACTTGACGAGGGTAAAATCCAGCACTGGCTCGACAAACGTCGACCCGGCCAGAACCGCAATACGACCCAGCGACAGGAATCGGATACCGTCCGAATCCTGTCCGGTGTCTTCGAGGGCCAGACCACCGGCACGCCGATTCAGCTGATGATCGAGAACACCGATCAACGATCGCGCGATTACGGCGACATCGCGCAGACCTTCCGCCCCGGTCATGCCGACATCACCTACCACCTGAAATACGGCCACCGGGATTATCGCGGCGGCGGCCGGTCCTCGGCACGCGAGACCGCGGCACGCGTGGCCGCCGGCGGGGTTGCCCGCGCCGCGCTGGCGGAACTTGTGCCGGGCCTGCAGGTCAAGGGCTACATGACGCAGATGGGCGAGAAGACCGTGGATCGCACGCGCTTCGACTGGGAGGCCATAGACGGTAACGATTTCTGGGTGCCCGACGCGGAGGCCGCCGCGGACTGGGAGGCGTACCTCCAGACCCTCCGCAAGCAGAAGAACTCGGTCGGTGCCATGATCGAGGTCGTGGCGCGCGGCGCGCCTGCCGGGCTCGGTGCGCCTGTCTACGCGAAACTTGATACGGACCTGGCCGCGGCCTGCATGTCGATCAACGCCGTCAAGGGCGTCGAGATCGGCGAGGGCATGGCCGCCGCGATGCTGACCGGCACGCAGTATGCCGACGAGATTATCATGGGGCCGCAAGGGCCGGAATTCTCCTCCAACCACGCCGGCGGCATACTCGGCGGTATTTCGACAGGCCAGGACATCGTGGTGCGCTTCGCGGTCAAGCCGACCTCGTCGATCCTCACCCCGCGCCGGTCGATCCGGTCCGACGGAACGGAAACCGAGGTTGTCACCAAGGGTCGCCATGATCCATGTGTCGGCATTCGCGCCGTGCCGGTGGGCGAGGCGATGGTCGCCTGCGTGATCCTCGACCATCTTCTCTTGCATCGCGGCCAGGTCGGCGACGGGCCGCGCGGCGTGATCGGCTGAAGCACCGGATCGGGCCGGTTTACCGTTCCGGACCCTCCCGGCATTTCAGGACCGCCAGAAGGACAGCGTGAAGATCGCGTAAACCGCCAGAAGTTCCAGCCTTCCGATCAACATGGCGGCGGACAGCAGCCATTTCGCCGTATCGTTCAGGGACGAGAAATTCCCCGACGGCCCGATCGTGTCTCCCAGTCCCGGACCGATATTCGCCAGCGCCGCGGCAGCACCCGATACAGAGGTCGTGAATCCCAGGCCGGTCAGACCGAGCGCGACCGCGAAGAGGCCGAGCGTGACAATGAAGAAGACGAAGAAGGACATGACCGAATTCAGGACGTCATCTTCGATCGCCCGTCCTCCGTAACGAGGAGTGAAAACGCCATGAGGCGCCCTGATACGCCGCAACTGCGATGCAATTGACGCAAAAAGGATCTGATAACGGAAAATCTTGATCGAACAGGAGGTCGATCCGGCGCATCCCCCGATCAGACCGGCAAAGAAGAGGATCGCCACCGGAAACGGACCCCACAGCATGTAATCCTCGCTCGCGTAGCCGGTACCCGTCAGAATCGAGACCGTGTTGAAGACAACCTTTCTGAACAATTGCTCGGACGGGGCGGACAAGCCGGACATCTGCCACAGCGAGAGGACAAGCACGAGGCAAAGGGCGGTCATGAAGAAACCCCTGACCTGCGCATCCTGCAACAGGGGCCGGGCCGTTCCTGCGGTCATCTGCACGAACCGAATATAAGGCAAAGCGGCCAGCAACATGAAGATCGCGGCAACGTATTCCGTCGCCATGCCGAAAGCCCCGAATGAAGCGTCGTAGTTTGCAAAACCGCCTGTCGCAATGGTTGTCATTGAATGCACTGTCGCATCGAAAATGCTCATGCCGGTGAGCACGTAGGCCAGGGCGCACATCAAGGTCAGACCCAGATAGATGACCGAAATGCGCGACGCGATCTCGGTTGCGCGGGGCAGGATCTTGCCCGTTGTCTCATAACCCTGCGATCGGAATATCTGCATCCCGCCAACCCTTAGTTCGGGCAGGAAGACCATGGCGACGACAATGATGCCGACCCCGCCGATCCATTGAAGGATACCGCGCCACAAAAGCAACCCCTTGGGCATGTCGTCGAGCCCGGAAAGCACCGTGGAGCCGGTCGTGGTCAGCCCGGACATCGCCTCGAAGAACGCGTCCACGAAACGGGACTCGGTATCGCCGAAGACAAACGGCAACGAACCGAAAACCGGCAGGACAACCCATACCCCGGTCGTCAGAAGGAATGTTTGCTGAAGGTTCAGACCGGCCTGAACGCCATTACGGCACGACAACGCCCCCGCCCCCCCGACAAGCATCGTGAGAATCGCGGTTTCGGCAAAGACTTCCCAGTGGCCACGGCCCTCGGCAATGTCCACGAGCATCGGTACCAACATGGCGAAACCGAGCACCGTGACCATCAGGCCGACGACGTATCCGACGGGTCTGAGATCAATCATGGCGCAGCGTTGTCCCCGCATTCAGCGGGTGTCAAGCACGGGTCAATCACTGAAAATCCTATCCGGAACGGTCTATGTCGCCGACCGCAAGGACCGGCGACGCATCCATTTCGGCCGCATCGAGCATCGCCGAAACACGTTCAAGGGCGGCAACGATCATCGCCTGCTCCCAATCCTCCAACGCCTCGAACTGCTTTACGTAACGCTGTTGCAAGGCATCCGGGGCATTGAGTATCTTTTCCTGCCCTTGCGCCGTGATCTCGAGGCGGGTCTGGCGCCTGTCCGTTTCGGACCGCCGTCGCGTGAGCAAACCTTTCGCCTCAAGTTTCTTGATCAGGGCGGATATCGTTGCCTGCGTCACACGCATCCGGCTTGAAAGCTCGGTCGGTGTCGCGTGGCCCTTTTCGGATACGATCTGAAGCACCCGAAGCTGAACCGCCGACAGCCCCGCCGCGCGGGCCAGGTCGCGCGAATATTTCTCGGTGGCGCGCAAAATTCGGCGCAGAGCGATCAAACTGACATCGGTGCGGTCCATCGGTGACTCCATTCCGGATCGCACAAATCTACCCGCTATGTGCAAATTGGCAACACGTCAAAGATTTATGCATGATTCAATGACCTTTCCGGTCCGGAATATAGCGTAAGTTAACAAAATTTTTGCCTTTTTCCCTGCCCTGATCCTCTCGGGGAAGAATATTACTTAGCCTGTTGAATTATTTTTCCGGACCCTTATACTTAGACCAGCTAAGCAACCAAGAGGTCAGGAACCGTGCACAGCATCGAAGGATCAAAAACCAATTCCAAGCTCACATTCCGCAAACCACGGCGCGAGGATGGCGCTGGTATCTGGGCTCTCATCTCGTCCTGCCAGCCGCTGGACGAGAATTCGATGTACTGCAACCTGATCCAGTGCGACCACTTCCGGGATACCTGCGTACTGGCCGAACTGGATGGCGAGATCGTGGGCTGGGTCTCGGCCTACCTGATGCCGGATGATCCCGAGACGTTGTTCGTCTGGCAGGTGGCCGTTTCCGAAAAGGCGCGCGGACGGGGCCTGGGCATCCGGATGCTTGACCACATCATCGAACGCGAAAACTGCACAGAGGTCAGGCGCCTTCAGACGACGATCACCATCGACAATGATGCGTCATGGGCGCTGTTCAGCCGGTTCGGCAAGTCGAGGAACGCTCGGCTCCGCAATCAGCCCTACTTCATGCGCGAGGATCATTTCGATGGCCACCATGCCACCGAACACATGGTCACTATCGAATTCGCAAGGGAACTTGAGCGCGCCGCCTGATCGCTGGCGCCACGCCGTTTGCTTCACCAAAAAACAGACAAGGATTTATCATGTCGACTGACACGTCAGCCGAAATTGCAATATTCAACCGTCGCGAGTCCGAAGCGCGCAGCTACTGCCGCGGGTTCTCGAAGGTGTTCACCAAGGCCGCTGGATCCGAAATGACAGACGGGAGTGGGCGCAGCTATATCGACTTTCTTGCCGGCTGTTCCTCCCTGAATTACGGGCACAATGACCCGGACATGAAGGAAGCGCTCGTCGATCACATCGCCGGTGACGGGATCGCCCACGGTCTGGACCTGCACACCGGGACCAAGGCGGATTTCCTGTCGGCGTTCGAGAAACACATTCTCCAACCGCGCGGAATGGATCACAGGGTGATGTTCACTGGCCCGACCGGCGCAAATGCCGTCGAGGCCGCGATGAAGATCGCCCGAAAGGTTACCGGTCGTGACAACATCGTCGCGTTTACCAACGGATTTCATGGCGTCACGCTCGGCGCGCTGTCGGCGACGGCAAACGGCTATCACCGGGGCGGCGCGGGAACCACTCTGAACGGCGTTACCAGGATGCCCTATGACGGGTACATGGGATCGCAGTGCGATAGCACGAAATTTCTCGAAGCCATGCTCAAGGATGGCTCGAGCGGGATTGACGCCCCGGCAGCGATCCTTCTTGAGACCGTGCAGGGCGAAGGCGGGCTCAATGCGGCAAGTCCGGAATGGATAACACGCGTTGCCGAACTGGCGAAAGAACACGGCGCCCTCCTGATCGTTGACGACATCCAGGCCGGCTGTGGACGCACCGGGACGTTCTTCTCATTCGAGGAGATGGGCATCATGCCCGATATCGTCACGATGGCGAAATCGGTGTCCGGTTTCGGCCTGCCGATGGCGCTGACGCTCATCCGGCCCGAGCACGACATTTTCGGCCCGGCGGAACACAACGGTACCTTCCGGGGCAACACCCATGCCTTTGTCACCGCCCGTGTCGCGATCGAGAAATTCTGGGCGGACGACAGGCTCCAGAAGGACATCAACACCAAGGCCGACATCCTCGGGGACGCGCTCGGCGATTTGGCCGCGCTGGTGCCCGGGGCGTTCCTCAAGGGGCGCGGCATGATGCAGGGTGTCGACGTGGGGTCTGGCGACTTGGCCGAAGCCATCTGCGCCCGCGCCTTCGAGAAAGGCCTTATCATCGAGACCTCCGGCTCGGAAGACCAGGTCATCAAGGTGCTCGCACCTCTCACGACGCCCGAAGCAACTTTCAGGAAGGGTCTCAACATCCTCCTCGATGCGGCGCGCGACGTGACGGTTTCAGCAAAATTCGCTGCGGAGTGAAATCATGATCGTTCGAGAATTCGACAACGTCGTGCAGGAAGGCGGCGCCATCTCCGACGCGCACTGGACATCCGTCCGCATGCTGCTGGCCGATGACGGGATGGGGTTTTCCTTTCATATCACATTCCTCGAGGGCGGCAGCGAACACACGTTTGAATACAAGAACCACCTGGAAAGCGTGTACTGCATACAGGGCACCGGCCAGATAACGGATCACGGAACAGGTGAAACGCATCCGATCAAGCCCGGCACGATGTATGCCCTGAACGCACATGACCGGCATACTTTGACCGCGAAAGAAGAACTGGTGATGGCGTGCGTGTTCAACCCTCCCGTCACCGGTCGCGAGGTCCATCGCGAGGATGGCTCATATGCCGCGCCGGATGAAGACAAGTGAAACAGAGGCACCGGGCGGGCGACCCGCACGGTGAAACCCCTTGAAGAGCAATTCCCACACCATCGAGAAAATCGGCGGAACATCCATGTCCCGCCTCGACGAACTGGTCGGAACCTTGTTCGCCGACGGGGACGAAGACGTCGGATACGGTCGGGTTTTCGTCGTTTCCGCGTTCGGCGGCATCACCGATCTTCTTCTGGAGCAGAAGAAATCGGGGAATCCCGGAGTCTTCGCACGGTTTGCCAACGAAGAGGACGATCATGGTTGGCTGGATGCGCTGTCACGCGTTTCGGAAGGAATGCGCGCTGCGCATGGTTCGATCCTGTCGCATCCCGCCGATCAAAGCGACGCGGACGATTTCGTGCGAGACCGGATCGAAGGGGCCCGCAATTGCCTGATCGACCTGCAACGCCTGTGTTCCTATGGCCACTTCCGCCTTTCGCAGCACATGATGCTGACCCGCGAGCTTCTTTCCGGACTTGGCGAGGCGCATTCGGCCTTCGTTGCAACCCTGGCGCTGCGGCGCGAAGGCATCAATGCGCGGTTCGTCGATCTTTCGGGCTGGCGTGATGAGCGTGAGCTGGACCTCGACGCCCGGATCACGGATGGCATGGATGATGTGGATTTCGATACCGAAATGCCGATCGTCACAGGGTATGCGCAATGTGCCGAAGGTTTGATGCGGGAATTCGATCGCGGCTATTCCGAAGTGACCTTCAGCCGCATTGCCGCGTTGACCGGCGCCCGGGAGGCGATAATTCACAAGGAATTCCACCTGTCCTCCGCGGATCCCAAGCTGGTGAAAGGTGACGTTCGCAAGCTGGGCCATACGAATTACGATGTTGCCGACCAACTTTCGAACATGGGCATGGAAGCGATCCATCCCAAGGCTGCCAAGACTCTCAGGCAAGCCGACGTCCCATTGCGGGTCACCAATGCGTTCGAACCGCATGATCCTGGCACGCTTATCGACGATCAACCGGCAGCGCAGCCGGCGGCGGAAATCGTCACGGGGCTGGACGTGCACGCGCTCGAGCTGTTCGAGCAGGACATGGTCGGGGTGAAGGGCTACGACGCCTCGATCCTCGAAATGCTGACAAGGCATCAGGTCAGGATCGTCTCGAAGAGCTCCAATGCCAACACGATCACCCACTATGTGGACGCCCCGCTGCGCAAGCTGCGCAGGGTCGAGCGTGATCTGACCGAAAGATACCCGAATGCCGAAACACGCATTTCGCCCATGGCCATCGCCGCGGTGATCGGCCGGGATCTGTCAGGGCTCTCTCCGCTTTCCTGCGGGCTTCGGGCACTTGCGACCGCGGATATCGAGATCCTGGCAGCCCATCAGACAACCCGCTCTGTCGATGTACAGTTCATCATCCCGCGCGAGTCGCGCGATGCCGCGATCGCAGCACTTCATGAGGCTTTCATCTCGCAGGAAGGGTCTGTTCCGGTGGAAAGGAAACAAGCCGCCTGAGCGCCCTGAACCTGCAGGATTTAGGAAGCCGCCGGCTAGCTAACTCTTTGAGACGGTCTGTCTCTTTTACCAGCGGTAAGCGGGAATCCTGCCAATAAGGGTCACGGTTGCGGATATGACAACTGCCCAATTCACCGCGACAACCCGCCATGCAGCGTCGGCACATCGAGCGCGCTGAACCCGTAATGCCGCAGCCACCGCAGATCGCTGTCGAAGAACGCCCGCAAATCCGGGATCCCGTATTTCAGCATCGCGATCCGGTCGATGCCCAGCCCGAAGGCGAAGCCCTGCCACGCCGCCGGGTCGATGTTGCCGGCCATCAGCACCTTGGGATGCACCATGCCCGACCCGAGGATTTCCAGCCAGTCGTCGCCCTCGCCCACCTTCAGGGTGCCGCCCTCCCACGAACAGCGGATATCGACCTCGGCCGAGGGTTCGGTGAACGGGAAATGCGAGGCGCGGAAACGCAGTTCCACGTCGTCGACCTCGAAGAACGCCTTCACGAACTCCTCCAGGCACCATTTCAGGTTGGCCATCGAGATGTCGCGGTCGATCGCCAGCCCCTCGACCTGGTGAAACATCGGCGTGTGCGTCTGATCGTAATCCGCGCGATAGACACGGCCCGGGCAGATCACGCGCAGCGGCGCCCCGGCCATTTCCATCGACCGGATCTGCACCGGGCTGGTATGGGTCCGCAAGACATGCGGCGGACGGTCATCCCCTTCCGCACGGTGGGTGTAGAACGTGTCCATCTCGGCCCGCGCGGGATGGTGGCCGGGGATATTGAGCGCGTCGAAATTGTGCCAGTCACTTTCGATCTGCGGTCCCTCCGCGACCGAGAAGCCCATGTCGGCGAAGATGGCTGTGACTTCCTCGGTGACCTGGCTCACCGGGTGGATCGTTCCGGTGCGCCGCGGCCGGGCCGGCAGTGTCACATCCAGCCACTCGCCACGCAGACGCTCCTCCAGCGCGGCATCGGCCAGCGCGGCCTTCCGGGCGGCCAATGCACTGTTGATCTCGTCCTTGAGCGCGTTGAGCCTCGGGCCCATGACCTTGCGCTCCTCCGGGCTCATCTTGCCCAGTTCGCGCATCTTCAGGGAAACCTCCCCCTTCTTTCCAAGGGCCTGAACACGCAGCGCCTCCAGCGCCGCCTCGTCGGCCGCGTCGGCGATCAGGCCGATATACTTGTCCCTGAGATCATCCATGTGCCCGCCCCGTTCCGTTCCAGCCTTCCTGCTATCGCCAGACTCCGGCGAATTCAAGCATTGCCGGACATTCGGTTTTCCCCGATGTTGAACAGGGACAGACAGGGTCAGCACCATGAGCTATTTTCGCGACTACCTGAGACGCACCGATCACCGGGGGCTCACCAAATGGCTGCACTATTTCGACGCCTACCAGCGCGAACTCGGGCACCTGCAGGGGCTTGACATCTCGTTCCTGGAAATCGGGGTTTATCGCGGCGGATCGATTCCGATGTGGGCCGGATATTTCGGGCCGGACGCGCGCCTGGTGTTCGCCGACATAGATCCGGCCTGCACCGCCCATGCCGAACCCGGTACGGTGGTGGAAATCGGCGATCAGGCGGACCCGGTTTTCCTCAAGAAGCTGGCCGAAAAACACGGGCCTTTCGACGTC
>Ga0102929_1001639_pt1 | contig 13342 bp, 4 predicted proteins | sample SalPonR1_B_D2_MG_FD_78510 | JGI IMG/M metagenome (GOLD analysis project Ga0102929, IMG submission 78510) | Salt pond soil microbial communities from South San Francisco under conditions of wetland restoration - Salt Pond MetaG R1_B_D2_MG | ecosystem: Environmental > Aquatic > Marine > Intertidal... | reverse complement strand
GCGCGCATGCTCTCCGGCAGGCCGCGGGCGGCGAGTTTGTCGGGGTGGTTCTCGCTGATGAGTCTGCGGTAGGCGCGCTTCACCTCGGCGTCGCTGGCGTCCTTCGATATCCCCAGCGCCGCATAGGCGTCCTCCAGCCGCTTGCCGGCGGGTGGTCCGCCGGGCGCGCCCGACGGACCCGCCGAGGCGGTGCGCAGCAGGGCCTCGAGCTGTGCGACGGCGCCTTCGCCCACGCCAAGCCGCCGCGCCACCCGCACCAGCATGTCGTGCTCGGCGGCATCCACCTTGCCGTCGGCCGCCACGGCCATCACCTGCAGCTGCAGGAAGAGCTGGATCAGCGGCCCCTGACGCCGGCTCAGCTGGGCGAAGGCGTCCACCGCCGCGTCCAGGTCGAAGTCCGGCTGCTTGCCCCGGTTGAAGGCAGCTCTGGCGTCGCGGCGCTGGTCGGCGCCGAGCTGCAGCATGTCGAAGATGCGCTCGGCGGCCTTGATCTCCTCCCGGGTGACCACGCCGTCGGTCTTGCACAGCGCACCCATCACCGAAAAGGTGGAGTCGAGCAGCTGCGACTGCACCACATTCAGCTGGCCGATGAGCCAGCGCTGGACGGCGCGCCCGGCCAGCCAGCCGATGGCCGCGCCGATTAGGAGTCCTTTCAGGCCGCCGAAGAGCCCGCCGAGCAGAGTACCGATGATGACGAACAGCATGGCGCCAGTTTACCAACGCCACGCCAGGTAGGAGGGGCTTTAGCCCCGATTCGGCGGGCAAGCGATCGGGCCTGAAGGCCCTCCTGCCGTTCTTCCTGCCGAATTGGTCTAGAATCCATCCACTGCCATCCCGACCGATCGCGCAGGAGAAGAATATGAAATACCCGATCGTGGCGCGGCTTTTCCTCATCCTGGCTGCCTCGGCGGCCGCTTCCGCCGGCGCCCAGGACATCGACGGCGTGACCGAGCACCCGATGATCTCCCGCTATCCCGGCCAGGAGATCCGCTGGCAGCACATCGAGAACTACATGCCTTACCGGGTGCCGGTGGGGCCGGTCACCGGTTACCGTGCCATCGGCGACTGGATCGACACGGAGGGCCGTGTCACACGTACCTTCTATCGCCTTCAGGGGGAGGGGCGCTCTTTCTCGGAGGTCTACCGGAATTATCTTGATTCGCTGACGGCGCAGGACTTCGAGATCCTGGCGGAGGGCATCTCCGAGGACCGCAAGGGCGTGGCCGCGGGCAGCCGCCAGTGGATGGAGGTGCTCTACCGTGAGAATCCGCCCGGCAAGCCCGGCGAGGTGGGCACGATGTTCGCCGGCAGCGCATCGGCGGGCGGCGCCGGGTCCATCGTGGCGCGCAAGGAGCGGGCGGCCGGCACGGTCTACGCCGTCATCAGCGTCGAGCAGCATGCGGCCGACTATGTCGGGACGCTCATTGATATCATCGAAGTCGAAGCCGCCGAGACCGGACTGGTCGCCGTCGATCCGGATGCCATCGGTTCGGACATCGACGAGTACGGCCGGGTCGTCCTCGACGGCGTCTTCTTCGATCACGACAAGGCGACGCTGAAGCCGGAGTCGGCGCAAGCGCTGACCGCGATAGCCACCTACCTGGCCGCGAACCCGGACAAGTCGTTCTATGTCGTCGGCCACACCGACTCGGTGGGTACATTCGCCTACAACCGCAAGCTCTCGGCCGACCGCGCTCGAGCAGTCGTCGACGCACTGCGCCTCGAGCACGGCGTGGACCCCGTCCGCATCGAGCCCCACGGAGTCGGACCGCTGGTGCCCGCATTCGCGAACGCCACCGAGACCGGCCGCGAACGCAACCGCCGCGTAGAACTGGTCCAGCGCTGAAAAGAAACCGGTAGGAGGGCCTTCAGGCCCGATTAAGCGGCTTCAGGCCCGATTCAATCGCCGGATCGGGGATAAATCCCCTCCTACATTGTTAGTATCCGAGCATGCGTTTCCTCCACACCTCCGACTGGCAGCTCGGCATGACCCGGGCCTTCCTCACGTCCGAGGCCTCGCCCCGCTTCAGCCAGGCGCGCATCGATGCCATTGCCGTGCTCGGCCGGCTGGCGGCCGAACACGAGGCGAAGTTCATCGTCGTCGCGGGTGATGTGTTCGAGTCCAGCCAGATCTCCCGCGAGACGCTGGTGCGTACGCTGGAGGCGCTGAAGCGCATCCCTGTCCCGGTGTTCCTGCTGCCGGGCAACCACGACCCGCTGGACGGTGCCTCCATCTTCTCGACGAAGGAGTTCCGCGACGCACCGGACCACGTCATCGTCATCCGCGACCAGACGCCGATCCCGGTGCCCGGCGCCGAAGGTGTCGAGGTGGTCGGCTCACCCTGGCGCACGAAACACCCGAACGCCGACCTCTGCGCCGAACTCGCTGCGGCCCTCGATCCGGCGCCCGCCGGCGTCACCCGCATCGCCGTCTGCCACGGTCAGACCGACAACCTCTCGCCGGATGCCTCCCAGCCGGCCATCATCGACCTCGCGAGTGCCGGGGTCGCCATCCGCGAGAACCGCTTCCACTACCTCGCCCTCGGCGACCGTCACTCGGTGACGCCCGCGGGCGATACCGGCCGCGTCTGGTATTCCGGTGCGCCGGTAGCCACCGATTTCGTGGAGGAAGACCCGAACCAGGCACTGCTCGTCGACGTCGAAGCCGGGCGCTGCGAGGTGACGCCGCTCGCCGTCGGCGACTGGCACTTCGTGGCCGCGCACTTCACCGTCAACGACGCCGACGACGTGGAACGCTTCCGCACCTGGCTGGACGAGCTGCCGGGCAAGGAACGCACCGCCGTGAAGGTCGGCTTCACCGGCAGCGTGAACCTGGCCACCGCCGGCGCCCTGGACGAGGTCATGGAGACGCGGCGGGAACTCTTCGCAAGCCTCCGTCGGCGCGAGCGCACCACCGATCTGGCCGTCGTCCCGGACGAACTGGACCAGGACTCCGTCTCGCTGTCGGGCTATGCGAAGGCCACCTGGGACGAGCTGCTGGCGGAGTCGGAGGCTGGCGACGAGACGGCGGGCGATGCGCTCAGGCTGCTCTACCGCCTCTCGAATTCCCGGTAGGAGGGCCTTCAGGCCCGATTCGGTATCGCGCCTGAAGGCGCTCCTACACAGATATCCGCGCGGGTATCAGGTGCCGTCGTCGAGTCCGGCGAGTTCCTCGCGCAGCCGAGCGGCCAGCGCCTCGTCGCCCATCTCCTCGGCGAGCCCGGCGTAGTTCTCGAGCAGAGTTTCCATGGTGTGCACGTAGCTGGCGTTACCGCGAGCGTGGCCGAGAGCCTTCTCGAACCACGAGCGGGACCGCGGGTAGTCGCGCCGCTCGCGGTGTAGCTGCCCGAGTTGTCCGTAGGCGTACACGACCTGCTGGTGATCCGCCGGCAGCGAGGTGCCGGCCAGGCCCAGGGCCTCGTCGAATTTCTCCAGCGCCTCGTCGTAGCGTTCCTGCTGCAGCCGGATGGCGCCGATCGCGTTCAGCGTGAACACCTTGAAGGGATGGTCGGCTTTCAGGCTGCCGTCGTAGATCGACAGCGCCTGCAGATACTGCTCCACCGCCGCGTCGAGCTGCCCGCGTTTGTGCCACAGGAATGTGCCGAGATAGTGGTGATTGAGGCCTACCCGCTCATCCCCGGGACCGAGCGCGTCCCGCTGTATCGCCAGCGCCGCGCGTATGTCCGCCTCCGCCTCCTCGTTTCTTTCCAGCAGGCTGAGCGCATTCGAGCGCGCAAGCCGCGCGCCGGCATAACTCTCGTGTCTCGGGCCGAGCGCCTTCTCCATGAGTGCCACCGCCCGGTCCAAATGCGCGAGCGCTTCCTCTTCGTTACCGAGCCGCGACTCATAGTTGCCCATCGATACGTACACGCTGGCCCGGACGAAGTCGCTGGACTCCCCGATCTCCTCGAAGCGGGCCTCGGCCTGACGCATGTACTCCAGCGCCTCTTGGTAGCGGGACCTGACGCCGTAGATGATGCCGAGATTCACCAGCACCGCCCCCGAGGTGTGCCCGGTCACGTCCCGCCCGGCGTCGATCATCGCCAGCACTTCCCGCAGCAGCGCTTCCGAACGGTCGTATTCGCCCGCAGATCGCAGCAGCATCGCGTAGCGGTTCAGCGTGGATGAGAGCGCACGGTCGTCCGCGTCCGGATCCGCCCGAAACGCAGCAAGTGCCTGCTCGAACAGCCCGGCGGCCTCCTCGAGTTGTCCGGCCTGCGCCAGACTGTTGGCGAGGGAGGCCTTCGCGCGCGCGGCCTGCGCCGGCTCATCCGCATAGACCTCGTCGTAGACCCTCATGGCTTCCCGGCCGAGCGGGATCGCCGTCTCGTAGTCGCCCATCGACTGGTACGCCTCGCCGAGCACGCCGATCAGGCGGCCCCGTACGCGAGGCGCCTCCGCGAGTTCCTCGTCGATGCGCCGCCGGCCTTCCTCGAGCAGCGAGCGGGGCGAGATCTCCCCCGGGTTCGTCATCTTCGGGTTGGCCGCGTTGAATAGCGTGACGACGAAGTCCGTCGCCCGGTTCGCCACGCGCGCCTCGGTGCGCGCCCGGTCGCGTTCCGCGGCGAGCTGCCAGGTGTAGTAGCCAACGAGCCCCACGATGACGAGGACCATCCCGGCGGCCGCGGACGCCCCGAGCGCATTGCGGCGCAGGAACTTGCCCAGTCGGTAGCCCGCAGAATCCGCCCGGGCGCTGACCGGGCGGTGCTCCAGCCAGGCCCTGACGTCGGCCATGAGTGCGCTTACCGACTCGTAGCGCCGGTCCGGCTCCTTGCGCAGGGCCATCATGACGATGTTGTCGAGGTCGCCCGCGAGTTCCCTGCGCAGCCGGCCGACGGTCGTGCCGCGGGTGCGCCCGACGTCGGCGGCGTCCTTCGGCTCCCGTTCCGCTGCGGGCTCCGCCTCGGTCACCCGGCTGCTCGGCCTGGCCGGCTCCTGCTCGCAGATCGCGCGTTCGAGCTCGGCGGCCGTCGAGCGCTCCAGCGGATACGGGAAGTGACCGCTCAGGAGCTGGTAGAGCAGAATGCCCAGGGAGTAGATGTCCGTGGCGGTGGTGACGGTCTCGCCCCGCACCTGCTCGGGACTCGCGTGGCCGGGCGTCATGATCCGCGCCGCATCCTGCGTGACCGCGATCGTGTGCTGCAGCGGCCCTGCGTCGAGCAGCTTCGCGATGCCGAAGTCGAGCAGGTATGGCGTGCCGCGCTCGTCCACCAGGATGTTCGAGGGCTTGATGTCGCGATGGATGATCAGCCGCCGGTGGGCATGCTGCACCGCGCGGCAGCACTCGAGGAACAGCGCGAGCCGTTCCTCGACGCCGAGGGCGTGGCGGTCGCAGTAGTCGGTGATCGGCAGGCCGTCGACGTATTCCATGGCGAGCCACGGCCGCCCGCCTTCCGTCTCGCCGCCATCGAGCAGGTGCGCGATGTTCGGGTGCTCGAGGTCCGCGAGCAGCTGGCGCTCAGTGCGGAAGCGGCTGGCGAGGGAGGCATCGCCGCCGGAGCGCAGGATCTTCAGCGCCACCTGCTTGCGGTACTGGTCGTCGGCACGCTCGGCGAGCCAGACGGTGCCCATGCCGCCCTCGCCGATGCGCCGCACCAGCCGGTAGGGGCCGAGCCTGCGCACGCCCTCGGTGGCGGTGACTTCACCGGCGGCCTCCACCACGATATCGCGCAGCCCGGCGTCGGTCTCCTTGCTCGCGCGGATCAGCCCGAGGAGTTCCGCCAGCAGCTCGTCGTCTCCTGCGCAGCGCTCCTGCAGGAATGCCTCCCGCGCCTCCGGCGGGCGCGCCATCGCCTCGGCGAAGATCGCCTTCAGCGTGGTCCAGTGCTCGTCGCCGCCGCTCGCCATGCCCGTACTGTACCGTCGTGATCCATCGCCCGATAATAGACTAGCAACAGACCAGGAATGGACGGGGAATAGACGGGGCTTCGAAGGGGCCACCAGGGCCGAGTGATATGAGCGACGAGGGACGCATCACCCGATTGATCCACGCCTGGCGCGAGGGCGATGCCGGCGCGCTGGACGAGCTCGCGCCCTACGTCTACGACGAGCTCCGACGCCTCGCCGGGCAGCAGATGCGGGCGGAATCCGGGCCCCACACGCTGCAGGCCACCGCACTCGTCAACGAGGCCTTTCTGCGCCTCGCCGATATCGAGCTCGACTATCACGACCGGGCTCATTTCTACGCCATGGCCGCGCGCACCATGCGCCGTATCCTCGTCGACCACGCCCGGCGCAAGGGCAGTGCCAAACGCGGTGGCGGCGCCCGGGAAGTCACTCTGGACGAGGCGGCCGTGGCCGCGGAACAGCCGCTCGCGGCCATCCTGGACCTCGATGACGCTCTGGCCGAACTCGCGGACAAGGATGCCGACCTGGCCGCCGCCGTGGAACTGGTCTTCTTCGGCGGCCTCACCTACGAGGAGGCGGCGGCCGCCCGCGGCGTGTCGCGGGCCAAGCTGGCGCAGGACCTCACGCTCGCCAAGGCCTGGCTGCACGTCAGGCTGAACGATCCCGCCGAGTAACGGGACAGCCGCCGGCAGGCGCCCGCCGAGCCGTCCGCAGACCCCCTCCGCAGACCCCCTCCGCAGACCATCCGTAGACCATTGGTAGACGATTCCTCCGCGTTCTGCGCCTTCATGGACAAGGGCAGAAAAAACCGGGGAATCGACATGACTTCGAGCGCCTATACGAATTGTGCACCGCGGCATCGCCTCGGCCCGGCTCACCTCCTGGTGAGTGCGTTACTGACGGTGATGGCCATGCAGTCGGCCGGCGGTGCGGTGCTCATCCGCACGCCCGACGACAACGGAGGGCTCGATGCGGCGCTCGGCTCACTGGGAGGGGCGCACGTGGCGAGCGTACCGGCGGGGCTGGCGCCGCCGCCCATCGACCAGATCGCGGAGGTGATCGGTTACGGCACGGACATCGGCATGAAGTTCCTGCCTCCGTCGCTGCGTCTGCCTGCGGACCTGACCGTCACGCCGAACGCGCCGGCCAGCGGCTCCGACTTCGCCAACGAATGCGTCTACCGGTTCACCATGCCGGTGGCGGCGGACGGGGACGACGCCGGCATCGAGGAGGACTACGCGAGCACCTACTTCATCCCCTACAACCCGCTGGATGACGTCTGGGCCGATCTGGGTGCGCCGCGCGTGTTCCACCCCTCGGGCGATATCACCGTCTCGGTCAGGAACGAGCATCTCGCCGGCGACGTGGCCTACCCGGAATTCCCGGAGGGCCTGCACCGTCTCGACTGGCAGGCCGACATGCGGATGAATCCGGTCCTGGACATCGCCCTGCCGAGCGTGCTCATCCCCATCTCTTCCTACGCGGAGAGCCGTGTCGCCAAGACGGCGATGGCGAAACTGGCGCTGAAAAAGGGCGCGGCGAAATTCACCGGCCGGGTCGTCACGACGCTCTACGAGCTCGCCATCGACGCCGGCCTGGCCGCCGGGGACGAAGACATCAGCGCCACCGCATGGAACGAGCGCATCTCCGAGATCACCGCGCGCAATCGCGGCACGCAGTGGCTGAAGGTGTGGGACACGCACCTGCCCTGGCTGCGCGACGCCGGAACCGGCAGCGCGCCCATCGAGGAGCAGCTCGTCGAACTCGAGGCCACGGATTTCGGCGGCGTGCGTTTCGGCCGCGTGCGCGAGGAACTGAAGGCGCGCTTCGAGCCGGTTGACGATTGCGGCAAGGCGTTCTTCACGGAGACCGGTGAGAGCGATGCGCGGCTGCTGCCGATCGACCAGGAGAGCGTCGTGACCTGGGAGAGCCGGGAGCGTGTCGGCGGCCCGTACCAGACCGCCGCGCACTCACTGGCCGCCAACCAGCGCTGGCTCGGCAACGGCGCCAACGTGGTGACCACACTCACCCAGCGCATCCGCGTGGTTGACACCCAGGCGCCGATCCTCGTGCCGCCGCCGGGCTTTGCCCGTTACGCCGAGGCGGATATCGACCTGACGGCGGAGTCCTTCCCGCTCGGCCGGCCCCGGGTGGTCGACCTGGCGGATCCTGCGCCCGTGACGGAGAACGATGCGGGTGAGCGTCTCGCGGCACCCACGGAAGACGAGGGCGGCCGCCGCTATCTCGTGCAATGGTGGGCCACCGACTCCTCGGGCAACCGGACGGAGCCGGGAGCGGACGACCCGGATCGCTATACCCAGGTGGTGACCCTGAAATGGCCGGGCACCAACACGGCCCCGGAAGCGCAGCCGGCGAGCGCAGCCACCATCACGTCCGAGGCGGTGGAGATCGTCCTGCGCGGAGATGACACCGACCTGATCGACGGCCGTTACGACCCGCTCGACTTCCGTATCGAGAGCCTGCCGGAGAACGGCTATTTCGAGGCGCCGCTGTATCCCTACTTCATCGAGGACTTCCGCATCACGCCGGTCGGCGAGCGGCGGGAGGGCGACGAGATCACGCGGGTCAGCCCGCTGGGCGCTCTGGCCCAGGGTTTCGTCGATACGCTTGCGGGCGAGCGCGGCACCTACCTCAACGACAACATCTGTCTCGCCGAGGCGGGTACGCCGGGCGCCGACGAACTCGGCAACGTCATCCCGGTGGACTTCGTCTACCAGCCGAGCCACGTGTACGTGAGTGACGATAACGTCTACTACATTCGCGACAAGTTCTTCCTCTGCGGCGAGACCCCGATCAACCACCTCGACGTTCCCGGCGAGCTGCCGGCCATCCCGCGCATCTCCGTCTGGGACGAGAACGGGAACTTCCTGGCCATGCGCGCGCTATATCCCACCGCCGACCCGGCCTACGACAACACGGGCCTCGGTTCGAACGAGTGGCCCCGGGACGAGTTCACCGTCGACCACAACGGTCGTTTCTGGATCATCTTCGAGGACATCGTCACGACCTTCGGCCAGGGCCTGAACTTCCGGAGCCTCGACGCGGATCTCGGCGATCTCCGCGCCCACGGCCGCACGAGCTACGACGAGACGGACGTCATCTATGGCCGCGAGGTGAAGGGCGTCGTCGGCGAGTCCGGCTGGGACCTGCTGTACGAATTGCACTTCAACGGCGTGCATGTGCGCCCCTCCACCGACGATCCCGATCTCTCCGCCGAAGAGCAGAAGATCGGCGTACTGGACGTCTCCGGCATCGCGACGCTGGAGGAGGACCCGGACCCGCCCATCGATGGCTCGGTCCCGATCATCGGCGGCCTGGACCTGACCGAGACCTCGCTCCGCGGCACCGACATCGCCGTCGATAGCAACGGCTACGTCTACGTGCTCGAGCCGCGCAGGAACCGCATTCACAAGTGGGCGCCTACCACCCGGGACGCCCTCGGCGAATGGGTGCTCGGCGAGTATGTCGGCTGGATGGGGAGCTGTGTGGCCAACAAGGCCGACCCGGACACCGGCGTGCCCTATAACGGCTGTGACGAGGCGAGCGGGACGAGCCGGGGTTATGCGTGCACGGACGACACCTGCACCCAGGCCCTGGACGCGGACGGCAACTGGGCCACGGCGGGTGAGGGCGCCGGGCAGTTCGACGGGCCGCGCGACATCAAGCTGGACCCGAACGACCGGCTTTACGTGGCGGACACGCAGAACTTCCGCGTGCAGCGTTTCGGCCCGGACGGCGCCTTCGCCGGCGAGGCCGAGTCTACCGGCACCGGTGTCAATCAGGGCGAGGAGCCCGGCTTCATCCTCGGCAATATCGGGCAGCCGAAGCGCCTCTCGGTCAATTCCACCTCGTTCTTCGTGATCGAACCGGAGAGCGAGAACGGCGACGACTTCGTTCACGTGTTCAGGACGCTGCCGTTCTACGACGTGACCGACGCCAGCGCGAAGGTGAAATACGTCTCCCGTTTCGACTTCTACAACGACGTCGACCGCTTCACTTTCGTCGTCGACGACGGGATCGAGGAGAGCCCGCCGGCCCCCGTCAGCGTCACCGTCGACCGTGCCTTCCGCCCGCCGGAGCGCCTGCGCTCCCAATGCTACGCCGACGAGACGCTGGCGGAGCCGATCCGCTGCGAACTCGACGAGGACGGCACGCTCTTCATCCGCCTGAGTTCCTACGACCCCGACGGCTTCGTGAGCACCGGCGGTCTGGATACCCACACCTTCAGCGTAGAGACGGCGCCGGCCAGCGGGACGCTGACCGAGATCGCCGCCGAGGACAACTCCGTGGTGTTCCGCTACACACCGGACCCCGACTACAGCGGCGAGGACGGGTTCAGCTGGAGCGCGAGCGACGGTGTGGCGAGCGCCGCGACGGACGCCGAGGTGCGGCTGCAGATCCGGCCGGTACCGGATCCGGTTGCACTCGATCTGCCCGACGACCTGAAGGCGGCGCGCGGATTCCGTCGCACGGTGACGGCGGATTACTCCGATCCGGACGAGGATCCGGACGAGCAGCAGAACATCCTCTCCATCGAGTGGGGCGACGGTACCGACGCGACCGGCCCGGACTGGACCAACTCCGGCCGCCGGGACCTGAACGACCGCGAGATCGATCCGCATCTGCCGGTCGCACCGGGCATCGGCTACCTGATCGCCGGCCATACCTGGGAGAGCGTCGGGGCGAAGACGCTCAGCGTCACGATGTTCAACGACCCGGATCTCGGTCTCGACGATACCGTGGCCACGACCACCGTCGAGGTCATCGACGCCACCGTCGTGACGGCGGAACTCGGGGCGCCGGTCGATGCGGTGGACGCGGACATCCCGTTCCCCCTGCCGATCGTGGTTACCAACCTGCGCCCGGACGGCTGGGAGGGGCTGGTCGCAGGCAACGTGCGGGTATCCGTGGGCATCCCGGAGGGCCTCGATATCGTCTCCGTCGATCCCCGTTGCGCAGAAGGCGAACGGCTGGAGTGCGAGCTCGGCGATCTCGCCCGGGGCGAGGCCACGCGCATCGATCTCGCGGGCCGTATCACGCTGCAGGCCGCCCGGGAGGAACAGTCCTACGCCATCGAGGTCGAGATCGTCGACGACGGGCCGAAGATACGCGACGACAACGTGGCCGTGCTGGCGGTGTCGGTGGCCGACGCCGACGACGACGGCGTCATCGACGCGGATGACGCCTTCCCCGACGACCCCGAATACGCCGATGACCGCGACGCCGACGGCCTGCCCGACGAGTGGGAGGCGGACTACGGCTACGACCCGGACACGGCGGACGACGCCACGTTTGACGAGGACGGCGACGGCATGACGCTCGTCGAGGAATACCGCGCCCGCGGCTTTCCCAAACTCGCCGACCGCCCGGCCGCCGAGTCCGGCGCTCGTCTTACCGCACCGGAGACCGGTGCCGAGGACCGCTTCGGCCAGGCGCTGGCCGGCGGCGACTTCAACGGGGACGGCTACGCCGACGTGCTGATCGGTGCCCTGAGGTACGACGGTGCCGGCGCCGCGTTCATCGCGTGGGGCTCGGAGAACGGTGTGACCTCCGGTCTCACCGAACTGTCGGCCGGAGCTGGCTACAGCGCCTACGGCCGCGCCGTCGCCACCGGCGACTGGAACGACAGCGGCTATCCGGATGTCGCCATCGGCCGCGCGAACGGCATCGACATCCGCTACAACAACGGCGAGATCTACGAGACGCCGGACCTCGAGCTCGCCGGCCTCGAGTCCGGTGCCGACCTGGGCTCTTTCCTCGCCAGCGGCGACGTGGACGGCGACGGCATCGACGACCTGGTGGCGCTGAACCCTGTCGCCGGCGAGCGGGCACGGCTCTACGTCTACCGCTCCACCACGGGCGGGCCGGACGGCGTGCCGCTGATCCACGCCCTGGACGTCTTTTCCGCCTCCGCCGTGGCGGTGGCCGACATCGACGGCGACGGCGCCTCCGACCTCCTCGTCGGCGGCGGCGAGAAAGTCACCGGGTATCTCGGCGCGGACAACGACTGGGCGGCACCGGCGCTCGTGCCCGAGCCGTCCTTCGAGCTGCAGGCTCTCGCGTCCGCCAGCCGCTTCGGCTTCAGCATCGCGAGCGGCGCCGACATCGGCGGCGACGGCATCGCCGACCTGGTGGTGGGCGCCTACGGCGGACGCGGCCGCATCCACGTCTACGACAGCACCACGGCGTACTGGGTGGCCGACGTCGACGAGATCGTCAGCACCACGCCGCCGGCGCAGACCATCGCCGGCCGCGACGACGGCAGCGACCCCGGCGACACCCACGGCGACCAGTTCGGCGTGCGCGTGGCCCTGGGCCATCTCGACCGGGACGGCTACGCCGACGTGATGGTCGGCGCCAACCGCGGCGGGCTCGCCGATGCCGGCTACGTGCAGGTCTATCGCGGCGGCCCGGACGGCCTCACCGCCGACCCGGAGACCGGCGAGGGCGACATCGACTACGACATGCTCGGCTACTACGTCGCCATCCCCGGCGACGTGGACGGCGACGGCGTCGACGACATCGCCGGCGGCGCGCCGGATATCGCCACCGCCCAGAGCCCGAACCCGGACGGCGGCTACGTGCGCATCTACCGCCACGCGCTCGCGGCCGTGGACCCGGCCGACGACCCGGACGGCGACGGCGTGGCCACCGGTGCGGACAACTGCCCGGACACCGCCAACACCGACCAGGCGGATCTGGACGGCGACGGCATCGGCGATGCCTGCGACGACGACATCGACGGCGACGGCACCAGCAACGAGTTCGACAACTGCCCGCGCACGGCCTCCGACGACCAGTCGGACCTTGACGGCGACGGCATCGGCGACGCCTGCGACGACGACATCGACGGCGACGGCACGGCCAATACCGACGATGCCTTCCCCCGGGACGTGCGCTACAGCGCCGACACCGACGGCGACGGCATGCCGGACGCCTGGGAGACCGAAAACGGCCTGAACCCGGAGGATGCGGGTGACGCCGACACGGATGCCGACGGCGACGGGCGTTCCAACGCGGACGAGTTCCGCGCCGGCGGCGACCCCGCCACCGACGACGTGCCGCCGCAGGTCACCGCACCCGCCGACATCGTGGTCGACGCCATCGGCCCGCAAACGCCGGTGGACCTCGGCCGGGCGGCGGCGAGCGACGGCCGTGACGGCGCAGTCACCGCCACGCCGGATCGGCAGGGACCGTTCCCGCCGGGCCGCCACCTCGTGACCTGGCGCGCGACGGATGCCGCCGGCAACGAGGCCGCGGACACTCAGCGGGTGGACGTGCTGCCGCTGGTGAATTTCGCCACCGGCGCGCTCGCGATGGGCGAGGGCACCGAGCGCATCGTCACCGTGACGCTGAACGGCCCGGCGCCGGAGTACCCGGTGGTGGTGCCTTACACGGTCAGCGGTACGGCGACCGAGGGCGAGGACTACGAGTTCGACAGCGGCGAGGCCGAGATCCGGTTCGAGGGCGGCGG
>Ga0102929_1001628_pt1 | contig 13406 bp, 11 predicted proteins | sample SalPonR1_B_D2_MG_FD_78510 | JGI IMG/M metagenome (GOLD analysis project Ga0102929, IMG submission 78510) | Salt pond soil microbial communities from South San Francisco under conditions of wetland restoration - Salt Pond MetaG R1_B_D2_MG | ecosystem: Environmental > Aquatic > Marine > Intertidal... | reverse complement strand
GGGAACAATGCCCTCTTCCACGGCAGCGCGAGTGGCGTGCAGGGCGTCTTCGACGCGGGCTTTCTTTTCCTTCATCTCGGTTTCGGTGGCAGCCCCGACCTTGACCACGGCAACTCCGCCGACCAGCTTGGCCAGCCGCTCCTGGAGCTTTTCACGGTCGTAGTCGCTGCTGGTCTCTTCGACCTGGGCGCGGATCTGCTTGACGCGGGCCTGGATGTCGGCCTCGGACCCAGCGCCGTCGATGATGGTGGTATTATCTTTATCGACCACGATCCGCTTGGCAGTGCCCAGCATATCCAGGGTGGCGTTTTCGAGCTTGAAACCGACTTCCTCGGAAATCACCCGGCCGCCGGTCAGCACGGCAAGGTCTTCCAGCATGGCCTTGCGGCGGTCACCGAAACCGGGCGCCTTGACGGCAGCGATGTTGAGGGTGCCGCGCAGCTTGTTGACCACCAGGGTGGCCAGGGCTTCGCCTTCGATGTCTTCAGCGACGATGAACAGCGGACGACCCTGCTTGGCCACCGGCTCGAGCACCGGCAGCAGGTCACGCATGTTGCTGATCTTCTTGTCGTGAATCAGGATCAGGGCATCTTCCATGACCGTTTCCATACGCTCCGGATCGGTCACGAAATAGGGAGAGATATAGCCGCGATCGAACTGCATGCCCTCGACGGTTTCCAGTGAGGTTTCCATCGACTTGGCTTCCTCGACCGTGATGACGCCTTCCTTGCCGACTTTTTCCATGGCTTCGGCGATGATGTTGCCAATGGTCGCATCGCTGTTCGCGGAAATGGTACCGACCTGGGCGATTTCGGTGTGATCCTTGACCGGCTTGGACAGTTCTTTCAACGACTGGACTGCGACTTCCACAGCCTTGTCGATGCCACGCTTGATTTCCATGGGGTTGTGGCCGGCCGTGACCAGCTTGACGCCTTCACGGTAGATTGCCTGGGCCAGAACGGTCGCTGTGGTGGTGCCGTCGCCGGCAACGTCGGATGTCTTCGAGGCGACTTCCTTGACCAGCTGGGCGCCCATGTTCTCGAATTTGCCTTCCAGTTCAATTTCCTTGGCGACGGTCACGCCGTCCTTGGTGATCAGGGGGGCGCCGAAGCTCTTTTCCATCACTACGTTGCGGCCTTTAGGGCCAAGAGTGACCTTGACGGCATTGGCCAGCTTGTTGACACCTTCCAGAATTTTGGAACGGGCATCTTGCCCGAATTTGATTTCCTTGGCAGACATATTATTCTGTCCTCCTTGAGATAGACGTTTGACTGTTCCGGGCGAGCTTATTCGACGATGCCGAGAATGTCATCCTCGCGCATCATCAGGTATTCATTGCCTTCGATTTTGATCTCGGTACCGGCGTACTTGCCGAACAGGACCTTATCGCCTTCCTTGACATCAAGCGCCAGGACTTTGCCATCTTCGGTGACCTTGCCCTTGCCGACGGCAACGACTTTGCCCTGCTGGGGCTTTTCTTTGGCGGTATCCGGGATAATGATACCTGCGGCAGTCTTGGTCTCCTCTTCAAGACGCTCGACGATGATCCGGTCATGCAATGGTCTGATATTCATGAACTCTTCTCCTTTCCTCCACAACTTAGTGCTGGGGTTATATGGTTGCTGCATTGTCGACTGCAGAAATTGCGGCAGCCTGAGTCGCCACCCTCTAATGCGCAGGCGCAGACAGGCACGAAACAAGCCGCACCTTTTAGCACTCTCTCTGCTCGAGTGCTAAAGGCAGGCATAAATATAATCAGCCACTCTATTTTGTCAAGGCCTTTGACAGATTTTTTTTAATTCGGGCGGAAAACAGTGGCAGGAGATCAGGACGATTGCCAGGATGCCATTTCAGCCAACAGATCTTCAGCCAATCGGGCGGCGAAGATGTCAGCCAGGCGGCTCTGGGCCTTTTCAAGTGTCTCGTCTGGCTTATCATCAATTGTTGCCAGGGAGGTGCCCTGCAAAACCGGCCCGGGCTTGAGGCTGTATCCCGGCGGGAGGACCAGCGTGATATCGTCGTCGAAGAAGCCCGCATCAGCTGGGCGGAATGGAATCGGCGCGTCGCCAGGTCACGGTTCTGGACGATGCGGTCACCTACAACCGTCAGACCCTGGATTCATACATGAAGCAATTCAATGTCGGCCAGCGAACCCTGCCCGATGTTCCTGATGCCCGCAACGAATTGTTCCAGACCTCCGGTCTGCCGGTGACGGCAAGGACCAATGAGGCCATTGCCAAAGCACGTCTTCTCGCCCTGGCCGGCAAATTGAACGCAGGCCTGGGAATCAATAAAGAGGTCTATAGGGTTAAAGCCGAAGATTAATTCCCCGAAGCGCCTTCAAGAAGCCATAAATAATCAAGGGGCCGCCGATGTTTCGGTGACCCTTTTTTAGACCAGGCCTTTTTTCTGCGCATAAAGGGTGAGATCGACCCGGTTTTTCACCCCCAGCTTGCTGTAAATATTATGGATATGAATCTTCACCGTCCCTAGGGATAAAACCAGTTTCTCAGCAATCTGCAGATTGCTGAGCCCGGTAGCAACCAGGCACATAATTTCCGTTTCTCTCTCGGTCAGGATGGTCGCCACCCGCCTTGCCCCAGCTTCCTTTCTCAGCATAAGCTCGAAAGCCTTGCCAATCGATTTCTTTTCCAGCCACTGGCCGCCAGCGGCCACCTTTTGAAGGCATTGCAGCAGAAGAGAAACCGGCATCGTCTTGAGGACCATTCCCTGCACGCCCAGGCGCAAGGCCTCGATTGTTTGCTGATCATTCAACGAATCCGTCAAAATAACGGTTTTCAGCAAAGGATGTTCATTCGAAAGGTCACTTATCAAACGAAGACCATCGTAATCCTGCAGCCGAATATCGACCAGCAGGATATCGGGGTCGTGCTCGTCGATCGCCTGACGTGCCGCCTGCGCAGTCTGGCAACATACCGCCAGGTCAATCTGGTTGACCGTCGAAAAAAGCTGCTTCAGGCCAAGCAGAAAAACCGGTTGGGCATCAGCGGCCACGATCTTGATCACCATGGGAAAACTCCGTAGATGATTGAAATCACGGCCTCAGTATGCCTAAAGTTATAGAAAAGTCAACTTTTGGCTAGATTGCCGCTCAGGAAACCAACCACTAGACTGTTACCAAATGAATGAAAGGAAGCAGCGTCATGGAAAAAAGAACTGCCAACCGATTCGAAGTCGAGGTTCCGGTGCATCTCGAACAGGGCTCGGGAGTTTCCCGGGATATCAGCCTTTACGGCATTTATTTTGTGACCGAACAGGGTTTCACGGAGGGCATGCCATTTCGCTTCAGCATCGAATTTAAATATGCCATCCCGGGACGTTCCATTCGTCTGGATTGCGAAGCGCACGTGCTCAGAGTTGAACCCCAGGGGAACATGGTCGGCATTGCTGCCTGCATCGATGAAGCAAGCAAGGTGACCGGCCGCGACAATCGGGGGAAGCAATTTTAATATTTGACCTCCACCCGGTAGTCCAGCACCGTCATCCCCTTGGCCGGCACCTCGATCTTCCACAATGCTGTATCGGCGGCAGCCTTTTCATGGGGATGACTTTCCTGCAGTATCCGCCAGTCGCCGGGGACCGGCTCGGCCACCGTCACGGTCACCGCTTCCTGCTTGGCGTTCTTGAGAACAATCTCGTAGGCGCTCTCGAACCGGTAGTTATAGCGGCTGTCGCCGCCCAGCTTGCGGAAATCGGTCTGCTTGCGGCTGGCGGTCACGTCGAAAGCGTCGCCCAGTTTCAGTCGCACACTTTCATTCTCCGGGGTGTGGTCGATGCGGTCCTCGCCGACGAACTGGGGCCGTCCGTCGCTGTCCTGCTTGTAAACCCGCACCACCCCTTTCGGCAAAGGCATGCCGAGCCGAGCCTGTTTGCGGTTTTCGAACTCGACGAACACACCGACCTTGAGCTTCTGCCCAAGATCACCGTATTGGCTGCGATAATACTGCGGACTGCCCTGCAGCCGGAACTCCTTGGCGACCGGCACTTCGGCGGCGTTCAGCAGGCTGACCTGCTTGGTCTGGTTGTCGCGGATGGTGGTCGGTCGCTGCAGGGTGTAGAGATGGTATTCGAACAGGCTTTCTTCCTGCATCTGCGGCGCCGCGGCCTGGACCATGGACTTCTCCAGCATCACATCCCGCCGCATCCTCATCTGGTCCCGCACCCGGTTGACGTCGCCGGCCACCAGCTGCAGCAGGGCATCGGGATAGGTGGTGCCGCTCTGGTTGGTCAGGGTCACCCAGCCGGACAGGTCGATGCTGCTGTCGTCCGGGCTGAGTTCGGCGACGTAATCGGCCCGCCAGGATAAACCTCCGGTCAGGTAGCTCAATTCCAGTTCCTGATGGCCGGCACCCCGGTTCTCCAGGTCGATGACCAGGGTCGGCCGATCGCGCAGATTTTCGGGAACGGAAGGGAACACCAGCCGCCCGGGAACACCGGTCTCGATCCGGTCGCCCACCTGCAAAACCACGCCATTGCTGGCGGCCAGAACCCGGGCCGTCTCAAAGCGGTCTTCGCCGGTTTCCGGATGGGTGCGCACCAGCTGCACCTCGCGACCGACATATTTTTCCAGCAGTTTACCGGGGGTCAGCAGGTCGAAATCGAAGTTCTGCTCCAGAATGGTCAGCCGGTTCCCGGCGTTCAGACTTCTCAGCAAGGCGGTTTCCGGGCGGATTTTGGCGCTCACTTCGCGCAGGGCCAGGGAAACATGGCCTTTGGGCAACGTCACCTGCCGCAGATCGCGCACCAGGGCCAGGTCTTCGTTGTAGATGGTGACCGCCACCTCCTGCTGATCGTCCAGGGTACTGACGGTTTCTTCAGCCCGAGCTTTCAAGTTGAGTAAAACCTGACAAGCAACCACAGAAAGAATCAATATTTGTTTTTTCATTTTCAATTCTCCCGGCAAAAAAAAACCGCTTCTTATTAACGCAGAGACGCAAAGTCGCTGAGAAAACGAACGCTTAAGCAGACATTCTTGGTTTGCAGTGGTTTGCTGGGTTTGAAGAAAACTGCTTTTTTTTGCTTTTTCATTTATAGTCCGCTCAGCGTCTTTGCGTCTCTGCGTTAAACGGCCTTGAACTGCTGTTTGCTTTTGATTTTAACAGAAACCCGGGAAAGAGAACTCAGGCAGGTTCCAGCCCGGCGAATTTGACCAGCAGCTTCTTCGGCCCGAAGCGGTGGAAATAGACGATCACCTTCTGATTTTCGCCCTGTCCTTCCACCCGGCGGACGGTCCCAACCCCGAACTTCACATGGCGCACCTGCATGCCGATTTGCAGACCATTCTCGGCATCCGGCACCATGCGCAAATCATCCTCGTCAGGGCCTGCCTCCTCCTGTGCAAGGGTCGCTTCCGGCTGGTCGAACAGCGAGGCCAGGTTGTGGCTGGCCGGCCGCTTAAGGCCGACAGCTTTGGCCTGGTCGAGGAACTCGGGGGGAATTTCCTTGAGGAAGCAGCTGGGGGGATTGAACTGGTAGTCACCATAGATCCGACGACGGCGGGCATGAGTCAGATAGAGCTTTTCCATCGCCCGGGTCATGCCGACATAGCAGAGCCGCCGTTCTTCCTCGACGTCCTCGTCAGCGCTGGCGGTCCGGCTGTGCGGGAAGAGGCCCTCTTCCATGCCGACCATGAACACCACCGGGAACTCAAGGCCCTTGGCGGCATGCAGCGTCATCAGGGAGACACGGTCCAGGCTGGGGTCGTAGGAATCGACATCGGTGATCAGGGCCACCTGTTCCAGGTAGTCGTCGAGGGTGCCTTCCCGGCCGTAGTGCTCCTCCATGCCGGCCAGCAGCTGTTCGAGGTTCTCGATGCGGCTGCGCGCTTCTTCGGTCCGCTCCTGGCGCAGCTGCGGACCATAGTCGGTTTCCTCGATCAAATCGGCGGTCAGTTGCGGATAAGGCGTGTCCTCCACCCGCTTCCGGAAAGCGTCGATCAGTTCCACGAACGCCGCGACCTTGCCGGCGGCGGCTCCCTTGAGGGTGCCCTGCTCGAGCGCCAGGCGGCAGGCCGGCAGGAAACCGCCGGCGTCGCCTTCATATTCGGCGATTTTGGCCACCGTCACCGCACCGATACCGCGGGCCGGAACGTTGATGATCCGCCGCGCGGATACGGAATCCGCCGGATTAGCGAGCAGCCGCAGGTAAGCCAGGATGTCCTTGACCTCCATGCGCATGTAGAACTTGAGCCCGCCGAACATGGCGTAGGGGATGCGCTCGTTGCGCAGGGCTTCCTCCAGCCCCCTGGACTGGGCATTGGTCCGGTAGAACACGGCGATATCCCGCAGCCGGTGGCCCTTGCGCTTCAGCTTGCCGATTTCACTGGCGACAAACGCCGCCTCGTCGCGGTCGTCGGGCAATGTCTCCAGGGTTAACCGCTCCCCCGCCGGATTGTCCGTCCAGAGGCTTTTCTCCTTGCGGCCGAGATTGCGGGCGACCACCGCCCCGGCGGCGTCGAGGATCGTACTGGTCGAGCGGTAGTTCTGCTCCAGACGGATGGTGGTGCAGCCGGGATAGTCCCGCTCGAAGTTCAGGATGTTGCCAATCTCCGCACCCCGCCAACGGTAGATCGACTGGTCATCGTCGCCGACCACGCAAAGGTTGCCATGGCCGCCGGCCAGCATGTGAATCAACTTGTACTGGACCTGGTTGGTGTCCTGGAATTCATCCACCAGGATATGTTCGAAGCGGCGCTGGTACTTGCCGAGGACCTCCGGATGTCCCTCGAACAGTTTGACGGTCATCAACAGCAGATCGCCGAAATCGAGAGCATTGGCCTGCTGCAGTCGCTCCTGATACAGCGCATACAGCCTGGCAATCTGCTCCGAAGCATAATCGTCGGTCGGGTAGTCATCGGGCCGGATTGCCTGGTTCTTGGCCCGATCGATGGCGGCCGCCAGAGCCCGCGGCTTGAGCGTCTTCTCCTCGATGCCCGCTTCCTTGAGCAGGTTTTTCAGCAGACGCTCCTGGTCCTGGTCGTCATAGATCGTAAAATGGCGGTTGAAGCCGAGGGCCTCGATCTCCTGGCGCAGGATCCTGACGCAGCCGGCATGAAAGGTGCTGACCCAGACCCCTTCGTCGCTGCCGAGCAGTTCCTCGAGCCGCTCCTTCATCTCGCCGGCCGCCTTGTTGGTGAAGGTGACGGCCAGGATATTCCAGGGCCTAACCCCTTGCTCCCGGACCAGCCAGGCGATCCGGTGCGTCAGGGCGCGGGTCTTTCCCGACCCGGCCCCGGCCAGCAGCAGCAGCGGCCCGGAGCCATGCCGGACCGCCTGCTGCTGCATCGGGTTGAGTTGCGCCAGCAGGTCAGTCACGGTCCGACTCCTCAAGGGTTTTCGACATCAGAGCCCGATTGTAGGCCGACACCATGTCCCGGCGGGAAATAATACCGACCAACTGGCGATGGGTTTCGCGATCGACCACCGGCAGCTGTTCGATGTTGCGATAGCCGATCTTGCGCATGGCCTGGTCGAGATTTTCGTCCTGGTGGACAGTGATGACGTCGGTGGTTGCCAGTTCCTTGACGACCACCAGGTCCATCAGGGCCGGTTCGAACACCACCCCCATGAAGTCCTGCACCGAAATGATGCCGGTCAATTCCCCGTCGCTGTTCACCAGGGGGAAATTGGTGTGCTGAGTCGTTTCGATGAAGCGGGTGAACTGCCGCAGGGTCATGTACTCCGGGATGGCCTCCACTTCACGGACCATCACTTCGGCAACCGACAGGGACTTCATGATATTGCGTTCCTTGCCGGCCTCGAGATCGATGCCGAGTCGGGAGAGTTCCACGGTTTCCAGGCTGTCCTGCTTGAAATGGCGGGCGACCGCCGTGCCGATTACGCAGCTCAGCATGATCGGGATGATGACTTCGTAGCTGTCGGTGATTTCGAACAGCAGGAAAATGGCGGTCATCGGCGCATGCGTGGCAGCCGCCAGAAAGGCCCCCATGCCGACCAGGGCATAAGCCCCCGGTGCAATCTGCATCCCCGGCAGGAACTTGACGGCGAGATGTCCGAAGGACCCGCCGGCCACCGCGCCAAGGTAAAGGCACGGCGCGAAGAGTCCCCCCGGCAGACCCGACCCAAGGGTGATCGAGGTCGCCACCGCCTTGGTCAGGACCAGCGCCGCCAGCAGATACCAGGTCTGGCTGCCGAGCAGGACATCGTTGATGAACTCGTAGCCGTTGCCAAAAATCTGCGGGAAAATGCAGCCGATCAGGCCGACCAGCAAGCCGCCGAAAATCGGCTTGGCCAGGCGCGGCATTTCCAGGGCAGCCAGCCGGTCCTTGATGCGAAAATGTACGTCGATGAACATGGCCGCCAAGGCGCCGATCAGCAAACCGAGCAGCACGTAGAGCACCAGTTCCCAGGAACTGTTGACCACATAAGTCGGAGCATACAGTTCCGAGGTGTTGCCGAGCAGGGCCCGGGAGACGACCGTGGCCATGCCGCTGGCAATGACGATCGAGGTGAAGCTCGAGAGTTCGAAAGCGGCCAGCAGCACAATTTCCTGGGCGAAAAAGACACCGGCGATCGGCGCATTGAAGGTTGCCGCCACTCCGGCAGCAGCGCCGCAGGCCACCAATACCTTGAGACGGTCGCCGCTCATCTTGAACAGCTGGCCGAACTGCGAGCCGATCGCCCCGCCGATCATGGCAATCGGCCCCTCCTGTCCGGCAGAGCCGCCGGTGCCGAGGGTGATGGCCGCGCCGAAGCCCCGGGTGAAGATCGGCCGCAAGCGCAGTTTCGCACCCCGCAGGTTGACCCGCTCCAGAAAGGCCGAGAAGCCGCCCTTGAGATCATCGCCGAACCAGCGCAGCAGGGGGAAGATCAGCAGACCGCCGATCATCGGGAACAGGATGACGACCAGACGCTTGAAACTCCACTCCTCCAGCGAGAAGTCGAGCAGATGCTCAGTTTGGGTGAAAACTCCCCAGTGAATGAATTCGATGGTCTTGCGGAAAGCGTAATTGCCGAGACCGCCGAGCAGGCCAATCAACACGGCCAGAATGATCAGAAAGGTATTTTCACTGATATGCAGGTAATCCTGCAGGTTCCCGGTCAGCCGGCGAAAGGCGCGCAGGAACGTTCTGTTTTTGAGCCCAAAGGTCATGATATCAGCAAATCGTGGAGGAAAAAGGGGCCTGCATCATAGAACGTCGGGGCAGGGTCTGCAACCCGTATTCCGACCCGTTAGGGAAAAGAAAAATCTGGCTGTTTGAACCACCAAGACACCAAGGCGCCAAGAAATCTGGTTCTTTAAAAAAAGCAAAGACTTTTGAGTCAATAAACCCTGTGATGCTTAGAAGATCGCCCTTTTTCGGGATCAGGGCGTCAAATTCCGTTTTTTCTTGGTGTCTTGGTGCCTTGGTGGCCAAAGCCTATGCCCCCACCTTCTCATTGTCTTCCATCATGCAAAACCCGGTGTCATGAATGCCGTGGTCGCGGTCGAGGTACATGTTCTCCAGAACTTCTTCGAAGTTGCGGGCAACAACCCGTCGTTTGAGTTTGAGGGTCGGGGTCATCTCGCCCCGGTCGCTGGAGAAGTCCCGGGACAGCAAGGTGAAGCGCTTGACCTGGTTGAAGGACGGCAGATCGTGCTGCAGGCGGTCGATCTGCTGGCGGATCAGTTCCAGGACCTGCGGATGGTTGACCAGGTCGCAGTGATTGAGGAAATCGACCTGGTGCTTGCTGGCGTATTTCTCCAGGTTCTCGAAATTGGGCACCAGCAGGGCGGTCAGGAAGGGTTTGCGGTCGCCGAAGATGATGGCATTCGCCAGGTAGCGGTCACCTTTGAAGCGTTTCTCCAGCACTTGCGGAGCGATATTCTCGCCGCCGGCAGTGACGATCAAATCCTTTTTCCGGTCGGTGATGGTCAGGAAGCCGTCCTTGTCGAGTTCGCCGACATCGCCGGTTTTCAGCCAGCCATCGCGAAAAGTCTGTTCCGTCTCCTCGGCAAGATTCCAATAGCCGGGACTGATCGCCGGCCCCGCCAACAGGATTTCGCCGTCATCGGCGATGCGGATTTCCGTGCCGGGGAAAGCTTTGCCGACCGTCCCCAGCCGGAAATGGTCCGGATTGTTGGCAGCGATGCCCGAGGCGCTCTCGGTCAGGCCATAGCCTTCGTAGACCGGCACGTCGGCCGCAAAGAAGAACTCGGCAACGTCTCGCAGCAGGGGCGCTCCCCCGGAGATGAAGTAACGGACCCGTCCCCCCAGACGCCTGTGCAGCCTGGTGAAGGCGAGCGGACTGGCCAGCGCGTTCGCCGCCCGCAGGAAGACGCTCGGCCGGCGGCCGGCCATAACCGCTGTCGTGTAGGCCTGGCCGATCTCCAGGGCGCCGAAAAAGATCTGCTGCTTGAGGCGGGAACTGGCCCGCACCTGCTCCATGATGCGCTGGTACATCTTTTCGTAGAGCCGGGGGACGCTGATGGCCAGGGTCGGCCGGACTTCGCGCAAGTTCTGCGGCACGCTGTCGATGCTCTCGGCATAGGCGATCACCGCTCCCTGGTGCAGCATCAGGTAATAGCCGTCCACCCGTTCGAACACGTGGGACAGGGGCAGGAATGACAGACAAACGTCTTCTTCGCCGATATCGAAAACCTGGGCGGCCGCGGTGATGCTGGCCAGGATATTGTCGTGGGTCAGAATAACGCCCTTGTGCCGGCCGGTCGTTCCCGAGGTATAGACCAGGGTTGCGGTGCCGTTTCCTTCTCCATCGGCCAGGCGCCGGTTCAGAAGATCATCCTGCTCCCTGCTTTCCGCCTCCAGAAACTCGTCAAGGCGGATGAAGTGCGAATCATCCCGGCGCCCGTGGAACAGGATCACTTTCTCGAGGTCCGGCAGCTGATCCAGCTTCTTGACCAGAGCCCGGTCGCTGAACGGCGACTGCAGAAACAGGAAGCGACTGCCTGAATCCTGCAGGATATCGAGCAGGTTGACGAGAGTCTCCGTCTGGTAGACGGGCACCGTCACTCCGCCTGCAGCCATGGTGCCGAGATCGGCGAAGACCCAGTTGGGACCATTGGGCGCCATGATTGCCACCCGCTCACCCGGCCCCAGCCCCATTGCCAGGAGAGCGCGGCCGAAACGCCTGGCCTGATCGACCATTTCCTGCCAACTGATGTCCCGGTATTGACCCTCCACCTTGTGCCGCAAGGCGGGACCTCCGGCAAAGTCCTTAGCCTTGTCGAAGATCATGCGCGGAACGGTTTCGGTCATGGCTCGCCTCCCTCTTATCTCCGGACTCAAACCCTGTCAAAACATGGGTTCCCGGCCTGCCGTCCTTTGCTCAATATATGTTCCATCCTACCAGAATTCCTGAAAAACGGGCTGCCCGGCAGGGAATCTGTCGCCGTAAAAACAAGCCGGTTCCGATTTTAAGCACCCGGCTGAGGGTCTGCGCAAGGGGGCTGCGGACAGGAGGGATGGATTCAGGAAAGAATATCAAGCCAATTCGACAGACCCTGCATGATCATTTCAATCGAATAGGTTCCCACGATCAGGGCGACGATCCGGCCGGTGATCTCGAAATAACGTTCGACCAGGGGTTCATTGCGGGTGCGGACGATGTCGTGCACCCATTTCAGGCCAAGCATGATGAGAACCACCAGAACGACCGCCAGCAGGATTGCGGAAATCGCCAGTAACGGCGTCATGAGCTGCCCGGCGAGGATGGACGCACTGACCGTGGCCGGGCCGATCATGATCGGCATGGCGATGGCGCCGGCGATATGTTCAGGCTTGCCGCGCAGATTTTTAAGAGCATCGGGGCCCTTGAACACGAACTGAATGCCGATCAGCAGAAAAACGACACCGCCAAAGATCTGGAATGAAGCGAACTGCACCTGCAGCAACTTCTGGAAAATAAACTCGCCCAGCAGGGCAACGATGACGAAGACCCCGGAACTGATCCAGGCCGCGCGATACAAGATGCGGGAAAAAAGACGAAAATCGAGTTCCTGGACCAGGTCGACCAGGTAGACGATCAACAGGAAGGGGTTGAGCAGCATGAACAGCAGCAGAAAGGATTTGACGAAGGGGTCCAATGACGCTCCTGACCAGCCTGAAGAATCTGGCGCCTTCACGCCAGCTTCTCCGGCTTTCTCCTGCCGGAATTTTCGGCCACACCGGGCCTGTCGCGGACAGGAACCAAGCATAGCAGGCCGGGTTTCCGGCAGCAAGATCAATGGTCAGGGGGATAAAAAATTCATTCTCTCAAAGCTCAACGGTTGGCGTTCATTTTGCGCAGTTTCTTGCGCAGGCGGCGCTCAGCTTCTCTCTGCTTGCGCCGCTTGCGCTCGCTCGGTTTTTCATAGCTCCGGCGATTGCGCAGTTCCCGGAACATGCCGTCCTGCTGCAGCTTGCGCTTCAATTTCTTGACAGCATAGTTGATGTCGTTGTCGCGAACCTGGATTTCCATAAATTCCTTTCTCTCTTGTTCAGAGTGTTTTGTACCAGACGTTCATGCTCTCCAGCTTGCCGGAAATCTGGGTGTTGTTGGTCAAGGTCCCAGCGTACTGGTAGCCGTGCTTGGCGAAGGTGATGTTCATGCCGCAGGAGTAGGCCCTGGCTATGGTATAGGCGGTCTTGATGCCATTACTGCGAACCTCGACCTCCATTCTGTCCAGAAGATAGGTGGCCAGGCCCTGCCCGCGACAATCGGGGCGGGTTGCAAAATCGGTCATCTCGACATTCTGGCCGGGGGCATCGATTTCCGCCGAAGCCAGCGCAATCAGCTCATCGTTCCGCAGGATGCCGTGATAAACCACATTTTCATCCATGGTTTTGGCCAGGTAGCCGGGATCATTGATCGGAAAAGGATAGGACTCGAAGACCTGCCGGTAAAGATCCGCCATGGCATCCACATCCTGCTTGCTCATGATCCGACAGGTCATGCCCGGCTCCGGGACCGGGACGTCCAGATCCTCGACCTGTCTTTTGCCGGCTGCGGCGAGTATTTTTCTGACCTTGACCGGTTCCCTTTCGGTCCGGCGGCCCGCCTCAAGATATTTACTCAGGAAAAAGCCGTCCTCCTCGCCGTTGAATAAACCCGGCACTTTCGCTTCTTCGCAGAATCCCTGCTTCAGGAACTCCTGGCGGCTGAACGCAGGGGCCTTGGCAAAAATCTTGGAATAACCTTTGTCGGCAGCCAGCCCCATTGCGTAGTCAACGACATGGGGGCTGTCCTGGCGGTTGATTTTCATCAGGTAGGCCCGATCATTGCTGCTGCCATGCTGAATCAGGGATTGCCCATAGGCTTCAATTTGGTCAGTCATTTTCCTCTTCGCTCCATTCGTTCGTTGCTTGCGGGGGTAAGGGATATCGTCTGATCGTGGTCCGCCAGCAGTTTTTCGATGCCGGTGGCACGATACTCGGCTGCTCCCTC
>Ga0102929_1001625_pt1 | contig 13427 bp, 15 predicted proteins | sample SalPonR1_B_D2_MG_FD_78510 | JGI IMG/M metagenome (GOLD analysis project Ga0102929, IMG submission 78510) | Salt pond soil microbial communities from South San Francisco under conditions of wetland restoration - Salt Pond MetaG R1_B_D2_MG | ecosystem: Environmental > Aquatic > Marine > Intertidal... | reverse complement strand
TTCTTCCTCGATGGATTTGTTTGCTAATAAATTGTCAGGTAAGTAAAAATGAACGACAGGTAAATAAAGAAGAAGATTTAGATTATCTCATTAACGAGATAGCTTCAGAGAAACTCTTCCCTGAAAAGAAATGCTTTTCCTGGATCACTGCATCATTATTACGATAATCGTAATATTATTCGGCATGTTATTCCAAATAATTCCGAGGAATTTGACAATGAGCCCCTTCTTAGTGGCCTTCTTAATAATAACTCTTTTCCTAATTTTGATTAGTATCGGGTTGAGTAATATGACCGTTCGTTACGAGACAGAAGAAACCGTAACTTCCCGTCGTCGTTGATGAATCTAAATAATTAGAACGTTAAGTAACGTTCTGCTCTCTTAAATTAAGAAAATTCTTCTAATTGTTCAAGATCAGGTAATTTACCGTCAGCTTGAATTGCTTCGATGCCAGTGAAATCACTAATACTTTCAGGGACAGTGATACCATGTTCTAAAAGAAACATTTCGAAATGATTAATTAACGGTCCCTTGAATTCAATCGCTTCTCCTGCCAGTACTCGTTCCTGACCGACTTCAACATAAACCACCGCGTCTGGAACATCTTTACGAACACAATCCCAGCAGCAATAACAACCTTCCCATCCACCCATTAAGACTGGCATTCTAACGGCATGTTGATAAATTCTAATTTTCTTAAGACAGAAATCACATTTACCGGTAAACCAAGCTTGTGGATAGTAGACTTGGTCGTAGTCTTGGTCGTAGTCTTGGTCGTAAGCTATCGTAGTTAACATTCGATAGCCACCGAATTCCAGATCAATTTCTTCTTGGTCGTCATACATTAAGAAGATCGGGTTAACTGGTCCATAAACGGTGGCCGCCAATTCATCTTCATCAACTAAATATTGTGACAAAACTTGATTGATAGATTGGTAATAAGCTAGCGGACCTAACGTTTTTAATCTTTCGACCAGTTTCTTTTTCGGTATCTCGACTGGTTGATCATCCGAGACCGTTTCGAATTTTTGTTGAACAGTCTTTACAATCAGAGATGCTAATTTGTGAGGGGTCGGCATTTTGACGACACCATTTCCCTTAACCGGTTCTACCGATTGTACTAACTCAGAGAAAGTTTTTTTGGTCATATTAATGTAATCCGGGACTCGAGCATATTTCTGAACCTCTTGTAAGCGTTGATCTAAATTGTCGAGATAAGAACGATCTTGTAACGGAATTGGGATATCATTAATTTTTGGTTCGGCTCCAAAATATTCGATTAAGGATTGATAATCTTTTCGTGATTGATATCCGTAGATTTGATCTAATTGATCAAAGTATTGATCGGTGGTACTTAAATTTGAAGTTACACCAGCGATTAAAGCAGCTCGATAAGAAACTCGTAAGGTTCTGATAATGTGTTCCTTGTATTCGATCTTAATTCCTTCATCTCGTAATACCGATCCTAGAACGGTTACTTTTCCGATTACGTACTGTGAAACTGTTTCGGTGAAATGATTGAAGAAAGTGTTGATAATATTTCGTTGAGCTTTCGAGCGGTAGATTAAAAAGCAAAGATCACGTTTCAATTTCTCGGTGACTCGAAGATCAAGCTTGTTGAGTTGTCCTCGTAATAGTATTTCTTTGAAAACACGATGTTCGTTGCGATTGATTGCTTCTCTCAATAAACCATAAAAATCTTGTTCAGCTGGTTTTGGTTCGGACGCCATACTTTTTATCTAGTCAAGGAAACAATATTATATCATTTCGATCACCGAAATACTTCAGGAATGCCGTATTGTTAATTAAAGACGTCTTAGACCGATATTCCAGTTAAGGGAACAATATTATACTGATTCACCGGGGTGACAGATCCTCGTTCGAAGAGATCTTCCGGAATGTCGTCATTGTCGAAAGGAGAACTCGGTGGGTCAATATCGAAGACACCAGTTACTCCAAAGACATCCAATCTAACGATTGTATTGGCTGCCACTAGTAAGACGAAGAAAATTGCTGTTACCACTAGAGCAACAATGAAATTATGGTAAGGCCATTCTCGATCGAGACCTAAACCGTTATAAGCAAAATTCTCGGTAAAACGTTGCCAGACAGCGATCAAGATCCATCCGATAATAATGTAAATAAAGGTTTCAGCGAGGGTTAATTCCTCTAAAGTAATGGCCATTCTTTTTAACTATTGGAAAGATCTTCGTAAGTATTAAAAAGAATGGCTGCAACAGTTTTCCGAGATTCGGGACCGGCTTACGGAAGCCCTTTATACAATCTGCTCTTAATTAATGAATTAACGGTTAAGGATAAACAAGATGTTTACTTGTATTCTTTCGCCGGTAAAGTTAATGACAACCCCGACGTTTTACCGGTAGCGATCTGCCTACGATTCGGGGCGAAGCCATATAAAATTGTCAACTATCGAGGTAAAGAAATCACTATCGGAACTTACTATCGAGAAATTTTAACTGAAAACGGGGTTAATCATCAAACCAGGAAATTAGTTTCTCAACTTTTTGCGGCAGTGAGTAGTGTTGAAATTGGTCGCTCCGGTTTCGCTTCTCCGATTCGAGTCGATTGTGAAAGTAGTATTATCGGTTTATTATTGGATCGACCTGAAATGGTTGGAAAAGTTGATAAAGAACTAGTCGTCAAGTCGATGGGCCGAGAAGTCTTAATTAAGTTTATCCCGAACCCTAAAAAAGTAAAATGGAATTATCTTGATCATATTTTAGCTTGTAACTATTACAACGTGGCCGCATTCAAGAAATGTGTTAATAAAGGATTAATGCCTTCCTACCCTTTGCTTAGCCGGATGTTGATTCGAGCTAAATCTTGTCCTGCTCAAGCTGAACTAATTGCAATGGTTGATATCGCAGTCAAATCAGGGGTTGACCTTGATTATCATCAAGAAAAGTTGTATCAAGATATAGTCGGAAATCCGTCACAACAGGATGATAAACCATTCTGGAAAAAAATCTGTAGTGGTGATATTGCCATGTCACCAGGAATGAAACGACTGTCTATTATGCTGAACATTCCAGATTATCTTGATAAGACAGTCGTTTGTCAAAGATTACGAAAATTAGCCTCGTTAGGTCGTGAGCGGTTAATTGAATTAGCTCACCGTCAATCGTTAGCTCGGTTTAATGCTGAAATGAGGTATGCTGAAGAATACGGTGACGATGATGGTGACGAATTAGAATCTCAGAATGTTTCACGAGTTTACGAATACGGACAGTTAGATATTTCTTACTATCGAGATAATAACGGTAAAATTTGGGTTTTCTTATCTAATCAATACTCTGAATTAATTAAGACTGGGTTCAACCCCGATAATAAGACTAAATTACCGGATCATTTCATCAAAGAATTAAAATATAAGCTAGCAGTCTTTGATAACATTGCTCTAGCACCACGACCAAGTACCATTACCGAATCAGTTGGTTTATTATACGGAACTAAACAAGATTTTCGAGCTCGTCAATACATTGAATTGTTATTAAATCAAGCTCCTTCTTTTCAGAAGCTAGAGGGGATTTCACCAGCGAGATTAAAAGAAATTCTTAACGATATTGGGATAATTAATATTGAATGGATTTTAGAAACCACTCGAGAACATGCAGCTGAAATAGGAGCTTGGATAGCTCTTTGGATGTATGCTAACGAACCAGTTTCCTTCCGTAAATTAATTAATTTGATCGAAAATTGATTGTCGTTCGTTCTTTAACGAACGGTTTTCTGATGATAATTTTAAGCCAGGTAAGCGACGTTTTCTCGGTGAGATTCGTTACCCCTGACGACAGTGGTGGTTTCTCCGATCACGTCACAACCAGTCGTGTCGCATTCGACATCGATGTCTCGTGAAACTCTTTCTTCGTAATGGTCTCGGGAACGACCGTCGTGATGACCGTCGTGGTGGCCGTCGTGATGACCGTATTTACGGTTGGAATAAGCACTACCAGCACTAATGGCGGCAACAATTGCCCAGATCAAAGTAAGAGCGGCCACTACCAACATGACAATGTACAAGATATTGAAGCTACTCTGTTGTTCATCGGAAAGTTCTCGATAATCAACATTCCAAGCAGCCACTGCGAAAACAATAACCGCAGCGATTAGCGCTGCAATCAATGCTCCGACAGCGTATCCGACACCCATTCGTGCCCAAGAAGCTGCTCCGACGAAGATGATCAACAGAACGATCAATATGATAAGGTAGAGAACCCAAAGATTAGCCGGTGTCAAATCCATAGTGATCTTTTTAATGACAGAATAATTTTTCTTGGATGTCTTCTTTTAGTGACGAAGAATAATTTTATGATCAGAAAATAATTAATGATCATGTTCCGATTATTTTTTGTCGGCCTTCATTGGTTGAAAATTATTATCGCCAGACTGATAAGTATTTCTTATTGATAGGGAATTTATTCTTGATCGTTATTTCTAAGATTATTTTCTCTCGAAGATGTTGTTGCGACAAGAAGATAGTGACAATCGCTTGAGGAGTAAAAATAATTTGTAATTGACTAACGCTCCATTGTCCGTCGATAATATTGACGTAAAGGACGTCAGGTTGGTCGATTAGTTTAACTTCGATACAGACATAACCGTAATAAAAATTATTCTCGTCGAGAGAGAGGTAAGCTAAACGATTATCCTTAATCACAATATCAGCCGGATCGGCAAGAACCCATTTTAAAGGTTCTCGTTGTCGTAATGATATCTCAACACTTTCTCCATAATTATCGATGTGTCCGATAATTTTATCGAGCTTCTCCCTTTTAAGATTATCTAAATCTTTATATTTCTTCTTGAGTTGGATCTGAAGTCCAGGCTTCCGTTCTCCTTGGTTAATCCGTGATTCTAACTCTGAGACTTCGTCGGACATTTGAACGATCATTTCATCGTAAGTGTCTTTGATGACATCAATGATATTAACTATCTTATCTGACGGCTTAACGGACGGCTTAACGGTAACCGACGCGGCCATTAATTTTATTCATCATTATTAAATATTTATGATGGCCGCGTCGGTTACCGTTAAATCTCCCAGTTTGTGTCGGAGCCCGGAACACAGATCGGAATATCCTGAATATGCTACTTTCCGAAATAAAAACGGAACACTCGTTTGTTGGCTTCACCGAGAAGATGGAGCCGAGACAATTCCTTTTCGGTATCCGACTCGGAAACTGCGAGGAATTAATATCGAAAAGGAAGAAGGCGAAGCTCCGGCCTCACTTAAAACGATGCCTCAATTCGAAGAAGTCTTCACGACGAAAAGAAAATAGTCACTAAAAGAATTAATACTTAATCGGAAATGGCTAGTTCTGAGATTAAGAAAATTAGTGACGAAAATCAATTAACCGGTCATGGGTTTGAGGTAGTCAAAATAGGTGCTTCATTTTGTGAGAACTGTGTTGAATACCAACCAGCTTTTCAGACACTAGCTGAAAAATTCAGTCAAGCCAAATTTTATCAAGCCGATGTTGAGGACGTTCGTATCTCTCCAGTTTATGACGTCGACGAAATTCCCTGCACTATGATTTATAAAAACGGCCTTAAAATTTCAGAGATAATTGGTTTCGATCAAGGAACTATCCAAACTATTGAACAATTTTTATTATAAACCGAACATTATTGAATGTTCGAATTGTGAATCTGGTCTAGAAAATGAACAAGAAAAATTTAAAAAAAGAAGGATTGAAAAAATGGCTGCATCAAGTTCGACTCAACAGAATAGCGAAGTGCAAGGAATTGTTCAATCAGTAGAACCGAAAAAGAAAATATTAGGACAATGGAGTCCCGCTAAATTTGTCGTTCTTGCTCCGAATTCTGGAATTACGATCGAATGTCAGTACAAGGGTTATTGTGATGTGAGAAAAGGAGATTCTATTTATTTGAAAGGAAAGGCGGTTCCGCTGGGAGAGAAACGTTTTTCGATGACACCGGTCGAAGTTCCTATCGTTGTTCCTGGTGTCTCTAAATCCGTGATAGTCGAAGAGTTCATTCGAGCTTTCCCTCGTCGTAGATTGTCGTCAGTTAAATTTTCTCAATTGTTTGATCACCTTCTTGACCAGACTAAAAATGATCCTGACCTCAACGAAGAAGAGTATCAAGCCGATCAAAAAGTTAATTTATTAATGACTAAATTGTGTAATACCGTTCCTCGTAGTCAAGAAATTTTGAACATTTTTTATCCTATTTTGAAGGAAGATGATGCCAACAAATTACTGAATCATTGGTACGATAAGCGGGAGATGCGAAAATTGTATATGCTAGGTCTTAGTAAGTCTGAAATAGTTAAATCACGAATCAAGACCGATATCTTGTACATTAAGGCTCGCGAAAATCCTTACACCATCCCGACCGTTTCAATGGAAAAATGTCGTTCTCTATTAATTAAATTAGGTAAAAAAGGTGATTTCTCGAAATGGGAACGACGAGGGGCTATCCTCCGATTTGTTTATCAACGTGTTAAAGTTAATGCTTGGACTGGAGTTCCGTTAGGTGTGTTACGACGTTCTTATCCTAGTCTCGATAAAGATTTAGAAGCTTTAACGGCAGTGATCGATCCTGATGGTAACACACCCGGTGGTTACGGTTTAATTTTGGACACCGTTGGGGCTGGCGAGAAGGTGATTTATTTGAGTTTCAATCATAAAGTAGAATCAGAATTAGCTAAGATGTTTAGTGATCGAATCGGGAGTAATAAGCACGCCGGAATTGAAGTTTCTTATAAATGTCCTACTTTGAGTGAAGATCAAGAAGCCGCTATTGACGGAGTTCTTAATTATCCAGTCACTGGAATCACTGGAGGACCTGGTTCTGGTAAAACAATGTGCATCACCGAAATAGTCCATAATTTTCAGTTACGAAATATTAAATTCGTAATCTGTTGTTTTACCGGAATAGCGGTCAGTGTGGTGGTTAAAGAAATGGATAAGTATGGGGTGGTCTGTGCTGATAAATGTATGACCCTTCATCGAGCTAATGCTAAGGGTCATCTTCTAGTTAGTGAAGACGTCACCCATTTAATTGTCGACGAAGGGTCGATGGTGGCCGCTCCACTACTTCACAAATTTTTGTCTCACAATCCACAGATTAAGAATATTATCATGGTAGGAGATTGCAATCAATTGTTACCGATCGAATGGGGAAGTATTTTCAAAGAGGTAATTACTTCAAAGCGTTGTCCTCTTTATCGTTTGAAACACGAACATCGTTCTTACAAAATAAAGGGAGAGAAAGATTATGCTTCAGCGGCTGTTAACTTAATTGCTAATTATAAACCGGATTCAGGTCTGGCATTAACATTAGAAACAGGTCCCAATTTCCGAGTCTTCAAAGGTGATTTGTCAGACGTTAAAGTAATGATCGATCGTTTCCGAGTTGCTCGGAAGAAAGATCACCAAGTAGTTTGTTTAACTCCGTATAATCGAGATAAAGAAGAAATCAATCAATATTGTCAAGGAATCTTTCGTAAGAATGATGACTACGTTCTCGATTCCCGAAGAAGAAAATGGCACCTCAACGATATTGTTATGATGTTGGAAAACAATTATGACATTAATGTGATGAATGGTGAAATCGGGCGTGTCACGGCCATTGATATTAGCCATATCACAGTCGATTTTGCTCACCGGAATTCAGCCCTGAGACGAGACCAATATAATTTCGATTTGAAAGTGAAATCAATTCGCGGTGAGGACGATGAAGAATATACTGGTAAGAAAGATTTAACTGTTGGATCGTTGAGTTTAGCTTACAGTTTAACCATTCATAAAGCTCAAGGCTCCGGATTTGATTTTGTAATTCTTTATTTACCAAATAATCGAGGTCGATCTAATTTTATTAATCGTAATCTGGTCATGACCGCTATATCACGAAAGAAGAGAGCTTGTTATTGTGTCTGTGAAGGAGGAATTAAACAACTAGAAAAATATTGTACTACTTTACCGCCATTTCGAGCTGATTATATTAGTGACCGATTGGCTGATCAATTACCGGAAGTTAATGTCGGTTATGACGGTCGATCTTTAACTGTTGGTATTTACGGTGACCCCGACGATCCCGAAGTAGGAGCTTACTTCGATGATTTCATTCCTGATTAAGAGTGAATAATGCGACTCGGCCGACGGTTAGAAATTTATATTAAAAAAAACTTACGTTCTGCAAACGTAAGTACTTAACATCTTATACTGATGAGTAAAGGATCCTTAACTATTAGTGAATTATTGGGAGCCGGTTCTTATGGCACCGTTCATAGCGCCACTGATGGCACTGGACGACGACTAGCTGTTAAGAAGATGTATGGCGACAAAAACGGAGTTCCGTGTCCTTTAGAAGTTTCAATTATGAACACACTTTCGCATCCTAATCTTAATGGAGCAATTGGAGTTTATTATGATAAAAGATCACTCCAAATTCTCCAAGAAAGAGCCGAAAGCGACCTTTATCAGAAAGTTAATAAGAAATCGATAGATCTTTCCTTAGCCCGGAAGTGGTGTCATGGTATCGCTCAAGCAGTCAAAGTACTTCATCACCAAATGATCATCCATGCTGACATTAAAGCTGGTAATATTCTTTATTTCGGTGACGACGATATTCGTTTGACTGATTTTACATTGTCAGTCATCAAATGGCGTGAAGGTGATATGTTTCGACAAGTAGCTGGAACCGCCACTCATTGTCCTTTAGAATGTCTTGAGAAGAGGCCTTGGGACGAATCCTTAGATATCTGGGAATTAGGGTGTACTTTTTACCATATTATCTTCGGTCAATTATTATTTCCACGACAGATGGGTATCGGAAAAGATAAAAGTAAGTATATTAATTGTATTCTAGAATGGGACAAGCTAGGTTATGTCCCAGAGACTTGTGACCGTAAACCAAGTGGCGCCTACACCGGGCCAGTTATTTCACCGTCGATGGATGATCCTAAGTACCAATTGGCAACCGATTTAATATGTAAAATGTTAGTCGTTGAACAGAGCAAGAGAATAACAATCGATCAAGTCTTGAACCATCCTTTCTTCAAAGGTTTAGTTAAGAAAGGATACCGTTATCATAATCCTAAGAAAGCTCTATTGAATAGCCGTCAAACATCTCGGTTCTCAGAAGTGGGTAACGAGATCGTGATTAAAAGTTGTCGCGAAATTGTAACTGATCTAGCATTAATAATATACCGAAGATATATTTCGTCATCACTTCGAAGTAGTCGTTTAGTTATTTACACTTCCTTCTGGATAGCTCATAAAATGGTGACTGGAACCACTCCTTCACTAATCAAAGGAATTTCGTTGTCTCAAGTTTTAGAGAAAGAAGCTTTCGTTTGTAATCTGTTATCCTTTCGTCTTCATCCGCCGATCTTGCAGAAAGACGTCCGGAAGTCCCTTCAATGAAGCTAGTTTCTTCTTAATGGTTGCCCATTTAACCTTGAAAGTTAGACAAAATTTTCTAGCTGAAAAATTGTAATGGTATAAAGTAATAGTTAAGAAGAGGAGAGCTAATTTTAAGTCTTGGTCTTTCTCTGCTTTAATTCGTCCAGTTGTTGCTGGTATTAAAGAAGAGAAGCTATTCTTATCTATCCACAACCATGTCACTAGTTGATCCCACCTTGAAGATGATTTCCTTAATCTTGGAAGAACTTGTGTCACTAGTTGATCACTCCAACTTAATTTCGGATAGTAAAATAGTAGTGGCTAAGGCCCATAGCTGAAAAGGATTTCGGTCCCGACAATGAGGAGGATAATAGTAAGTCTGAGAAACTTGATATCGTGATTGAGGTAATAAGATTAAATCAATCACGACAATCTTACCCTGGTCGTAAAGTAAGTTATCTATTTTAATATCCCCATGAAAGAGTCTCAATTAGTTGGATAATTAATTGGTTCTTATTCAAGCCGTTGTTCCAAACTGTCGTCAGTTAGAACTTCCCTCAAGGGTGAGTAATACGGGAAGTAAATCACGTTACTATCCCAATCTATTTTATTACATTTAATAATGTAATTATGATCGATGAAGTTAATAAGTAAAGCTTCTAGATAAAGATGATCTGACTTTGACTTAATGACGATTCTTTCGGTTTAATGATGATTACGGTACCACGAGAAAGTGAAAATAATAATTAGACCACCGACAGAGGTGACGATCAAAGAACCGACTAAACAGCAAACACAAGAATAATAATCAATTAGAGATTGGTCAGGATCTTCTTTATTACATTTATGCTCAATATAGAACCGAAAAGTAGCAAACCAAGCCACTAATATTCGAGCAATAATTACTCCGATGAAAATCGAGACTACATTTAATTTTAAGACTGATTCATCTTCTTTTTTCTGTTCGGGAGACCTCTTTTTACTACTACCGACCTCGTTACTGGCCGCGTTGCTAGCTGTGCTCATTTTGATAATCGTTTTTAAAAGAGATCTCTTTTTCGGGGCGAGACTCGGACAGCTTTTCCTTTTCCTTTATCACGACGAGCCGGAAGACGAGACGACAGACGTTCTGGACGACGAGCCGGAAGACGAGACGACAGACGTTCTGGACGACGAGCACTTTTTAGAGTGATACTTTGTTTAATCCGTTTCCGAGTAGCGATAGTTTTCTGTTTCCCGCTCGGTAATAATTTACCAATTTCAGAGATAATAGTGTCGAGTAATTGGAGAGTGTTCTCTGAATTATCACCGGCCATCGCCATTTTCTCTAAGTATTGGCGAAGGGTGAAGACGGTTAGAACCGAGTCGTAATCGTTTAATAAGTCAGGTTCTCGAATGGGTTCTCGAGCTTGATCTCCTAAACGAAACGGATTACGGAATTCGACTTTTTCTCGAACTAAAGTATTGTGGAACATTAATTGATCCTGATATTTGACAGCATCCCATTGTCGTCGGAAATATTTACCGTCTCGATTACGAATCGGAATCAAACGAGTCTCAGAAGAAGCAGCTTCGATCCAGGCTTGAGGCATTACGAAACCATCAAGATATCGAAAAAGACCGTCAGTTTCTTTTCCAGTTCGAATCGAGATTCTCTTTTCGCCGGTTCCTTCATCAGCCTCTTTCCCGGTCTTTTGGACGATAATAAACGGAAGCCTAAATTTGAGTGAAGCTGCTACCGGATTAATTTTTAGAACCCATTGTTCTTGAAGCAACATATCTTGATAGACACGTTCTTCATAATTCTTTAATTTAGGGTCATCAGGAACAGTTCGAATATCAGATGCTAAGAAAACATTACCATTTTCTTTCTGTTTTCTTCTCCAATATCGGACCGAATCTCGATCGAAATACTGATAGTAAATTTTGAGTCGCGGATATTCTTTAACCGAGAAACCAGGTTCTTTGTCTCCGTATTTCTCCTTAGGAGCAAAAGAGAAATCAGCCGTGTCATAAAGGTGAAAAGTAATTTTAGGAAAAAGAGTGCTTAAAATCGGATAGTGTTGTCCTGAAGCTGCACCGGCTACCACGTATTGTGGATTGTCAATTTCTTGAGGATTCCAGAAAATATTGAGGAAAGAAATTTCTTCGATCATTAATTTTAATTGCCCGTATCCGAAAGATCGTAGTTTACTTTTATCAACTTCGTAATAAGGAATGGTCGGGTAGTCGTCGGTGATGAACAATTGATATTTCGAGAATTCCATTCCACTAGTAGGTATTCCGATCATATTATCTCGTGCAATATTACTTTTCTTGATGATACCAGATTTACTAGATCTGAAAGCCATTTTCTTTTTCAACTTCTTTTCTAATGAAATATAAACTTCTTTCTTATAATTTTACTGTCACCAGATTTGAAATAACATTACGAAAAGAAGTTGAAAAAGAGAGTCGGGAAAAGAAAATGGCCGCACAAGCAGAAACAGTTGGGATAACTGTTTATTCGTCAGCAACAAGTTGGGATAGATTATTAGAGGCAACATTTGGATGGGAAGAAGTGAAACAGGATCCAGACGAAGAATGGATCATCATTCAATTGAAGAGACGATTTAAATTGAGTCTCGATCGTAAAGAGAAATCTGATTTCTCTTTGTATATCATTGACTTAACCAATATTATTGATATAGTAGATCGAGTCAATGAATTTGAAATTTTTGTTCTTGAAGAAGAAATCGCTAATCATCTAATCTGGTTTTATTACCCGGAAGAGTTGGCTGGTGAGCCAATCGCTCCCTCAGCGATTACTGAACATGGAAAGAATCAAATTGTTGAACTGTACCCGACAACCAATAGTTTCACTGTTGATATGGATTTCGAACTGTTTCCAAGTCGAATCCTTAGTTACTTCAACCAACAACTTGACGACGAGAAATAACTTGACGACGAGAAATAACTTGACGACGAGAAAAGAACCAGATTAACGAGCATTAATTAATGCTCAACGAGTTGAATCTTTTTTCAAGGTAAATCGATTAAATACCGGAATGTCAGAGAGATTCGTTCACTAACGCGAGTACTAATTTTAGGGATTTCGTGAGTCCAATCTCTCTGGCAATGTCCACCCATAATGACCACGTCGCCATGCTTCAGAAAGAGATCAATCTTTCTTTTAGACCCGACTTTCTCCCGAAAACGAAACTTCCGAGTAGCTCCTAGGGAAACCCCAACTACCACGGTTGGAAACCATTCTCGCTTATGATAACAAGCTTCTTTATCGGAGTGAGGTGAAATGGAATCTTTTCCGTCACGATAGAGATGAAGTAATGCCGTCTTAAAATTAAGTTGTTGTTTAGTCAATTTCTTAATTGTTCGATCGTGGTTAATTTTATCGAGTAAAGATCGGACTAAATTAATGTAATCACTTTCAGAAGTTGAGTCTTCCCAAATAGCGTGATTCAGTTTATCCTTATTGGTGGCGCCTGGATAATTAGCTCGATCTTCACAAAGGAAGAAAGAACCCCTCGGTATGGCTACGTCACGACCGCGCATTTTGACCTTTCGAAAGTGCCAAGGAACATTTTCTTTCAAGTCTTTGAATAACGAATCGGCATCCTCGACCCAGCCTTGATAAACAGCAACCCACGAGTCAGGATCATCGATCACTTTAACCCAGTTCGGTTGATCAATTGTCACTACTTGGATACCATTCCGGGATTTATAAGGATCATGGACTCCACAATAAGTAACTTGATCTCTTGTTACTTTACCGGTATTACGACAAGATTGACCATCTTTCTTAACTGCTTGACATTTAACGACAGCCGCCATTTTCTTTTTATGTGTTCACTTCTTTGGTCTTTTTTAATTACTGGTCAGACAGATATCATCAAGAATTTCCTCGGTAACAGATATTGATATCAAGAATTATCTCGATGACAGATTAGACGGAATTATCTCGATGACAGATCAAACAGAAAATACTATTGATATCAAGAATTATCTCGATGACAGATTAGACGGAATTATCTCGAT
>Ga0102929_1001622_pt1 | contig 13435 bp, 12 predicted proteins | sample SalPonR1_B_D2_MG_FD_78510 | JGI IMG/M metagenome (GOLD analysis project Ga0102929, IMG submission 78510) | Salt pond soil microbial communities from South San Francisco under conditions of wetland restoration - Salt Pond MetaG R1_B_D2_MG | ecosystem: Environmental > Aquatic > Marine > Intertidal... | reverse complement strand
TCGTGAAGAACATCCCCTCTTCAAGCACCGGGCCACTTCCGGGGCGGCCATAGTGCAGAACATTGGGCGGGGCATGAAACACACGGCCCAGACCGTGACCGCAGAAATCGCGCACCACCGACATGCGGCGTTCCTCGACATAGGTTTGGATGGCATGACCTATATCCCCGAAAGTGTTGCCGGGCCTGACCGCCTCGATCCCGGTCATCAACGCATCGTGGGTGACGTCAATCAGCTTTTCGGCATAGGGCTTGGGCTTGCCTGCGACATACATGCGGCTGGTGTCTCCATACCATCCATCCACGATGACGGTGACATCGACGTTGAGGATATCGCCGTCGCGCAGGGTGTCGTCGTCGCGGCGCCCGGTGTCATTTTTCCATTTGCGAATCTTGTCACCGGGAATGCCATGGCACACGACATGGTTCACACTGATGCAGGAGGCGTGCTGATACCCCTTGTAGCCGATCGTGGCGGATTTCGCGCCCGCCGCCTCGATCCGGTCCTCGATCAGTTGATCTATGGCCGATGTCGTCTGACCTACGTGGACGTTCCGCCCCACCGCATCAAGGATTTCGGCCGCCAGATGGCCGGCCTTGTGCATACCCTTGAAATCCGCCGTGTCGTGTATGCGTATCCCGTCGCGGGTCAGTCTGCCACGGTGCTGATCGTTCATGCGGCGCCTCGTTCTGAAATCTGGTGGTCATTTGGCATGATGGACCTCTATCTAGGGGCAAATCCCCTGAAGGGCCAGAGGGGGATCGTCAATTCCCCTTGATCACGCCCCCGGACGAGGCGTAACCGGCGGCAAGATTAAACCATGACATGACGCCGCACGGAAATGCAAAGGAGCTTGTAGGGAAAATGGACAGACTGAACGACCTGCTACAGACAGAAATCTACAACGGACAGTCGCTGGGCGATCTTGTGACGCTCGAGGCCGTGACCTCGCTGCTTGGGAATGTGGTTGCCGCGCTTGTGATCCTCCTTTTGGGGTTCATGATCTCAGGTTGGGTCAAGCGGCGCATTCTGGCACTGAGCGGGCGCAACAGGCGGCTGGATGAGACGCTGTTTCAGTTTCTCGGTGATATCGCGCGATACACCATTCTGGTCTTCACCTTCCTGTTCGTCCTGAACACGTTTGGCGTTGAAACCACGTCGATCATCGCGGCGATCGGTGCCGTGGGTCTGGCCATCGGGCTGGCGCTTCAGGGGACATTGTCGAACGTGGCCGCCGGTGTGATGATCATACTGTTCCGCCCCTTCAAGATGGGCGATTTCATCGCCGTGAACGGCGAGATGGGCACAGTCAAGGACATCACCCTCAACGTGACCGAGCTGGCCAATATGGGCAACGTGCAGACAATCATTCCCAATTCGCAGGTCTGGGGCAACACGATCACCAACTATTCGACCTATGAGCTGCGCCGCGCGGAATGGACTTTCGGCGTTGGCTACGGTGTCGATCTGGGTCGGGCTGAGAAGGTCATACGCGAAACACTTATGAGCGACGAGCGCGCACTGCACGAGCCAGAACCGTTCATACAGGTCAACAACCTCGGGGACTTCTCGGTCGATTTCCTCGCGCGGGTCTGGGTCACGTCCGCCGATCACTTTCAATATCAGGCCGATATGAAACGGGCGGTCAAAGAGGCTCTGGATGCCGCCGACCTCGACATTCCGTTCCCCACCCGGACCATCGTAAGCGCGGCATAAGCCCGCAGAGCCCCCGGGGAGGGCAATTTCAGCTTTCCCCGGACTCAAATGTCTGACAATTCTATCAGCACAGAGTGTCACGACAATTTGAAGGGGTCCACGATGGCCGATATCGACAGTATCCTGAGCGCCGCGCGACAGCATTGCGTGGAAGAGATCGTTCCCAATGTTCACGCATGGAATGACGCGGCGAAATGGCCGCGCGCAGCCTCGGACAAGGCGGGCGAGTTGGGATTGACCGGGCTTTACGCGCCCGAGGCGTTCGGCGGTCAGGGCCTTCCGCTTGGAGAGGGTATCCGCGTCTACGAGGAACTTGGAAAGGGGGACGGCGCTTATGCGTTCACGCTTTCGATGCACAACATCTGCACCTTCGCGGGCTGTGGATACGGCACCGACGCCTTCAAGGAGGCGTGGGCGCGTGATTTGACGTCAGGGCGCAAACTGGCCAATTTCGCCCTGACCGAGCCGCAATCGGGATCGGACCCGATGAACATGCAAAGCCGGGCCACGATCAACGGCGATGGCACATGGACCATCAGCGGCGCGAAAGCGTGGGTCAGCCTTGCCACCGAGGCAGATATCTATTTCACCGTGGTCAAGACGAGCGACGCGCCCGGCCACAAGGACATGGCGATGATCGCCATCCCGGCAGATGCCGAAGGGCTGAGCTTTGGGCCGCTTTACGATACGCCGTCCTACCGCTTTCTGCCGATGGGCGAAATGTACATGGACAAGGTGGTGGTCAGCGAGGACAACATCATCCTGCCGCCCGGTCAGGGCCTTCAGGGCTCGCTCATGGCGATCGACATCGCACGGGTCTCCATCGCGTCGGGCTGTTGCGGCCTGATGCAAACCGCGCTTGACGTGGCGCTGGCCTATACCGGCAACCGCAAGATGTTCGGCGGCACCGCGCTTGATCAGGACGGGATGCAATGGATGCTGGGCGAGGTCGCGACCGATCTTGAGGCCTCGCGGCTGCTTTATCGTGCGGCGGCCAACGCGCTTGGCACGCCCGAGGGCCCGGTGATGGCGGCGCACGCCAAACGCTTTGTGCCGGATGCGGCGGTGAAGGCGGCGAACACCTGCACGCAGGCATTGGGCGGCATGGGGCTTTTGCGGTCCTATGACATGGACCGGCTGTCGCGGTTGGCACAGATGCTTCGGATCGTGGATGGCACCACCGAAATCAGCCGCGTTGTGATCGGTCGCAGCCTGAAGAAGCGTGCCGCCGACCTGCCAGTGCCGCCGATCCCGAAAGGGTTCGATGAGGCCGGCTAAGCCGCAGTGCTGAAACACTCCCCGCGCCGCCCACGCGCGGAGAGTGCACGCGTTTACCGCAATGGAAGGGCGCGGCCGATCTCGATCTCCCGCGGGGTGATCGTGCAGCCATAAGCCAGAACCTCGACCCCGGCGAGCCGCGCCATGAGAACGGCCTCGGCATAGGCGGGGTCAATATCGGCGGCGACGGTCACGACCGTGCAATCTGTGCGCTGAACGAGGTAAAGAAGAACGGCGCGATGCCCTGCCTTGGCCATCTCGGCCAGTTCGCCCAGATGCCGTGTGCCCCGCGCGGTCACACTGTCTGGAAATTCCGCGCGCCCCGCTTCGCGCGAGAGGGTGACTGACTTCACCTCGACATAAGCGTCGGGCAGGCTCTCCTGCTTGAGGAGGAAGTCGATCCGGCTTCCCGCACCATAGCTCTGTTCGGGCAGGACCGTTTCATAGGCCGCAAGCCCGTCTATCTCGCGGTTCACCAGCGCCTCGCGCAGGGCCCGGTTGGGCACAGACGTATCCACGCCGGTGAAATGCCCATTGCCATGATCGACCAGCCGCCAGCCGTATTTGAGCTTTTTCTTCGGATCGTCGTTGGGTTCGACCCAGATGCGCGCGCCGGGTTCGGCCAATCCGGTCATCGCGCCGGGGTTGGCACAATGGGCCGTGACCTCGCGCCCGTCTTCAAGCCGGATGTCGGCGAGGAACCGTTTGTAGCGGCGGATGAGGGTGGCAGGCACAAGATCGGTTTGAAAGCGCATGATGTGCGGCCTATACCCTTGGCACGACGCAATCAAGACGAGGCCGTTCCCATGTCCAACCCCACCGCCGCCATGCTTGTCATCGGGGATGAGATCCTCTCGGGTCGAACCCGCGATGCGAACATGCATCATCTGGCCTGCGCGCTGACACGACATGGCATTGATCTCTGCGAGGTGCGGGTCGTTTCGGACGACGCCGATGCGATCACCAAAGCGGTGCGCGCCCTGAGTGGCGGGTTCGATCACGTGTTTACCTCGGGCGGGATCGGGCCGACGCATGACGACATCACAGCCGATAACGTGGCGCGCGCCTTCGACAGGCCAATCGGGGTGCGCGACGATGCGCGTGCAATCCTCGAGGCGCATTACAAGCGCCAGAAGACCGAATTGAACGAGGCACGGCTGCGCATGGCACGCATCCCCGAGGGGGCGGCCCTGATCGACAACCCGATCAGCGCCGCACCGGGATTCAGCATCGAAAACGTGCATGTCATGGCTGGTGTGCCGGCAATTTTCGAGGCGATGGTGGCCAGCGTCCTGCCCACGCTGACCGGCGGCGCGCCCATGCTTTCACAGTCGCTTGAGGTGTTTCGCGGTGAGGGGGACGTGGCGGGCCCGCTGCGTGAACTGGCCGAGAAACATCCCGGTCTGTCCTTTGGCTCCTACCCGTTTCAGCGCAATGGCGCCTTTGGTGCGCAGGTCGTCGTCCGGGGGCAGGATGCCGGAGAGCTTGACGCGGCGATGGCGGAGCTCAACCGGCTTTTTCCGGGATGACCGGCACCACATCCGCCCTGCCCGACCTTGCCACGCTTTATGATGTGGTCGAGCATACATGGCCTGCCGCCAAGCTGTGCGAGGTTGGGCCATGGACCCTGCGCGAGGGCGCGGGTGGCGGCAAGCGGGTGTCGGCGGCCACGGCACGGGCGCCTTGTGCCGCCGAGGATGTGCCGCTTGCCGCCGAGCGGATGCGGCAGATGGGACAGCCCCCGCTTTTCATGATCCGACAGGGGGAGGACGCGCTCGATACCATGCTGACGCAGCTTGGCTATGAGGTGATCGACCCGGTCAACATATGGGCCTGTCCGGTTGCCGCGCTCTGCACCCATCGACCGCCGCGCACAACAAGCTTCAACCTATGGGAGCCGATGGCCATTCAACGCGACATATGGGCCGATGGTGGGATCGGGCCGGGGCGGATCGCGGTGATGGAGCGGGCGCAGGGCCCCAAGACCGCGCTTTTCGGGCGGCACGAGAACCGTCCTGCCGCCACCGGTTTCGTGGCGATACACGCCGGGATCGCCATGGTGCATGCATTGGAGGTGCGCGCACCCCACCGGCGGGCAGGCATGGGGCACCACCTGATGATCGAGGCGGCCTTCTGGGCCAAGGATCAGGGTGCCGCGCATCTTGCGGTGATCTGCACCAAGGCCAATGCGGCCGCCAATGCCCTCTACACTTCCCTCGGCATGGCGCTTGTGGGAGAGTATCATTATCGTATCCTGAAGGAGGCCCGCGTATGAGTGACACGCCCACCGCCCTTGACCTGCCGATGGCTGACCCCCTACCCGAGCAGACACGGAAATATTTCGACGTCTGCGAGGACAAGCTCGGGATGGTCCCCAATGTCCTGCGGGCATATGCCTTCGACATCGAGAAGCTGAACGCCTTTACGGCCATGTATAACGATCTGATGCTGGCCGATAGCGGGCTGAGCAAGCTGGAGCGCGAGATGATCGCGGTCGCGGTCAGTTCAATCAATCGCTGCTGGTATTGCCAAGTCGCGCATGGCGCGGCCGTGCGGGCCCTCTCCGGCAAGCCCGAACTTGGCGAGGCGATGGTGATGAACTGGCGCATGGCCGATCTTGACGAGCGGCAGACCGCGATGCTGAGCTTTGCCGAGAAGGTCACGATTGAGAGCAGCAAGATCAACGAGAAAGACCGTCAGGCACTTCGGGACGTCGGGTTCAGCGACCGTGACATCTGGGATATCGCGAGTGTTACCGGCTTTTTCAACATGTCCAACCGCGTGGCCAGCGCAACCGCGATGCAGCCCAACCCGGAATACCACGCGCAGGCGCGCTGATGAGCCGCGCCCGCGCGCTGGTCGGCTGGATACTTGCCGCGATGGTTACCGCCCTGCCGGCCCGCGCGCTTGATCTTGACCTTCCCGGTGACGGCACGCTCACCCGGCAGATCAAGCGCAGCAGCGACAGTTACGAGGTGCCGATCGGGCCATGGTCCGGCGGGTTTGCACCCGGCGTTACGGTCAAGGGCGACATTACCTTTCAGGCCTGGCGCCTCGACACGCCGGGGCAAAGCACACTTGCCATTCTGTCCGATCTTGCCAATCAGCTTTCTGCGGCGGGTTACGAGACGCTTCTGCGCTGTGCGGGCCGGGAATGCGGCGGGTTCGACTTCCGGTTTTCGACCGAGGTGCTTTCGGCGCCGGACATGTTCGTCGATCTCTTTGACTATCGCTTTTTGTCCGCGCGCCTGAACGAGAACGGTGCGGCGGGATATGTCACGATCCTTGTCAGCCGGTCCGAGCGGGCGGGCTATGTGCAGATCGTGCTGGCCGATCCGCGGCGCGGCTCAAACCTGTCGGTGTCAGCGGGCAAGACACCGAGCGGTCAGCCCAGCCCGACGACCGAGGACATCGGGGACACCTCCCCGCCCCGACAAGAGCCGCCGCTGGATGCCGACGCGTTGCAAGACGCGCTTGTCACACGCGGTCACGTCATTCTGGACGATCTGGAGTTCGCCACGGGCGATTCCGCGCTTGGCAACGGGGCGTTCGCGTCGCTCGATGCGCTGGCCGCGTTCCTCAGGGCCGACCCCGAGCGCCGGGTGGCGCTGGTGGGGCATACGGATACGACCGGTGGCCTTGACGTGAACATCGCGCTTTCGCGTGACCGCGCGCGAGCGGTTCTGGAACGGCTGGTCGCGGCTTATGACATCCCGCGCAATCAGCTTGAGGCGCAGGGCATGGGCTATCTTTCGCCTGTCGCGCCCAACCTGACACAGGCCGGGCGCGAGGCGAACAGACGTGTCGAAGCGGTTCTGCTCAATACCGAGTGACCGCCGCGACGGGCCGCTTATTCTGCCGCCTGCGCGGCGGCGGTATCGGCATTGAATGTGAAGAGGGTTTCGCCGTTGATCGTGTAGGAATTGATCAGACCGGCGGCGCGCTCGGATACGAGCCACTCTTCGACTTGCAGCGCCAGATCATTTTTGACGTGGTCATGCATCTCGGGGCTGACTGGCAGATAGGCGTATTGGTTGAAGAGCACCGGATCGCCGGAAAACAGCAGCGCGAGGTCGCCCTTGTTGCCGAAGTTGAGCCAGCTTGCGCGATCAGACATAATATAGGCATTCAGCCCGGACGCGGTATTGAGCGCCGCCCCCATGCCTGCGCCGACTTCCTTATACCAGTCATCGAATGTTTCGGGATCAAGTCCGGCAGAGGCCCAGAGGCTCAGCTCTTTTTTGTGGGTGCCGCTGTCGTCACCGCGGCTGACGAAGGGGGCCTTGGTCTCGGCGATGCGGGTCAGGGCCCCTTTTGCATCCTCGGCGGCAGCGACCGCAGCTTCGTCCCCTTGGGGTCCGATGAATACGAAGTCATTATACATGATCTCGCGGCGGTGGGTGCCATAGCCACCCTCAAGGAACTTTTCCTCGGCCTTGCGCGAATGAACGAGGATCGCATCCACGTCGCCCGCCTCGCCGAGGCGGATCGCTTGGCCCGTCCCTACAACGAGAAGCTGAACCTCGATGCCGGTGTCCTCCTTGATGGCGGGCAGAAGGATGTCGGAAAGCCCCGAGTTGTGGAACGAGGTCGTGACGGCCATCTTCATCTCCTCGGCCGCAACGGCGCCCGCGGACATGACACTCATGCAGAGTGCAAGAATACCTTTTTTCATTCTACGATATCTCCTTTCAGAAACGCCCGCGCCTGCGGGCTGTCGGGTTTGGCAAAGAATTCCGTCGCGGGGCGGTGCTCTTCGATCAGGCCCCCGCGCACGAATATCACCTCATCGGCCAGGCGTTTGGCCTGCCCCATGTCATGTGTGGACAGTATGAGCCGCGTGCCGGTGTCACGCGCGCGCACGAGGATATCCTCGATCTCGCGCATGGCGCGCCCATCGAGCGCGGCAGTCGGTTCGTCCAGGAAGATCACGTCGGGCGCACGGATCAGCGTGCGGGCCAGCGCAAGCTTCTGCCTCTCGCCGCCCGACAGCACCGGGGCGGGCCGGTCCAGCATGTCACCCAGCCCGACGCGGCGCGCCCAGTCGGCGGCCCGCGCGCGCGCCTCGGCACGGCTCACCCCCAATAGTCGCAGAGGATACGCAAGGTTGTCGCGCACCGACCTGCGTAGCATCACGGGCGTCTGAAAGACAAACCCCTGTCGCGCGCGCGCCTCGGCCTCGTCGCAAGCCCACCGGATATCGCCTTGCTGCACCCTTGCAATGCCATGCAGCATCTTGAGCAACGTCGTCTTGCCCGCGCCGTTAGGGCCGATAACAACAGTCACGCCGCGGGCCTCAAGCGTGAGGTCGATGGGCCCGGCGATCACCTTGCCGCGCACGCGGGCTACGGCCCCCGAGGCCACAAGCGGAAAGAGATCGGATGGCATGTCGCTCACCAGCGCCCCTCCCGTTCGGTCCGTCCGAGCCAATGGATCGCGAGGTTGACCCCGATGGCCATCGCGATCAACACGAAGCCAAGTGCCAGCGCGAGGGCGAATTCGCCCTTTCCGGTTTCGAGCGCGATGGCGGTTGTCAGGACGCGCGTTGCGTGGTCGATATTGCCACCCACCACCATGATCGCGCCCACCTCGCCGATGGCCCGCCCGAACCCGGCGAGTGCGGCGGTCAGCAACGCACGCCGCCCGTCCCAGATAAGCGCCGCCATACGCTGCCGTTGGGAGGTGTTCAGCGAAATGAGCAGATCATGATACTCGGCCCAGAGGTCGCGCAGGGCCTGATGGGCGATCGAAGCGATGAGCGGGACGATGATGATAACCTGCGCGATGATCATAGCCGTAGGTGTAAAGAGCAGTCCCAGCACCCCGAACGGCCCCTGCCGCGACAGCATGACATAAACCACGAGCCCCACCACCACGGGCGGCAACCCCATCAAGGCATTGAGAACGGCGATGGTGATACGGCGGAAACGGAAACGCTTGACCACAAGAAGCGCGGAGAGAGGCAGGGCGATCAGGCAGGCGATCACCAAGGCGCTGAGCGTCACCTGAAGCGAGCGCAGGGTGATCTCGACCAAGTCGGGATCAAGTGTTGCGACCAGCCATAACGCCTGCGCCAATCCATCCCAGAGATCGCCCATGCGAAATATCGCCTTTCAAAACCCTTACGAGCCGCAGGCAAAGCACAAAGCATCGCCATGAAAAAGGTTAAATTGGCTTCGGAGTATCTGTTCGTGTGATGGCCTGTCGCGGAAACGAGACAAAATGTCGGGAAATACGCAGGGCGCGCCTATGGTTCGCGCAGGGCTTCCTGACTTTTGTAGAGCGGTTTGAGCAGATATTGCAGCACGGTCTTCCGGCCCGTGTGCAACTCGACCTCGGCGAGCATGCCGGGGCGCACATCAATCCGGGACTGCCGGGGCGTCAACGCGGACCGGTCCACGCCCAGCGTCACCTTGTAGTGCGGATTGCCATCGGGGTCGCGGGCGCGCTCATCCTTGAACGTGTCGGCGGAAATGAAATTGACGCGGCCTTTGAGTGTGCCGAAGATCGTATAGTCATACGCCGTGAGCTTGATCGTCGCCTCCTGTCCTTCACGGATATTGGCGATATCCTCAGGGGCGACCCGGGCCTCGACGAACAATTCCTCGTCGAGGGGGATGATCGACAGGATCTGCTCGCCCGGGCGCACCACCCCGCCGATCGTCGTGACGTTGAGATCGTTGACGATACCGCGCATCGGGCTGTGAAGCGTCGTGCGGTTTAGTTGATCGAGGCTGGCTTCGAGGTTTTGGCGGAGCGTCGCAAGTTCCTTGAGCGTATCGGAATAAGCCTCGGCGCGCTCAAGTTCGGTCTGGGTCACGATCTCGTCATAGCGTGTCTTGGCGTCCGCATGGGACTTGCGGGCGCGCGTGACTTCGATCAGGGCTACGATCTTCTTTTCCAGAAGGTTTTCGAGAAGCCTTTTTTCCTCGGTCGCCTGTGCCAGCACCGCCGCCGCCCCTTCGGCCCGTTTGACGTAATCGGCCTGCCGCGCCTTGAGGAGCGCGCGTTCGGAGGCGACGATTTCCGGGCTGCGGCGGGTCAGATCATCAGAAACGTTGAAATCGAACTGACCGGCCAGTTCGGCCTCGAGCCGAAGTTGCCGGATTTCCAGCGCGGCGATCTGATCGCGCAGATCCGCGACCGAGGATTTGAATTGCGTGCCGTGCAACCGCGCCAGCACATCGCCGCGGTTCACCACATCGCCTTCCTCAACCATCAGTTCCGAGAGAATTCCGCCCTCGAGGTTCTGAATGATCTGCGGGCGCGAGGACGAGATGAACGAGCCTTCCGCGCGCACGATCTCGTCCAGCCATGCAAAGGCCGCCCACAGGATAAAGAGCCATACGGATATCGCGCAAAGCCAGACCGTAAGGCTCGGCCCTTTCATCCGGGCGCCAAGCTGTGCGGTGAGATTGGTCGTGCCCACCGCCATCATGCGTCTCCTCGGGAGAGATGGGCGAGCACCTGATCGCGCGGTCCGTCAACCGCCATCCGGCCCTGTTGCAGGATCATCGTCCGGTCCGCCAGCGCGACAATCGGCATCCGGTGCGTGGCGATCACCGCGGTGCGCTCCGCGAGCCATGTTTCCAGCCGACTGATCAAGGTGCGTTCAAGCGTCTGATCAAGCGCGGCGGTGGGTTCGTCCAGCAGGCAGACCTTGGGATCCTGCAGCCAGAGCCGCGCCCAGCCGATGGATTGGCGCTGTCCTTGGCTGAGGCCCTGCCCGCCATCAAGGATATCGAGATCAAGGCCCTTGGGATGCCCGCGAACGAATGGACCCAGCCCCGCAAAATCGAGCGCCTGCATGAGCCGGGCATCATCCCGTTCAAGCAGCGTCAGGTTGAGGTTGTCGCGCAAAGTCCCCGAGAAAAGCCGAACGTCCTGACCGAGATGGCCGATGAGCCGGCGCAGATCGCGGGCATCGATCTGTCCCATGTCGGTTCCGTCAAGCATCACGCGCCCGCTGTCTGGCACGTAAAGGCCCGACAGCACCTTGAGCAGCGTCGTCTTGCCCGAGCCATTCGCACCCAGCACCGCGAGCGTCTGCCCCGCCGGGATAGCCAGCCCCGCGATATCGAGTGTCGGGGCGCCCTCGGCCCCGTCATAGCCAAAGCGCAGGTCGTGAATTTCAAAGCCACCCGCTGTGGTCTCCCGGCGCAGGTAGCTGCGACCCGCCTCGCTATCTTGTGGGGCAAGTGCCACGCTATCGAGCCCCTCAAGCGCGGATTTTACATTGCTCCAGCGCGCCATGATACCCGCGATCTGGGTCAGCGGGGCGAGTGTGCGACTGGTCAGGATGGAGACCGCGATGATCGAGCCCACGGTGAATTGCCCCGCAAAGACGAGGTAGGTGCAGACCACGATAGCCACCACATATGTGCCCTGCTGGAGGGCCTGGCTCCAGAAGGTGAGCACCGAGGCAAGCTTGCGCTGATCGCTGGATTTGAGCGCCGAGAGCGTTGTCAGCTCGGCCCAGAGGCGGCGGAACCGATCCTCGGCGCGTTGGGTCTTGACGGTGTCCAGCTCGAACACCGCCTCGTGCAGAAGTCGCGAGGCCTTGGCCCCGGCCCCTTGAGTTTCTTGCGTAAGCCGCATCATCCGCTTTTGCAGGAAAAGCCCCGGCAGGATCATCAAGATGCCACCGATGATCAGCACCCAGACCACGTTCCCCGCAATGGATGCCACGAGGATCAGGAACACGAAGAGAAACGGAATATCGGCCAGTGATCCGATGGTCGACGCGGTGAAAAATTCGCGCACCGAGCCGAATTCGCGCATCGCGCTGAACAGGCTGGACGGGGCCCGCCCCGCCGTGGCCGAGCGCATGCCCAAAAGCCGGTTCATGAGGACGCGCTGAACATTCACCTCGATCTGGCGCCCAACCCCGTCCATGAGGTGAGAGCGCGCAACCTTGAGAAAGCTCTCAAGCAAAAGCGCCATACCCGCCCCCGCCGCCAGCACCCAGAGCGTCGCCTCGGATTGATGTGGAATGACACGGTCATAAACTTGAAGCGAAAAAAGAGCGACCGACACGGCCAGAACGTTGGCCACGAAGGAGCCGAGCGCGATCTCGGCCACGTGGCGGCGGAAATGGCGGAATTCGCCCCAGAACCAATGCGCCGACGCCGCGGCAGGCGCATGGCTCTGGGCGATGTCGTCAAGTGTGGATTCCGCCGAAAGGATACAGCCGCCAAAGAACGGCGTGAACTCGGCAAGGGTCACACGCGCGCGATTGTCGGTGCAGCTATGGTCGTAAACGACCAACTCGTCCCCTGACTGTTCAAGCACGAGAACGAACTGCCCGCTGGTCATGTGGGCAAGGGCGGGCCAATGGCTTGGCTCCGGCGATGCCACGCGCCGCACCTCGCTCAGCAATCCGCAGGTGGCGAGAGCCTGGGCAAGGATCGCCGGTTGCGCATCATCCGCGCCCGTGCCGCCGTCAGGCATCGCCTCGAGCAGATCGCGCGGGATCACCTCGCATCCCATGAGCCCGGCATAGACCGCCGCGAGGGCGGCGCGTCCGCGTGCCGAAGGATCAAAGCGCGTGTCACCCCCGGCAGTATTGGGCGGGGCATCGGAATTCGAAACCACCCCGGGCCGCGTCGCGGTTTTGCCGGTGATCGTGAGCGCGATGGGCTTGCCGGTCAAATGTCGCTCCCGTCCGCCAGAAGCCCAAGACGCCGTGCCAGTTCAAGCCGGGTGCGCGCGAGTTCGTATTTCAGGTCAACCGCCGCCGACTGACGGCTTGCATAGGTCTCGTAAACTCCGACCACATCCATCACCTGCCGCTGGCCCGCATCATATTGTGACTGAAAGAGATCGAGATTGGCCTTGGCCTGTGTCTCAAGTTGTCTGGCCTCGCTTGCCTGACGCTCCAGCGCGACAATGCGCGCCTCGAGCCGCCGTTCGGCGCGGGCGGCATCTTCGGTCGCTTGTCCGACGCGGCGTTGGGCCGTGTCCTTGGCCATTTCAATGGCCTTTAGGTTCGCCCCGGTTCCAAACCCGATAAGCTGCCCACCGCCGACGGTGACGTCGGGCCCGTCGGAGGAACTTCCGGTGGTGCCGCTGGCGGTAAGACCCGGCAAAAGCCCGGCGCGATCCACCTGCGCCTGCGCGATATCGCGGTCACGCTCGGCCTCGGCCCGCAGGACGGCAAGCGATTTAACGCCGCGCCCCGCCACGCCAAGCGCATCTATGCCGGTCACATCGTCAAGCGGCACACCCGACATGGCGTTCAGCTCGGCCATGGCGGTGACGCTCGCTTCTTGGGCGGCGGCTTGACGGGCGCGTATTTCAGCAAGCTTTTGATTCAACACGTTAAGATCAGAGCGATCCGACACACCGCCCTGAACACGCTCGTTCATGACCCACTGAAAATGGCTCATGTCGTTGAGCGTCCGCCCCTCGAGTGCAAAGCGTTCACGGGCCTCGGCGGTAT
>Ga0102929_1001621_pt1 | contig 13438 bp, 12 predicted proteins | sample SalPonR1_B_D2_MG_FD_78510 | JGI IMG/M metagenome (GOLD analysis project Ga0102929, IMG submission 78510) | Salt pond soil microbial communities from South San Francisco under conditions of wetland restoration - Salt Pond MetaG R1_B_D2_MG | ecosystem: Environmental > Aquatic > Marine > Intertidal... | reverse complement strand
GGAAACCAGCGGTGGGCCGTGCTCGCGATCACGGCGTTCTTCCTCATCGGGGGCCTGCTTCTTCAGCGGGTTCGGGATCCGGTTCGCAGTCCGATTCCTCCTCCTCCCCTCTCGCACTGAACCAGGCCAGGCCCGCGGCCAGAATGGTCAGCGGGATCACGAAGGTCACCACCGCGAACCTGAAGTCGTCCTCGAGGTCGTGGGACGTCGCGTTCAGGAGCAGGTAGGACAGGTACAGCACGTAGTAGGCGACGAGGACCGCCCCCTCCGTGCGGGCGATCCGACAGCCCGTCCAGAACACGGGAACGCAGGCGAGGGTCACCGCGATCATGACCGGAAGGTCGAAGTTGATCACCCCGGGTGCCACGGGTAGCTCCGCCACGGCCGCGCCGGCTCCGAGCACGGCGAGCACGTTGAAGATGTTGGACCCGACCACGTTGCCGACGGCCATGTCCCGCTCTCCCTGCCGCGCCGCCACGATCGACGTGGCGAGTTCGGGCAGCGACGTGCCCACCGCCACGAGCGTGAGCCCGATGACGAGTTCGCTGACCCCGAAGCTGCGGGCGATCGCGGAGGCTCCGCCGACCAGGAGGTTGGCCCCCATCACGAGGCCGGCCCCGCCGAGGATCAGGTAGAACGCCGTTCTGCCCCAGGACAGGGCCGGGACCGGTGTTTCGAGCGCGGCGTCGCCGCGCGTGCTCCACACGAGGACGGCCACGTACGCCACCAGGAGGGCGAGCAGGAGGAATCCCTCCCCCTGCGACAGCGTACCGTCGATCCCGAGCAGCAGCGGCAGCACGGCGACACCGAGCATCACCGGGAGATCGAGGCGGACCAGTTGCCGCTTCACGACCAGAGCGCCGGCCAGCGCCGAAAGTCCGAGCACCACCAGGACGTTGAAGATATTCGATCCGATGACGTTTCCCAGCGCCACCTCTCCACGGCCGGACAGCGATGCCTGCACGGACACCGCCACCTCGGGAGCGGACGTACCCGTCGCCAGGACCGTGAGTCCGATCACGATGGACGACAGTCCGAGGCGCCGGCCGAGGGAGGCCGCGCCGAATACGAGCCGGTTCGCGCCGAAGGTGAGCAGCACGAGTCCGACGACGACTTCGAGCAGGGAGAGCCACATGCCGTTGAACATGCCCGTATGGTCCCCCGCCGTCAGCCCCCCGGGGTGTGTCGTCACCGGTCGCGGAGGTTAGCGTGTCGTCATGAACGGACGGCGACGAAGGGTAGCGATCGTGGGCGGTGGGGCGGCGGGGCTGTGTGCCGCCATCCACGCCGCGCGGGTGGGAGCCGACACGGTCCTGTTCGAGCGAACGAAGGACGGGGGTCGCAAGATCCTGATCAGCGGCGGAGGGCGGTGCAACGTGCTGCCCGGCACCTTCCGTCCGGATCGGTACGTCACCGATTCGTCCCCGAACACTCTCCGCCGGATGCTGCGTGCGTGGCCCCTGGAGGAGCAGCGCGACTTCTTCGAGTTCGACCTCGGAATCGCGCTCAAGCACGAGCCGGAGTTCGACAAGCTCTTCCCGGTGGCCGACAAGGCCCGGGTCGTTCGGGATCGCCTCGTGGAAGCGGTTCGGGAGGCGGGGGGAGAGATACGCTTCGACGCCCGGGTGGTCGACATCTCGCCCGAGGGAGCGGGCTGGCGCGTGATGGTCGATGGCCAGGCCCCCGAGCCGTTCGACGCCGTCGTGCTGGCCACGGGTGGGCTCTCGGTTCCGGCCACGGGCTCCGACGGGGATGGACTCCGCTGGACGGCGGCGACCGGTCACGAGGTGACGCCGACCTATCCGGCGCTCACTCCTCTACTGGCCGATCCACCGGTCCACGCCGAGCTGGCGGGCGTCACGCTCAACGTGGCCCTGCGCTCCGACGGGAAAGCCGGGATCGATGTCGAAGGGTCGTTTCTGTTCACTCATCGGGGCTACAGCGGGCCGGCCGTGCTCAACGCGTCCCACGCCGCGACGCGACACCCCGAGGAGCACGAGCGGATCACGGTGCGCTGGGGCGAGATCTCGGCGGAGCGGTGGGACGAGGACCTGCAGGAGGGATCCGGGCAGCTCGGTACGCTGCTCGCGGAGCGACTCCCGAATCGCCTTGCTCGCGCCATCGTCGAGGAGGCCGACGTCGCCTGGGACACGTCCCGTGCGCGCATCCGCCGCGAGGACCGGCTCCGGCTCGTCCAGCTGCTCACCTGCTACCCACTGCCTTGGACGGGAGACGAGGGCTACAGGAAGGCGGAGGTGACGGGGGGCGGGGTGCGGCTCGACCAGGTCGACACCCGCACGCTCGAGAGCCGGGTCACGCCGGGCCTGCATCTGTGCGGCGAGGTCCTGGACGCCTTCGGCCCGATCGGCGGCCACAACTTCCTGTGGGCCTGGTCGACGGGGCGGACGGCGGGGCAGGCGGCGGCCGGGTAAGAGTCGAAGGCAACCTCGACCGCGGCTGCGACGCGTCTCCGAGCGACGCCCGCCGGATACGACGATACATCGGATACCTGTTATCACCGACGAAGAAACGTCCCTATATATCGCAGTGGGGTGACGATATTGCGCGCGTCGGGTTGGTCGGCGAACATGTCGTCGTATCCCTCCTCGAACGCGGGCAGGACCCCATGGACGCCATCGACCGCACCATCGTCTCCATCTTGCAGGACAACGGCCGGACTTCCAACGCGGACCTGGCGCGGCATCTTGAAATGGCCCCGTCGGCCGTCCATGCCCGGGTCCGCAAGCTGGAAGAGACGGGTGTGATCCAGGCGTACCCGGCTCGCGTGAACCCCGAGTCTCTGAACCTCGGGCTCCTCGCGTTCGTCTTCGTCGGAGTTTCGGAGTTCGGGCAGATGAAGTCGGGCGAGCACCTCGCCGCGATCCCACAGGTTCTCGAGGTGCACCACGTCGCGGGTGAGGACTCCTGGCTGGTCAAGGTTCGGGCGCGGAATCCAGCCGCACTCGGCCGTCTGCTCAACGAGACGATCGGGACGATCGAGAACGTGACCAGCACCCGGACCACCATCGTCCTCGACTCGGTAAAGGAGTCGATGCGACTCCCCGTCCCGGACGGCGACACGTGATCGAGGTCCGTGACCTGGTGAAGGTCTATCCGGGACCCGTTCCGGCGCTCCAGGGCGTCAGCCTCAATCTGCCCCCGGGCATGTTCGGCCTCCTTGGGCCCAACGGCTCGGGCAAGACCACCTTCATGCGGATCCTGGCCGGTCTTCTGGACCCCACCGCCGGCAAGGTCTTCTGGGATGGAGAGGACGTCACGCGGCGCCCGGAACGGGTCTGGCCCAGGCTCGGCCTCCTGCCTCAGGACTTCGGCTTCTACCCCGACCTCACGGGCCGGGAGATGCTGACCTACCTGCTTCGACTCAAGGGAGTGGAGGCTCCGGGCGGCCTGACCGACCTCTCGGCCGAACTGCTGGAGCGAGTCAATCTCACCGATGCCGCCGACCGCCGGACGGGTGCGTACTCCGGTGGGATGAAGCGCCGGCTCGGCATCGCCCAGGCCATCGCGGGCGACCCGAAACTACTTATCATCGACGAGCCCACGGCGGGCCTGGATCCGGAGGAGCGTATGCGCGTGGCATCGCTTCTGTCCGAGCTGGCCCAGCACCGCACGGTGGTTCTGAGTACACACATCGTCGACGACGTGGCGACCCTCTGCCCGCGGCTCGCCTTCATTCGATCCGGCCGCCTCCTCGCCTCCACCTCACCCGGGCGGGCCCGTGCCGCACTCCGAGGACGCCTGCTGGAGGGGAGCGTGGAGGCCGAGGCTGGACAGAACCTGATTCGCACGGCCGAGGAATCCGCCGGACGCATCGCCGTGACCCGGACCTTGCTCCGAGAGGGCCGGAGCCTGGTTCGGTGCTTCGTGCGTGATGGCGCGCGGCCGGACGGCTTCGAGCCGGTCGAGCCGACCCTGGAAGATGCCTACGTGCTGCTGATGCGCGGGGTGGTCGGCCCAGCCTCGATGGACGAGGCGGTCGCGTGAACGAATCACGGATCCTGACGGTGGCCGCAGCAGAGGCCCGGAGTGCCCTGCGTCGGCCCCTGTGGTGGCTTCTGGTCCTCGGTGCCGTCGTCACGACCCTCAGCCTGTCGTCGACGGCGGCCCTGCCCTCGGGGGACGGGCCCTCGGGTCCCATCGAACCATACGCCAACTCGGTCCATGCCCTCTCCTTCTTCTTCGGGTTGAGCGGGTTCCTGCTCTTCGGCTTCTTCGCGTCGGTGCTCGGGGGGATGAGCGTGATCCGGGACGACGAGCATCGCGTGGTGGACCTGATTCACGCGACACCCCTCACGGCCGAGGAATACGTGACCGGGAAGCTCGCCGGCGTTGGTGCGGCCCTGGGTGTGGCCCTCGTCGTCCAGGTTTGTGCACTAGCCGGATTCTACGAGGTACTCGGAGCCGGCGGTGCGGTGGTGGGCCCTTTCGACCTGGTCAACTATGCGTACCCGGTGGTCGCCTTCGCCCTGCCGGCCCTTTTCGGTTTCGCCGGACTGGCGTTCGCCGTGGGTGCGCGGACACGGCAGCCCCTCTCCGTGATGGTGGTGCCGGCCCTTCTGGTCTTCAGCCTCCCGTTCTTCCTCACGTGGTCTCCGCCGTGGTTGGGCGCGGTGGGAGACGGGGTGCTCATGACCCTCGATCCCTCAGGGCTCCGCTGGTACTTGCGGGTCGCCCTCGCCCCGGGGTTGAGCGTGACAGAGGTGAACTCCGGGGCGATCCCCTACGACGGTCTGCTTCTCCTCAACCGCATGATCTGGGTGGGTGCCACGGCCTTTCTGGTCTGGCGGGCCCGGCGCTGGGTCGGCCCCGCCGGCGGATCCCGAGGGCGGGCCGCGGCCCTCGAGACGAGCGCTTCCGGCAGCGAGAGGGGCGCCCGGTCGGCCGACCCGCAGTTCGGGTCCGCGCCGGAGGGGGTCGCCTCGGGGGCGGTCGCCCCCGGCATGGGTGCCCGAACGCCACCGCTGCGGGACCTCGAAATGGTGTCCCGCCGCGCCCGCCCCTACCGGACGCTGGCGGCCCTCGTCGCCACCGAGCTCCGAGGGGCGCGACGCCAGCCCCTGCTCTGGGGCTTGACCGCGCTCCTCGTGGGCCTCGTCTGGAGCGAGGGTGCACAGTCCTTCGGGCCCTTCGGCGAGCCCTTGATCAGGACTTCCGGGGGCCTGGCCACCCAGCTGTTCGGAACGCTCAGCTTCGCCATGTGCACCGTCCTGCTGTTCGTCGTCGTGGAGGGGCTTCACCGAGGGCGGGTCGTGGGAGTCCACGAGGTCGAGTTCGCCACGCCCACGCCGACGTGGGTCCTGCTCGCCTCCCGACCCCTGGCAGCTCTGGGTGTCTGCCTGGCCATGGTGGGTGTCGTCATCGTCACCACGATCCCGCTGATCGTGGTGCAGCCCGGCGGCAGGCTCGATCTGCTTCCGTTCCTGCTCGTGTGGGGCGCGCTCATGCTCCCGACGCTGGCCCTGTGGGCCGCCGTCACGACGCTTGTCTACTCCAGCGTCCGGAGTCGCTACACAACCTACGCGATCGGCTTCGGTCTCCTGATGCTCAGCCTTCGCTACCTCCAGCATTCCAGCACGACCTGGGTGACGAACTGGACCATGGCAGGTACCCTCCAGTGGTCCGACATGGGGCCGCTGCAGCTCGACCGTATCGCCATCGTTCTCAACCGCGCGTGGGTCGCGACCCTGGCCCTCACCACCATGGCCACGGCCATCGTGGTGTTCCGTCGTACGGAGCGAGATCCGGCCACCCGCACGTCCGTGGGAGTCCGCATCGGTCGTGCCCTCCGGCCGGTTGCGCCCTTCGCGGTGCTCTCCGGGATTTTCGTCGTGCTCCTGGGTGCCGAGGTCCGAGCCGGCTTTCAGGGGGAGGCCGCGAGAGAGGTCGCGGAGAAGTACTGGCGAATGAACGCGGCCCGCTGGTCGGACGCGTCGCTGCCTACCAGGTCCCATGTGGCTCTCGAGATCCTGCTCGAGCCCGACGCCGGTCGCGCCGAGGTGGCCGGGCGCTACCACCTGATCAACCGGCACGACCGGGCCCTGACCCGTATCCCCTTCACGGTCCGTCCCGCCCTGGGTTCCGTGGAGTGGTCGGTGGAGGGGCGTGGCATTCCGGTGGAGGACCGGTCAGGCCTCCACGTGGTGACGCTCTCGCCCGCGCTCGCCCCGGGAGACTCGGTTCGGCTGAACTTCAGCTTCACCGGGACCTATCCCGCGGGGGTGACCCGGAACGGCGGGGGCACCGAGCAGTTCGTGCTGCCCTCCGGCGTGGTGCTCCACACTCTCCGTGACTCGTTTCTTCCCCAGCCCGGCTTCGACGCCGGCATCCGGCCACGGGAGGCGCTTCGCCCTGTCCCGCCCGAACCCTCGGAGAGCGAAGGGGAGGAGAGCCAGCTCCGCCCACCGGGGGCATCCCTCTTCACGACCACCATCACCGTGGATGTCCCGGCCGCCTACCGCACCGCGGTCGTCGGGCACCGGGTACAGTCGGACACGGTGGCGGGGCGGGTTCTGGATCGGTGGGTCACTCGGAAGCCCGTGGGAGATATAAGCGTTCTGGCTGGCCGATGGGCGGAACGGCGAGAGGGGAGCACGGCCCTCTACCACCTCCCGGAGCACGATCGGAATGTGGAGGCCATGTTCGACGCCCTGCTGGCGGCGCGGACGTCGTACTCGCGCTGGTTCCATCCCTACCCCTGGGAGGACCTGAAGCTGAGCGAGGTACCGGGCCTGACCCGGAACGCCATCGGCTTCCCGACGAATATCTCCTTCTCCGAGCACCTGGGTTTCCGCTCGCAACCGGTGAACGGGCTCTCCACGGCCTTCGTCGTCACCGCCCACGAGGTGGCTCATCAGTGGTGGGGCAATCTGGTTAGCGCCGGAACCGGCCCGGGCTCGGACCATCTGGTGGAGGGGATGGCGTCGTACGCATCCCTGCTCCTGGTCGACGACCATCTCGGGGTCGAGGCGGGTCGGTCGTATCGCCGACAGCTGGAAGCGACGTACCTGAGCAGCCGACGCGTGGACCGGGAGCCAGCGGTGGCCAGAGTCCTCCCGACGGGGGGAGGGAGTCGAGCCGTCACCGTCGACAAGGGTGCCTGGGTCCAGTGGATGCTTCACGACGTCATCGGCCGGGAGCGGGCGCTGGCCGGCCTCCGGGACTTCGTCGACGCCTACTCCAGCGGCACCAGTCTCCCAGGGCTTCCCCAGATGCTCGCTCATCTAAGGGAGCGCGCGCCGGACCCCAACGCGTTCGACCGGTTCGTCGATCAGTGGTTCTTCGACACGATCCTCCCCGAGTTCGGGGTGGGTGACCTTGTGGTCGAGGAGGAGGCGACGGGGTGGGCGGTGTCGTTCGTTCTCGCCAATCGGGGTACGGGGGACGTCGAGGTGGACGTAGGGGTGCGGACGGAGGCCGGGATGAGCTCGCGTCGAGTGCGGATCTCACCGACCCGGGACGTCCCGGTGCGAATCGTCGTTCCACAGCGCCCGTCGGAGGTCGTCGTCGACCCTGACGTCCAAGTGCTCCAGAATCATCGCGATCGAGCTCGGATCCGCCTCGACTAGGCCCCAGGTTGACATCCTGACGGCGGCGGCCGCCGCCCGGTAGGGCTCCGACTCACCCCTCGAGCAGCCCCTCGAGCGTTTCCTCCCGCGCACCATTCTCGTCGCAGACGGCGAAGCGGTTCTCGGCGGTGCCGTACATGGCGACGCCGGCGTAGTCGCCCGCCTTGTTCACGATGAAGAAGCGGACGTCGAAGCTGGGCTCGCCGTCCTCGCGCTGGAGCCGGGGCTCGACGTTGTTGGCGCGGATTCGCTCGAGCATGGCCATGCCGGCGTCCTTCGGCGCCATCCCCTGGCGCATGAACTCGACGATCATGAACGACGAGAGGTTGTAGAGGTTCGCCTCGCCGCGACCCGTCGAACCGGCTGCGCCCACATCGTTGTCGACGTACAGGCCCGCGCCGAGGATCGGGGAGTCGCCCACCCGGCCCGGAATCTTCCACGCCAGTCCGCTGGTCGTGGTGACGCCGCAGATGTCGCCGTCGGCGCTGACCCCGTTGCAGTTGATCGTGCCCCAGAAGGAGTGGGCCGGGATGAGGCCCTCCTCCACCATGTCGAGGCCGGCGGCCAGGTAGGCGTCGGCGCGGAGGCGCATCTGCCGAGGCGTGAGCAGATCCACGTCACCGGTCCGGTCACCCGCGTCCGCGAGACCCGCTCCACCGTTCCCGTTCCCGCCGCCACGATTCCGCCGGATCACGTCCGGGTCGGTCTCCTCGCCGGGGCGTCCCTGTCCCTGGAGTCGCGCGTTCGGGTCGAGCCAGTGGCCGGGGTCGACGCGGCGCTGCCATTCGAGCCAGAGCTGGCGACTGTTGTCGGTGTTGAGGTCGTCGTGGATCTCGAAGCCCAGCGACCGCGCGAACTCCCGCGCACCCTCACCCGCGATGAGGTGGTGGTCGGTGAGCTCGGCCACCGCGCGCGCCACCCGCGACGGCGTCTTCACGCCCTCGATCGCGGCCACGCCGCCGGCCCACTTCCGTGGTCCGTGCATGCAGCAGGAGTCGAGCTGGACGTTTCCGTCGGCGTTCGGCAGCCCCCCGAAGCCGATCCCGCTCTCGGTCGGGTCGTTCTCGGGAATGTTCACGCCGGCGATCAGCGCATCGAGCACGTCCTCGCCCTCGATGATCCCGCGGAAGGCGCGCTCGACGGCGCTTTCGGGACCGTTGTTCGTGTAGCCGATTCCGCTGAGGTCGGACAGGACGATCGGGCGCGCCCGAGAACCGGTGTGGACGCCGGGGGCGGAGAGCCGCTCGGCGGCGGAGAGGGAGCCGGTGCCGGTGGCGAGGGCTCCGGAGGCGGCGGCGGCGGTCTTGAGAAAGTCACGGCGTTGCATGGCGTCGATTCGTCCGGATGAGGGTCGGAAGGGGCCGGGGGGTCAACCTATGTGGGCACGTGCCCGCCGCCAGACCGCGTCGAACATCTCCTCGGTGAGACGGCCGGTGAAGGTGTTCTGCTGGCTGGGGTGGTACGACCCGACCAGGGGCAGGGCTCGGGGTGGTGGCCGGGAGGCATCGGGGTCGGGGGAGAGCACGACCTCCTCGTCGTGGCCGAACTTCGGGCGCGGCACGGGGACGTCGAATCCGATGCGGTCGAGCATGCGGATCGTGTTCGTCCAGCCGAACCCGCCCAGCGCCACGATGCACCGGAGCGAGGGGAGCAGCAGCTCGATCTCCCGCATCAGGAAGGGAGCGCACGCCTTCCTCTCGTCCGGCGTGGGCCGGTTGTCGGGTGGGGCGCACTTCACGGCGGAGGTAACGCGGCAGTCGAGGAGCTCGAGGCCGTCGTCGCGAGCCGTGGCTTCGGCCTGCGTGGCGAACCCGGCCCGGTGCAGCGCCGCGAACAGCCAGTCGCCCGACCGGTCACCGGTGAACATCCGCCCGGTGCGGTTCGCGCCGTGGGCCGCCGGTGCGAGCCCGACGATCAGGAGGCGTGCGTCACCCGGTCCGAAGCCGGGCACGGGGCGGCCCCAGTACTCCTCGTCCTCGAAGGCCTTCCGCTTCTCGCGCGCGACGTGCTCCCGCCACTCGACGAGCCGAGGGCAGGCGCGACACTCGACGACGCGCGCGTCGAGGCCTGCGATGTCGTCCGCCGCATCCGCCGCGTCGTCGGGCGAACCGGCGTGAGCAGCCGGATCGGTGCCGTCGCCGGCGCGCGGCGAGGCCGTCAGTCTCCCGCTCCCGTGCCCTCGCGCCATGCGGCGACCCAGAGATCACGGAGGGCGGAGGCACCCGCACCCAGTCGCTCGGAGGCGAACTGGACCTCGTCGGGATGCGGTCGCTCGAACGCCTCGAACCCGTGCTCCTTCTCGAGACGGTAGAGTCGCTCGACCTGACCGTGACTCTCCATGAAGTGCTCGATGATGTAGGCACGGGGGTCGGTGACGTCCCGAAGCGGCCGAAGTTCGGCGTCGACGTGCCGCTGGCTCACGTTCGCGCCGACGAAGGCCGTCTCGAACCTGCCGTGGAAGTCCCGCTGCTCGGTGAAGCCCTCGGGGTTGGGGACCTGCTGCGACCCGGACGCGTTCCACCCGTTGAAGTGGATCGTCGTGTGGTGCGGCTGCGCGGCGTCCGTCACGTAGTGCCCGAGCGTGCCCGCGTCGTTGAGAATGCGCTCCTCGATGAAGCGGCGCTCCTCTCCCTCGGCCTCCGCCCAGAGCTCCCACTGCGTCACGAGACGCTGGTAGAGCTCGATCATGTGGAAGACGAGGACGCCCGCGTCCCGCTCGGGCTTCTCGAGGCCCGCCTCGTAGAGCATCGCCAGGAATTCCCACCGATCGGGTGCGTCGAGGGCACCCTCGGGGAGGTTCTCGTAGTCGGTGTAGTGATCGTAGCTGAACGCCTGGTCCATCGCCCGGCGATCCCGGTCGCGCCACCGGTCGGGCTCCGGGTTCAGGTACGTCAGCTGGTCGTCGCTCTCCAGAAAGAACTCCGGCATGTCGGAGGGCAGACCGGATGCGGCGGTCCGGGCGGCCATCTCGTGGCCCTTCGCGCCCCACCGGGCTTCGGGTACGGCGCCGAGCAACCAGACGGTCGAAAGAGGGAACAGAAGGCCGAGAAGAATCGCTCTCTTCATGACGGATCGTCGTGCGAGGGTGAGGATACGAAGGCGACGTCGCCGACACGTACGTCTCCGCCGGTCAGCACTCGCCCGAATGCGCCGCCACCCCACTCGTCGTCGAGTGCGTCGCGGAGGCCGGGAACGGCCTCGTCCATCCGATGACAGGGCCGCGTCTCGCCGACCAGCTCGACCCGGCAGGTCCCGAGGTGGAGGATGTGGTTGCGTCGACCCTCGAGCTGTACACCGGAGACGAGGATGTTGGCGCGGCGCAGAGCCGGATCGACCTCCTCTCCCACGACGTCCGAGATCCGATCGAACACCTCCTGCTCGATGATCGTGACCTGGCGGGCACGTCCCTGGTCGGCGCTGCCTTCGACGCCCCGGCCCTCCACGAGAGTCACGCGCTCGCGCTCGTCCATCGGGCCACGGTGGGCCCGCTTGACCCACAGGGCCTCGACTCGACCGTGGGGCTCGTTGCGGCTCATTCGGTTCCGTGTCGGGGGGTGGCGAAACTTCTGCGTACGAATCGACGAAGGTAACGTCGAGAAGCATACACACGATCGGCCCCGACCTTTCCATGACCACACTCCTCGCCATCCTGATCCTGCTGAACGTCGCCACCCTGCTGGTGGGCTGGCGCCTGTTCCGCCGTACGGGTGGACCGGGCGACGCGGAGATGCGCGATGCGGTCGAGCGGTCGAAGTGGCTGCTCGAGATGGAGGCGATGGAGCGGTGGAGGGCGCTCGATCTCGAGTGTCTCCATCCCGTGAATCGGGAAGAGGTCGAGACGCTGCTGGCCCGCCTGGAGGGAGCCTCGACGCACGTGCTGTCGCGTCAGGAGAGGGCATTTCTCGACCGGATGGTCGAAGCGGAGCGACGCGTGACCCGTCCGCGGACGGACCGCCGGCCCGGTCTGAAGCGGCTCCCGGCGGGCTGAGACCACCCAGGTACGAACAGACGGGCGGTGACCGGGCCGAAGCCCGACCACCGCCCGTTCGTTCATCGGGAGGGGGTCGACCTCCCGACGTTCATTTCCCGGAGCTTAGTTGCTCGGCGGGAGAATGACGGTGTCGATGACGTGGATCACGCCGTTCGAAGCCTGCACGTCCGTGGCCGTGACGGTGGACTCACCGTTGAGCACGACCTGACCGTCGACGACCTCGATCGAGATCGGCGCGCCCTGGACCGTGGTCGCCTCGGAAAGACCGACGACCTGCTCGGCCGTGACCTCGCCCGGAACGACGTGGTACGTGAGGATGGCCGTCAGCGCGTCGATGTCCTCGAGAAGCGCCGCGACGGTACCCTCGGGGAGCTTCGCGAACGCCTCGTCGGTCGGCGCGAAGACCGTGAACGGGCCCTCACCCTTGAGGACGTCCACCAGCCCGGCAGCCTGAAGGGCCGTCGCGAGGGTCGTGAACGATCCCGCCTCGACGGCGGTGTCGACGATGTCCATCTGCTCCGAATACTGGGCGGAAACCGGAGCGGCGGCGAAGGACGCGGCCACGGCGGCGCCGGCAACGATGCTCATGAAGCGGTTCATGCTGAATTCCCCGTTGGGATGAGTTGTACAGAAGTTGTGCAACCATTGTGTCGACATCCCCGGGACATGTCAACCCTGTGTAGAAGTTTTTGGTTTGACTGAGTCTCCATGTACAACTATTGTACCGGCATGAAGAATGAGAACCGTGCGTCCGTGGCCCGCCACCCGATCCGCGTCGTAGCCGACCGGACCGGGATCAGTCCGACGCTCCTGCGTGCATGGGAGCGTCGATACGATGTGGTGGAGCCCGGTCGCTCGGAGGGCAGACAGCGGCTGTACAGCGACGAGCAGGTGGACCATCTGCTCCTGCTCAAGCAGGCGGTCGATGCGGGTCGTTCCATCGGCACGATCGCGGATCTCTCGACGTCGGAGCTCAACGACATCCTCGCCGAGGACCGGGAGGCGCGCGCCGCGCGCGACCGTGTGGAGCGGCCCACCGGCGGCGCGGTCGACCTGTCCGACGCCTTCGATGCCGTCCGACGCATGGATGCCTCGACGCTCGACCGTGAGCTGCGCCGTCTCACCGTGAAGCTCGGCGCCGAGCGATTCCTGGATGATGCGCTCTCGCCCCTCCTCGCCTCGATCGGTCAGGAGTGGCGGGACGGCAACCTCCGTCCGGCGCAGGAGCATGTCGCCACGGCCGTCATCCGCCAGATCCTCGGGTGGCTGCTGGAGCGGTCGCGCTCCGACAGCGATCGTCGTGTGGTGATCGGGATGCTGTCCGGTGAGAACCACGACATCGGGGGACTGCTGGCCGCGACGTCGGCCGCCCTCGCGGAGTGGGAAGTCCTGTTCCTGGGCGAAGACCTCCCGCCGGCCGAGATCGCGGCGGCGGCGGAGGCCATGCCGGCCGACGTCGTCGGGCTGTCCATCGTGAGCCCTCTCTCCTGGGACGGCATTCCGGGACAACTCGAGGAGCTCATGACCCTCCTACCGCCCACCACGCGGGTCGTCCTGGGCGGAGCGTTCGGAGCGGAACTGCGGGATCTGATCGACCACCCCCGGGTGGTGGCCGTGGGCGACCTCGCGTCCTTCCGGTCGCTGCTTCGGGAGATGCCCGGCTGAGCACCTTCCGGTAGCTTCGCGGTGTGATGAACAACACCGCGATGCTCCTCGGACTCCTGGCCGGCCTGGCCCTCGGCCTCGCCGCCTCCGTCACGGGCGCGCCGGTGCTGATGCAGGCCGCCAGCTGGAGCGCCCCCTTCGGCGACCTCTTCATCCGGGGCGTCCAGATGGTCGTGATCCCGCTGGTGGTCGCGAT
>Ga0102929_1001620_pt1 | contig 13441 bp, 13 predicted proteins | sample SalPonR1_B_D2_MG_FD_78510 | JGI IMG/M metagenome (GOLD analysis project Ga0102929, IMG submission 78510) | Salt pond soil microbial communities from South San Francisco under conditions of wetland restoration - Salt Pond MetaG R1_B_D2_MG | ecosystem: Environmental > Aquatic > Marine > Intertidal... | reverse complement strand
CTAATTTTTGCCTGGTTGTACTATCTGCGTTTATCCATCAGCCTGTTTGTCGGTTTTGTCATCATCGGATTACTCATGTTTTGGGGGCAGCACAAGCTAGCCCGTCTCCTCACTTTTCAACATTACATGATGGCTATGATTGGTATTTTTGTTTTGGCTTGGATAGGTCAGTTCATTGGCCATAATATCGAAGGCAAAAAGCCTTCCTTCATCAAGGACCTGCAGTTTCTGCTCGTCGGCCCCGCCTGGTTGCTTCATTTTATTTTTGAAAAAGTTGGTATTCCTTACAAATAGACATGAGTCGCTTCAAGACGGCGATAAGGAATCTGCATGACCTGACATTTCAGACGGCTGTTTTGTCAAAGAGTTTCTGAATAACGGAACACAATTAAAAAGACATGGAGATTTTTAGTCCCAGAGTATTCGGTGTGGCATTTTGAGTACTCAGATTGTTGAGTAAAGCGGGATCCACGTTCAAACTCAGATCTTCACTCACATCGAATTCCAGTAAATGGGCATCTACATAGGCATCTATCCCGTTTAAGGCGTAAGTAAGCACCAGGAAGATCCAGTTTGATTCCAGTTGTTTTTTAGAATTATCTCGTAAAATACGTAGTGAGTTTGCCGGAAGTCCTTGTAATTCGGGAGCAATAGGAATGCTGCTGTCGCCTGTAACTACGGCAATGTAAGCATCTCGTCGATCTTGATAAGTCTGTCGATTTTCGCTTATGCGCCAACCCATGTAGCCCAAAGCACCATAAACTAGCGGGACTTTCCAATATTTTTTGTTGTAGGCCTGGCCGGCACCTGGTATGACCAGGCTGAGTATGAGGGCAGTTCTTGGCTTGGGATATTCTCCAAAGACGCGTTGACTAAACGAGGGCTTGAGTTCATTTCCAACGTCTGCATCGCTCTCAGCCTTTAAGGTATCGAGGACTGACTTTTCTTGTATGGAATGTTTAGCGTGGTGCTCAGGCAGACTGTCCACTTGTGCCGTTGCCGTGAAGCCAAGCAAGAGATAAAATACCAGGAAAGCGGACCATTGCCTATTCATGACCCAATAACGCCGCTTAGGATTCAATTATTTCGAGTATTCGGTTGAGTTCCTCAGTGGATTGAAAAGGAATTTGAATATTGCCGGCCCCTTTTTCATTGACTTTTAATTTGACCTTACAATCCATGACACCGGTAATGCGGTCTTCTACTCGCTGGTATTCAGCAGGTATTTTACTGGTATTATTTCTCCCTGATTTTTGAGCAGGAGCCTGCAGGCGTTGAATGAGTTGCTCTGTCTGCCGCACGCTTAATTTTTTATCCAAAACCTGGTGCAAAACATCTATTTGCTGTTCAATATTCTCTAACCCGGCTATGGCGCGTGCATGTCCCATACTGATCTCCTGCCGCTTGAGTTCTGTTTGTACTTGAGGGGGCAATTTTAAGAGACGTACGTAATTGGTGATGGTAGACCTCTTTTTTCCTACACGATCTGACAATGCTTCATGGGATAAATCACATTCCTGCATCAGCCTTTGATAGGAGATGGCCACTTCGATCGGATTGAGTTGTTCGCGCTGGATATTCTCGACCAGCGCCATCTCTAACATTTCCTGGTCGTTCGCTAAGCGCACGTAGGCAGGAATTTCTGCCATACCGGCATTTTTAGTGGCACGCCACCTTCTTTCACCAGAAATAAGTTGATACTTTCTGTCACTTAGACGTCGAACGGTAATGGGCTGTATCAGTCCGTGTATCTGGATAGAATGAGATAACTCAGCAAGGGCTTCTTCATCGAATTCGGATCTCGGTTGAAAGGGATTTTCCTCAATTTGGTCAACGGGTATATCCACAATATGACTTGCCAGGGAGCGAACCACTTCTTCTTGCTGCTCCTCATTCTGCAAGTCCTCATCCATTGTCGAAAGCAATGCCCTCAATCCTTTACCTAGTTCTTTTCTTTGATTTTTCTTACTCATAGTCTGTCCCGCTCAATTAATTCAGGATTTTGTTTTTTTTCATCTTCACACCATTTTTTTTGAGAAACTCAATGGCTAGATTGAAATAGTTGAGTGTTCCTTTGCAGGTGGCGTCATATAATACTACCGGCATGTGCAGGTTCGGAGCCTCCCCAATTTTTGAATTTCGGTGAATAATGGTGTGAAATACCTTATTCTTGAAATATTTCTTGATTTCACTCACGACCTCATTGGCCAGCCTCAGGCGTTTGTCGAACATGGTGAGCAAGATGCCCTCGATACTTAAATCCGGATTCAGTTGTTTCTTGACAAGAGAAATGGTGTTGTTCAACTTACCCAGTCCTTCAAGAGCAAAATATTCGCACTGGACAGGTATAATGACAGAATCTGATGCCGTTAAAGCATTGACTGTCAATAAACCAAGCGAAGGCAGACAATCTATAATCACGAAGTCGTATTGGTCCTTGATTGGGTTCAGTACTTCGCTGAGAACGAATTCTCGCTTCCATCGATTGACCATTTCGAGTTCTGCCCCAACGAGATCAATATGACTTGGAAGTAACCAAAGATTCGGTGTTTCCGTTTCAATAATGGCTTTTTCGGCTTCTAACTCGTTGATGAGACAATCGTAAATGCTGTATTCGATATCGTCCTGGAAGACACCGATCCCGGAACTGGCATTTGCCTGGGGATCAAAATCAACAAGCAGGACTTTGTGCTCCATGATGGCCAGACTGGCCGCAAGATTAATGGCTGTAGTGGTTTTACCCACCCCGCCTTTCTGGTTGGTAATGGATACAATTTTTCCCATAGTAATTACAGTTCTATAATTTCTCCGACCTCCGGTAGGTGAAAATCTATGTTTTTTTCCGCAAAAGCAGATTTGACATCATCATGGTTTATTTTGATGGGAGGAAAGGTGTCAAAGTGACAACCGATAATTTTCTCACATCCGATGAAATCAGCAGCCAAAATGGCTTCCTCATACCCCATGGTAAAGTTGTCTCCCACAGGAAGAATGGCAAAATCCAGTGCCGGACAAAGCCGGGGTATCAGTTTCATATCTTGTGTCAGTGCTGTGTCCCCGGCAATGTAAAAGCTCGTATTTTCATCCCAAAGGACAAATCCGCCGGGATTGCCTCCATAGCTGCCATCGGGCAAAACACTGGAATGTACGGCGCTGACATATTTGATGGTCCCAAAATCAAACGTATACTTTCCTCCGTGATTCATAGGATGACCCTTCATTCCTTTCTGCCCAAACCAGCTGATAATTTCAAAGTTAGAAATAAGCCGGGCATCGGGATTATTTTTTGCGATTCGATCCACATCAGCTACGTGATCTTCATGTCCGTGTGTAATGAGAATATAGTCCACCCGGATGCTGTCAATCGCAATTTCTGATGCCAAAGAATTGGGCGTGATGAAAGGGTCGACAATGAACTTCTTATCCTTCCATTCAAAGTAAAAACACGCGTGTCCCAAAAACTTAACAAGCATAAGAAATTGTTTAATGCGTAAAATAAGGATTGATCCTCAAGGGAGCGCAAATTTATCCTTTAATTTAAGCTTTATGGTAAAAAGCGGCTAAACTTTTTGTCTCTTTGCTCCTTGTAGGAACAACCGCAGAAGATATGCAGTACATTAGCCGCCAGCACCAATGTTAACAAAATATTTTAAGCATGATTAGCATCATAGCAGGAACAAATTTACCACATTCCAAAGCCGCCGTTTTGGCTCATTTTTTAGAGCTCCAAAGCCCGGATAGTTTAATGCTCGACCTGGCTACATTAGATAATGGCTTTATCCATGAGCAGATGTACAGCCGTCAAGCGCCGGAATTGACAGCCATTCAAAAAGAATTTCTAATCGAACCGGATAAATGGATCTTCATTGTTCCAGAATACAACGGTACCTTCCCGGGGTACTTGAAGCTGTTTCTTGATGCGTGCTCGGTGCATGATTATCAGAATACTTTCAAGAATAAGAAAATTTGGCTGATCGGTCTGGGCAGCGGCAGGGGAGGGAACCTGAGGGGATTGGATCATCTCACGACAGCCATGAATTATCTCGGATGTATTATTTTTCCCAATCGTTTGGCCATCAGTCAAATAAATTCTAAAATCAAGGATACTGAAATTCACGATGATGAATTGCTGAGAGAATTAGAATTGGGACTGAAGCAGTTTTTGGACTTTTAAAGTGATGGCTGTGTTTCCTAAGGTGGAATTTGTGGATGTCGGTTTGGTAGACTATCGGGAAATGTGGGACAGGCAAACTGAGCTGCATAAAAGTTTAATTCAAGCCAAAAGAGAAGAGCGCGATACCACCGCTTTAAATAAACTGATATTCTGCCACCATCCGCATGTGTACACCCTGGGTAAAAGCGGAAAAGAGGATCATCTTCTATTGTCAGAGGAGGAATGCAGGGACAAGAATATTGCCTTTTATAAAATCAATAGGGGAGGAGACATAACCTACCACGGTCCTGGCCAGTTGGTGGCCTATCCCATATTTGATCTGGAACTATTTCAAAGAGATGTTCACGTTTATGTGCGCAACCTGGAGGAAGCGGTAATCCGCACCTTAAATGATTGGGCGATCAAAGGGGAGCGTCTTGATAGTTTTACCGGAGTTTGGGTGAAAAGCGGGAATGAATACCTCAAAGTTTGTGCTATAGGTGTTCATCTAAGTCGATGGGTCAGCATGCATGGCCTGGCACTAAATGTGAATACGGATTTATCTATGTTTGAACACATTGTGCCTTGTGGGATCGACGATAGTGAAAAGGGACTGTGTTCTATGCAAAGTCTCTTACAAAAGAAACTCAATATGTCTGATGTCAAACGGCAATTGATGAAACATTTCCAAAGTATATTTCGTTATAATTACATATCTACCCAGTAAACAGAATATTATATGAGCCCTAGAGAAACGAAGCAGGTAAGTGAGTCGCGAACAGTCATGACACAGATGGTGATGCCAAACGATACCAATCCCATTGGAAACCTGATGGGAGGAAATTTAATGCGCTGGATGGATATTGCTGGCGGTATTTGTGCGGCAAAACACAGTGAAGCCCATGTCGTGACAGCTTCTGTGGACAATGTTTCTTTCTCACAGCCCATTCACTTAGGGGATGTAGTCACCATCGAAGGCACTGTAACCCGTTCTTTTCGAACCAGCATGGAAATTTATTTGGAAATATTCGCAGAGGATATCAAAGGGGGTAACGCTCGAATGACAAACAGTGCTTACATGACTTTCGTAGCACTTGATGACGACAAGAAAAAGCCTATACCTGTTCCTCAAATAACACCGTTGACTACAGAGCAGCAAAAAAGATATGATGCTGCCCTGCGTCGTCGTCAATTGCGCTTGATTTTAGCTGGTCGACTGAAACCGGACCACGCTACAGAGCTCAAGTCGCTTTTCTTTGATTAAGTCAATAGCGTGTGACCAGGGCCACATTTTGAAAGTCTTCCATATCATCACTGTCGATAAATACGGTATCACCGCCAAATGAGCGATTCGCCTCAATCATCTCGTCGATAATATCATCCATCACACCGGGCTCAGAACGCCTCGATTCATCGACGAGTTCTATTTTATTGTCTTTGATGATTCCCGGGTGAAAGTAGCCTTTGCGTACAAAAAGGGTTGCTCCCTGCCCATTATGTATGCCAGTCCAGATATCATTGATGTCAGAAAAGTATTTTTGCTGACTCACCGCCTTTCGCAATTCACCCATTCGTTCTTCATTCTTTTTTTGCATAATGGAATGCACTTCATTCCATGCTTCCTGAATGATCTCGTGGGCAGAAAAATCTTCCGGGAATTGCCTGATGTGTCCCAAAATCGCCTCTTTTTCATTGCATACTTTCATGTAATGCTCCTGATTTCGGGCGTCAGCAGCTAAGAGGACCGGTAAGCGATGATCTTTTGTGTTTTCCCACAAATCCTTATCGGCTCGGTTAAAAAATTCCTCTGTTAGTCGATCCTGGTGATCCCCGTGTGAAAGCTTTTCGGTATCGGTAGTGTAGAGATAATTGTCTAAAGGAAAAGGTTTGCCCCATTCTTTAACCAATTTATCATTGAAAGCCTCGATCAGGCGCACTTTGTGCTTGTTCAATGCCAATACATAATAGGCATTGTTTTGCTGCAGCGAGCGAATCAGGTCCCTGGTGGCGAAATTATCATCCACGACCACGCGGTCTTCCACTTCAACAGCCAGTCTAGTGAAATCAGCAAAATCTGCATTGGCGCAAAGTACAAGACTGTCCAGGTGATAATTATGATCGATATCATCTATAACCTTATTGAGGTTTTCCATAATTGGCCAAACATCCCGTTTGTCAAATTCCTCATGTAATCTTTTCTCCGTCTCCGACACCAGGTTTTTTAGCTGAATGGAATCCTTTTCATTTTCAGGTTTCGTCCTGTGCGTATTCATGATGATGGTTACACATCCATCTTTTTTAATGTCTTTTACTTTTTGAAGCAATTTGTTCATCAATGTCATTTTGGTTATCAACTATCAAGGTGACTCCACCTTGCCTTTGAAAATACGAAATATTCTTTTCCAAAAAAACTTTAGTATTCAAAAAACTTTGTGTGGCAAAGGCTGAATATTGTAGGAATCACTATCGGGAGAAACAAATGGAATATGAGACTGATGAAAAGCTGATGGAATGTTTTCAATCATATTTACGTCCACTGCGGTCAATCATGGTGGCACTGGCCTGTTGTGTTCCCGCTACCAGTACATCCTGGATGGTGACGTGATCCGGCTGTATCGCCATAAAGTAGATAATTTCTGCTATATCACTACTTGTGACCGGATTGAAATCTCCATAGATCTTTGCTTTGTCTTCGTCACCGTGAAAACGGACCTTGGCAAATTCTGTCTCTTCCACATGTCCGGGGGCAATCTGGCTGACCCGGATGTTGTATTTGTGCAGGTCCATGCGCATGGCTTGTGTCAGGCCTTCTACAGCAAACTTAGAGGCGTTGTAAACATTTCCTTTGGGGTATGCCTGTTTTCCGGCAATGGAACCAATGTTTATGATGTGTCCCCGCCCTCTCGTGACCATTTGAGGGGCGATGCTTCTTGTGGCATATAACAAGCCTTTGATGTTCGTGTCGATCATTCTTTCCCAGTCTTCGATATCTCCTTCATGAATCTCACTCAATCCACTGGCAAGACCGGCATTGTTTATCAGAATGTCAATATTCCTGTCCCTTAGTTGACTCAGCTTATCCACAGTTTCTTCCATGTCCCTGATGTCAAATTTTAGCGTATCAATTTTAATATTGTATTGGTTCTCCCATTGATCCTTGATTCGATTCAGTCGTTTTTTTCGTCTTCCTGTGAGAATGAGGTGGTGACCGGCCTTTGCGAATCGCTCAGCAGTGGCGCGGCCAATTCCGGAGGTAGCACCTGTAATCAATACGGTCATGACCTCGCCTTTTTTAGGGACAGATACTGCGGGTACTGGATTTTGAATAGAAATAGCTTCTTCGTATTTCAGTGGGCCTTTATGGGAAAATGCATTTTCGTTCCTTTTATTTCCCAATTGTGGATTTAGGGCCTTGGATTTTTCATAGTATCTCTTCGCCTCATCATAAAGCCCCTGTCGATACTTAAAAAGGGCCATTTCATAATACAAGCGATCCTCTCCGTTTTGATCAGACATAGTTCTTTTATTTGCCAATTCTTCTTGTTCTTGTAAATCGAGCAGCGCTTTTAATTCCTCTTCTGGATTCCGGGTTCTTCTAGAGGCAGCCTCATAGGCCCAATTGGTGGCATCTTCGTCATCTACAATGATTTCATGGTCCTCTTCTTCATTCTCTTCATCGGGTGTATGGGTTTGTTGTTCATCACCCAACTTAAGTTTGAGCCTATGTGCCAGTTCTTCGAGTAAATCCTGCTCTTGCGATTTGTCCTCCTCTTCTTCCTGGGAGCTTTTTAATTCCGCCTGAGTTTGACTGATTTGTTGTTTGATATATTCTTCACCGATTTCAGAATCCCCCAATTGACTCTTCTTGAATTTGATGAGTTTTTTGAGTAGATCACCTTCGAAATTTTGCTTTTCCTCTTCCTGACTTGCAGGCTCAGATGATGAATCCTCCTGGTCTGCTTCGTCAGGATCTACCTCCATTTTCAGGCTTGGCACCCTGCTCAATAAATCATTTGGTGTTTGCTTTTCTCCAATATCTAAAGCCTCCGGGTCTTTTAACCATTGAGACAAGTTCTTGTAATTGCTCTTCTCAAGTTCTTCAAGTGTAGCGGATGGAAGGAGACTCAGTTTTTGGGATATGGCATCGAAATGCTCTTTAATATTTTTGATGCCATTGAGATAATTCATTTTTTCATCGTTCTGACTCATATCAGAATCAATGATCCAGCGTCTTTCATTGATGTATCTGCGCTCCCAGAAATTGCGGTAATAGTACACATCTATTTTCCCCTGGGACTTAACATCAAAAATTTTATCTGTTCGAGACAGTCCATGGTGATGATATATGAGCACAAAACTATTCTCTGCGGTCAACAACTCTAAGTTGATCAGAATGGGGTCGAGACACTTTTTATTTTTGAGGAACTGATCGGTAATGATAAAAAGGTATTTATCGTGCCGGGGCATATTGTATTGGGCGCTGCTTTCGTCCACATACGTCAACTCTGCTTCTTTGAGTACGCCCTCAAAGTCCATCAAAAAAACCTCACTGGCATTTTCACTGCAGTGGAATATTTTAACACTTGGCTTCATTACTTCTTCTAAATACAAAAGTTGTACCGAAAAAAGCAAGACCAAATATCAATTTTTGCTGATGCTGTCTATGGCTTTCATCAGTGCCTTCCTTTGATCCGGGTATTCTTTCGTAGCAGGGCCGTAAAAGCCTGAGTAGCTGTTGACCAATTTTCCTGAGGCATCCATAAAGAAGAAACTGGGGAATGAAGCAATGTCCTCTACAAAAGGTAGCTTTTGTGCGGCATAAGCTTTACTCGCAGGGCCGGCATAAAATACCGGATAATTTAATCCCAGTAATTTTTTGTAGGAAGTGAGATGTTTTTCTGGAGACTCCAGGCCTTTTCGTTCAAATGCCAGGGCTATGAATTGAACCTCAGGGTATTTTTTCTGCATGGCATTCAAAAAAGAGGAGGCATCCTTACAATTGGGACACCAGGTACCCATGAGCTCAAGCACAACCGGTTTACTGTTCTTTATCTCCCTAGCCTGTATACCAAAACTATCTTGGAGTAGTTGCTGCGTAGAATAAACATTCCTGTTGATTTCCAGTATCGCAAACGGATCTCGGAGGGCTTGTGCACCGGGGACGGCTTTCCAGTAGGTCTCAAAATGGTCACCGGATTTAAAAACACCTATAATGCTGTCTTCGCCAAAAATTTTACCCTCGAACATAAAGGCATGACTGCCGTCGAAGGCGGATAGGTAGAACTTGTCTTGCTGCACACAACCCTCCAGAAAACGGTAATCCCCCGTTTCAGTTGTGAAGGTGGCGCTGAGTTCATTACCTTCCTGCTCAAATTGACCAACGCCCGGCCATTTGTTGTCAGAGTCTATGCCGAATTCTACGGCCCACTCGCCGGATATATCAGCAGATGGTTTTTTCTGTAAACGGGTGAACCTGTAATTATCTCCCTGCTTGGCGACAAAGGGTATTTCGTAAGACCCTCTGGAGGAGTCAATGAACACACCCTCCATGGCCCGATCCTCAACTATGGCTTTAATAAGACTCCTGTATTCCGGAAAGTGGATTTCAATGGTATCCTTGGCAGTAGCCAAACTGCGTCCAAATCTTATTCTGCTCGGCTGAATACGCTCCTTTCCATTGATGATTTCAATGAAAAAAGAATCAGGGGCAGGATAAATGACCTCAAATAAAAAGGGCAACTCATCGCTATTGATTTCATTGATCTGCAAACTTCGTATTTCACTGAGTGATTTCTCGTCCAGGGGTTTTTTTATCCCACTTAAAGCCGGGTCGTCTAAAAGCAAAACACCTCTCCACATACCCGGTGGCATCTGGGAATACTTGTTGGGGAATTCAAGACATGAAGACAGCGTGAATAAACTGCCCAGCATCAGCAGCTTAACGGCTGCGTTCACCCACGAAGTGATCGTCCTTGTATTTGAAGAAAACATTGAAGGTTGTAAGCGATCCATAAATACGTGTTAAGTATTGTTGCAAATTAACCTTTTCCTCGTCAGAAAGTTTTTTGTTACTGTTGATGCGTTGTTCCATCACGCGTAATCTGTCTCTGACCATGACAATTTTATGAAAGAAATTTTGAATGGGAATTTCTTTGGACTTTAGTCCTTCTTCACCCGGTTTTAAGATCATGAGGCCGCCTTCCCATTTATTATCCATTTCGATGACCTGGCTGATATCTGAGAATTGCTCCAATATCCGCACCAGGCTTTTCTCAGCCTCGGAATAGCTGATGTTTTCCTCGGGTTCTATGCGCTCAATAATCTCGAATTTCTCATAATCCCGGCCCACCGTCTTGATGCCATGCTGGATAAAGCTAATGTGATAAGCTACTTTGGCTAGTTTGATGACTACACCTGGACCAAATGCGGGATGCTTGACCCTACTTCCAATACCTAATGTTTCCATTTTTTTTATTTGTCTAAACTCCAAAAGTAGTACCAAATAATAGAAAATATGGAATATTTTAAGCAGGATCGGCGTAAAAGGAGTCGTAAAAATGTTCCATTACAATAGAGTGGGGAAGGGTAAGCACAGCTATTAGAATGAAGAGTAGTAATACTTGGGGCTGTTCAGTCCATTGAAAATAGAAAAGCGCAAATAGCAGGGCCATACCCGCAAAACTGAAAAGAGTGAAGGGCAGCAGGAGTTTGACGAAGCTGGACCATTTTGTTATTGATTGTCGGGATTTGATGAATTCATATTCTTCACGCATGACCGGCCAGGAGTGCAAGAGTGCGAAATAGAGCGCAAAGGCTGGCAGTAGTGGAAATAGATAGAAAACCAGGTGAATACCAATAAATTGCAGAGTTTCATTGACCAGTAGCTTGAAGTCTTGTTTGCGAATAGCAAAGAGGTAAATCATACATAGGAAGACCAGGATCCCCAAACCTAAACTAAGGTAGCCAAATAAGGAATCGGTCATCATTTCAGCAGAACCCTGCAAACTGGGTATCCACTCAAAATATCGTTGAATTTCTTCGGGATGATGGTAAAGGAGTGCTCCCAGGATGGACAATCCCCAGCTGAGAAAAAGTGTTCGTTTGAAAATGATGGGAGCACTATGATTGGAAAATTGAGACTGGCCAAAATGGTAAGCGCTCAAAAGAATGAAACTCCATAAACCTATCACCGGGGAGGCCATCCAAAGAACGGCATAGGCCATCATGCTTCCGAGGTAAAATATGTAGAAGGATCTTTGACTTCGACCAGTCGTGTTTGCGTAGAGCAAGTGATCTATGGCTCCATGAGGAATGCCCACAATCAAGATGAGCAGAAGGGCCAGGATATTCATGACGGTGTGGGAGGTGTCCCACTGAGAGAGGATAAAGAACAATGCGGCAACCAGAATAAAGGGAAGGTTTCGGTTAAAAATATCTGATCTCATAGGGGAATGTATAAATAAAAAAGAAGGCGAACCATTGGCTCGCCTTCTAGTAACATTATTATTTCAATTATTATGCTGCTTGAGCCTCGGCATTTTTCATATCTCCGGTTGCAATGGAATATACAACCAATCCGAAACCAATTTTGTTAATGGCATCTGCAATGTTATAAAACAAATCGACACTTGATGGTTGCCAGCCTAGAGCTACGTTTAACCAACCACCTGGCATACACATGTAACCAATGGGGTAGATAGCCCATCCCACAAGTACAAACCAAGCAAGCGTTCTTACTCCTTTATGCACCAACGGATTATTTGAGGACTTGGCCAAATTTGCGACCTCGCCAAACCAGGCTGTATACAAAATGTAAACATAACCTAAAGTGGAAAGAACACCCCAAATTACGGAATGCGTTGTGTCACCGCCTGGAGGATTAAATGCCTCTCCGATGTAACCCGTTACCAACATCCATACAGATGCAAAAATGAGCTTCCAAAGAAGTCCCAATTTAGCTCCTGCCGCCTTGGTCAATAAGTAGAATTCAACACACATCAATGGTACTGTGAGTGTCCAGTCAATGTAACGCAATGCTGTCGGATTCTCTCCTGTTGTCATATAGTAGTCGCGCATGTAATAGTAATGTACAGCTGCAATACCGGTAATCAAACCAGAAACAAGTAAAGAGAGCTTCCACTTGCCAGCCACTCTTCCTCTTTCAAACAGAAAGAATACGGATGCGGCAAACATGGCCATATACCCAGTGAAGAATGTAAACGCTACAGGATCATCCTTTGGGATGGCAACAACGTCAAAAAGAGTCATAATAGTAGTTTTTAGTGAACGAAATTATAAATCACAAGATGAAAACGTGGCATTATTTGTTTTGTTTACTCAAAACTAAAAAATGTTAAACAAATTTTAACAAAATATGAGGGCTTTCTTTAATTCAATAAAAATAACCTGCGATTATAATCTGATAACGAGTAATTTACGTTCCTGGTTATGTGGATTGGTTTTTGTTAAAAAAAACTAATTTTTGATAACATATCCACTCTTGACAGGACGGACATCAAGTCCATTGTAGATGTTTTTTAAACTTGCAGAATATTGTTTGGCTCGTCTTCTCTTCTCAAAAAGCCCTAAAGCATACCTGTCAAGATGTGTTCTGTATACCTGGCCATGATTTTTCAATAGAAGTTTTTCCGTTATTTTCTTGGAGGAATTAATAGGGGGCAGTAGCACCGTGAAACCATGATCAGTCGACTTGAATTCTATGATACGCTGCTGATCTGTAGTAGCTTCAATCGTTGTCTCTGGATCATCATCAATAGGCTGTTGATTCATGGTATCGACAGGCTGTTGAGCTGGATTTGTCCTCGTAGGGTCATTTTTTGTGGATTGGTTTTTCCGCTGTTCTCTTTCTTTTTGTCTGAGGAGATCCTTTTTGATCTCTTCCGGTAATTCATCAAAACTGGACACCTGAACCTGTTCTGTTCCTTCCTCGATAATTTGCTTTATGGTTTGGTCACTTTTTTCCCTTCTTATAATTTCTGCTAAAGACAACTTGGCATAAGGATCGAAATCAAGTATTCCGGTTACCTTCATTTCAGTTCTTCGATTCTCCTGATGTTCTTTTTCTGTGCAGGGAACTCCATTTGAGCACCCATTTCGCAATTGTGTTTCCCCATATCCGTAGGCAGATAGACGGATGTCCCGTATATCGCCAACATGCCTGAGGTATCCCACCACTGCTCTAGCTCGATCTTGAGATAACTTTCGGTTGTATTCATCCCTTCCCCTGGCGTCTGTATGAGAACCCATTTCCACAACAAGGGCCGGATT
>Ga0102929_1001619_pt1 | contig 13460 bp, 10 predicted proteins | sample SalPonR1_B_D2_MG_FD_78510 | JGI IMG/M metagenome (GOLD analysis project Ga0102929, IMG submission 78510) | Salt pond soil microbial communities from South San Francisco under conditions of wetland restoration - Salt Pond MetaG R1_B_D2_MG | ecosystem: Environmental > Aquatic > Marine > Intertidal... | reverse complement strand
CGTGCGGTGGCAGATGCTGCCCAGCGGCGAGGTGACGGCCGTGCGAGAGGATACGGGCGAGCGCCTGGTCACTCACCGGATGTTCTGGTTCGCCTGGTACAGCTTCCATACGACGACCCGCCTGTACACGGAGACGAGCGGCGCGGGCGAGGCGGATCCCGACGACGGATGACTGGCACGCTGCAACGCACGGATCGGCGCCATGTGGTCATCGTCGGCGGCGGATTCGCCGGCGTCAACGTGGCCCGGAGGCTGGAGAAGCGCCTCGGCCGGGACTGGGAGATCTACCTCCTCAGCGAGGAGAACTACCTCACCTACAAGCCGCTGCTGCCGGAGGTGGTCGGCGCCTCCATCCTGCCGGGTAACGTGGTCGCACCCCTGCGCCAGATGACCGACCGGACGCGGCTCAGGATGGTACGCGTGGACGGCGTCGACGTCGGGGCGAAGACCGTGCACTACCGGGGCCGGGAGCCGGGCAGCCTGCAGTACGACGAGCTGGTGCTGGCCTGCGGCCAGCGGCCGCGGGTGGATCTCGTCGAGGGCATGGACCGCTATGGCAACCCGCTGGCGACCGTCGGCGACGCCCTGCATCTCAGGAACCGGATCCTCGCCCGCCTCGAGCAGGCCACCATCGAGCCGGACAAGGCCACCCGGGACTGGCTCACCCGGTTCGTCGTCGTCGGCGGCGGTTTCAGCGGCGTGGAGGTGGCCGGCGAGCTCTTCGACTTCCTGTGCGCCGCCGTGCGCTACTACAAGAACGTCGCGGCGCAGGACTGCCGGGTCACCCTGCTGCACGCCGGCGACCGGCTGCTGCCCGAACTCTCGGCGCGGCTCGGCGAGGTGGCCGGCAAGAACTTCGCGAAGCGGGGCATCGACGTGAGGCTGGATGCCCGTGCCGTGCAGGTCGACGCCGACGGCGTGACCCTGGAGAACGGCGAGCGCATCGGCGGCGGGACGGTGATCACGACTATCGGCACGCAACCCCAGCCGTTCGCGGATGCCGTCGATCTGCCGAAGGACAGGGGGCGGTTCGTGACCGGGCCGGACATGCGCGTGGAGGGTGCGGACGGCGTCTGGGCGCTCGGCGATTGCGCGCTGGTGCCGAATGCCTGGGACGGTGAATACAGTCCGCCTACCGCCCAGTTCGCGGAACGCCAGGCCCGCATGCTGGCCGATAATCTGCTGGCCAGTACGGCCGGCAGGGAGGCCCGGGATTTCCGCTACCGGCCGCGCGGCCAGCTCGCCTCCATCGGTCATACCAAGGCGGTCGTGGAATTGCGCGGTCTGCGTTTCTCCGGCTTCGTCGCCTGGCTGGTCTGGCGTGCCTTCTACCTCGTGCGTATCCCGACCTTTGCAAGAAAGGCGCGGCTTTACCTGGAATGGACGTGGGCCATGTTCTTCCCGCCCGACGTCGCCCACATGAATTTCGACCGCACCGGGATGACGAGTTCGGCGGTGGAGCGGCGGCACGACGCGCCGAACGAATCGGGTCAGGAGACCGGTTGAATGTGCCGATGGCTTGCCTACTCCGGGCCGGAGGTATATCTCGATACCCTGCTCATCAAGCCCGAGCACTCCCTGCTGATGCAGAGCCGCTTCGCCCGCCAGAACTATGTGACCGGCCTGCCCGAGTTCCCGGACGGCGCTTTTCCCACCAATGGCGACGGCTTCGGGATAAGCTGGTATGGAGAGAAGGCGGAGCCCGGCCTCTACCGGGAACTGAGGCCGGCCTGGAGCGACGAGAATTTCGCGAGCCTGTCGGCCAGCATCAAGTCGGGGCTGTTCATGGCCCACCTCAGGGCAGCCTATGACGGTATCGTCCAGCGCAGCAACTCTCATCCGTTCGCCTGCGAGAACTGGACGATGCAGCACAACGGCGAGGTGGAGGGCTTCCAGTCGATGCGCCGCGAGCTGCTCCTGGAGTTGTCGCCGGAAGCCTTCGCACGAATCAAGGGCACGACGGATACGGAAGTCTGTTTTCAGCTGGCGCTGGACTATGGTCTGCGTGAGGACCCGAAGCGGGCTCTGGAGCGGATGGCCGGTCGCATCGAGCGGGCGCGCGAAGCGTACGGTATCGACGGGCCTTTCCGCCTGACCTGCGCGCTGTGCGATGGCGAGACCCTGTACGCGGTGCGCTATTCGAGTGATCGGCACTCGAAAACCCTGTACATCAATGAAGGACCGGGCGCTCTGCGGCGGTTGACCGGCAGTGGCGAACATCTGCCGGCGTCGGGTCATGTCGTCCTTTCGGAACCGCTGGACGATTGCGACCGCGACTGGGCGGCCATCGGGGAGTCGGCGTTCGTGACGGTGCGGGGGGCAGACGTGGACGTAACCGATTTCAGACCCGGCGGGCCGGCATGAAGAACAGTGTGCCTGGTTGCGTTACCCCGACAGCGTCACTCCGGGCGGGAATCCCATGCCGCGGGCTACGCCGGGGCGGTCGGCCAGCTCCTCTCGCCAGCGCTGCAGATGGGGGAAGTCGCGAATGTCGAGGGTGGTCCACTCGCTCACCGCGATCCACGGGTAGGCCGCGATATCGGCAATGGAGTAATCGCCGGCGAGGAAGCGATGCCCGGCCAGGCGTTCATCGAGCAACCGGTAGAGACGCTGTGCCAGTTCCCTGTGGTGCGCGAGTGCGGCGTCGGAGCGGGTCTTCGACAGTTCGCTCCAGTGATGGGTCTGCCCGGTAATGGGTCCGAGCGAAGTGAGCGCGAGCATGAACCACTCCATGACTTCGTCGCGCGCATTGCCGTGCGGGGGGAGGAAGCGTCCGCTGCGCTCGGCGAAGCGCGAGAGAATCGCTCCGGATTCGAACAGGACCCGCAATTGCGCGTCTTCGCGCCAGGTGACGATGGGGATTTTCGCAGCCGGGTTCAGGGCGGTAATCCGGTCTGCGAATTGCTCGCCCTGGCGGATGTTGACGGTCTGCACGCGGAATTCGATGCCGAGCTCGCAGAACAGGATCGACACTCGCCGCGAGTTGGGTGTTGCCCACAGGTACAGCGTGACATCTCTCATGGCTGCGCGAGCGTACCACGAGAGGGATTTTTGTACGTGTCGGCGCTCTCTGCCTTATAAGCCGATGCTATTTGCTTATAGCCCGAAGGTTTTTCCGTTCCGGCGCGTCATTGCGTAGGGTCACGGGCGGAGTTGCGCCTCGGCCCGACTTGTTCGACCGGCGGTGACTTGCCTCAGGATCAGCGCCGGACCGCTTGCCGGGTTACTGATGTGTATGATGTGTCTGACGACAGGATGATGAGATGAAAAAAATGAATTCGAACAATAATCGAGCGATAGGACATTCGGCGGTTGCGATGGCCGTGGCACTTGCCTTGAATCCGGCGGCGCATGCGCAGGCGCAGAGCAGCGCCGAAGAAGAGGAGGCGGTGATCGAAGAGGTCGTGGTCACCGGTTCCCGCATCCGTACCGGCCGCCAGGCGCCCTCCATCCCCGTTGATACGGTGTCTGCCGAAGAGATCAAGCTGGCCGGCTTCCAGAATCCGGAGGAAGTGCTCAACAACATGCCGCAGTTCATTCCGTCGCGGACGGCGGCAACGAACTCGACGGCCGACCCCACCGCGACCGGCGCGGCCACGCTCGATCTTCGCGGGCTCGGCGGCCAGCGGACGCTGGTGCTGGTGAACGGCCGGCGCTACATGTTCTTCGACTCCAGCCAGCGAACCGACATCAACGTGATCCCGACGTCCCTGATCGAGCGTGTCGAGGTCGTCACGGGCGGCGCATCGGCGGTATACGGTTCGGACGCCATTGCCGGTGTCGTCAATTTCATCCTGCGGGACGACTTCGAAGGCGTGGAGTTCCGCTCCCAGTTCAATCAGACGACCGAGGGCGACGGCGATATCCTGGATTTCACGCTGACGCTCGGCGGCAACTTTGCCGACGACCGGGGCAATGCCGTGGTCAGTTTCAACTATTTCGACCGTGATTCGATCATGACGACGGACCGCGATTTCTCCTCCAGTGTGCTCACGGATGTCACGGATGCCAACGGCAACCGGGTGCTCGGTCCCGGCGGCAGCAGCTTCGTGTCGAACGGGCGTTTCAACCGGGTGCCTTTCGGTGACGCCGCGGCCGCGGTCCCCGGCCTGCAGGATGCACTGGCCGCCGCCGGGCTCGGCAATCTCGGCAATGACGGCTTCATTCCCGACGACAGTGGTCAGAATGTGCGGCCTTTCCAGCGTCCGGACGATCTGTTCAATTACACGCTGGACAATTTCCTGCGCATACCCCAGGAGCGCTACTCGGTCACCTCTCTGGCGCACTTCGACGTCACCGAGACCGATACGCTGTATTTCGAGGGCGCCTTCTCGCGCAACGAGACGACCACCGGTTTCGCCTCCAGCTTCATCAACGGCGCATTCCCGTTCGAGGTGGACAACCCGTTCGTCAGTCCGCAGGTGCAGGACGTCTTCCGCGTCATGGACGAGAACGGCGTCGGCGGTCCGGCCAACGACGGTCTGGTCGAGCTCGGCGTAGCCCGGCGCCTGGTCGAACTCGGCGCGCGCCGTAACGAGGATAATCGCAACGCGTTCCGCGCACTGGTGGGCCTGCACGGCGATATCGGGCGCTACCGCTATGACGCCTATTACTCCTATTCGCGCTCGGACAATACCCAGCGGCAGTTCGGCAACGCCTCGCTGGAAGCGTTTGCGGAAGGCGTGCTGTCGGGGTCCGCGCCGGACGGCGGCCCGATCCTGAACCCCTTCGGGCCGAATATTTCGCCCGCAGGCGTCGAGTTCCTCGACATTGCGACGACCAATACGGAAGACACCGAGCTGGAGGTATTCGGCGCCACGCTGGACGGCCAGGTGCTGGAACTGCCGGCAGGGCCGCTGTCGGTATTGGTGGGTGCCGAGTGGCGGTCGAGCTCGGTGGATTTCCAGCCGGACGAGGCGCTGCTCACCGGCGACGTCGCGGGATTCAACGCCATCACCGAGGCGCAGGGTGAGATCGATGTGTGGGAGCTGTTTGCCGAATTCAGCGTCCCGCTACTGGCCGACCTGCCGGCCATCGAGTCGCTGGATTTCACCGGCGGCTACCGCTATTCGAATTACGACCTGGACCAGGTGGACGGCGTGAATACGTTCCTTGCCGGCGTCGACTGGCGGCTGAACGAGAGTCTCGCGTTCGGTACCCAGTTCCAGCGTGCGATCCGTGCGCCGAGTGTCGGCGAGGCGTTCGGCGGCCAGCGTATCTTCCCTGTGAGTGCCACCGATCCCTGTGCCGTGCCGGAGGCGGCGACGGACCCCACGATACGCAGCCTGTGCGAGTCGACCGGCGTGCCGGGCAATCTGGTCGGTGACCCGACCCTGCGTCCGAACACCGAGATCCCGGGGCTGTTCGGCGGCAACCCCGATCTGAGCGAAGAGGAGTCGGATACGTTCACGCTCAGCGCGATCGTCACGCCGGAGTTCGTGCCGAATCTCCGCGTCACCCTGGACTACTTCGATATCGACGTGGACGATGCCATCGGCGTATTCGGGGGCTCGGTCTCCAACGTGCTCAATCTCTGCTACGTGCAGATCCAGGATCTCGGCAGCCCTGCCTGCCAGGCAGTGAACCGGAATCCGGCCACCGGCGTGATCGACACGCAGAACCCGGTGGAAGTCACCACGGTCAACGTCGGCCGACTGGAGACGTCCGGTCTGGACCTGGGTGTGTCGTATCTGCACGAACTCGACTTCGGTCTGCTCGGGCCGGTCAGCGATCTGAGCTTCAGCCTGAACGCCACTTTCCTGGATGAGTTCAAGATCACGCCCATCGCGGATCTGGGGATCGTCAACGACTGCACGGGCGCGTTCGGACGGACCTGCGGGGAGCCCAAGTCGGAGACCAAGGTGAATACCGCTGTGAACTGGCATACCGGCGATCTGACCCTCGGCCTGCGCTACCGTTGGACGGAATCGACGAAGCTCGACGATGTCGTGCTGCCCGCTCGCCGCGGTGAGCCGGGTCCCTCACCCGAGGACGTGGCCGTATTCGAACTGGACGGCAAGGGTTATCTCGATCTGTCTGCCAACTACGATGTCAGCGATTCGTTGAGCATCTGGGGCGGCATCATCAACGTGCTGGACGAGGACCCGCCGCTGCTCGGTTCCCGGCAGGTGCGTGCCAACACGAGCCCGGATACCTTCAGCCCCACGGGTGCGGAGTTCTTCCTGGGTGCGTCCTACCGTCTGCGTTGACCGGGTGGGCGGGAGGCCGCCGGTCTCCCGCCCGCCTCGCCACGCCGTCGTCCCCGCCGACGAATCGCCATGAGCATCTCCCGGGAGCAGGCTTGGGAATGGAGTGCGTTCTGGAAGGCGGAGAACCCGGATTCCTGCCTGCCGGAAGGAGCGGACCTGGCAAGCGGAATCGCCCGTGCCTGGCATTCGTTTTTCGAGAGCCTGGGTCCGGGCAGCCGTATCCTGGACCTCGGTACCGGCAATGGCAGCCTGGCTTCCAGGGCGGCAGCCGTGGGTTCGACGAAGCAGCGGCCGTTCACCATCGAGGCTGTCGATCTCGCTGACATCGATCCGCATCGATTCCTGCCTGCGAAGCGGGATATTCTCAGCGACATACGGTTCCGCGGCCGCACCGCCATGGAATCCCTGCCGTTCGGGGATGGCACATTCGACGCGGTGGTCAGCCAGTACGGTATCGAGTATTCGGATCTCGATCGCAGTATCCCGGAGGCGCTGCGGCTGTTGGCGCCGCGCGGACGGTTGCGCCTGCTGCTGCACGCCGAAGACGGCGTATTGGCCGAGCGATGCCGGTTGCAGAGCCGTCAGGCCCGCGACATCCTCGACAGCACCCTGTTTGCCGATGTGGTCGATCTGCTGGAGAAGCTGCATGCGGCCGAGCAGGGTGGTGGCGGGCCGCAGACGCACGGGCAGGCGCTGAGCGCGGTGCAGGTGGTGAAGTCGACGCTGGACTCGCTCGCAGAACGCTTCGGCGCGGATACGGATGCGAGTCTTCCCGGGGCGGTGTTCGCGGCGGTCCGCCGGTTGCCCGATCTGCGCAAGTCACTGGTGCACGGCACGCTGATGGCCACCGCAGCCGAGACCCGGCACTTGCTGGAGGCCCAGTTGCAGCGCCTGGTGGCCATGCAGGCGGCGGCGCTGGACCGGCAGGGCATGGAATCGCTGGCCGCCCGTGTCGGAGCACTCGGTCTGCGGGTGCGGATGCAGGCCGCGGAGGCCGACGAGGGCGGCCGTCGCCTGGGCTGGTGGCTGGAGGGCGCGGCTTGAGCCTCAGCCGCCGGCAGTTCATCGCCGCATCGACGGCGTTGATGGCAGCGGGCCTCGGCGCCTGCGCCCGGCCGGACGACCGTGAGACCCTGCGCGCCGTCATGCACGCGGATCTGTCCTCCCTCGACCCGATCGTGACCACGGCCGGCATCGTGCAGCGTCACGCGCTGATGGTCTACGACTTCCTGTTCGGCCGGGACGAGGCGGGCAGGCCGGCACCGCAGATGGTGGAATCCTGGACGCTCGGCGACGACCAGCTCGACTGGGAGTTCCGGCTGCGCGACGGGCTGCGGTTCCACGATGGCGCGCCGGTGACGGCGCGCGATGTCGTCGCCTCGCTGCGGCGCTGGGCCGGCCGGGACGCCTATGGCCGGCAGATCCTCGAGGTCACGCGGCGCCTGGAGGCGGTGGACGACCGGTCCTTCGTCTGGCGGCTTGCGCGTCCCTACGGACTGCTGCTGGAGGCGCTGTCCAAGACCGGCGGGCCGGTGGCGGCGATCATGCCGGAGCGGATCGCGCGCACCGACGCCTCCCGTGCCGTCGACGAGGTGATCGGCAGCGGACCCTATGCCTTCGACCGGGCGGCGTGGGTACCCGGCGCGAGCGTCGTCTACCGGCGCAACGAGGCGTACGTACCCCGCGCGGAGCCTCCGTCCGGCACGGCGGGCGGCAAACAGGTGTATCTCGATACCGTGGAATGGCTGAATATCCGCGATGCGCAGTCGGCCGTGCTCGCCCTGGCCAACGGCGAGGTGGATTTCGTGGAGAGCCCGGCGCCCGAGTTCCTGCCCCTGCTGCGCCGTTCCGGCGCCGTCATCGAGCGCACCGATCCGCTGGGTTACCAGGGCATGCTGCGCATGAATCATCTGCACCCGCCCTTCGACGACCGGCGGGCCCGCCAGGCGCTGCTCTACGTCATCGACCAGCAGCGCTACCTGCAGGCCATGTTCGGCGACCCCGAGGTGACCCGGGTCTGCCACGCATTCTTCGTCTGCGGCTCCGCGCTGGAGACCGACGCCGGCGTACCTGCCGATATCGGCAGCAACCGCGACAAAGCGCGTCGGCTGATGCAGGCGGCGGGCTACGACGGGCGCCCCATCGTCGTGCTGCACCCCACGGACATCCAGTTCATGAATCTGGCTACCCTCGTGCTGGCCGAGGATCTGCGCTCCATCGGCCTGGAGGTCGACCTGCAGGCGATGGATTTCGGCGCAATGAGCGCCCGGCGCGTGAACCGGGCTGCGCCGCAGGATGGCGGCTGGCACATCGGCCTTACTTACTGGCCGGGCGGCAATATCTCCGATCCGGTCGGCAATGTGCCGATCCATGCCAGTTGCGAGGACGCGTGGCCGGGCTGGCCCTGCGATGCGGAACACCAGGCGATGATCGAGGAATTCCCGTTCATCCCCGATGCGGGCGAGCGGCGCGTGCTGGCCCGGCGTATCCAGGAGAGCGCCTACGATCTCGTGCCCTACGTGCCCATCGGCCAGTGGTTCTCGCCGGTCGCCTACAGCCCGCGCCTGAGCGGCGTGCCGAGCGTGCCCGGCAGCACCGTGTTCTGGAATATCGACAAGGGACCGTATCAGCCGTCCTGAGGAGACTCTGCGGCCGCGTCCGCCGGCACGGGATCGTCCGGATAGTGGCAGGCGACGGCGTGGCCTGCCGCCGACATCTCGAGCGACGGCTCTTCCTCGGCGCAGCGCGGGCGCGCGATCGGGCAGCGGGTGCGGAAGCGGCAGCCACCGGGCGGGTTGGTTGGGCTGGGGATGTCGCCCGGCAGCAGGATACGGCGGTCGACCGCGTCCGGGTCGGTGCGCGGGACGGCGGAGAGCAGCGCTTTGGTGTAAGGGTGACGGGGCGCGGCAAAGAGCCGGGCCCTGGGCGCGATCTCCACGATGCGGCCCAGATACATCACGGCCACCCGGCTGGATATATGTTCGACGACGGCCAGGTCGTGGGCGATGAAGAGATAGGCCATGCCCGCCTCGCGCTGCAGGTCCGTCAGCAGGTTGATGACCTGTGCCTGCACGGAGACGTCCAGCGCCGACACCGGCTCGTCCAGCACGATCAGGCGTGGGCGGGTGGCGATCGCCCGTGCGATACCGATCCGCTGACGCTGGCCGCCCGAGAACTCGTGCGGGTAGCGGTCGAGGTGATCGGCGCGCAGCCCCACCCGTTCGAACAGGGCGGCAACCTGGGCGCGGACACCGCCTCGGTCGGCGAGACCGTAGTTGGTGATGGGCTCTGCGACCGAGGCGCCCACCGTGCGGCGCGGGTTGAGCGATGCGTAGGGGTCCTGGAACACTGCCTGCAGATCACGGCGCAGCGGCCGCAGCCGGCGTTCGGGCAGCCGCGTGATGTCTTCACCGGCGAGTGTGATGCGCCCGCCGGTCGGTTCCAGCAGGCGCAACAGGGACCGGCCGACCGTAGACTTGCCGCAACCGCTTTCGCCGACCAGCCCGAGTGTCTCGCCTTCGTCGATGAAAAAGCTCGCGCCGTCCACGGCGTGCACGATCCGGGGCGGCCTGCCGGTCAGCCTCGCCAGGGCGGGGTGTTCCAGCGGGAAATGCTTCACCAGATCCCGAACCTGGAGCAACGCCGTCATCGTTTATTCGCCATGTCGTCGCTGCGCCAGCAAGCCGATTCATGGCCGCTGCCATCCACCGGTTCCAGCGGCGGTAGCTCCCGTCGGCAGCGCGCCACCGCCAGCGGACAACGCGGCGCGAAGGCGCAGCCCGGCGGCAGCGCGGCAGGAGAGGGCACCTGACCGGGTATTTCCGCCAGACGCCCGCCGTCCCCGGTGCCGCCCAGGTGCGGCATGGCCCGCAGCAGGCCCTCCGTGTAGGGGTGGCGGGGCGCGCGTAGCACGGCGCGCACCGGGCCTTCCTCCACTTTGCGGCCGGCGTAGACGACGAGGACCCGGTCCGCCAGTTCGGCCACCACGCCCAGGTCGTGGGTGATGAGCACGATGGCCGTGCCCGTGCGTCGGCGGATATCGCGCATGAGTTCCAGGATCTGGGCCTGCACGGTCACATCCAGCGCCGTCGTCGGCTCGTCGGCGATCAGCACGGAAGGCGCACACGACATCGCCATCGCGATCATCACCCGCTGGCTCATCCCGCCGGAGAGTTCGTGCGGGTACTGGTCGAGCCGTTGCCCGGGTTCCGGGATCTGCACCAGTTTCAGCATCTCGAGAGCGCGCCGGCGCGCCGCACGTTTGTCCGCACCGGTGTGCAGCCGTACCGCCTCGCCGATCTGCTCGGCGACGGTCAGCACCGGGTTCAGGCTGGTCATCGGCTCCTGGAAGATCATGCCGATGCGCCCGCCGCGCACCTGCTGCATCTCGCGTTCCGACAGCGTGAGAAGTTCGCGGCCCCCCAGACGGACCGAGCCGCCCGTCACACGGCCGGGCCTGCCGATGAGGCCCATCACCGCGAGCGCGCCCACGCTCTTGCCGGAGCCGGATTCGCCGACGATGGCGAGTATCTCGCCGGCCTCCAGTCGGTACGAAAAATCGTCGAGGACGGTGGTCCGGCCCGCCTCGTCGGCGAAGGCAACCGAGAGAGCGTCGACCGTCAGCAGGGCGTCCCCGACGCCGTTCACAGGCGCCTCCCGTAGCGTGGATCGAGCGCGTCGCGCAGGCCGTCGCCGAGCAGGTTCACGCCCAGCACGGTGAACGACAGTGCGAGGCCGGGGAACAGCACGATGTGGGGCGCGATGGAAAACACGCTGCGCCCGTCGGCGATGATGTTGCCCCAGCTCGGCGTGGCCGGCGGGACGCCCGCGCCGATGAAACTCAGGATGGCTTCGGTCAGCACGGCAGAGGCGAAGATATAGGTGGCCTGCACGACCAGCGGCGCGACGGTATTCGGCAGCACGTGACGGATCAGCAGCAGCGGGAACCGGGTGCCCGAGGTGATGGCGGCCAGCACGTACGTCTGTTCCCGCAGCGAGAGCACTACGCTGCGCACCAGACGCGCGACCCGCGGCACCTCCGCGATGGCGATGGCGACTACCACGTTGGCCAGGCTGGCGCCGGTGAGCGAGATGAGGGCGACGGCGAGCAATATCGAGGGAATCGCCATTACGCCGTCCATGATACGCATCAGTACCTGGTCCACCCACCGCACGAAACCGCTCAGCAGTCCGATGACGAGGCCGAACAGCGTGGCGATGGCGACCACGCCGAGGCCGACCGCGAGCGAGATCCGTGCGCCGTAGATCGTGCGGCTGTAGACGTCGCGGCCGACGAGATCGCCGCCGAACCAGAATTCGGCGCCCGGCGACTCCAGGCGGTGGAACGGAGAGAGTGCCCGGGGATCCACGGTGCCGAGCCAGGGCGCCGCGATGGCCGCCGCGACCGCGAGTGCGAGCATCGTCGCTCCAATCAGCAGATTCGGATGGCGCCGGACGGCGCGCCGGAGCGCCCCGGCGGGGGCAGGACGCGCGGTGGCGACCGTCGCGCTCAATACCGGATCCTCGGGTCGAACAGGCCGTAACTGAGGTCGATCAGCAGATTGATCAGGACATAGGCCGCGGAGAAGACCAGGATCACGCCCTGGATCACGGGATAGTCGCGGCGCAGGATGGCATCCACGGTCAGGCGGCCGAGCCCCGGTATGTTGAAGACCGTCTCGGTGACGACGACGCCGCTGATTAGCAGCGCGAAACTGATGCCGATGACGGTGACGATGGGCACCGCCGCGTTCTTCAGCGCATGGCGCAGGATGATCCGGGAGACCGGCAGCCCTTTCGCCCGGGCCACCCGGATGTAATCCTGCTGCAGTATCTCGATCATGGTGGTGCGGGTGATGCGGGCGAGCAGCGCCGCATTGACGATGCCCAGTGACAGCGCCGGCAGCACGAGGTGGCGGGCGAAGGGGCCGGGCCCGTAGGCGAGCGGCACGTAGCCCTGTACCGGCAGTATCCGCCACTCCAGGGCGAACAGCGCGATCAGCAGATAAGAGAGTACGAACACGGGTATGGAGAAACCGAGCACCGCGAAGCTCATGGCGAGTCGGTCGACGACGCCGCCGGCGCGCCAGGCGGCGATCACGCCCAGGGGCAGGGCGATCAGCACGGCCACCAGCAACGAGGCGAGAGTCAGCGTAATGGTGGGTTCCAGTCGCTGTACGATGAGTTCCGTGACCGGGCGTCGGGAGAATATCGAGGTGCCGAGATCGCCCTGCAATACGCCGGCGGTCCACTGGCCGAAACGCACCAGGAAGGGCTCGTCAAGACCGAGCGTGCGGCGGACCCGCTCGATATCCGCGGCTGTCGCCTGTTCGCCGGCCAGCACCGCCGCCGGATCGCCCGGTGTGAGGTAGAGGAGGGAGAAGACGATGATCGCCACCACGGCCATTACCGGTACCGTGGCGATGAGACGGCGGAGGATGAATCCAATCATATGTCCGATATTGCGGCTAGCGGAGGTCGGGACCGATGGTACCGTATTGCCGGGCGCGGGTTTGCGCTAGGATGCATTCATGTGCCGATGGCTTGCCTACCTCGGGGAACCGCGACTGATTGAACAGTTCGTCTACGACGACCCCCATTCCCTTTGTCAGCAGGCCCAGCACTCGCACAAGGCCAAGCTGGGCGTTCACGGTGACGGCGGCGGTCTCGGCTGGTATGCGCGCCCGCCCGAGCCGGCGCTCTACCGGCGTGCCGGGCCGGCCTGGTCGGACGATAATCTCCGCGAGCTGACCCGCGTCATCGAGAGTCCGGTCTTCTTCGCCCATGTGCGCGCGTCTACCGGCGCGCCGAGCATCGAGATCAATTGTCACCCGTTCCGGTCCGGGCGCTTCCTCTTCATGCACAATGGTCAGATCGGTGGCTTCCGCCGACTACGCAGGCGACTGGTGGCTCGTCTCTCGGACGAGAGCTATGACCAGCTGGCCGGCGGTACCGACAGCGAACTGCTGTTCCAGCTGATGGTGACGAACGGCCTGGCCACCGATGCGCTCGGGGCGATCTCCCGCAGTCTGCTCGAAGTGGAACAACTGCGGCGGAGCGACGGGATCACCGAGCCATTCCGCGCCACGCTGGCGCTGACCGACGGCTCCGCCCTCTGGGCCCTGCGCTGGTCCTCGGATCATCTCGCGCCGTCGCTGTTCGTCAGCGAGCAGGACACGGGCGTCCTGGTGGTCTCGGAGCCCCTGGACGGCGAGGTGTCGCGCTGGCACGCAGTGCCGCCGGATACGCTGG
>Ga0102929_1001616_pt1 | contig 13473 bp, 12 predicted proteins | sample SalPonR1_B_D2_MG_FD_78510 | JGI IMG/M metagenome (GOLD analysis project Ga0102929, IMG submission 78510) | Salt pond soil microbial communities from South San Francisco under conditions of wetland restoration - Salt Pond MetaG R1_B_D2_MG | ecosystem: Environmental > Aquatic > Marine > Intertidal... | reverse complement strand
TCGGACGCGCATTTTGCCAAATTGGCGGATGAGTATCACGAGTTGAACCGCGCCGTGCACCGCGCTGAAACCAATGTCGAACCGGTCGAGGAACTGGCCGAAGTGGACATGCGTAAGAAACGCGCGGTCCTCAAAGATCAACTGTACAGCATGCTCAAAGCCTGAGGCGTTTGGCCTTTATAGCCTGTTATGCGGCGGTCGGATGCTCTGGCCGCCGTTTTTGTGTCAGCCGACCGAGTAGGGCAGGACATCACGCTCATCCGGCCTGACTTGCAGGCGGCGTTCCAGTGGCGGAACCGAGCGTTGATGACAATCTGTGCGCTCACAGATCCGGCAGGAAATGCCGATGGGTTCATAGGCGCGGGCGTTGGTTAGGTCCAGATCGTCGGCATAGACCAAGGCATCAGCATGTTTGACCTCGCAGCCAAGCGCGATGGCAAATCGGCGCACAGGTGCGCCAAAACTGCCGCCCGCCTTGCTGACATCGCGCGCCAGATTGATATAGCGCACGCCGTCAGGCGTTTCGGCCAACTGGCGCAGAAAACGGCCCGGCGTCTCGAACGCGCGGTGCACGTTCCACAGCGGGCAGGCCCCGCCGAAGCGGGCGAATTGCAACCGCGTGGCCGAATGCCGTTTGGTGATGGTGCCCGCTTGATCCACCCGGACGAAAAAGAACGGGATGCCCTTGGCGCCGGGGCGTTGCAAGGTGGACAGCCGATGGCAGACTTGTTCGATCGAAGCGCCGAAACGGTTGGCCAGAATTTCCAGATCGTGCCGGGTGTCCTGCGCGGCTTGCAAAAACGCGCCGTAGGGCATCAGGGTGGCCCCGGCGAAATAGTTGGCCAGCCCCATCTTGGCGATGGCGCGGGCGGCGTCGGATTGAAACCGGGCCAGATCAAGTGTGGCTTCTAGCAGATTGTCCTGCGTCAGCAGGGCCAGTTGCAAAAGCATTTGAAAGGTGCGGGTTTCCGGCGCGGCCCGCGAGGACAGGTGCAGCGTCTTGGCGTCGCGGTCGAAATGGCGCAACTTACCGCTGTCCGACCCGGCGACGGTGATGCCAAGATTGGCCAGCTTTTCAACGGCCAGATCGTGAACCGGGCGCGGCGCCCCCGCGGATGTGGCAAAGCGTTCGGCGGCGTGATCGACCGCGTCGATATAGTTGTCGCAGTAGTGAAAGAAGTCGCGCACTTCGTCCCAAGGGCTGGGCTGGGTGCGCGAATCTTCGCGCCCCAAGGCTTCGTCCAGACTGGCCAGCCGTTCGTGGGTTTGCCTATAGGTGCGGTGCAGTTGCAAAAACGCCCGCGCCAGCGCCGGCGCATTCGAGGCCGTCAGCCGCAGATCGGCCAGCGGCGGCGGGTCGTCGGCAAAAACCGGATCGGCCAGCGCCTCGCGCATATCGGTGACCATGCGTTCGGCGTCGCCGGTGGACAGCTCGGTCACGTCAAAGCCAAACTCCTGCGCCAGCGCCAGCACCACGGTGGTGCTGACGGGTCGGTTGTTGTTTTCCATTTGGTTCAAATAGGGCAGCGAGACGCCGAGTTTGACCGCAAAATCCTTTTGCGTCAGGCCAAGGCGTTGGCGCGTTTCGCGCAGTTTGGCCCCGGCATATAGTTTCTGTGTGGGCATGGGACTCCAGTTTTTCAGATGTGGGATTTGCAGATTTGCGATTGATGCATGGTATGTTTGCAAACCCATCTGTGCAAGCGGCGTGTCAACCTGATCCCGGCGGTGTCAGATAATCGCGCAACAGCGCCAACGGATGCGCCTTGAGCGACAGGCGCATGGCCACGTAATCCTCGACCACCTCTTCGCCCAAGGTCATGGCAGGCAGATGCGCGGCGGGTTCGTCAATCGCTTCGCCGTCCATGTCGCCGTCGAACAGCGGCAGGGGTTTGTCGCCGGCCAAGGCCTTGGCCTCCCACAACGCTGCGCGGCGCGACAGGCCAAGCGCGGCAAAGCTATCGGCCTCGGCCAAGCGGGTGACAGTGGCCGGGGAAACGCCCGCCCGGCGCCAGACATCACCCACTTGCCTGTAGCCATTGCCACGCGCGGCGGTGATCCATACGGCATCTTCCTCGGACAGGCCCTTGATTTGGCGAAACCCCAACCGCAGCGCCAAACCGCCCGCGCCATCGGGTTCCATCACGTTGTCCCAGAAACTGGCATTGATGCAAACCGGGCGCACCGTCACCCCATGCTCGCGCGCATCGCGCACGATCTGCGCAGGCGCGTAAAACCCCATGGGCTGAGAATTCAGCAGCGCGCAGGCAAAGATGCCGGGGTGGTGGCATTTGATCCACGCACTGGCATAGACCAGCAGGGCGAAACTTGCGGCGTGACTTTCGGGAAAGCCGTAGCTGCCAAACCCCTCGATCTGCGAAAAGCAGCGTTCGGCAAACGCCATGTCATAGCCGTTGCGCTGCATGCCGCGCAGGAACCGATCACGGAATTCACTGACATTGCCGTGTTTCTTGAACGTGGCCAGTGACCGGCGCAGGCGGTCGGCCTCATCAGGGGTAAACCCCGCGCCGGTGATGGCGATCTGCATCGCTTGTTCCTGAAACAGCGGCACACCCAGTGTCTTGCCCAGAACCGCGCCCAACGCGTCTGATGGAAAGCTGACAGGTTCCTCGCCATTGCGGCGGCGGATATAGGGGTGCACCATATCGCCCTGAATGGGGCCGGGGCGGATGATCGCCACTTCGATCACCAGATCGTAAAAGCAGCGTGGCCGCATCCGGGGCAGGAAATTCATCTGCGCGCGGCTTTCCACCTGAAACACCCCGATACTGTCGGCGCGGCACAGCATGTCATACACGCGTGGGTCTTCGGGGGGCAGGGTGGCCAGCGTGTGGTCGCGCCCATGGTGGGTGCGCAGCAGATCAAACGCCTTGCGAATGCAGGTCAGCATGCCAAGGCTTAGAACATCGACCTTGAGAATGCCAAGCGCGTCGATGTCATCCTTGTCCCAGCAGATAACGGTGCGCCCGTCCATGCTGGCGTTTTCGATGGGCACAAGTTCGTCCAGCCGCCCCTCGGTCATGATGAACCCGCCGACATGCTGCGACAGGTGACGCGGAAAGCCTTCGATCTCGTGCACCAGATCCAAGGTCTGCCGCAGGCGCGCATCATCCGGATCAAGCCCGATTTCGCGCATCCTTTGGCGGTCCAACTGCCCGGCGGCATGAAATCCCCAAAGCTGCGAGGACAGCGCCGAGATGGTATCGCCGCCCAGACCCATGGCGCGGCCCACTTCGCGGATGGCGCGTTTGCCGCGATAATGGATCACCGTGGCGCACAGCCCGGCGCGGTGCCGCCCATAGCGTTCGTAAATCCACTGGATCACCTCTTCGCGGCGTTCATGTTCGAAATCCACGTCGATATCGGGCGGCTCGTCGCGGGCCTCGGAGACGAAGCGTTCAAACACCATGGTGCCGATCTCGGGGCTGACCGAGGTGACCCCGAGGCAATAGCAGACCACCGAGTTGGCCGCCGACCCGCGCCCTTGGCACAAAATCCCACGCGACCGCGCAAAGGCGACGACATCGTGAACGGTCAGAAAATACGGCTCGTATCCCAGTTTGGCGATCAGGGTCAGCTCATGTTCAAGCTGCTTGCGCACCTTGTCGGGCGCGCCCTGCGGATAGCGCCAGTGCAGCCCGTCCAGCGCCAAGCGGCGCAAGCGCCCGGCCGGTGTTTCGCCTTGCGCCACCTCGCTTGGGTATTCATAGCGCAACGCGTCCAGCGAAAAGGTCAGCCTGTCGGCCAAGGCCCCGGCGCGGAGCACGGCGTGTTCGTGTCCGGCAAACAGACGCAGCATCTCGGGTTCACTGCGCAGGCGGCATTCGGCATTGGCCAAAGCCGCACGGCCCAGATCATCCACGCGCCGCCCCGTGCGAATCGCGGTCAGGACATCGGCCAGTTTGCGGCGTTGGCCGTGATGCATCCGGGGGCAGGCAGCGGCGAGCGTGGGCAGGCCAAGACTGTGGGCCAGATCGGCCAGATGGTCAAAGCGCGCGCTATCCTGCCCATCATAGCGCGGGGCCATCAGCAGGTGCATTTGCCTGCCAAGCTGGCGCGTCAGCCGAGTGGCCTGCGCCATCCATTCTGTGGCGTCTGGCCCCGCTGGCGGATGCAGCAAAAGGTGCAACCCGGCGGCGCCTGCCAGCACGTCATCCAGCGTCAGGTGGCAGTGCCCTTTGCTGGCGCGCCGCTGGCCAAGGGTCAAAAGACGGCACAGGCAGGCCCAGCCGTTGCGATCTTGGGGCAGGGCCGTCAACATCAGCCCGTCGGTCAGGCATAGCCGCGCGGCGGGGATCAGGCGGGGGGTGTTGGCCCAATCTGGCGTGGTGGGGTAGGGCGAAGGGGGGCCGATGGGGCCATCGCGCGCCTCGGTCTTGCGGCGTTCGGTGACTTGGCGGGCAATCTCGCGCGCGGCGGAGTACGCACGCACGATCCCCGCAACCGAATTGTCATCGGCAATGGCAATCGCGGGTAGGCCCAAGGCGGCGGCGCGATGCACATAGTCTTCGGGATGCGAGGCCCCGGTCAGAAAGGTGAAATTCGAGGTGATCGACAGTTCGGCAAACATGACAATGAAACATTATATTCACGTTTTGTTCTATTGCGAGTCCGATTTGAATTTTATTGTCAGCGTAACTTGGTCGGGTCGCAATGTTCGCCGCGAAAGCAGCCCTTTACTCTATCTAGGGCCGTGTTGGAGGGGGCTGCAAAGCCAAACCCGCCGCAGGGCGTGAGACTAAGCCTGTAGCCATCCGCGCGCTTTTCCAGAAAGGCCAGATAGTCCGTGCCCGAGGTCGCCCCGGCACACCAAGGGCCAAAGCATTGCACATTCAGCGTGATCTTGTGATCGAAGGCTATCGTGAACCCGTCATGCGACAATGCCTTGCCGGTGATCCGTGCCGGAATCAATGTCTCGGGCGGGGTTTGGTGTTGATTGGCCATGTCCATCTTGGGCAGGCGTGTTTCGTCAAACCGAAAGGCACCATGCACCACGATATAGGGTGCATCGGCCTTGGCGGCGTGTTGGAATGTCCGGGCCACATCATGGGGCAGGCACGACAGGGCAAAGGCTGGGCCAGACAGCCCCACAAAAACCGCGCCCAGTAGCGCGCGGATCAAAGCCTGTTTCCGAATTCGGCCATGACCTGTTCGTAAACGGCCCGCTTGAACGGCACGATATTGGCAATCAACTGATCCGGGGCCAGCCATTGCCATTGTGAAAATTCGGGGTGTTCAGTTTCGATGTTCACATCCGAATCCTGCCCATGAAACCGCAGCAGAAACCATTTCTGTTCCTGACCCTTGTAACGCCCCTTCCAGATGCGCGGCACAAGGTCATGCGGCAACTCGTAAGGAATCCAGCCGCTGGTTTCGGCCTCGACCGTGACCAGATCGGCGGATACGCCGGTTTCCTCCCACAGTTCGCGCAGGGCCGCATCGCGGGGCGCTTCGCCGGGATCAATCCCGCCTTGTGGCATCTGCCACGCTGTGGCGTCCTGATCAATCCGCTGGCCAACAAATACGCGGCCATCGGCGTTGGCCAGCATAACCCCCACACAGGGGCGATAGGGCAGTTTGGCAATGTCTTGGGGGGTCATTCGGGGCCTCTGCGGCAAGGTGGGCCAATGTTGGCGGCGCCGCCCGGTCAGGCGACGCCGCAAATTTTACCGTTTAGTCCTGTGGGCCAAGCGCGGACATGCCTGTCAGAATATCAATGGCATAGGCCAGTTGATAATCTTCCTCGCGCAGCTTTGCCGACGCCTCGGCGCGGGCGCGCTCTTCTTCGATCTGGCGAATTTCGTCTTCGGACAGGCTGTCATTGTCCAAGCTGCCGCGCAGATCGGATTCAAAGCGGCCACCGGGGCGGGTTGCCTGATCGTCTTCGGGTGTCTCAGGGGACTGGCGGGGCTGCTCGACCACGATGTCGGGCGACACGCCAAGCGCCTGAATCGAGCGCCCGGACGGGGTGTAATACCGCGAGGTGGTCAGACGCATCGCGCCATCGCCCCGTAGCGGCATCACCGTCTGGACCGAGCCCTTGCCAAAGCTTTTGGTGCCCACAACGATCGCACGACGGTGATCTTGCAGCGCACCGGCGACGATCTCAGACGCCGACGCCGACCCGCCATTGATCAACACGACCATAGGTTTGCCGTTGCTGAGGTCGCCCGCCGATGCGTTGAAGCGTTCGCCATCATCGGTGTTGCGGCCCCGCGTGCTGACGATTTCACCCTTTTCAAGGAAGGCGTCCGACACTTTGATCGCCTGTGTCAGCAGACCACCGGGGTTGTTGCGCAGGTCCAGAACGATGCCGTCGATATTCTCGGCGCCGCCCGCGGCTTCGAACTGTTCGGCCAAACCGCTTTCGAGGTTTTCAAACGTCTGATCGTTGAAGGTGGTGACACGCAGGATCACGGTGTCGCGTTCGGTGCGCGCGCGCACAGCCGTCAGTTTGATCGTGTCACGGATGATCGACACATCGAACGGCTCGGCCTCGCCCTCGCGCACGACGGTGATTATGATCTCGCTGCCGACCGGCCCGCGCATCAGGTCAACCGCTTCGTTCAGGGTCAGGCCCAGAACGCTTTCGCCATCGACATGGGTGATGAAATCGCCCGCTTCAATCCCGGCATTGTCGGCGGGGGTCTCATCAATCGGCGAGACGACTTTGACGAACCCGTCTTCCTGCGTGACCTCGATGCCAAGGCCGCCAAATTCGCCCCGCGTCTGCACGCGCATGTCGTCGGCGGCTTCGGGGGACATGTAGCTTGAATGCGGGTCAAGCGATGTCAGCATGCCGTTGATCGCGGCCTCGATCAAATCGGCCTCGTCCACCTCTTCGACATATTGCGAGCGAATGCGTTCGAAAATGTCGCCAAACAGATCAAGCTGCTCGTAGACACTGGTGTTTTTCGCGGCTTCCTGCGCCAAGAGAGGCGCGGCCACCTGTGTGGTTACCACGACACCGGCCAGCGTTCCGGCGGCTGCGGCCATCAGGAATTTTTTCATTGGTCAGTTATCCTTGTTTGTCATGAACCACTCCAGCGGATCGACCGGAGTATTGTTTTCCCTGAACTCTACATAGAGCGTTTCAGTCTGTCTGGCACCCGTTTCGGCGCTGTCATCCGTGTAAAGCATATCATTGCCAGTCTCGGGCCCGCCCATCAACCCCACCGGGCTGCCGCCGGGCAAGACCTGTCCGGTTTCACCATAGACCACGTCCAGCCCGGCCAGCACCAGCAAAATCCCGGCCTGCGGTTCCAGAATGATCACGTTTCCGTAATCCAGCAGCGGGCCACGATAGCGCACGGTTGCGGCGGCGGGGGTCGTGACCAAAGCGTTTGGGCGTGTGGCCAGCACGATCCCCGGCCGCGAGATGCCAGCGGCATCAGATTCGCCCGCGCGGCGCAGAATGCGGCCTTGAACGGGCATTGGAAGCTGTCCCTTGCGCCCGGCGATGCCCGGCAGGCTGCCGGGCGCCTCATCAACCGCGATCAGGTTCAGACCGCTGGCAAAGCCCTCAAGCGTTTCGGTCGACGCGATCAGAAGCGCGGTTTTCACCGGGTCTTCGTTGAAGCGGCGGGGCAAATCGGTGCGATCGGCGATGGCTTGGCTTAGCGCGATGCGCGCCTGTTGTGCGCCGGTCAGCCCGTCTTGCAATTTGTTTGCGGCGCTTTGTTGCAGCGCGCGTAAAACGCTGACTTCTTCCAGCATGTCGCGCAAGTCCTGTGCGCGGGCATCAAGCGCCGGGGCGACCTCGGCCAGGATCATGCCCGAACGTGCCGTGCCCACCGGGCCTGACGGGTGCAGCAGCAACACCGGTGCTGGCGTTTCGCCCATGCCCATCAGCACACCCAAAAATTGCGCCACCTCGTCTTCGCGGGATTGCAATTCACGGCTGAGGGTCTGTTCGCGGATCGCGGCGCGGCGCAGCCCTTCGCGCATCGCTTGCAACCCGTCCTCATAGGCGTGCACGGTTTCCGACAGGGCCTTGACCCGGTTGCGCGCGCTTTCGGCATTATCCAGCATTTCGCTGGCCCGCGCCAAACGGTCAGCGGCCGCGCGGGCATCGGCTGCGGGGTCGGCAGTTTGCGCCAAGCTGGCAGCGGCCCACACGCACAGTGCCATGACAGCCGCAACAGTTTTCATGAAATCAAGCTTTCGCCGGTCATTTCGTCCGGCTGGGGCAGCCCCATCAATTGCAAGATTGTCGGCGCAAGATCGGCCAATCGCCCGGCTTTGAGGCCCGCGCCATCCGGGCCGCCGACCATCACGACAGGCACCGGGTTCAGGGTGTGCGCCGTGTGCGGCCCACCGGTTTCAGGGTCGACCATCATCTCGCAATTGCCGTGATCGGCTGTGACGATCATCGCGCCGCCCTTGGCTTCAAGTGCCTCAAGCACGTGGCCCAAGCCACGGTCGACCGCTTCGCAAGCGGCCATTGCCGCGTGCAGATCGCCGGTGTGGCCCACCATGTCGGGATTGGCGTAATTCACTACGATCAAATCATAGCCCGCCTCAATCGCGCCAACGAATTGCTGGGTGACTTCGTCGGCGCTCATTTCAGGTTGCAGATCATAGGTGGCGACCTTGGGCGAGGGGGCCATATAGCGATCTTCGCCGGGTTCGGGGTCTTCCTTGCCACCGTTCAGAAAAAAGGTGACATGCGGATATTTCTCGGTTTCGGCCAGATGGAACTGCCGCTTGTCGTGCTTGGCCACCCATTCGCCCAAGGTGTTGACAATTTCGCGCGCCGGAAACACCGTGCTCATGTAGGCATTGTGACTGTCGGAATATTCGACCATCCCCAACAGATCGGCCCATTTGGGCCGTTTGCCGGTGTCAAACCCATCAAAATCTGGATCACCGACCGCCGCCAGAATTTCGCGTGCACGATCCGCCCTGAAATTCAGGCAGAAAAAGCCATCGCCATCTTGCGCGCCTTTGTAGTCGCCGATCACGGTCGGGGCGATGAATTCGTCGGTTTCAGATCGCGCATAGGCATTGGTGATCGCGATGCGACCGGTTTCCGCGCGGGGGCCCTTGCCGTGAACGATTGTGTCGAACGCTTCTTGCACACGGTCCCAGCGATTGTCGCGGTCCATGGCAAAGTAGCGTCCGCAGACGGTTGCGATCTCAATAGCGCCGTGCAGGCCCTCTTCGAGGGTAGACAAATATCCGCGTGCGGATTTCGGCAGCACGTCGCGCCCGTCGGTTATGGCGTGTAGGGCTACGGGCACACCGGCGTCGGCAATGGTGCGTGCGGCGGCAAGGATATGATCAAGATGCCCATGCACACCGCCATTCGACATCACGCCCATCAAATGTGCGGTTCCGCCGGTTGCTTTCAGACGCCCGATGAAGCGCTGCAATGCGTCGTTTTCCTGAAAACTGCCGTCCTCGATCGCCAGATCGATTTGCCCCAAGTCCATGGCCACGACACGGCCCGCGCCGATATTCGTGTGTCCCACCTCGGAATTCCCCATTTGCCCAGAGGGCAGGCCAACATCGGGTCCGTGGGTGATCAGCGTCGCATGCGGGTAGGTGGACCATATGCGATCGAAGTTGGGTGTATCGGCCAAGGCGGGTGCGTTGGCGCTCATGTCGTCGGACAGACCCCAGCCATCAAGAATGCACAAGACAACTGGGTTTCGGGTGCTCATTGATCTGCTCCTGCCTGTTTGGGGGCGTTCTAGCGTTTTGAGGGGCCGGGGTGAAGCGTTGAAACGGGTGCCAGTGCGCGAAAAGGTATCCAAAGACGCGGATTTCGGTCCTTTTGGGGCGGCTTGGCGTGTTCAGCCTGTGCGTGTGCCATGCGGTGTTGCACTGCCCCGCAACGGCAGGCTGACTTGACTCCCCGCCACCCGCGCCGCATGAAGCGCGCGAACGCCAAGCAGCGGAGGGCCCATGGCCAGCGAAGCGAAATCCAAAAGCTCGATCTGGGAAACGGTAAAAACCGTTTTCTGGGCCCTTCTCATCGCGGGCCTGTTCCGCACCATCTTTTTTCAGCCGTTCTGGATTCCCTCGGGGTCGATGAAAGACACCTTGCTGATCGGGGATTTCCTGTTCGTCAACAAAATGGCCTATGGCTATTCCTATGCGTCTTGCCCGTCGCTCAAGATTCCGGCGGTTGGGCTTGATATCGACGCGCGCGATATCTGTGGTTTTCTGGATGGCGACAATTCGCGCCTGATGGGCGGTGAGCCCAAGCGCGGCGATATTATCGTTTTCCGGCACCCCGTGAACGGCGCCGATTTTATCAAGCGATTAATCGGTTTGCCCGGCGATACGGTGCAAATGCGCTCGGGTCGCCTGTATCTGAACGGCGACCCTGTTGCGGTAGAGCCGGCCGGCACCTTTGAGGAAGAATTTCAGCCGCAAGGCCCGATGCGTATTCGTCCGCGCTGTGAAAACGGTGTGGTCGGAATGGGCGGAACCTGCGAAAAATCGCGCTTTATCGAGACCCTGCCAAATGGTGAGACGCATAAAATTCTGAATATCGGGCCGCAACGGTCGGATGATACGGGTGTCTACACTGTGCCTGAAGGCCATTACTTTTTCATGGGCGATAACCGTGACAACTCGACCGACTCGCGCTTTCCGCAGGCCGTTGGCGGTGTTGGCTTTGTGCCCTATGAAAACCTGATCGGGCGTGCGGGGCGTGTTTTGTTTTCATCCTCCGGTCGGTCGATGCTGTTCTTCTGGACATGGCGCGGCGATCGCTTTTTCAAAAAGTTGGACTAAGGCAAGCGCGATGAAGCTGTCGGCCGAATTGAAAGCATTCCAAGACCGGCTTGGCCACAGGTTTGCACAGCCGGCGCTGTTGGTGCGGGCGGTGACGCATTCGTCGATGGCGTCGGCCACCCGCGACGACAATCAACGGCTGGAATTTCTGGGCGACCGTGTGTTGGGCTTGGTCATGGCCGAGGCGCTGCTGGAACGTGATCCGGCGGCCGAAGAGGGGCTGCTGGCCCCGCGTTACAACGCGCTGGTCCGCAAAGAGGCCTGTGCCGATGTCGCGCGCGAGATCGACTTGGGCGCGGTGCTGAAACTGGGACGCTCGGAAATGCTGTCGGGCGGGCGGCGCAAGCTGGCGCTTTTGGGAGACGCGATGGAGGCGGTGATTGCCGCTGTCTATCGCGACGCCGGGTTTGATGTGGCCAAAGCGGTGGTTCTGCGGCTGTGGGGCAGCCGGATCGATAAGGTCAAGGATGATGCGCGCGACGCCAAGACCGCGTTGCAAGAATGGGCTCAGGCCCGCGGCTTGCCGCCGCCGGCCTATGTGGAAACCGCCCGCACCGGGCCGGATCACGCGCCACAATTCACAATCGAGGCTCGGCTGGAAAACGGCACCCGCGAAACCGCGCAGGCCGGATCCAAGCGGCAGGCCGAACAGGCCGCTGCCAAGGCGCTTTTGGCGCGGCTTGAAACAAGCTGAGCGCTTGCCCCCTCCAAAGGGCCAATCAAATTGGTTTGATCCGCAAGACCAGTGGTTCTGGCGGTCTGATCGGTTTTGAGCTAGGGCAGTCGGATTGACACACAGGAACACCAGATCATGACCACACGCGCCGGATTTATCGCCCTGATCGGAGAACCCAATGCAGGCAAGTCCACCCTGCTAAACCGCATGGTGGGGGCCAAGGTCAGTATCGTGACGCATAAGGTGCAAACCACCCGCGCGCGGGTGCGGGGCGTCGCGATGGAAGGCGAAAGCCAACTGGTGTTCGTCGACACGCCGGGGCTGTTCCGCCCGCGCCGCCGTCTGGATCGTGCGATGGTGGCCGCAGCGTGGGGCGGGGCGGCGGATGCCGATATCATCGTCCTGCTGGTCGAGGCGCATCGCGGTATCACCGAAGGGGTCGAGCGTATTTTGGAGCAACTGGCCGAGGTGGCCACGGGCCGCCGGGTGGCCTTGGCGATCAACAAGATTGACCGCGTGAAATCCGAGGTGTTGCTGGCCCTGTCGGCCGAGTTGAACAAGCGCTTTGATTTTGTCGAAACCTTCATGATTTCTGCGGAAAAAGGTCATGGCGTGGGTGATTTGCGCAAGTGGCTGGCCAAAGAACTGCCGGAAAGCCCATGGCTCTATCCCGAAGATCAGATCGCGGATTTACCGATGCGGATGATCGCCGCCGAGGTGACCCGCGAAAAGCTGACCCTGCGCTTGCATCAGGAATTGCCCTATCAGCTGACGGTCGAGACCGAGTCTTGGGAAGATCGCAAAGACGGCTCGGCACGGATCGAACAGATCATTTACGTGGCGCGTGACGGTCACAAGGGGATCATCCTTGGCAAGCATGGCGAGACGATCAAATCCGTCAGCAAGGCCGCGCGCGAAGAGTTGCAGGAATTTCTTGGCCGCAAAGTGCATCTTTTCTTGCAGGTGAAGGTGCGGCCCAACTGGCTGGACGAGGCGGAACGCTATTCCGAGATGGGTTTGGATTTTCGCGACGGGAACGGCTGAGCATGGTGCGGCTGACCGCCGAGTTCTGGGTGCAGGCCTATCTGGCGCGGCTGCGGTTGGCGGATATCCCGGCCTTTGTGGTGGCGCATGGTGACGATACCGCTGGCGCGGTTCTGGTCAAACTCAACACGTTGGACGGACAGGCGCGGTTGTTTCAACGCGCGTTTGAATTGCTAAGTGGCGCCCGGCAATGGACCGTGCTCGCCGAGGGCTGCGAGCGCGATGTTGACGCGGCGGTGGCGCGACAGCGCGGGTTTGATCCCGATCTTTGGGTGATCGAGGTCGAGGATCGGGCCGGGCGGCACCTTCTGGACGAGGATGGTCTGGCCGATTAGCGCTCTTGACGCGCGTCAATGCGGGTGGCTAATTCCCCCGTCTAGGATGGCTGTGGTCTGACAATGGGAGACACAGTTATGACATCACATATTCTGGTGGCAACCGACGGTTCTGAAGCCGCCGAAAATGCGGTTGATCTGGCCGCAGAGCTTGCGGCCAAGTTCGATGTGCCCTTAACGATCGGTCATATCCTGCATTTTGGCCGTCCCCCCGAAGAGTTGGCGCGGATGGCCCACGTTGAACATCTTGTTGAAACCGTGCGCGACAAATCCGGCGTGGATTTTCCAAATGTGCCCGACAGCATGATAAAGCTTTTCGACGACAGCCGACCCGGCGAAGACTCGGTGCGGATCGTGACCCTGATCGGCGATGAGATCCTCAAGCGTGGGGCTGATCGAGCAAATGAGTTGGGGGTGCGTCAGGTGTCTACCCGCAGTGGGCAGGGCGACACTGCCGACAGTATTTTGGACATGGCCGAAGATGTGGGCGCCGATATGATCGTGATCGGGCATCGCGGATTGGGCCGTGTAAGGCGCATGATGATGGGCAGCATCGCGCAAAAAGTGGTGCAACAGGCCGAGTGCACGGTTGTCTCGGTGCGCTAGCGCGCCATGACAGCGCCCGGTTCGGCTTGGCATGGCGGGCATTCT
>Ga0102929_1001608_pt1 | contig 13522 bp, 10 predicted proteins | sample SalPonR1_B_D2_MG_FD_78510 | JGI IMG/M metagenome (GOLD analysis project Ga0102929, IMG submission 78510) | Salt pond soil microbial communities from South San Francisco under conditions of wetland restoration - Salt Pond MetaG R1_B_D2_MG | ecosystem: Environmental > Aquatic > Marine > Intertidal... | reverse complement strand
CCGGCCGCCTGACCCTCGTTATGGCCGATCCGGTCACCGACGCACAGGCGGACGCGTTCGACGCGCTCATCACCCGCCGCGCCGGCCGCGAACCGGTGTCCCACCTGATCGGAAAACGCGCGTTCCATGGCCGCGACTTCCTCGTCACGGCGGCGGTTCTCGATCCCCGACCCGAAACGGAAATCCTTGTAAACCAGTCCCTTGAGGCAGCTTTTTCAACCGTACTGGATCTGGGGACCGGCTCTGGCTGCATCCTTCTGACGCTGCTGGCCGAACGCCCCAAGGCTGTCGGCCTTGCCACCGACCTGAGCGATGCGGCCCTTGCCGTCGCCCGCCGCAACGCCGCGCAGCTCGGCCTGCTCGACCGCGCCGATTTCGCGCCGGGGGCCTGGTTCGATCCGGTGCCCGGGACGGCGCGCTTCGACCTGATCGTGTCGAACCCGCCCTATATCGCACGCGACGAGATGCTGGCGCTGGCCCCCGAGCTTGCGCATGAGCCGCGCATGGCCCTGACCGACGAGGCCGATGGCCTAAGCGCCTATCGCGCGATCGCGGCAGGCGCATCGCGCCACCTGGTGCCGAACGGTCGGCTCGTGGTCGAAATCGGCCCGACCCAGGCGGGGGCGGTCGGGGATCTGTTTTTGGCGCATGGTCTTGAAAACGTCAGCGTCCATGCCGACCTTGATGGTCGTGACCGGGTCGTCTCCGGCGTCTTCCTGCCGCAGATTGATCCCTGACCACCATATTCCGAAGCAGTTGGGCAGATTATACTTGTAAGCTGCGGTCGGACATGATTACTCAAAGGGGCCGAAGCGGTCGAGGCAGGTTTGCACCCCTCTCGCACGGTCGTAAGCCCAAACATGGATGCAATTGCACAGGACCCGCGCACGAAGCGCACACAGCAATCGCAAAACAGCTGAAAGAAGGCTGGAAAGTAACAAATGCGTTCTTCAAACAAACGTTCGCGGAACAAGAACAACCGCAGCCGCCCCAACTCTGTCGGCAACGTCGTCAACCGCGTGTTCGACAGCTCCGGCCCCGAGGGCAAGGTGCGCGGGACTCCGCAACAGATCATAGACAAGTACAACCAGCTTGCGCGGGATGCCCAGCTTGGCAATGACCGCGTCAATGCCGAGAACTTCCAGCAGCATGCGGAACATTACATGCGCCTGCTGAGCGAGGCACAGCGCGAACAGGACGCCCGCCGCGAGCAGCAGGAGCGGGAAAACCGCGAACGCCAGCAGCAGCGCGATGCGGACCGGGGCAACCGTCCGGATCAGGATCAGCAGCAGCAGCCGCAGACCTCCGATCCCGCCACGGCTCCGCAGCCCGACGTGATGGACACGTCCGGCGACGGTGACAGCGACAGCGGCCTGGTGGAAACGCCAGAGGCCAAGGCCGAGGAAAAGCCGAAGAAACCCCGCGCCCCGCGCAAGCCCCGCAAAAAGCCCGAGCCCAAGACCGATTCCAAGACCGACGACTCCGCCGGTTCATCGGATGCTTCCAGGTCGGACGAAAAAGCGCCTGACGCGGCCGAGTGACGGGCGACGGCGGGCCCATCGCCCGCCGCCCGTGTGGCTCAGCCCAACCTGCGCGCCAAGGCGCAAAACCCCTCGACCGACACCCGTTCCGCGCGTTCCGTGGGGGCGATGCCGACGGCCGTCAGATGATCCTCGATATCGGGTGACAGCCCCTTCAGGGACGCCCGCAGCATCTTGCGGCGCTGGTTGAACCCGGCGGCGACCACCCGTTCCAGCACTTTCGGATCGGCCTCGAACCGGGGCGCGGGCAGGGCGCGCAGATGCACCACGGCGGAACTGACCTTGGGTGGCGGCGTGAACGCCTCGGGTGGCAGGTGCAGCACGATCTGCGCGTCGCAGCGCCACTGTGCCAGAACCGCAAGACGCCCGTAGGCCTTGTCTCCCGGCTTGGCGACAATGCGCTGCGCCACCTCTTTCTGGAACATCAGTGTCAGGCTGTCCCAGACCGGCGGCCACGCCTTGGGCGTCAGCCAGCGCACCAGCAATTCGGTGCCCACGTTATAGGGCAGGTTGGCACAGATCGCGATCGGCGGTGTCAGCCGGTCCAGCGGGTTGATCGCCAGCGCATCGCCTTCCACCACGTCCAGCCGTCCGGGATAGGCGTCGGCGATCTCGGCCAGCGCCGGCAGGCAGCGCGGATCCTTTTCCACCGCCAGCACCCGGCGCGCGCCTTCGGCCAGAAGTCCCCGCGTGAGACCTCCCGGCCCGGGCCCCACCTCGAGCACATCCATGCCCGTCAGGTCGCCCGCCTGCCGCGCGATCTTGGCGGTCAGGTTCAGGTCGAGCAGGAAATTCTGCCCCAGCGCCTTGCGCGCGCTCAGACCATGGGTCGCGATCACCTCGCGCAGCGGAGGCAAGCCATCAATTGTCGCCATGGAGCCCCCTGCATGCCGGGCGCATCCCCTGCTTCTTCTCTTCAAAAATATGCAAACGCTGTCCCATCCGCATCTACACCGCCGGACGTTGTGCCGAGGCCAGCCGCCACGCCATGCGCAGCGCCTCGATGGTCGAAGTGGGGTTGGCCTGTCCGGTGCCCGCGATGTCGAAGGCGGTGCCGTGATCCGGCGAGGTGCGCACGATGGGCAGGCCAAGCGTCACGTTCACACCCCGGTCGAAATCCAGCGTCTTGATCGGGATCAGCGCCTGGTCGTGATACATGCAGATCGCCACGTCATAGCCGGTGCGCGCCGCGGCATGGAACAACGTGTCCGCCGAAAGCGGACCGGTGATCCGCATCCCCTCGCTGCGCAACTGCTCCAGCACCGGCGCGATCACGTCGATCTCCTCGCGCCCCATGCGCCCGCCCTCGCCGGCATGGGGGTTGAGCCCCGCCACCGCCAGCCGCGGGTCGGCGATCCCGAACTGCGCCCGCAGGGCGGCATGGGTGATCCGGATGCGGGTCTCCAGAAGCTCGCGCGTCAGCGCCCGCTTCACCTCGTGCAGCGGAATGTGGATCGTCACCGGCACAACCCGCAAGGCGGGGCCGGCCAGCATCATCACCACCTCTTCCGCGTCGCAGAGATGCGACAGGAACTCGGTATGCCCCGGAAAGCCGAACCCCGCACCCTCCTGAAGCGCCTGCTTGTGGATCGGCAGGGTACACAGGCCTCCGGCCTTGCCGCTCGAGGCCAGCGCCACGGCGCGTTCGATCGCCGACACCACGAACTTGGCCTGGGTCGCCTGCGGTCTGCCGGGGGTACGCGGCCCGGCAAAGTCATGCCGCAGCACGGGCAGGGCCGGGCCGGCCGCACGGGCCTCGTCCGGCGCGGCGATTTCGACCCAGTCGGTGCCCCCGGGCAAATGCGCCGGGTCGCCGATCAGAAAGAACGGCACCTCGTCATGCAGCGCCGTCCATGCCTTGGCGGCCAGTTCCGGTCCGATCCCGGCAGGCTCCCCGATGGTCAGGGCGATGGGGGCTGCGGTCATTGCGGGGTGGTGATGCGGGCGTCGGCGCGCAGTTGCGACAGGTAGCTCTGGGCCAGCGAGTCGAGCCGCTGGTTCCGCAATCCCAGGACAAACTGGTCACGGTCGACATCCTCGTTCACCTCGGCGGTGCGGCCGCACAGCATGAGAAAGACCAGCGTCTGACCGTTCGACCGCGTGAGCGCCGTCGACACCTCGCCGGGATCGAGCTTGGAAAGCTCGAACGCGATGTCGGTGGGGATGGTCTCGGGCGGCAGGGTCTGACGGTCCAGCACCTCGGCGGGCTGGCCTTGCGCGACACCGTAGAGGTCGTCGCAACGATCCACCCGGCTTTCCAGGACCCGCGCCTGGGCCAGCGTGGTGTCGCTGCGCCCGCCGGGCAGGTAATAGGCAGCGTATTCGATGGCCGAATAGGTCGGCGCGGTATACCCGGTCTCCTCGATTCCGCGCAGCTGGAACAGCGCCACCGCGTCCGGGATCGGGATCGGATCGGTCACTTCGCCCGGCGCCAGCGCCAGCACAAGCGGGCGCAGGACGGGCGGCAGATCTTCAAGGTTCTGCCACGGCAGACGGCCCCCCGCGTTGCGGCTGGCGGTGGCGGAATAGCGCCGCGCCTGGGCCGAGAACTCGGCCTCCGACGTGGTCTGGCTGATCAGCTCGGCCCGGTCGCGCACGGCGTCGGCCTGTGCCGGCGGGGCTGGCATGATGATTTCGGACAGCAGCACCCGCACCGACGACCCGCCCGCCGCGCCAAGCGCCCGGTCGACCTCGTCTTCCGAGATGTTCACCCGCCCGGCAAAACGCGCCTGCACCAGCAACCGCCAGCTCAGGCCGGCGCGCACGAAATCCCGGAAGGTCTGCGCGGCCACGCCATTGGCCTCGAGCGCCTGGATGAATTCCTCGCGGGTCAGGTCGGCCCGGCCCGCGAATTCCGACATGCCGTCCAGCACTTCTTCGGCCGAGGGCACGATGCCCGCCGCATCGGCGGCCTGAAGCCGCAGGCGGTCGTCGATCAGCTGTTCGCGCGCCAGCTCCTGCACATTGCCGCGCGCGTTCAGCACGGTCAGCATCCGCGCGCGCTGGTCCAGTTCGTAGGCCGTCACCACGCTGTCATTGATGCGCAGCGCGGGGGCGAAAAGGTTCTGGGCAGTCGCGGACACCGGGCCAAGCGCCAGCGTCACTCCAAGCGCGATGGCGCCCAGCTTGCGGATCGAATTGTTCAATAGCTGCATGAACGGCGGTACTCCTTGCCGCTGCCGCCGGTGCTGAACCCAGTCAGCGCGACGGTCAGGCCGAAATCGGTAGATGGTTCAAGGTTAGTGGAAGAGGCAAAGCTGCGCGAGACCGAAAAGTCCACCGCGACACATTCGTTGCGGTATTCCGCGCCGATCCCTGCATTCAGGAACTGCTCTTCGGCGATGTCGTATCGGGTGTTGCCTGTGGCGGTCCAGTTGCGGGCGACGTTGTAACGCCCGTTCAGGCGCCATTGCGACTGGGCGTCGTCGCGGTCTTCAAGGCTGTCGGTGGTCAGCAGGATGTAGGACGCACCAAGCGCATAGCGGTCACCGCTCACGTTGGCCTGCATCTCGGCCTTGGTGAAGCGCGTGTCGACAGGATCGAAGATCCCGCGTCCCAGAAGCTGGATCCCGGTCTTGTGCTGGAACTGCCCGGCGATCAGCCAGTCCGAGGCCGTGCTGTCCAGCCCGGACGAGCGCGAGAACGCGGCGTCGAGGTCTTCGCGCCAGACCCGTCCCAGCGTCAGCGACGCGCGCCAGCCCTCGGGGTCCTGCCGCATCCAGCGCAGCCCGGCCGCGCCGACCAGACCGCGTTCGCGTCGGTCCGGGGCCGGAAAGCGCGACAGCGACAGCAGGTTGCCTTCGTCGAATTCCACCCGCGTGCTTTCGTCGTTGGGAACACCGGATCTCTCGCCGCCGATCCAGCCGACCTGCGCCAGCGGTTCGAGCAGAACCCGCGCGCCGTTGGAGGTGCGTTTCAATAGGGGCCAGCGCAGTTCGACCGACGCCGCCGGTGTGATCTCGGTATAGTCGGGCTCGGACGTGGCATCCTGATCGACGAAGAAATGATCGACCCAGACCTGTCCCACCGCGCCCGCGCGCAGGCCACCCGGCAGGGTCCAGCGGTCCCGCCAGCTCAAATCGAGGTTGGCGCGGGCCATGTCGCGCCCGTCGACCACGCTGTCGGCGTCGCTGCCGTCGACATCGGTATCCGAGTACCGGAAATGGCCATGCAGCTGGACCCCGAGCCGCATCTCGCCGCCGACACGGGCCGGAAAGAACCTCCGGTTATAGCGCAGATCGCCGATGATCGTCGGTTGTGTGGCGTTGTTCTCGCCATCGGTCAGGCTTTCGTAATGGATCAGCCCGGTCGAGAAGGAACTGTCCCGCCGGGTGCGCGACAGGGTGATGGCGCTGTCCAGCCGGTCTTTCTTGAAGACGCTGTTGTAGTCGTTGAGATAGGATTCGTCGCTGACCGCCTCGATATCGAAGGCAAGCCGAAAGTCCCGCGGCAGGCGAAACGATCCCTCGGCAAAGAGCAATCCGCGCGCCGCCCCCTTTTCCAGGCTGTCCCGGCTAAGCGCTCCGTTGACCGTGAGATCCCCATTGCGGAACGCCTGACGATACCGCAACTCCAGCGTCCGGGTGATCGGTGACACATAGGGTGTCAGCGTCAGGTCCGCATGATCGCCGATCGGCACGAAGTAGGGCAGCTTGATCCCGAAGCCCAAAAGGCTCGATGTCTTGAGTTCCGGTATCAGGAACCCCCGCGCCCGTTCCAGAGTCGGGTCGGGCAGGCGCATCCGGGGGATGTAGAAGACCGGCACACCCAGTACCCGCAACTGCGCATTGTCGAAATAGATCTGGCGTTCCTCGGCGTCATGCACCACGCGGCTGGCCCGGATCGCCCAGAGCGGCGGGCCGTTGCTGCCGCAGACCTGGCACGAGGTCGCGGCCACCTGGCTCATTGCCGTGTAACGTCCATTCACCCGCGCGGCGCGGGCCGAGGCGATCTGAAGCTGTTCGTCCAGGACGAATCGCGCGCTTTCCAGCAGGCCGTTCTCGAACCCCTGGTCCAGCTCGGCCTGGGTCGCGGTCAGCACGTCGCCATTGGGCTGGATGATCCGGATCGGCCCCTGGATGTCGAGCGTGTTGTCCGTGCGGTCATAGACGATCGTCGACGCCGTCAGCCGTGTGCCCTCGTGCAGCGCCTCGACATTGCCGGTCGCCACCAGGACGTCGCCACCCTGTTCCACCAGCACCTGGTCGGCAAGCAGCAGGACGTCGTCGGTCTGGGCGCGCAGCGTCCCCGTGGTCAGCATCAGCGCGCAGAGGCCGGCAAGCAGGGCGCGCCGCATCACCCGTCCTCCCTGTGCAGGATCAGCCCAAGCGCCAGCAGCACCGAGGCCAGTGGCGGCACCCAGGCGGCGGCCAGCGCGTTCAACTGCCCGTTTTCGCCCAGGATCTGCGCGAAGTTGCGCACGTAATACAAGGAAAACCCAAGCAGAACCGCCGACAGGACGGCAATTCCGGTGCCGCCCATCCGGCTGTGGCGCATGGTGAAGGCCGCGCCGATCAGCACCATCGCGACCAGGAAGACCGGCCGCGCCATCTCCATCTGCAACCACACCGCGTGCCGCCTTGCCGAGAACCCGGCATCCTCGAGATCGGTGATGAAATCGCTCAATTCCCAGACCGAGATCGCCGAGGGCCGTCCGAACCGGTCCTTGATGTTGTCCTCGGTCAGCGTCGACGGCACCGTCAGGACGTCATGGCGCACCGAATTGGTCTCGGGATTGACCCCCGCCACCAGTGGCCAGACCTTGGCGTCCTGCAAGACCCATTCGCCGTTTTCCAGCGTCGCCTGGTCGGCATCTATGCGCCGCGTCGGCCCACCCCCTTCGGCATAGGCGACGAACATCACGTCATAAAGCACCGTGCCGTTCGGATTGGCGCGGGCTGCCCGGATCACCGTCTGGCCGCGCGGATCGGATTGGCGCAGCCACAACCCCTCGGCACCGATCGACAGCGCCGAGGTGCCGCCATTGCGGTAGGTCTCGCGCAGGTCGGCATAGGCTTTCGAGGTCGCCGCCACGATCGGGTTGCCCATCGCCACGGCCAACCCGCCGATCATCGCCGCGACGACCAGCGGCCCGACCAGCGCGGTCAGCCCGGACCGGCCCGCCGCCCGCGCCACGACCAGCTCCGATGACCGCGCCAGCGACACGAAAAGCGTGATGGAGGACAGGATCATCACCAGCGGCAGGATCTGGTACATGCCTTCGGGGGTGTTCAGCAGCGTCAGCCGCATCACCTCGGCAAAGCTCACGGAGTCGTCGAGCCGGCGAATCTGCTCCACCAGGTCAAGCAGCACCTGGAACAGGAAGAACACGGCGAAGATGCCCAGAAAGGTCCATAGGAAACGCCGAGCGAAGTAAAGATGCAACGTCATGCCGCCAACTCCTCCTCGCTCGCTGCGTTACCCCTGGAATGTCGGAACGGTCGTGCCGCCAGGTGCAGCACCACGGCCGCAATGGCCAGCCCGACAACCGACGGCAGGTAGACCAGCGGCCACAGATAGGCATGGTCGCGGGTCGGATCGGTGACGGCGCTTTCCACCAGCTTGATGACGACCAGAAGAAAGATCGCCAGCACGATCTGACGCCCGACGCCGAACCGGCTGAAGCCACCGGTCAGCAGCGTCGCGAACCCGATCAGCGCGGACACCATCCCCAGCAGCGCCTGCTGGAACCGTCCATGCAGTTCCTCGGTGATCCGGGCCAGCCGCACCCCGACCATGTCGGCCATCTCCTGGGGACGGGCGATCATGTCCCCTGTGGAAAGATGCCGTGGCCGCAGGTTGAGGTTCTGATCCTGCACGATCAGCGTGCTGATGTCATAGGTGAAATCCTGAAACAGCGTCGTCGACAGCGCCTGGGTCTCGAGCCGCAAAGTCTGCGCCAGTCCGCTCACCATGACGAGGCGCGGTCCGGTCTCTCCTTGCACGACGTAGGCACGCTCTGCGGTATAGGTGGTCTCGCGGTCGTCGGTGCGGCGGTCCGACAGGTAGACGTCGCGCAATTCGCCTTCGGGCGTGATTTCGCGGATGAAGAAGGTCACGCCCGGTCCGGGATGCAGGAACGTGCCTTCGCGCAGCAGACGGGCGCTGACGGATCCGGAAATCTCGACCTCGCGCTGCTTGAGCTGGGATATCGAGGCCGGCACCAGGAAATGCGTCAGCACCGACATCATCAGCGCCACGATCACCCCGAACAGCAGGACCGGCCGCGCCAGTCGCCACGGGCTGTAGCCGGTCGCCTGAACCACGGTCAATTCCGAGTCGCCGATCATCCGGTTGGTCACGTAGACCGCCGCCGCAAACGACGCCATCGGCAGCACGAGCGCGATCACGCCGGGCAGGCTGAGCGCGGTGAATTCCAGAAACACGCCGGCCGAATGGCCGTCGGCAATCAGCCGGTCGAACAGGATGACGGCGCGGTTGACCCAGTAGACGGCAACCAGCACAAGCGCAAAGAACCCAAAGAGGACCATGAGTTGCGACAGCATGTATCTGTCGAATCTTGGCACAGCGGACCCCTTCACACGAGATAGAGTGGGCCGACACGACCCGGTGCCCTAGGGTTTGCGGGAAAACCCGCCTCTGGTCAACCGCACGCGCGGGCGTTACCCCTATGTCAAAACCATCTCATGGAGCAGAACATGGCGGAACTTCGCGCACTCTCATTCGCGCCGGTCGATCTTGACGCCCTTGCCACCGCGCAGGGCCGGATTGCGGTCTTTGTCACCCCCGATCTCAAGCTGAGCGCTGGCGCGCGCCGGCTCAACCGGCTGGCCAAGGGCGCCATCGCCCGGGCTACCACCTCCGAGGCCTGGGACAAGCTCGATGAGGGCAAGGTGATGTCCTTCACCTGGCCCGCCGGGGTCGAGGCCGAGGCCATCGACCTGGTCAAGCTGTCGCGTCGTCCGACGCCGGAACAGGCCCGCAAGGCGGGGGCCGCGCTGGCCATGACGGCGGGATCGTCGGAGCTGACCGTGCTGGTCGAGGGCACGGGCAGGGCGGAAGAAATCGCGCTTGGCCTGGCGCTGCGCGGCTATGGCTTTGACGATCACAAGACCAAGAAATCCGACCCGATGGGCAAGGCCACCCTGATGTGCAGCAAGCCCGAGGAGGTCGAAGCCGCAGCGGCGCCGCGTCTGGCCGTGGCCGAAGGCGTCTGGTTCACCCGCGACCTGGTCAACGAACCCGCCAACGTGCTGACCACCACAGAATTCGCCAAACGGCTTCAGGCCCTCGGCGATCTCGGGGTCGAGGTCGAGGTGCTCGAAGAGGACGCGCTGGAAAAGCTGGGCATGGGCGCGCTGCTCTGTGTCGGGCAGGGGTCGGTCAGCCCGTCCAAGGTGGTCATCATGCGCTGGACCGGCGGTGCCAAGGGCGACGCCCCGCTGGCGCTGATCGGCAAGGGCGTGGTCTTCGACACGGGCGGCATTTCCCTCAAGCCGGCGGGCGGTATGGAGGACATGACCATGGACATGGGCGGCGCCGGTGTGGTGGCGGGCGTCATGCATGCGATTGCCAGACGCAAGGCCAGGGCCAACGTGGTCGGCATGGTGGGCCTTGTCGAGAACATGCCCTCGGGCAACGCGGTGCGGCCCGGTGACGTGGTCACGTCCATGAAGGGCGACACGATCGAGGTCATCAACACCGATGCCGAAGGTCGGCTGGTTCTGTGCGACGTGATGTGGCACGCGCAGGAAGCGGAAAAGCCCGCCGCGATGATCGACCTCGCCACCCTGACCGGGGCTTGCATCATTGCACTCGGGCATGAAAACGCCGCCGTCTATTCGAATGACGACCCGCTCGCCAATGCCTTCCTCAAGGCGGCGGAAACGGAAAGCGAAGGCGCGTGGCGCATGCCGCTGGGCAAGGCCTATGACGACATGCTGAAATCCCCCGTGGCCGACATGAAGAACGTCGGAGGACGGCCCGCCGGGTCGATCACCGCGGCGCAGTTCCTCAAGCGCTTCGTCAAGGACGACATTCCGTGGATTCACCTCGACATCGCCGGGGTTGCGCATGTCAAAAGCGATCTCGACATGTCGCCCAAGGGTGCGACCGGCTGGGGCGTCCGCGCGCTCGACCGGCTGATCGCCGACAAGTACGAAACCCGGGACTGACCATGGGCGCGGCGTATTTCTACCACCTCACGCAAAAGCCGCTCGAGGCGACCTTGCCCATGCTGCTGGGCAAGGCGCTGGGTGTCGGCTGGCGCGTCGCGGTGCGGGGGACCGATGCCGCGCGCATGGACTGGCTGGATCAGAAACTGTGGCTGGGGTCCGAGGACGGGTTCCTGCCGCATGGTCTGGCGGGCGGGCCGCATGACGCGGCCCAGCCGGTACTGCTGACCGTCTCGGCGCAGGCCGCCAACACCCCGCAATGCCTGATGAGCGTCGATGGCGCGGATGTCGCACCGGACGAGGTGCAGGCGCTAGAACGGGTCTGTGTGCTCTTTGACGGAAATGACCCTCCGGCGGTCGAGGTGGCGCGTGGCCAGTGGCGCAAACTCACTGGCGCAGGCTGTTCGGCGCAATACTGGTCCGAGGAATCGGGCCGTTGGGAAAAGAAGGCCGAAGCCTGATTTCACACATGTTAACAAAAGGTTAAACGGTCAGCGGCGTTGACCCATTGTTTCGCGTGCGAAACATTCGGTCCGCTTCGGACCTACCTGTGCAGACCCCATTGTGAGCCTCTGCGCATTCGCTTACGCTTTGCTCTGAACCTGACCTTGAGGGAGGAACGCAGGGCATGAGCAAGAGCTTCGACATGATTGTCATCGGGGCCGGACCGGGCGGCTATGTCGCGGCCATCCGCGGCGCGCAGCTTGGGTTGAACGTGGCGATTGTCGAACGCGAACATCTGGGCGGCATCTGTCTCAACTGGGGCTGCATCCCGACCAAGGCGATGCTGCGCACCTCCGAAGTGTTCCACCTGATGCACCGCGCCAGGGAATTCGGGCTCAAGGCCGAGGGCATTGGATACGATCTGGACGCGGTGGTCAAACGGTCACGCGGGATCGCCAAGCAGCTGAATTCCGGGGTGGGTCATCTGCTCAAGAAGAACAAGGTCACCGTGCTGATGGGCGAGGCGACGATCCCCGCCAAGGGCAAGGTGCAGGTCAGGACCGACAAGGGCACCGAAGACCTGACCGCCAAGAACATCGTCATCGCCACCGGCGCCCGCGCTCGCGAATTGCCGGGGCTGGAGGCCGACGGCGATCTGGTCTGGACCTACAAACACGCGCTGGTGCCCAAACGCATGCCGAAAAAGCTGCTGGTGATCGGATCCGGTGCCATCGGCATCGAATTCGCCAGCTTCTACAACACGCTGGGCGCCGAGACGACCGTGGTCGAGGTGATGGACCGAATCCTGCCGGTCGAGGATGCCGAGATCAGCGGTTTCGCAAAGAAACAGTTCGAAAAGCAGGGCATGAGGATCCGCGAACAGGCGATGGTCAAGCAGCTTGATCGCGGCAAGGGCAAGGTCACGGCCCATATCGAGACGGGCGGCAAGGTTGCGAAAGAAGAGTTCGATACAGTGATTTCGGCCGTGGGCATCGTCGGCAACACGGAAGGTCTGGGGCTTGAGGCGTTGGGGGTAAAGGTCGACCGGTCCCATGTCGTGACCGATCCGATGTGCCGCACCGGGGTCGAGGGTGTCTATGCCATCGGTGACATCGCTGGCGCGCCGTGGCTGGCGCACAAGGCCAGCCATGAGGGTGTCATGGTGGCCGAACTGATCGCCGGTGGGCATCCGCATGCCGTGGAGCCGGACAGCATCGCAGGCTGCACCTATTGCCAGCCGCAGATCGCCAGCGTCGGCCTGACCGAGGCGCAGGCCAAGGAGCAGGGCTACGACATCAAGGTCGGGCGCTTCCCGTTCATCGGCAATGGCAAGGCGATTGCGCTGGGGGAATCCGAGGGGCTGGTCAAGACGGTGTTCGATGCGAAAACAGGGGCGCTTCTGGGCGCGCATATGGTCGGTGCGGAGGTCACGGAACTGATCCAGGGCTATGTCGTCGGACGACAGCTGGAGACCACTGAGCAGGATTTGATGCAAGCCGTGTTCCCGCATCCGACCCTGTCGGAGATGATGCACGAGGCGGTGCTCGATGCCTGGGGCCGGGCGATCCACTACTGATCTTGGGAGCGCGTTTCCGTTAACGGAAACACATCCTGCGTCGACGCAGGATGGGCGCGGACGGTGACGGATGACCCTTTTCTCACCGTCGCAGGAAGCACGTCAGACGTGCTGGCCGCCGTTCACCTCGATCTCCGTTCCTGTCACATACCCACTCTGGCCCGAGCACAGAAAATAGATCACGTCCGCCACCTCCTGTGGCTGGCCAAGCCGCCGCATCGGCAGTTTCTCGACGATCTTGTCGGTGCCTTCGCTCAGGATGCTGGTCTCGACCTCGCCGGGCGCAATTGCGTTTACCCGGACCCCCAAGGGTCCGAAATCATGCGCCATTTCGCGGGTCAACGCCGCGAGCGCCGCCTTGGACGTGGCATAGGCCGCGCCGGCAAAGGGATGCACCCGTGCGCCCGCAATCGAGGTGACGTTGACAATCGATCCTTGCGCCTTGGCCAGTTCGTCTTTCAGCCCGCGGCCCAGAACAACAGAGGCGAAGAAGTTGACATGAAAGACTTTTCCCCAATCGCGCAGGTCCGTATCGAGCGTGCTCAGCCGCTCTCCGTCGGGGCCCTTGGGCGAGATGCCGGCGTTGTTGACCAACGCATCGAGCCGCCCGCCATCCAGCCGGTCCTTGACGATGCGCACGGCGTCCATCGTCTGCTGCGGATCGCTCAGATCGACCTGGATGTGATTCCGTTCGCCGCCGGGCCAGGGACATTCCGAGGAGAACGCCTGCCGGGAGCAGCTGATGACGCGCCAGCCTTCGGCGGCGAATTTCTTGACGGTGGCATGGCCGATGCCCCGGCTTGCGCCGGTCAGCAGCAGGGTCCGTT